>QQTW01000174.1_pt1 | contig 37193 bp, 47 predicted proteins | sample 1904831 | NCBI WGS metagenome assembly QQTW01 (sample SAMN09435610, study PRJNA476489) | Subsurface metagenome, whole genome shotgun sequencing project.
CTGAGCGTCTTCATCGCCGATCCAGACGGCTGTCGTCCCATCCTTGAGTACCACCTTCTTTGGTGTAGCGTTTTTGCATCGAGGGGCTTTAAAGCCATTCGATTTCTCAATCATCTTCTGCTCGAAGAGCATATATATTCACTCTCTTTTACCTTCCTTCTCAGAGGTCATACAGATGTCTCGGTCAAGTGATCTAACCCGTAGTTGCCAAGAACCAATCAACGCAAGCTTCATCCAACGGTCATCCAATCCACAATGACGTCCTACCCCTCCCTACACTCATCAACAGATCTCAGCCGAAACATATCCCCACCGCGTAGTTTGACATTCTACGAATCTCTCGATCTAGGTCTCGCGTTCATCTCCGTAGGTCCTCTTATCACATTGAACCTTTCTCGCATCCCATCTCTATCCAATTCCCCGAATTCACTTTCAACGGATAGCTAAACAAGTTCTCAGATTATCTCGAGCAGTATACTAAGACTAGTTACATCGCCGCTTCGAGGGTTTTTCATAAGCAAGAAGAACAACGAAGATGGGAAAGAGGAGGTGCTTCGACCGCCGACTTTGTTGCAGGATGTTGGCTACCATGCCATTCGGTTGATGAATGAACGGTTGAGTGTTGCCCAAGGAAGGTAAACCCGAGATTTACTTTATCATTTCCTTTCGATTTGCTGCATGACTTGGTCTTGCTGAGATATTTCGCCTGAATATCTCCTCGTTGTCATCCGCTTTTCTTATTGCTTGTTTCTACTCTCCCTGAGCCCTATCTGGCATGAGGAGTGAGGACTGATGATGCTATATTGATGTGTGTGTTGGAAACCAATCACCCCGTAACGTCCCGCTTACGGTACTGGGGTAGTTTTTCCTCCGGATGAATAGTCAGATGAAGAGTCGAAGAATACTGAAGATACTGGCTAAATCAACAACATTCATATAGCTTCCTCCGACCAACCACTCTAGCGGCCTACACCAAAATCTGTCAAAGCAAAAACGCTACACCAAAGAAGGTGGTACTCAAGGATGGGACGACAGCCGTCTGGATCGGCGATGAAGACGCTCAGAATGTCATCCTTTATTTCCACGGTACGATAGACACCCTCCATCTCGTGTCTCTGCTTAATTGCAATATCACCACAATTATATTCCCATAACGCAACTTGACTAATTGTAGGTGCCACAATCATCTACAGGCGGCGGCTACGTCATGTCCGGATCCGACTTCCATTTCCAATTCCTCTGGGATCTTAAGAATTATCTTAACGGGAAGTGTGGATGCAATGTATCTATCTTGGTATTAGCATATGGTTCGTCCCCGTCGCATCCTCTCAGGTGCAGAAACGAAAAGAACGCTGGAATAACGGTCGTGATGAATACCAGATATTGCTCCAGCTGCTAAATATCCCCGCCAACTCCAACAAGCCGTAGCGCTCCTCGATCATGTAGTCAATGTGCTCGAACGGGATCCTCAGCATGTACGTCCCACCCATGACCCTTTTTCTTCATCACTTTCTCTCTTTTTGACTCCGCCGATCGAGCTCTCTAACGGAGTTTGATCCAAAATTAATGCAAATACAGATCTTTCTCGGGGGCGACTCAGCCGGGGGGAACATCTCCCTGGGCCTTCTCTCGCATCTCGCCCATTCTCATCCCCATCAGGAGATTCCCGAGCTCAAACTCCCTCATAATCTGCGCGGGGTATGTTTGATCTCACCCTGGGTAACATTCGACCACACCGGCGCCGCATACCATCGGTATCGCGAGAGTGATTTCATCACCGCGAAATGGCTCGATAGCGCGGCAGGATGGTTCACGGGAGACTCGAAGACGGACGCGTATAATCAACCTTTGACCGCATCGGCGGATTGGTGGGGGGATATACCCGTGAACGAAATCCTCGTTGTGGCGGGAAGCGATGAGGGGATGGTCGATGATATCAGAACTTTTGGGCAGAAGCTCACGGTTCGTCATTTCTATTTTCGAGGAGATGAAGATTGGCTGCTGCTGCTGCTGCTGCTGCTGATGATGATCATGGTAACAGTCTGTTCGGGAGAATGTGACGATGGTGATTACGCCACGGGAACCGCATATTGCTGCTATTATTTTGAGATTGCTGGGGTATACGAAACCAGGCCCGATGGAAACGGTGGTGAGATCGTGGTTGGCTGAGCGGATGAATGGTCGTTCATCGTGAGGCGGCCCTTCGACGATAACGTACGTAGTTTATGTTGTTGTTTTTTCATGCAGAGAGGAAAACGGAGTTGGGGGGACGTTATTCGGTGTTGAATCCATTGCACTTGAGCGACAACATGAAAGTTTCATTCACAATCTTCTAGGCCTCGCAAGACAGCTCTCTTAGCTACGCTATTGTAGTCAACGGACTCAATGAACACAGCAGATGCTCCCTTTCTCCACAGACTCGCAACGAAACAAGCAACCCAGCCCTCAACATATCCATCTTCCAGTCACTATAGTATTAGTAACCTATGATTAAACATCAGCAGCCATCCATATATAACAACTAGCCGGATATCCCGGCTTGTATTCCTCATCCTCTTTTCCCCCCCAAAGGAGATTTGATAAGAAATAAAAAAAGGGAAGGAGATGACATACCATCCTGTTCTCTCCTCTGATCACCATCATCCCCAGCACCATCTCCTCTCCCAGCACCACCACCACTCACACCCGCGACAGTCGCGGCAACATTCGCCGCCTTCACACCCTCTGCATCACCCCTCAATTTCTCAAAGTAGGTTTTGATATCCTCGGCGCCGACGGGTTCGCCGGAGTCAGCGAAGGGTTTGAGGAACGCTTTGACTTTTTCTTTAAGGTCGTTGTAGACCATGACACCCTCTATTTATAATTCACCATCAGTATAACAAGTTGTTGGCGGGAGTTGTTTTCAACGGTAGCTGGGGCTGCTCTCAAGGCATTTAATGGAGTTATGGATAGGAGGGTAGAGTGAACGACTTGAAACTAGGGATAGGAGGGGGATCTTTTATCGGGTGTACTCTACTCCCGGAATTCAAACGAGTAATAGGTGGGAGGGGAGAGAACGATTCGGAAGTTAAGGGAATATAGAAAGGAGTGAGGTTGAATGGGGGATGTTAGGAAGACGAGATACTGAAACGTAACATACCAATCGCCCGGACTCGATCGACGTTATTCAACGCCTGTTCACCCCGATCTAAAAGACTGCCTGTGCCTCCGGTACCGTTGGTGCGGGCTTCACTCTCTTCTTCGGACACGGGGGGTTCATAAGCATCTTCTTCCTCGAGGAGTTGCGGGTGGGGAGCTAAGTTGGGGAAACAACTCGGGCAACGACAGAGATGATCGCGGAAGGAGGTTTGGAGGAAGAGGGACATGCGACCTTGCGGGGGAGGGGGGAGTTGAGCATATTTGCATTCGTGATGTTCTTGCTTGATAGCAGCTTGCTCCGACTGCGGGGGCTGATCTTCGGTTTTGAGCTTCTTCGAAGAGGAGGCTGAGTCGGTGACGGTGTCGCTGTCGGATTCTTCTGCTTTTCGCTTGTTAGAGGTGTTGCTTTTACCATCTTCGACGCTAGTGCTGGTGTTCATCGGGGTTGTCTCTGCTGTATTGCTCGAACCGTTCGTCGATTGGTCCGCCTTGTCATTCACTCCATTGGTGGATGATGGTTTCTCGTGGAACACGGGCGCAAGAAAGCCGTCGGTCCCAGCGTATCGCTTGATCCACGGGAAGGCCTCGACGCATTTCCAGCACAGAAACGTATCGAAGGCATCATCGTCTGGGAAACCTGGTGGGAGGGGAGGGTCCTCCTCCTCTTCATCTTCGTTATCCCCATTCTCATCATTGTCCGCTTTCTGCTTATCTCCCTCACTCTTCTTAATCTCCTTCTCCTCGTCTTTCTCCTTCTCATACCAATCGGGCTTCAACCCGACCACGCAACCCGTATGATACCAATCCTCTCCACACCCTCCGTTTTCAACATTTCCGAGACCAAGACATTGATACATCGTCCCTTTCTCCATATATGGATCGTACTTGGTTTCACACCCACAGAACAGATTCCGGAAGTTCTGATTGTACTTGTTATCCTTTGCTGGCGTTTCTGAATGCGCCCCTCCCTTTTTGCCCGTCTTTGGATCGATGCGCAGGGTGCATGGCGAAGTAGATGGTAGACGCGTCGTCCCACAGTCGCATACGAAATAGCGCTTCGAGAATAACTCGACGAGGTCGTGCTCGCCGTGGCACGAGATGGAGCAGGAGTAACATGTTCCTGCTGCTCTGTAGGGATCTGAGGGGGATGACGGGGGTGGGTTGCAGGTCAGGCAACTGTAGAGGGTCTGCCGAAGAGCGCCGAGGGGTTGGGTGCAGGTGTCAAAGGCCTGGGACGAATGATACACATCAGTAAGATGGAGAAGACGTTGAGGCACGGATGGTGGTGAAGGAGGGACATACGTATGGAAGAGCCTCCCGCGCGTCGGCTTCGAGTTGGAGTTGGGTGTTGATGTATCTAGGTTGGGATAGTCAGCAGATGAAGCTGATATGGAGAGGATAGCTTAAGGACTGCGTACTCGGCTGCTGTCTGAGAGTTCTGTGAGCTGGGCGAGTCCTTGCGCTTGACCGCATCGACTGCGGTGTCGTTGGCCATGGTGGTTGTTGTTGCGTGGAGCGGTAGGAAGAGTAGGAAGAGAGTGTCGAGGCGTGGTGCTCTGCAATGAGCTGTTCGCAGAGCGCAGGTAACAGGTAGAATAGGTGGTGGTCCTGTCGCGTCGTGAAGCGCGTTGAATGGAGCTTGTCCCGAAGAGGAAAGATGATTGATGACTAAGACTCTGTAACAGCACACTATGTACTTTCGAGCGACCGTAATAGAGCGTCTGCACTCTTAGTCTATTCAGGCTTCCGTAATAAATGGTCCACGTCTAGCGCGTCTCGACGCGTCCAGTCGCGTCTCAGCCATTTCGACGACATCCGACGCATTCCCTTTCATCCCTTGACACCTCGAGCCGGCAACATCCATTGCTGCGGAACCAGAATCACACATCTGAAGACATCACACTCTAGATACCTTTAGCAATGAGGTCAGTCACGATACATACCACTATCAACCATCTCTGACGATCAATTCTAGTTCACCTCTACGACCCAACATGTCGTCCGCCAACCGCGGGGTTTCCGGCGCCAATCGGCGCAAACGATCGCGCGAGCCCGACGATGATATCCCTTTATCGGGGGCTGCTCTATCGAGTCGTCCGTAGATCCTTTCACTTACCAGTTCACACTGTGCTAATTCGTCCTTCTCAGCTATGCCCTCTTCCCCTCCAATGCTCAGCCAAGATCCCGATGCCGACGACGACCAAGAAGGCGACCTTATCGCCGACATTGACGACGCCGACGAGATGGCCGAGGACGAAGCTGGCATCGATCTCTTTGGCGACAGTTTCGAGCGCGACTACCGCCCTCGCGACAACGACCAGTACGAAGACGCTGCATACATGGACGACGACGCCTCGGTGGAAGAAATCGATCTGGCAACGCGACGCCAACTCGACATCCGCCTCGACCGTCGTGATCGCGAATTGGCCCGACGTCGACGCATGCCCGCTGCCTTCCTCCAAGACGACGATGACGGTGATCTCGATCTGACCCGCCAACCTCGCCGTCGTCGACACCACTACGACGAAGATCAAGACGACGTGATGGCGGACGACATCATGGAGGAAGAGCTGTCGTTGGAAACGCTCCAGGACGTCAAAGCCGCGAGCTTGACGGAATGGGTCGCCATGCCAGCCGTGCACCGCACTATTCAGCGCGAGTTCAAGTCTTTTTTGACAGAATACACGGACGAGCACGGCACATCCGTGTACGGCACCCGGATCCGCACTTTAGGCGAAGTCAACGCCGAATCGCTCGAGGTGTCCTACGATCATTTATCCGCCTCCAAGGCGATTCTGGCGTACTTCCTCGCCAATGCGCCCGCCGAAGTTCTAAAGATCTTCGACCAGGTCGCCATGGACGTCACGTTGCTGCACTACCCCGACTACGAACGGATTCACTCCGAGATCCACGTCCGGATTTCGGATCTCCCGGTGCATTACACGCTGCGACAACTCCGACAGACGCATCTGGGATGTTTAGTGCGAGTGAGCGGGGTAGTCACCCGTCGCACGGGCGTCTTTCCGCAACTGAAATACGTCCGATTCGACTGTTCCAAATGCGGGATCACGCTCGGTCCATTCCAGCAAGAACTCAACGTCGAAGTGCGCATCTCGTACTGTCAAAACTGTCAATCGCGGGGTCCCTTTACCTTGAATTCCGAACGGACCGTGTATCGCAACTATCAGAAACTAACGCTGCAAGAATCCCCGGGTACCGTTCCCGCCGGACGCCTCCCGCGTCATCGCGAGGTGATTTTACTCTGGGATCTAATTGATTCTGCGAAACCGGGCGAGGAGGTGGAAATCACGGGGATTTACCGAAATAACTACGACGCTCAATTGAATTCTCGAAATGGGTTTCCTGTGTTTGCGACCATCCTCGAAGCAAACCATGTTGTCAAATCCCATGATCAACTCGCTGGGTTTCGCATGACGGAGGATGACGAGCGTCGCATTCGCACCCTCGCGAGGGATCCAAACATCGTCGAGAAGATCATTCATTCCATCGCCCCGAGCATCTACGGACATACGGATATCAAGACCGCCGTTGCCCTGTCGCTGTTCGGGGGGGTGAGCAAAGTGGCCCAGGGAAAGCATAGTATCAGGGGCGACATCAACATCCTGTTGCTCGGGGATCCAGGCACAGCGAAATCGCAGGTATTGAAATACATGGAAAAAACGGCCCATCGAGCTGTATTCGCAACAGGCCAAGGGGCCAGCGCAGTTGGTTTGACAGCTAGCGTGCGGAAAGATCCTATGACCAGCGAATGGACGTTGGAGGGGGGTGCATTGGTGCTGGCCGATAAGGGGACATGTCTGATTGACGAATTCGACAAGATGAATGATCAAGATCGGACGTCCATCCATGAAGCGATGGAACAGCAGACCATTTCGATCTCGAAGGCCGGCATCGTCACGACATTGCAGGCTCGCTGCTCTATTGTCGCTGCCGCGAATCCAATCGGGGGGAGATATAACTCAACCGTCCCCTTTGCGCAGAACGTCGAATTGACCGAACCGATCCTGTCGCGGTTTGATATTCTATGCGTCGTTAGAGATACCGTCGATCCTGAAGAGGATGAGAGGTTGGCCAAGTTTGTGGTGGAGAGTCATGGTCGGGCCCATCCCGAGGCCAACAATAATGCGGCCGTCAATGCTCCTACTCAAGATGGGAATGCCCAGGATCAAGATGACATGGACGTCGAGGAGTCTTCAGCCGCCAACCAAAACAAGAAACAAGCGCAACAGAATGGAAAAGGAAACAAGAACAACAAGCAAAGCCAACAAAAACAAGAAGGGGAGATCCCGCAAGAACTCCTCCGGAAATACATCTTGTATGCTCGCGAACATTGTTCCCCGAAACTCTATCAGATCGATCAAGATAAAGTAGCGAGGTTATTCGCGGATATGCGCAGGGAGAGTCTAGCCACGGGAGCGTATCCGATTACTGTATGTTTTCATCTGACCCCAGTTCTTTCCTCTCCTGGTTTCCTGAGAATGATGTGAGCGATGTGATCGACATGCTGATGCTCATGATGTGATGGAATGATAGGTACGACATCTCGAAGCCATCATGCGTATCTCTGAGGCTTTCAGCAAGATGAGATTATCTGAATATTGCTCCGCTCAGGATATCGATCGCGCCATCGCCGTCACTGTGGACAGTTTCGTGGGAAGTCAGAAGGTTAGCTGTAAGAAGGCCCTGGCGAGGGCTTTTGCAAAGTATGTTTTGAATCATTTCTTTGTTCTCGTTCATCTCTTCGTTCATACTTTCATTTTTTCCCGCATCTGTTTGAATTTCGGCTTGGTCTCGAGGTAGATGGTGTTGAGTGGTTCGGACTTGACTGGATTGATTGAATAGACGAGGCTTTTGCGATCAATGAGGAGGAAGGGCAATGCTAGCAATTCAGCTGGCTCTAAGACGGAGTAAAGAGACGTAATGTGCTAATCAGTTTGGTGAAATTAGGTATACTCTCGCTCGACCTGATTCTACTTCTGGGAGCAATTACAAGAAGGGGGGCAGTAACAGGAGGAACGGTTTCTAAAGTCCTTGCTTGTTCATCATTGTGCTGGGCAGGGCTCGGTCAAGAATTAAGGTCAGGTGATCAGTTTCGTACGGTATCATGTCTTCTCTTTTCGTATCGTTCTGCTTCTGGTCGGGTGGTGGGGGAGGGGGGAAGGACAGGAAGGATCATGTGGCCGAATGAAAGTGTTCAAAGGATGGATGAATGAGTTCAGCTTCTTATTGAGGGCGTGGATGACTGTAGAACAAGCACTGGGGGAGTGCAGTGGGTTATGGGGCATGGCAGTTATGCAGGATGCGATACATAGACGTCAAACAAGCAGGGTTGAGTACATGAATACCATACATAGCTTTACATTCCAAGCTACCAGAAGCAGATCCACCGTGTGACTGTGACATGGAGCTTGGTACGAAGCTGCGAAAGAGGAGCCAAGAATGGAGAGCTTCGGCAAGACGGTGTGAAAATGATCATGGCCATACAAAACAACACCGTGCCAGGATTTATCTGAGGCTAAGAGCACTCACGAACCAAGCTCTGTACACTGAGAAAGTGCGAGCAAAGGAGAGCCGTGAAGCTGCGTGACCAGTGAGACACATACGTCCTGAAAACGAGAGAAGTAGCACCGATTTCATGCAACAGTCGCATGGAGAACACACCTACGCCGTGCCAATGGGAGACACATACTGAGAGAGATGTCTTGGGGGGGGGGGGAACACTCGTGGTATGCGAACGGAAGCGCACGCACAAGTCGAGAGAAGAGCAGCACGCATCACGAACGACGAGAATCTGACCGCAGAGGAAGGAACGAAGACGTGAAGAGAGATACCATGAAGAACTTAGCCCATGACCTAGCCCCGGCCGCGTTGGCACTGCTGAGAAACCACGAAAGAAACCCCTCCGTCTCTTCTGGATCACCCGTATCTCACTTCCACATCCATGCTTCGCAAGGAAGTAAAGCAACTGAAAAGGAACCCTGCACCACCCTCAATTCTCCTCCATTTCTCCCAGATGTCTAGCGCACCCACCAGACCATCAATGCTCGCATCTTCACTCATTCAGCCCTTGAAATCCTTTCCCGAACCACGAGACGGATTCAAGCGGTGGCCGATAAAGTTCGCAATGCCGCGTGTGGGTGAGACATTCTCTTTCTTGATTGGAACATCCTCAGTGTCGGTGGGAGCATTCTCCGTCTTGACTGGAACATTCTCAGTGTCGATAGGAATATTCTCCGTCTTGATCGGGGTCGACGCGGAAGCAGAGGCGTGCCCAAGGACCGGAGAGCTGCTGTTCGACTCCACTTTCGGCTTCTTGCGCTTGCGATCCAGCTGGGAGCGCTCGCGTTGCGGAGTGTCGATCGGCGTGTTGGCGGTTGTAGACATGGGCGTGCCGTTCGCATCTCCGCTGCCCGTTTCCAGACCCAGAATCCGTGATGCCTTGTTTAGATTACCCGTCGACCGTGCGCTGTTGGGCGGATCCATATCCTCGTCCGTGGCAGCAGTATTCACATCCGCGGTTCCCAGCTGGGTGGGACTGGCCCGACCCTGCGGCATCCCATTCTCGGCGGAAGTGATTGGCGATTCTGAATCTGTCTCTTTCAGCTCGACGAACAGACGAATCCCGTCGCGATGGATTGCTTTCAGGGTTGGCGGGTCGGTCGCGGTCCAACCATGTATGTCCTGACCATGGACATAGCAGTCGATCAGACGATCTCCGGCCCGCAAACGCTCCTCTTCGCCCACCGAGTGTCGCAGACATCCCGGCCGAGCATTCCAGACCACCGTGCCGCAGAGACGCTCGTGCTGTTGCGCCACCGGAATGTCTGGCAAGTTGGAGACGATCCTTGGCATTCCGTCATAAGGCCACTCGCCCGTCAGCAAGGCGGCGCCCGCCCACCGCCACAGATCCACCACCAGGGCCGGCCGGACGCGATGCATGGCATCTTGACAGTCGGGATCGGCGAGCAGCTGGCGCAGCCAGGTCGGAACCAATACCCGAAACCATTCGCGTAGCTCATTCGGCTCATCCGGGTTGAAGTAAGCGGCGATTGCGATGATCTTCACCTCCGTCAGGCTCATAAGATGCTGTTGGTCTCGCAACCACTCCACAACCGGGCCCCGTATCCTCGTTTGCTGGAGGCGGACTGCCCACATGTGATAAAGCGTTGCGATGGAGAATCGATTGGTGGGATGCTGGCGCGCGAGACTACCGAGCACGGAATCAATGAGGGCCGGATTCCCCGCCAAGGTCACCACGCTGTGAAAGACGTCCACACCACGGCACTCGCCCAGCAACCACAGCTGCACACCCATCTTCGGATAGTAGTAGTGGGAGAGGAAGAAACGTTGGAACACGGGAAAGATGCCGAGGGCGTTGCGGCTGATTTTGATTGTCATTGGGTTTCCCTTCCAATCCTTGCCCAGGACGGGAATCTCTTCATCATGGACCGATCTGCGCCATGAGATTAGCTGCCTGTTGCGAACGCGTCCTCTCAGCAGGGAAGAGTGGAAGAAGGAATGGAGGTGAGCTGGGGATTGCTGGGTGGGGTGGGCCCGGCCGCAACCGTTCACCACCTCCCCATCGTTCGAGCAAGTTCCACTCGACCGCAGCACACGAGTAAGCTCGCGCACTGCCCTTCCCCTCCCTTTTGAATGCTGGCCTGCTGGCCGGCCGGCCGACACACGGCCGGCAGGACAAATACTTACGTGAAGTAGCTCCAGTCTTTCGTTTCCCATTCCTCCTTGGTCATGCTAGGGCAGCTGCTGTATTGAATTCCATCATCATCAAAGCGCCCGGGACTTGGGAAGGGCGGCTTGTGGCCCGGAGGAAGCGGCACGCTCAGTAACGGCATGGTGTCGGCACGCGCACGCGTAGACTCTTGTGACCCTCGGTGACGTGCAATGAAGAGGAAGGCGAAGCGGGGATAGTAGTGACCTGTGACGATGACGAGAAGGCTTGATGAAGATGGGTTTGATGAGCGCAGTCCTTGTTGTGATGAAGAAGTATTTGTACGGAGATGAAGTTGAGCGAACAGTGGAAGGACAGGGAGAAGAGAAGAGGATGAGGATGAGAAGAGAAGTGAGAAATATATATACAAACAACACGGCTCTATCCTCCTGAGGACAGAAACATCACACTGGCCATACTGACGGCGAGGGCCGTTCCCAGAGTGATTAAGTGTTGATCTAGGCGATGGCCGTGATGATGGGGAGGTTGCCAGGTTCTTGCCGGTTCAACCTGAACTACACCTCGAGGGACGAGGAAAGATTGAAGACGCTGCTGTTTTATGGAGCTATATATACGAGCAGTATATATAGCATTGGTATGTCTTTCAGAGGTCATTTTTCCAGGTTGGCCTTGAGATGGTTCCTGGGATGAGTGGAGGATGGGGCGTTGATGCGGCTCTCATCCAGCACTGGCCTTGCGAGAAGGCATGCATTCAATATACATTATCCTTCTTCCAGATTCGGTGGAAGAAGAAGTCACTACGATGAAGTACATCACCATTCTTAAAGGGTCTACAAGAGATGACTGAAAAGTTCATTTGAAGCGGGGATATCGTCCCTGAAGAGGAACGTCGAACGTCGAGAAGTGAGGTTAGATGCAGAACGAGTGCGGTGTACACTCTCCAAATTTTGCCGGCAGAATTCCCCTCTGGCCCTTCCCTGACCGCCTTTCCCACCTCACCTCCTGTGCCTCCAGGGCACCATCGAACTTGGATGGAACGAATGTCCAAGCTTGCCCAAGTTCCACCGCAGACCCTCATTGTAAAGAGAGCAATTCGCCGTGGGCCACATCAAACCAGTGACCGAAGTCTTTTCGCTTGAAAGTCGAACTTGGTCAGACCGAATGTTCACGTCTCAGCCAATGCATTCATTGTAACCCGACTTACGAAGTACCAGTACACACCTTTCGGAGAAACTGAATGAGGGCTGGCCTCATCAGAATTGGTCATCCACATCACTCAATCTCGAAGTGGTGTCTCTTTACATCCGGATTCGCTGAAGTGCGGTCCCGCCAAGAGAACTCGTTAGAACGGAATATTCTAATCTCAAGGAATAGAATAATGGGCCCTAACTTTGATTGCTCACCGAAAGAGCTCTCGGCCTGAAACATAAGAGATCATTGTACTAAGACAATAGGGTCGGTTTCCCTGTGCTCGAATCTCTCAGCGGGACCGCATTGTATAGCCAAGGTGAGCCGTACCAGGCTACTTCGAGACCTTCGACGTCGTTCTTCAATCGAACGCAATTCGAAATCTAAAATCTACCCAGCATGCCACCCAAACCTACTCGAGGTGAATACATAGAAACAGTACGCTCACTCCCCAATAGATCGATACATACCTTGATATGTATATATCAATGTACATATCCTACATCTAACAACCATCTTCAGGAAACAGGCAACAAAGTCTCCCGACGGGCCTACATCCAAGGCACACAGAACATCATTCTCGGCGGCAAAACCGTCATTCAATCCGAATGTACCATCCGTGGTGATCTCCACCGAACAGCCCCTTCATCATCATCATCGTCATCCTCATTGATAGCCACCGGAGATACTCAAACCCAACAAACATCCTCCAGTAGTCGTCAACCACAACCACAACAAAGCCCCGCCAATGTGGCCGTCTCCATAGGTCGCTACTGCATCCTTTCCTCCGGCTGCGTGTTACGACCCCCTTGTAAGACCCATCGAGGGATCACGAGCTACTGGCCCCTCAAGATAGGCGATCACGTGTTCGTCGGCGAGGGGGCCGTCATCGAGGCGGCCTCGATAGGGAACCATGTCCGGATTGGCGCGGGGGCGGTCATCGGTCGATTCGTGATCATCAAAGATGGTGTAAGGGTGGTGGATGGATGCGTGGTGTCCTCGGGGATGGTCATTCCGCCATTCTCCGTCGTGGCGGGACAGCCGGGGACGGTGGTGGCAGAGTTGCCCGAGGGAGAACTGGATGGGATGGATCTGAGGGAGTTGTATCGTAGTATTGGATGAATGAGTGTAGGTCGGGGGGTGTTGGGAGTGTGGGGTTGAAGTGCAGAAGTGAAGAGTTGGGCGTTCATTAAGAATACATGGAAAAGTAGTATGGTGGGAGATTCGAAGAGGAGAATGAAGAGAAGAAGCGGAGAATGTCAAACAGTCATGTCGCGGTGACGAGAAGGCACCAACAACCGACAGTGGGAGAACACGGAAATGTCATTGAAGAAAAGAAGAAGTGATTTGAGAATAGCAGGCTAGGTAATCTACTGTACAAGTTGTGAAGATGAACAACGAGAAGGGGGAATCATGCACGAAAAGAAGAAGAACAAAAGATCATCCTTAAGTGGCGGTCATTCGCTGCGTAGGCGTCTTGACGTTGTTGGAGAGCCAGCCCTGCATTGGATGTTAGCCGATGGCCGGCAACACGGGGCATGGGAACGATCAAAGAGCAATGGTTACTCACCAATCCCTCAAAGAGACCTTCACCAGTTGTGGCGCAGCTGGGCACCACGTACCAGATCTTGTCCTTGAGCTTGTTCAGCTGCAGCTTCTCCGTCACCTCGGCTGGCGACATTGCTTGGTGAGTGTCAGCTCAATCACGGTTTTGAAATCAGGTGCTCAATGATGAGATGAGTCGACATACCCCCCGAGACGTCTTGCTTGTTGGCAAAGACCAGGAGCAACGAATCGCGCATCTCTCGATCCGAGATGATGCGTTGCAGCTCCTGTCGCGCCTCATCTATTCGACTTCGGTCGGAGGAGTCGACGACGAAGATGAGTCCCTGGGTGCCTAGTTTCCACAATGTATCAGCCCTTAGTCCTCGTCCGTCATAGCGTCATCCAGTCCATAGTCGTGACAAGCAATACCAAAATTATCTGTAGAGGATTTACCCACCCGAGAAATAATGTCGCCATAGAGGCCGAATCTTATCTTGCCCACCTACATCCCACACATTGAATTTGACGTTCTTGTAGATGACCGTCTCGACATTGAACCCCACGGTTGGGATAGTCGTGACATCTTGATTCAATTTGAGCTTGTACATGATCGCTATGGTATTGATCATCATCATCAGCTTGGTCCTTTTGGAAACGTTACATACAAAAAATTCGAAGGGAAATGAAGTGGATGAATGAAAAATTAAACGAACTGGTCTTTCCCGCGGCGTCCAATCCCAACATGAGCAATCGCATCTCCTTGGATCCAAAGATCTTGCCCATCATCTTGGAGATTTGGCCACCCATGGCGAAGGGCGTGGTAAAGTTCGCGGCCACGGATGGGCCCGGTTTTGCTGCGTGGCTTCTCCCGACTGTTCTCTTGTCGCGTCACTTCGGAATGTGGTGAGGTTCAGTGGTGATAATGATGTTTGTGTTTGGTGATGATTGGTGGGTAGCGCCGGTAGATGATTCAAGCCGGGTCGGATATTGCCGTTCCTGTTGTTGCTCTTGCTCGTGCGGTATCCACACTCGAGACACCAGAAATGTCGGGTCGGAAGTAACCGTCCGGAGATTGACTATGTCGAAGTCGCACACGTCTCTTTGACTAATCGTTGATATGGACACTAGACTGTGAGTGGGTGGGAATGAGTGTATAAACGGTGGTTACCGACTGGTATACCAGATTGAGACGGAGATTTCGAGGTCGAGATGTCGGTTGCCTACATCGGCCTTACCGGGCTTACGTCAGCAGCCGATTCGCTGCAAGGGTCCTGTTCGATCCTGGAACGTTTCAGCCGTTTCAGGGGTATATCTCACGTGACATATATGGACTTCGATATATACTGTAGATTTGTGCTGCAGGATCGCGATGGTGATCGCGGACCGGGAATGAGGACGAGAATACAGTCGAGCTTGGCTTTTATAAAGGCACAAAGTCCTGACAAGACTTGGGTGATAAAGCGCTGATTGACACAATGAGAGTCGGTTTGCGGTAGGCGATGAGTAAATTGGTGATCGGAGTGCTTAATCGTTTTCCCGGCTACTTCATGACGTCCGAGTTCATCACATTTCAACTGCGTTCTGTTGCGATCTGGTTCCTCATATTGTTTCTTGTTGCCAGCCAGACCTGGGGAGTGATGCGCAGGATTGAAACTCTGCGTCTTTTACACTTGTTTATGCACCAGGCCACACAATGCACACGTTGAAGAGATGAACGAAAGGGGTATCGTAGACATCGTCACAACCACCATTAATGTACGAAAGGAGAGATCATTTCCCGCCATAATCCAAGACGTACCGTCGATCAACATCCATCTCTTTCCCAATCTCCTCTTCCCCCTCAAACTTCAATCGACAGCTCTCCCGCTTCATGCCCATCACCTCCGCACGGTAAAAAGTCGTCGTGTCGGGATATCGCGCGAGAACCTGCTTACCCTTAGGATAGTCTGGCAGCGCAGACCCCAAAGGTGGGATTGGTACGAGGGAGGCGGCGGAGGCGCGGTAGATTTGACCGGGTGCACCTTGTTCGTCGGGCTCGGGGTCTTGCACATCATATCTGTAACGATTCAGCACGTTGTAGAGTGATCCATCACCCAATGTATATACCGCTTGTTTTTGCCTTCACCAGAGACATTGATGATGATGCACTGGATCCAGTCCCCTTCGGCCCCCTTCTGTCGTCCTTGCTTGTACGCCACCTCGGCGTTTTTCACCAGCAGACCCGCCTTCTCGGCGGCGGCACCCCGACCGTCGGCCAGACCGTTGCTCGGTGTTTCGTCCGTCTTGGAAGAGCCGCCTTCCTTGTTATCTCGGGGCGTAAAGGGGACAGACCCACTACGACCGCTGGATGCTTTGACACGAGCATGGCCTGCTGGTGCAGCATTAGCGGGGGATGGACCGGGCGAATCCGCTCGACCTTCTGCGTCGAATTTGCGTTTGAGATTTCGCGACTTGACGTTGGTGTTGGCTCGGGGGGGCTCGTTCTCGCTCGCATTCCGTAACGCGCTCAGCAGGCTGATTTTTTGAATGACACCATTCGGATCGTCGTTGAGGATCTGTTGCTCTTCTTCGGCCAATCTCAAGCCTTCCTGATACAAATCTTGCAGGCCGGCTAGGTCGGCCAGCGGGGGCGCTACATGATGGAAGATATTAGCCGTCCGTGATCAATATAGAGATGAACCACGCCGTAAATATCTCGTAGTGAGCGAAAAATAATAAGAATATCGGCATGTAAACAAAAAGAAATGCAGCAAGTTCTGTGGAGAGCTTGGCTAGATGAATGTTCACGGAGAGATTACTCGACATGGAGCAAATAGATCAAGAGTAAAATGAACACATGACACTTGGATATGAGCCTCGGTTTCAGATATAGAGATGAATCCCGACGAGCCAATGCTCATTGAAGGTGGGAGAAGCGATCTTGAAGAGAGTAAGGGAAATGCAGTAGAGCCCAGACTCGAGCTCATTTTTATAAGGGAGGTTGAGGGAGAGCATGCTGGCAGCCACGCATGCATATAAAGAAGGATGGACCTACGAAATTTAGGGCGCAATTTTTCCTCGCTTTCGAAAATCGACTTGGACACCTCTGCCGCCTTACCATGAACGGTTTTGAGATTTCGCAGTGCAGTCAGGATCTGGCTCCACATGTTACGCTCCTCGTGCGCATCATCGTCCTTGGCTGGTGCACCTCGTGGCCTCGAACGTGATGCCATGATGTGGTTTGCTTGCAGGTTCTTTCATCCGCGTTTGAAACAAGTACCATAAACTCGGTGACTGGAGGCTTGTTGCTATGCTTGCAACCGGCGTCCAGATGGCGTCGACGATTCCCAAGTCCTCGTTCGGGTGAAGAGAATTCCACTCAAGTTTCCTTGAGACAGCTCCAGAGGCCCATATGTTTCGAGTCCTAGAAGCGGTACAACCGAGCCATGTTCGACAAAACTGTGGCCAGCAATCTTTGACGACACCGTTGGGATTAAAAGAGGTAGAAAGTGTTTGTAATTTATGCGATGGCCAATGAGAAAATCGATCTGGATATAAAGTGAGTATCTGAAAGAGGCTTTTACTCCAGATCACGTTATTAGATTGGGAAAGATACCCCCACTCAAAGGTACGTACCCCCAGAGTGACTTCCACGCTTTGGTCACGAAATCGTCGACCGTCTGTTGAATTTTGGACACCCACGTACTTACTAGGGGGCATCATTGGGCCTGGTGTGCAACTCTAATATGGCATAAGTTTCAGCCCATGTGCGCAACTCTGGAACCCGGACGTCACTCACCCCGCCAAGCAGTTACTGTGCGCCAGAGCGGGTGCTCTATATTCAGCACTGATTTCATTCAACAATACAATCATGGTACTCCAAGTTCCCTTGATTCGTTTGCAATGTGGTTAGTAACTCAATCTATCTTCTGCTCATCATTGCTCACCTCACTGCTCAGGTGCCAACAGCTATGACTGGGGTGAGTAGATCCATCATAAGAGAGGGAACTTGGAAGAACAAATGTATAACTGCGATCAGGCAAGATTGGCAAGGACTCCGCGGCGGCCAAGTATGCCGCTGCAACACCTTCGGACGGCTTTTCAATTCAAGAAGACAAGCCCTACTCGGAGGTGTGCCGTTTCGTTGTAGAGCCAAGCATGCATGCCATGCTTGGATTTCTTTTCAAGTGGACGCTGTTGACATTCCCCGTTGAAGCTATGGATGGGCACGCATCCTAAGCTGCCCTCCCGGGATATCCAAACCCAGCGTACACTCCTCGATATGGTTCAAGATAACAAAGCGTTGATGTCGCACGAGATCAGCGAGCGCTACGAGGACAAGCTTCCGTTTCTTTTTAAAGTGCTCTCGGTCCGGAAAGCCTTGAGCATCCAGGCTCATCCGGATAAAGAACTGGCCAAGAAACTTCACCAGCAGGATAGCAAGAACTACCCAGGTGCGGCTGACGCAGGACCCTCCATCCTCAACAGCAGTGCTGAAGACTTGATGGGCAGATGACAATCACAAGCCCGAGATGACCATTGCCATTACGCCATTCGAAGGGTTGTGCAGTTTCCGACCATTGGCCGAGATTTCGCATTTCTTGACGACCGTTCCGACATTACGAAGGCTGGTCGGAGAGTCGATGGCCAAGTCGTTTCAAGATGAGATTCAAGGTCGTGAAACGTCCGACGAGATTGAGGATGTAGAGCGAAATAAGAAAGCGCTCAAGACGACGTTCGAGGCGTTGATGAAGGCGGGTCCCAGTGATGTTGAATCCGCCGCCAAAGAGCTCATCGAGTCGGCCGAGAAAGAAAAGGGAGAATTTGCCGGCGGCGGTGGACCATCCAACGAAGGAGCCGAGCTCGCAGATCTGGTCATTCGACTGAATGGACAATTTCCCGATGATATAGGCCTGTTTGTACAATTCTTTCTCAACTACGTCAAGCTGCAGCCGGGGGAGGCTATGTATCTGCAAGCAGACGATATTCACGCCTATCTGAGCGGCGGTGGGTGCATGATCATCAAATATTCGAATGTCAAACTGATGTCAATCAGATATCGTGGAATGCATGGCGGCTTCGGACAATGTCGTCCGCGCCGGCTTCACGCCCAAGTTCAAGGACGTCGACACGCTGGTGTCCATGTTAACCTACCGATACGCCCCCAGCTCCGAGCAGAAGATGTCGCCCGTCGACTATCCGTACGCTACGCTATCAGCAGCAGCATACTCATCGGAGTCATCGTGCATTCTCTACGATCCTCCCATCGAAGAGTTTAGCGTGGTCAAGACGGATCTCAAACGGAAGGGTGCCAAGGCGACTTTTGAAGCGCTGGCCGGTCCCAGCATCGTTCTCTGCACAGAGGGTGCTGGGACGATCAAAGTGGGACCTAAGTCGGAGGAGATGCAGGCCGGCTATGTCTTCTTTGTGGGTGCTACCGCCGGGGTGATCCTCGAGTCCAGCTCGGATGAACCTCTTGTCACTTTCAAAGCCTTTTGCGAGCTGGGCGGGAAAGACGACCAGCGGAATGGCCAGTCATGAGTTGTCCAGACATGACGAGAATATCTGTCTCCGTCGTGGCTTTTATCTAGCTCTCCTGGCATCTGAGTGACCAAAAGCATGGAATGACTGTACATCATAATAAATGCAAAGCCTTTTTTCAGGGAATGTCACCATATCAACTTGTGGATCAGCAACTAGTTTTTCTCCACCTATACTGCGAATAATCAAGACCGTTGATGGACGCGTGTCAGTGTCATAAGTGCCGTGACAAATTTGGTGCAATCGAAGCGTAGTTTGTAACCCTACTTCTGTCTGAGTGTCCCACATTCACCATCCGACAGCCCCACCAAGCGTCGATATAATCGTCGCCTAGTCAATTGAAGGAGCAGCACTCGACTTAATCTTTACGACTTAAGGTCCCTTACTACCTAATCTCACCCAACAGGACGGCCGACTCATGTCACCGTGTCTCCTCTCTTAAGCACCTGCTCGTTCAACGCGCATTGATGCGCCTGCTGATCCAACATGTCGGACGCTCCCATTGGTATGTTATACTCCGACGGACGCCTTCTACTATAACAAAGGCTGATATTCATGGGATATTCTCAGTCCTCGATGGAGGTACTGGGTTCTTGAAAGTGGGCTACGCCGCGCAGGTACGCACCCTCATCTACTGCTCGGTCATCAGTGTAGCTGATGTGGTCACAACTGTCTAGAATTTCCCTGAACATCAATACCCTTCCATCGTGGGTCGACCCATTTTGCGCGCGGAAGAGCGAGCAGGAGATGTCGTGGTCAAAGATATCATGTGCGGGGATGAAGCGGCGGCAGCGAGGACGATGTTGCAGATTACCTATCCGGTGAGTTCCTTTTATTACTATCCAATTCCCTTTATGCTATTCATTCGTCCTCGCACATGAATGCTAATATTTCATAATCATCAGATGGAAAATGGAATCGTCAAGCGATGGGATGATATGCAACATCTCTGGGACTATACTTTTCACGAAAAGATGCAGATCAATACCAGCGGTCGAAAGATCCTCTTGACCGAACCGCCTGTCAATCCGGTCAAGAATCGAGAGCAGATGTGCGAAGTCATGTTTGAGCGATATGATTTTGGGGGGGTCTATGTTGCTATTCAAGCCGTGCTGGCCTTGTACGCTCAAGGTATGATGAATGACCTTCTCCACGCAAACTATTCTTTCATACACTCCCACCGTTGCTAATAATGATATATACCCCTACACTTACTCGTGCTCGTATATATCCCCGCGCTAATACTTCCATTCACAGGCCTCAGCAGCGGCGTGGTAGTAGACTCCGGCGACGGCGTCACCCACATCGTCCCCGTTCATGAATCCACCGTGCTGAACCACCTTTCTCGACGACTCGACGTGGCCGGTCGGGACGTCACCCGACAACTGATCGCCCTCCTCCTCCGACGAGGATACGCCCTGAACCGGACCGCGGACTTTGAGACCGTGCGGCAGATGAAAGAGAAGCTCTGCTACGTGTCCTACGACCTCGAGCTCGACCAGCGTTTAAGCGAAGAGACGACGGTGCTGGTCGAGAGCTACACGTTGCCGGACGGACGTGTCATCCGGGTTGGCAGCGAGCGATTCGAAGCCCCGGAATGCTTATTCCAGCCTCATCTGGTGGATTGCGAACAGCCAGGCATCGCCGAGTTTCTGTTTAATACGATCCAAGCCGCCGACATGGATGTTCGAAGAAGCTTGTATAAAGCCATTGTCCTCAGTGGAGGGAGTAGCATGTATCCCGGCTTACCGAGTCGGTTGGAAAAGGAATTGAAGCAGTTGTGGTTGACGAAGGTGGGGCAAGGGAATCCGGAGAGACTTCAGGTGGGTGATGTGAAGATCACTAAGTCGACTCATTTCAATGTACAAAAGACAAAATTGAGACTAATCGGTGGGATTTATTAGAACTTCAAACTACGCATCGAAGATCCCCCGCGGAGACGACACATGGTGTTTCTAGGTGGTGCCGTTCTGGCCAACATCGTACGTCTCATCTCATTTCTTTCAGGGCTACCCCCTTCCTTCCCTCTCGTCCATATGTAGAATCCCTTTTCTTCCCAGGCTACAATTTCCATGAAGTAAAACCACAATGCAATGGAAGAAAGAAAGTGAAAGATAACTAACCGATTCGAAATGAAATAAAATAGATGGCCGATAAAGAAGACATGTGGATCACCAAAGCCGAATGGCAAGAACAAGGACCGCGGGCATTGGAGAAGTTGGGTCCTAGATAGATGTATGTACTTATCATAGTACGGGAACTCGAGAATCGATTGCTTTGGTTTGCTTTAGTTTGCATGGGTATTATCAACCTCACTCACTGCTCTTTCCATTCATTGCCAATCACCCCCTTCGCTCCACTCCCCGTTGCCCTCGCTTCCCTTCTTCCAATGACCAAAAGAATGCAAAGCCTGAACACCCCAGATACACACAAACTAAGTCAACGAAAAACCAGAAAAACAATATAACACCCACAATACATCTATTCCATTCATCGCCTAATTACACCTATTGTTCTAACACACCCATATCCACTGCCCTACGCTTCCTTCCCTTCTCATTTCTCAACTCTATCCTATCTCTATCACGATCAAGGACCGGCAACAACTAACCCATCCCTTTCTCTCTCCCTGTTCTTCGTCCGGTCATCACCATCATGCTGCCCATCGATACTATCTTTATCCGATTCATGACCGTCATCGCCATCGTCGTCGTCAGAAGAGGGAACGAGATCTAGCTCCATCTTCTTGCGCTTCTCCTCGTCCATTTCGCGGTAGGTGCTCCAGGTTAATAATACGAAGGCGGCGATGATGAGGAGACCACCTGCGATGGCGGCTGCGGAGAGAGGCGTGCCGGTTAATAACCAGTCGACGATGGCGACGATGAAGATTGTTAATCTATGGTTGTTACACATTCGTTATTAGCATCCTCGTTTATTAAGTCATAGATTATACAAGCTGCTACGAATGGCTTCGTAGCGGCTTGTATAGTTGAATTAAGAAGTCATGTGGAGAGATCAGGATGGATGATAGGAGGGTAGATATGGAGGAGTTGAAGAGGGTGGATAGGGAGGAGGAACGTAGCCAAGGGGAAAGAATGAGAGGGATAATAGCGAAGTAGGGAAGATGGAAGATGAAGAAGGTGGATCAAATAGAGGTAAAAAACAACGAAGGGATGAGCTGGGAAGGGAGGAAAGAGAGGGTGCTAAAACCCATGGATGACTTACAGAGCGGCAACGGAAGATAGAACAGGCGATGTCAGTGAAATGAGGACCAGAAAGGAGCCGGAGAAGGCTGGAGATTGATCACCACCTGTTAGCTAGCTCTCTCACCAGCACATCAGGAAGAACACATACTAGCGTTGGCAATGACCGAGATGAACAGCATCCATGCCGCTTCACCCGTCGGCAACTCGAACCGTTCCCAGCCCAGCACGTGCAAGATGGGTATCGGCAACCAGAGCACCAGCAAGGTAAAACTCCCAATCATGCTGCCAATCATATTGGCAAAGATCATGCCTCTCCCGGGACTAGCCCCATCAGGTGGACAGGCGAGTTTCTTGTAGAGCACCTCATACAAGCCATACAAGACACTACCGATCCCGATGACGATGTTGCCGAGGGCGCGACTTTTGGCCGTCGTGGCTTCTTGCGAGGTTGGTCCACCGCCGACAGACCCCCCGGATTTCCCACCGTGTTTGGTCGGCGTCGAATCCCCGTACGCTACGACCATCACCCCGATAATGGCCACGGCGACGCTCAACATCTTGTCGATCCGGAACTTGTCGTGCAGCAGTGGAATACTAAACGCGTAGGCGAAGAAAGCAGAGCAGTTGTAGATGGCCGTCAGATCGCTCGGCGTCGTCAGGTCCACAGCCACGTACCAGGATCCGCCCGCGATGGTCAGCGCCGAGGTAATGAAGGCGACCATCTTGAGGAGGTACGGGATGGGTGATTTCTGAACTGCTCGGCCCGATGGATGCAGGTCTTGCGTCTCGACCATCTGCGCCGTCGTGCGTAGTAGAAACACATGCTGTCGCCAGAAGACCCGCCAGGGGACTTTTGGCTTGCCCAGCTTGAGGATGATGAGTTGGGTGGGCCAGAGCAGCGACCATGAACTGTGCGTGAGATAGCTATACAATATAATATCAGCTTTTAGCTCACTATGACATATATATGGGTTTGGAGTATGATGGCTTACAGCATGCAATACGCCTTCTTCCAACCCAGCGTATGCTGCACGTACACCGCCGTCTCCGTCTGCACCGTGAAGCTGACCAGACTCAGCAACAAGAAGAATCCGGCGTAGGTATATTTCTTGCGTGTCGCTTGTCGCGCCGCGGTATCAGGGCTGCGACTGCGCAGCTGCGAGCGTCGAAAGCTGCGTCGTTCTCGCTCCGTCGACGGCGCATCGTACGACAATCGACCGCGACTTTCGGTGGTGAGCAAGGATTGATAGGATCGTCCATCGGCCGGTCGTTGGTATGGCGGTCGAGCCATGACTTCGTCGTTCTCCTCTTCCGCTTCCTCCGTGTTTCCTCCGCCGCCCTGAACCTCCGACAGGTTGTCCCTGTCGACGGGGACCGGCTGGCGCACCAGTTCAACGTTCGACCCCAGGATGGCGGATGGTTCGGCGGGTCGTGATCCCCGCGAGGGAGTGAGAAGTCGGAAAGGCGTGGGTGAAGAAGCGTAGAGCGGGCCGTGATGGCGGTGTTTGCTTGATATTCAATACTTCCTTTGTGATAGGTGGTCAACGAGGCTGAGGTCTTCAAGGTCGATGTTGTCCTTTGAACTCTCCAGCGGGATCTTCCTCAATGTGCATTCACTCGCGATGGTACACAGCACAAGGCAACAGGCTGGAGAGTATCACTCGCAGATGATCGATTTCTAGGGACGGATGACAGGATAAGAATGCGGTTGGAGGTTGCGCGGTTGGAGATGGACGGATGACTTTGGCTGCAGGATACATGTCCTCCCTGGAGGGTCTCCTCGTACCGTCGATCGACGTCCGTTCAGCCAATCAGCAGCCAGCAATATCTCAGGGCGGGCCAGGCACCTCCATCAAGGATTTCCCATGTGACCTCGACATCTTCATCACCGCTGTCATTCATTCATCATCTAGATTCACGGGCCGCCACATGAACGCCTCACGTTAGACTAGATTAGTGCACCGTTATACTACGATTTACTAGTAGTATACTTTTCTTTAGTTTCATATTGACGGCGGGGCATCGTCTGTTATAGAATCATATTAAAACTCCTCATTCTTTCTATCGGGTTCGACAATCTAGGATTCAAGATGCTCGTGGTACAGTCTCCCATATTGATCACTCAATCGTGTCCCTTTTCTAGGCGACATCTCTGGTCCTGGTGCGCCTAGTAAGTCTCATTCGAAAGTTGATTTAGATCAGGTTATAGAGAGGTTATCGAATCGGTGGGTAGCGGTCCGCCCAGAAGCCCGCTTCGTGCCCATCTCGCGATCGGGAGGGGCCAACAGCTCTTGCAGCCAACGAGCTTCGGCGCTTGACATCGTCTCTATTGATATCTTCGTCGGCGTCGATACCCCGCGGGTCGCGCCCAGGACCGTGGCCCACTCGGCGTCAGTGGTGATGGCGATGTCTTTGTTGATAAAATTCCATTGGACTTCGCACCACGTGAGGCGAGCCAAGGCCTGCGACCGATTGGCCAGCTTGAACTCTGCGGCCACATGCCGCTCGAACTCCACAAGCGTCATATCCATGAACCTAAAGAAACTGTGCACCATCTCCGAATCCGGGATTACGGCCGGAGCAGACATCCAGATGACCTTGATAGGCGCCACGAAATCCTGGTGGCCCAGACCGGAGGGACGCGCAGACGGCGTGTAGGCGGGCGGAGATTCCTCGTCCGCATGCTGCTCCTGGTCCTCCCTGTTGCCCTTGCCCTTGCCCTTTGATGGCGTCTTCCCCTAGGCAAGCGTCATACCGATCCTCTTGCCATGATCCTGCCGCGACGGCAGGTGAGACGGCAGGTGATCATAGAGCATCTTCCTCACTGTCATTGACAATTCCAGAAGAGGAGGCTCACCGCCAGAAAACGTTCTGTAAGATTAAACTCCATCAACGACATGTCCATCACGCCGTGGAAGGCACGTGCCTCGTCGTATGGTCGACAGATGAGCGTCCATCACGGTCGTATGGTTGACGAAAGTAGATCTGGACCATTGACCACGCATTGTCCATCCGTTGTTCTTCTTTGATCGTCGTCCCTTATTCTATCGTGATATTTCATCCCTCCTTGACTCGTTTGGCCGGCCTCCCTGCCAAAGAATCGTCTGGTAGTCCACTCCTCTTCGTCCCTGGCAAACTATCCCGATCTTCCTTGGTCACGCGTCGATGCGGATACTCTGTCTCCAACCCTTCAAAGCAGTTACTGCTCATCGTCTGCAGCTCCGCCTCGGTCGTGTCGGCCGTAAAATAGGGATGCTTCAGCGCGGCTTCCGCAGTCAATCGCTTCTCCGGGTCGTACTCCAACAGCGCTGATAGCAACTTCAACCCATCTTGACCCAGTGAAGGGGCAGTCACGGTCGAGGGACTGCGTTGACCCCGCAACGTGGCCCAATACCACTTCTCCAGCGAGGAAGTATTCCTTGCGGTGGAGCTGCTGCTGCTACCACTTCCAGATGAACCGCCCAGGTACTGAAGCTGGCCGTATTCGGGCTGGTGCACCAACCCTGGCCAGCGCTCTTTCGTTGGCATGCCTAGTATCTCAACAATCTTCTGCACCTGATTCCGCTGAAACGGCACCGTCTTTTTTCCATCCATCTTGGCTTCTTCCCCCTTAAATATCGGCCGGAGACTGAGCAATTCTGCAAAGATGCATCCGACGGCCCACATGTCGACGGCAGGCGTGTAGTGCTTGCTCCCCAGCAGCAGTTCTGGCGCACGATACCATATGGTCACGACCACCTTGTCGCCCGAGTACAGCGAGTGCAGTGGTTTATAGAAGATGCGCGCTAGCCCGAGATCCCCAATCTTGACCTGTCCCCCGCTCGTGACCATGATATTGGCCGGCTTCAAATCACGATGCAGAACCCAGTTGCTGTGCAGATATAACAAACCGTTCAGCAGCTGGAACAAAATACTCTTGATGGTCGGGCCCGGAATCGGATGTCGAGCCGGCTGCGTATGGTGATGAATGATCTGTAACAAATCGTGCTCGGCATACTCAAACACCATGAAGATGCATTTATCTTCCAAGATGATCTCCACGAGATGAATCACGTTGGGATGTGATAGTTCCGAACACAAGGCCATCTCTCGACACGCCGATTGCGAGATGCCCGTGTAATGCACCACCTCGCCTTCCTTGTCCGGTTTGAATCTAGCATTCTTAGCAGGTAAATACTAGTCATACTCGGGGCCGGGGAGAGCAGATAAATGGCGAGCTCACTTTTTGATGGCAAATTCCCGACGGTCCTTTCGTCCAACGGCTTTATAAACCAGACCGTAGGTGCCGCTACTAATGAAGCCCACGACTTTGTATTTCTCCCGGACGCGTACTTTACTGGTATAGCCCGGCGAAGCCATCTTGGTTGGGGAGACCTCTGGGAGGAGTCAAACGTGTTGGGTTGGAACAGATGTTTCACAGCACCGTACCGGAAACGATTCAATCAACTGAAACAGAATGAAGAGAAAACACAAAATCATGCAGAAGCGTGAATTTCTGAACAGATGGTAAAACAGAATCCTTTGACCAACCCTCAAAGGCGGCACGTACGCTCCGCTTAAGGTTCTGCGTAACGGCCGATGACGGCGCGCTTGCCGTTGTAGCCGCCGACGCCGGGCCGGCAGAACCTGACGGTGGAGGAGCATTATGTAGGGCCATGGTTGGTGTATTTATGGCGTTTCATTGGTGTTGATCCTGTAGATGCTAGACATGTCTTGGTTGGTCTTTGTGCCGATGGAAGGTTGTCCAAGCCAGCTGCTGCGTTGACAATAGCAAGGTCGGATGTCATAAACCGGCATTGGCCCCTCTTCGTCTTTTTTCAATGTACATTCGGAACATTTTTGATCAAAGGTCCATTGTATTTGATTAACGGGATGGGGACGACAATGTAAGCTGATGGGTTGTGGAAGGTAGCTTTAAACAGCCATTTGTTGGTGGTTCATTGAAGCGTGTCACCTGAACAGCTCGGCGTGTCGAGAACACCCCCGCCGCATTCCCTCTTCGGGCGCAGCTTCCTATTACCAAGACCAACAACAGCTACGGTGGTTACTTGATGTAACACAGAGTAGCTGCAGGGGATAAATCAGGGGACTTAGGTGGACAGAAGGGACTAGGTACCATCTTACGAAAGGTAAAGCCGGTTTGTCGTTATGCAGCTACCCCTAGTTCTATATCCGCTAATCGCATCCATGTCCAGCGCGGTCGAGACCATAGCTACTTGCTATATTGCGTCTCAGCAGCTGCCGGCATGCCGTCGTCCGATCCAGGCCATCCGCATTGGACGCATAACGTCACTTTATACCTGATATATATCATTGCTATTGCGATTCTAGGTCCACTGCAGTTTGGCTACCACATTGTATGTCTGCTTTGTATCCATCATCTTCAACATTATCTAACCAGGGTCACAGGCCGAGCTCAATGCTCCTCAGAAAGTTATTACCTGCAAGCGGGACAAGGACGTGGGAACGCTAGGCGTCCATCTCCCGCAATGCATACCCATGACCGCCGGCCAATTCGGCCTCGTCTCGTCCATCTTCACGTTAGGCGGGTTGACCGGCGCAATGAGCGCCGGTGTGTGCTCAACTCGCTACGGTCGAGTATTGACGATGAAGCTGGCGACCATCTTCTTCATCGTCGGTCCTATATTCGAGACTCTCGCTACAAACGTTCCCCTATTCGTCATCGGACGTATCGTGTCCGGCCTGGGCTCCGGCGCCGCCATTGTGGTCGTGCCGGTGTACATCTCCGAGGTGGCGCCGCCGACGGAGAAGGGTCTCTTTGGAGCGTTCACGCAGGTGGCCATCAACATCGGCATTGTCCTCACACAGTTTCTCGGCTTGTTTTGGAGCAAAGGTCAAATGTGGAGGGTCATCTTGGCCGTCGCGGGAGGACTGGGCGTCGTGCAACTGCTGGGGTTATATGGCGTGATTGAGAGTCCGCAGTGGATGAGCGGAAAGGGCAAGCGGCAAACAGCGAAGCAGAATCTGAGGCGCATCCGTAACGACGATCACGATGTGGACGGGGAAGTGGCACGATGGAGCAGTGGCATGAGCGGTATTGACACAGGTATGTACCACTTTTCGGCGACGAACTGAGCTCTGTACTGATATATGGTTAGTGGACGAGGAGGAGGCACTTCTGGACGCCCAGAATGAATCTCGACATCAAAACGCCATCCAGGGTCATGACGACGACCCCGAGGGCGATTCTTCCGTGGGTGTCATTGCCATCCTTCGCCATCCGCTGCATCGCCCCGCCGTTATTGCCGTCGTGGGCGTGATGCTCGCTCAACAGCTCTGCGGTAAGTACACGCTTATATAAACTCCCCACCTCGATGCTTATTCTTGATGATACCCAGGCATCAACAGTATCATCATGTATTCGGTCTCCATCCTCTCGACCCTCCTACCCACCACCTCCGGCTTGATCACCGTCATCGTCTCGGCCGTCAATTTGATCGTCACCATCGTCTGTGCGCCTCTCGCGGACCGCATCGGACGTAAACCCTGTCTATTACTCTCCGTGGCCGGCATGGGTCTCAATTCCATCTTGCTGGCCATCTCACTCTACTTCTCCCTCAAGATCCTTTCTGGCATCGCCACGCTGCTGTTCGTCGTGTCGTTTGGGTTGGGACTAGGTCCCGTGCCGTTCATTCTGTCGACAGAACTGGTCGGGCAAGAAGCGGTGGGCGCTGCACAGAGTTGGGCGCTGGCTGCCAATTGGATCGCGACGTTTGTGGTGGCCCAGTTCTTTCCGATCCTAAATGCGTACCTCGATCGCGGACGAGTGTTCTACGTCTTTGCCGGAATGGCGGCAGCGTTCTTTGTGTTTGTGCTCTGGTACGTCCCAGAATCCAAGGGAAAAAAAGACGCCGATGAGGTGTGGGGACGGAAGACCGGTCATGATTGACGGTAATGACCCTCTTCTTCTATGTTTTTGAGTGGCGAGGAGCTGTATGTAAGTTGTTGGTTAGGAAGTCTTTTGGAATGCATCACAACGGATGAACAGGCACCGCAACGAAACTGGTCGAGGGGACTACTATCAAGGTATACGTTCCTTAACTTCTCTGCAAATACCACGGTGTGGGGCGTCCATCTTCATCCTCACGACGAGGGATTATCGTCGCCACACTTACGACGGAGGAACCTCCCACCCCCGCGTCGATGGCGAAGAATCCATCACCGGCGCACTCCCGATGAAGCAGTCGGCATCTTCATGGTTACGACGAGGATTTGTCTCTCTCACCGTCACGCTGGTGGTGGAACGACTTCCACCATCGCACTTCTGGTGAAGACTCTGCATCTTCTTGGTCACGACGAGGACTCTTTCATCTTCACACTCGCGGCGATGGTTTTCTCCATCTTCTTATATACGACGAGGGACGTTTCACCGTCGCACTGATGACGCTCACCTCTTGAAGCAGCTATGATGGCACGGATCGCGAGTGGACCAACTGGAAGAACATCCAGCGACGCTTGCGCTTCACCACGCCCCACTCCCTCTACCAGTGGATGGTCTCCCCACTCTTCAGACCCTACTGGCTCGAGTTCTACGGCGAGCACGAACGGATTCGCGCCGAATCCGCCGAAGCCGGTGCCGCCTTCCCGTCCGTCCGATATCCGCAGATCTGCGCGCGGATCTACGAGGAAGAGACGGTCGGCCAGCGCCGATTCAGCCAGGATATCAGTTACCAACCGCTCGAAAAGACCCGCTGGGAGGCCGTCGACCACTGGGGACGGATCCTGTACCAGCTGCTGCTGGCAAATCGGACGCGGGAGGGGAGAATTTTTAGATTTGATATTGAAGACGACGAGGCTCAATACCGAGCTTTATCAATGCCGGTACGCAAGATGCTGTACGACGATCTCGACGCCCGGAAGATCGAGCGGCCAAACTTGGTGGGCCTCACCCTCGGTCGGGGAGAAATCCCCTACGGACACCCTGCGCCTCCCCCGACCTACCATCCTGCGCCGCCTCCGCCAGAGATCCGACAGCAGCGATGACAGCAGCAGCAGCAGCAGCAGCAGCAGCAGCAGCAGCAGCAGCAGCAGGACTGCCGAACAGGCCCCATCAAAGTATATTGGTGGTCAGATTCGGCGGGCGGCGTCCTGAATTCCAATGACGAAAAATGCGCCTCCCCCTCCATCAGACATCAGGCTCGTGGCGACGATGTGTTCATTCTCTCTAATAAACAAAACAACGATGATTACCTCTAAAAAAATCTCAAAATACCTCCCACTTTCTCCCAACAATGCTAAACCCTCCTTCTATCCACAGACGATGCCAATTTACGACCCTGCACATTCCTCATATCAATCCCCGACTCTTCCTCTCCCTTTTTATTTCCCTCTTTTTCTCCCTCTCTTGTTCATCCTTCTGCCCAAAATCCACCCCAGCTACCTTCCCCTCAACAGAGACTTTCAATTTCGACGTCACCAACCAGACGAGCAGCCCGACCAACCACGCAATCCAGCACAACCAACCCGTGCAATTTCCCCCAGTCGCCAGACTCCATACAATCCACAACTCCAACGTCGGGAGCCAAACCAGAACCAGAACCACAATCACCCCCACCATCCACCCCCACCATCCAAACAAGAGAGGCCACCATGGCTTATTGACACGAACCACGCAATTCATGCATGGGAACTCAAATTGCCGTTGGGTGGTTTCGAAGCGATGACCGATCTGGTTTCGATTCTGGCACTCGTAGGATTCGGTTTCATGATGCCCGCACTGGTAGTTTTTGCGGACGGAGAAGCACATCTTCGTTGCTCTTCTTTTCTTTTCTTTTTTGTTATTGGCTTGAGCGGGATCGGTTTAACTTGGTTGAGGCTGACGGTCGCGGGAAGAAAATTGGATGAGGTGATTGGTATTAGTCGAATGGACGGCACCGAGACTGATGTCGAAAATTGGTTGCTACACTTGATTTGCTAAAAGATCAAAAACCGAAGTCGCTGATGAATGGATGGCTGAATGAATAGATGCTTGCTTGCTGATAGCAGACTTCCCCTGGGGTTTTGACTTCTCTTATATACTCCCCACTCCATCTCCATCTCGACCTCCCTATCGAAATAGGTCGATGGATGAAAAGAATTTTTCTCGAATCGACTTACAATCCGCATTGTTCGATCGATCGATCGATCGATCCATCGAGTAGTTCATTATCTATCCTTTGTTTAGGTCCCAGGGCGTACGTGGTGGTGGTCGAGTTTCTCTCTCGATCAACGTCGACGCGAGGACAATGAAGAACGAAAAGAGAGACATTATGGGAATGGCATGTCTCGAAGGGGGAATAAAGAGCGTAAAGGGTTTTATTTGTATTCGAGCGAGCGACTTCGGGATAATCCTAAGTAAGAGACAGACAGAGTTGCAAGCGAGACCACGGGGGCCTTGTCAACATAAGTGGTACCGTAAAGAATGTGCAAAGCACAGAGACACTGCAGCTAGACACTTGCAACGGCAAAAACGAGTGAAAGAGCGACGAAAAAAATAACGCGATAGAAGCGACAGTGGAAGCAAGAAGATGTCAGCATATTTGAGTCGTTGTAGAGAGGTTCTTTAAAACAACTTGTGCTCCAAAGTCATGTCGGATTCCGGTTGCAGGCCGACACAGGCGCGGAAGATATTGGTCAGAGCGGCGCGCTGTTTGGCGAGAGCATTCACGACTGGAGTTCCCGGCGGGGTCAATGGAGCCTGTATTGAAGATTAGTACGTCCCAGTCGATACTCGTGAGAGAAGGGGAATTGACTCGCCTTGAGCATGTAGCTGAGCACGCTAAGCACGCTGTGGAAACTCTTATACTCTTTCGCGTCGTCTTCATGTACGCGCCAGGAGATGCGCATCATCAACTCGGCGATGATGACCAGATCGATGATCAGCGGCGATGCCAACAACGAATCCTCGCAGACGTTGAAGATGCTGAAAAACAAATCAGCGATGGAAATGGATCAGATTCCGACAGAAATACATACCTGATGGTCTGGTGCCCCCCCATGAAGATCTCGGCGTAGTACTCATCCAATGCACGCTTGTTGTCGCCCACCGCCGGCAGATACTTGATCACCACCGTATGGTCGGGATGCTCGCCCTCCCCATACAGCACGTGATTCGCCTCGACCATGTCGTCAACCACATTCGATTTCGAAATCTCTTTGGATCGGAACTGCCGCTGCGAGCTCAGATTCTTGCCGTCATTGTTACCTAAATGGTTGTAGCTCGCAATCGACGTCACTTTGATCCCGGCATTGATCAGAAACTCGACCAGAGCCGATTTCATCTTGGTCTGGCCGGATTTGAAGTCATCCCCGCCGATGAACGCTCCATGGCGCTCCGCAAGCTCGATGGCACCCGGCACAAACGTATTCTGGGGCGAGCCGTTGATGAAGGGAGCGCCCTCGAGGATGCACGCAACCGCGAAGATCGTCGAGGGGGAAATCTCCTCGTGGCCCTGCTCAATGGCGCGCAGAAGATTGTCGGCAGTATTATTGACGCCCTCGATGATGTCGGCATAGCGCTCCGTGTTGGCCGTCCACTGCACAATGACCTTGTCAAGGTGATGCTGCTCTTTGAAGTTGCTGCATCGATAAAATCAACAATTGCGAACGGAAGAGATCGTATCAACTGACCGAATATCCTGTCGAATCTGCTCGACGTGGGCCATCGACGCATGGTCTCCTTTGAGCAGATTATCAGCCCGGTCGGTCTGGTTGGCGGCGATAAAGTCCGGATAGTAGATGCTCGGTAGCGGCACCATCTGGGCCATTTCCTTGCGAACCATTGATTTCAGCGTCGGCTCCAGCACGGCGGCCCGGTCCATGGCGTCGGCCAGGTTCATGCGATTGATGTCCCAGCCGCCAATGACCAGATCATTTGGATGCACCATGGGCAGGACATCATGGAATGGGATATTGACATCTCGGCCGGTGTCGGTGTCCGTGCCGAGTTTGAGAGTCGTTCCCATAAGCACCGACCCATAGTAATTGGCCGCACGCTTGCCCTCGCGTGTGTCCCAGACGAGGCCCTGACGGTTGGCCAGAATTCCGGCTGTGACAGTACTACCGTTATTGCCGCCCCAGCCGACGAGCATCATGCCCACGCGGCCGACATGACGGTCGACTTTGAAATCATAGACTGTCTCCTTGGGACGAGCCACGTACTGGCCGGAGTCGGTCTTTGTGACGGCTGTCGTCCGGTAGACATATTTCGTCTTGATGTCCGACTCGCTGTAGTTGACGTCGGGAGAGTCGACGACAAACAGGGGGCGAGCTGTCTCGCTCTCAGACGTGCCATTCATCGACCGGAAACCAGGATCGGACAAAGCGTGAGGAGCCATGTTGGTTTAAGAGTAGTTTTTGACGTTCTTCGAGTCTAAACTATCTCGTGCGGACGCAATTGGCGTGATCTCCGCTGGCCGACGTGCGTCGGAGTCCAGCAAAGGGATGGTGGACCCTGTATTTCATTCAGCAGCTGATATTTGGTATGTATTTAAACAGACAGAACAGAGAACAAAGAGAGAACTGACGAGTTGAGAGTGTTGGAAAACGTCTTGACGGTTTGACAACGACCACACCGACAAGTGTGGTCTACCCGGGTTTTTATGGGTAGTTATATGAGGTCTTTCTAGGAGGACACTTGATCAAGCACGGTCTCTTGCGTCAATCTGTCGTCTCTCTGTCGTCAGTCGAGTTTCACACGCAGAAGTAATCGGTGAGGAAATCCGTACCAGCAGTAGGTCTTTGGAGTGGGTTCTTATAATCTGAGCTGGTGGGAAGGGTTAAAGGAGGTGCGTGATCAGTGGGGCAACTGTGGGATAAGCTAAGATATCGTTTATTGAAGTTTATTTGGAATCTGGACCGGCACTGACTTCCGGGCCATCCCCATATCTCTCCCTTCCAATCATCGTGATCACGAGATCAGATATCCTTCCACCAAGGCCAAGCATCAGTACAGCTTTCAATAATGTCGCACGGTCATTCTGGGTCAATTATTTCCAGAATTCTATTCAATCTTTAACATCATCGGATTTGGCGTGTGTTAAATTTCTTGCCTAAAGTGAAATTTACTGGAATGCTGATTTTCATCAATATCACCAACAGCAACGTCTTCGTTGGCCATTTGAACCAAAATTCAGTTCCGGAAAGATGCAGTCGGCAACCACGATCCCAGATCTGAAAACGGCGTTTCTGGCCGAACAAGTTCGGTTGCTGAGTGCGCCAATTCGACTAGAACCTGGTTGGCAAGCGAGAGGCCGGAGGAGACGGGGAAGTAGTGAGGAAGAAGACGAGGAAGACGAGCGAGAGTTGAGAAATTCAGTAGTCGACGATGTGCTACACAAAGGTGAAGCTATCCATGCATTTCCCTATGCCGGATCCTGTAGAACGTTTCTCCACGCCCGTTTCTCCTTCTAGTAGCCTAGAAGCACTCTCTTCTCTACTAAAGGTTATGAGCTTTTCTATGTCTTCACGAGGCATATTGGATAAGGTGCAGGCGATGTCTTGAACTTCTATCTCAAGCATCTGCCCTTGGGCCTATTTTGTCCTCTGGAGGACCACAAGCAGCAGATGAAACTGATATTTTGGGTCAATCTGTTGGACGGGTTCAGGGAGACATCTCCGATGTCGTACGGAAGAATAAATTCCCATCAATTATCTTCAGTTTCCATCTTCTTCTAGATGTCTCTTGTTTATGCATCCAGTTGCTCAAGAGTGCGGTTCCGATGGCCTTCGAACAAGACTGAGACCTTGTATGTATAGTCAATGTCATCGTCAGACACCATGCTCGGTCCACCTATTCGTCGCAGACAGTTCGCTATGTCGCCGAGCGGATCGATCAGATGTACGCCACTGATGACGGAGGGGGTACACGTGGGAATCTAGATGCCGAGATTGATGAGGAAGGATTGATCAGTCGGAATCTGGACTTGAGACTCGATGAGTTAGTGCTTCACAGTTCCGAATATCCATTCCTTCGCGAGAGCAACAACCAGCAAATATACTCCTGGCTGATACCAAGTAGGTCCATTGCCAAGCTGCCGGAAAGGTGGCCCGAAGACGGTCCACAGCGAACTGGCCATGGCTCCAAGGCTAATGCGAATGGACAGACAGAAGACGAACAAGAGCGGTAGAGTAACCCCTTACGGCAATCCTTCTCCTGTATTGATCGAGCAGCTACATCCGCTTATTTCTAATCTTACCGCTATTTGTACACTAATACAGCTCTTGTCGTTTATGCTGACGTTACCAACACTGCTAGCTATGTACAACTACACGCTCAGCTTACGCGTCTGAATGAGCTACGCAATCGATCTCGGCAGAAACTTAACCGATATCGATACCTCCAGCGTTTATTGAAACCATTTGATAATCCGAGCGAGAACGTCCAGCCGAATCTTGTCTACGTCAGTCACGAAGGCAGCGGCAACGCCAATAAGGCAGGAAAGGAATTGGAAAGAGAACTGGTCAAGATGAGGGAACAGTTGGCCAAGGTGGAAGGCGGGGTTAAGGTGTTGAAACAGAGCGAACAATTCCAAAGAAGAGAAACCGATGAGATGACTGAGGAGTTTGGAATTGTAGATGACGAGATTGAGAGATCCAAGGTCGAGAAGATTCTGCAGCGAGGTAGTTAAGGCTCTATATTGTTTCCCGTTGTTGCCATCGTCGCAAGTGTCACGGTTAGAGAACTTGTCGTCATGGCTAGGCCGATGAGGGTATTGCTAGGCTTCATCGTACGGTCGACGAATACCAATCTTCTGCGTCACAAGCACGATGAGGATCTTCAGCGTACGACCGACGAAGAGTGGTTTTCTCCGTTGTACTGTCGACGAAACCCTTTCTTAAAGCCTTGTAGTGGAATAAACCATGGATATGACATCAATGAAGCCAGTCTGTTGCTATCATCAGGCTTCATTGAACCAAGATCTAGGCCATCATGGAGAGACGCAGTTCAGAGCGACGCGAAGAGTCCAGCAGTTATGACGATGGAGAAAGTCACAGGGAAAGTCGTAGCGAACAAAGCCAAAGCCGAAGTCGAATTCCTCGTCGAAGCGACAGTGGAGATAGCGTCCGTTCCGACGCGACCGTGACCACCTCAGGCAACCGCCCCAGACGCGCGGCAATCTCACGCTCGGTCTCGGATATCGCGTCTAACTCGTCTCAATTCGCTTCGCTTACCGACCTCGCGGCTAACGCGCCTCGTTACACATTCGCGCATCGTCCAATCAACATCCCGCGACGCGCTTTGTCCACCTCGCGAGTGCCGACCATCGGCCAGGCCGTCGCCGCCGAATATTACGTCGCTCCTTTGACCCCTCTTCATCTACCGCAGGGTGGTCGGCGTCATCGTCGAAGACCGCAGGAGGAGGAAGAGGAAGGTGAAGCCAGCAGTGGGAGTCGTGGTACCACTGGTGGTCATCCTCCCACTGGCGCTTCTGCTACTACTGCTCCTTCAACTACTGGTGCTGATTCCTCTGATGATTCTCGACCTCATCGTCGAACCCGGCGCAACACCGTCAGCATCCTCAACATGGCCATGTTTCCGTCGTTTCTCTCGGACTTTCAACAGCCGCCCGGGAACACCAACACCAACACCAACAACAACAACAATGCTGCGGCGACGGCTGCGGCAGCTCGACAGATCTCATCCCCACATCCACAGAACGCGTCAGGCAGTGGTGGAGGAGGTGGGGGAGGACCGTCCTCGGCATCACCATCATCTTCGTCGTCGCAGAATGGTGTTGGCGGAACGGCGACTACACCCATCAGTCCTGCCTCGGGTGGAGGTATGTTCAGCAATGCCGCTGTCCCACTGAGCAGTCTCAGTAGTGGATCCGGGATGGGTCCGTCCAGTGGCGGAGGTGGAGGCGGTGGAGGTGGTGGGGGGGGGG
>QQTW01000175.1_pt1 | contig 37165 bp, 31 predicted proteins | sample 1904831 | NCBI WGS metagenome assembly QQTW01 (sample SAMN09435610, study PRJNA476489) | Subsurface metagenome, whole genome shotgun sequencing project.
GGTGGGTGGGAGGTTTAAGAGGGACGGAGGGGCGCTTGTGGCCGAGCAAGGGACAGGAACACGAAGCGGGATGAGCCCAGCATCACGTGAGGATGACGTAGGTAGATGCCTTTGGCGCGCTGTTGGTGTTGCGCAACCGTTTTGCGGCGTCAGCCGGCGGCCATGGGAAATTGCGCGACAACCCGGACTGCCCCCCGGCCAATGCAATTCAGCGATGACGAGTGCGCCAAGGCCCGTTCGTTGCTGGGTCGACCGTCGCATAGAGCTCTGTGATCTCAGCTCTACAGTATTCGAGGAGGAGCGCAAGAAGAGCTGAGTTCTGGAGCGACTGGTTGGCAACTGAAGTCTCACGATCGACTGGAGGACATGAGACAAAGTGGCTTGAACTACAATATAAAAAGGTGCTCGATCAAGTTGATGTCATCATGTTTTCGTGCGTTGAATTACAAGTAACCGTTGCTCGAGTCATATCGCACAAGCTTACGGGTGATACATGAATTGGATAGCTCAGCAGTCACCGTAAATGAGGAGGGTTTGTAATCACCAATGACCATCATCATATCTTTGATGATTGTTGGGTAGTTTCTCCTCGTGAATCAGATCAAGACACGCTATATCACCATCATCAGTGTGGTGAAGGTTAGGCCAATTCGTCGTGAGGGGGTGGTCGAGGAGTCGTTACGAGTAGGAGATCAGTCATCTCGAACGAGGGTGAGGCGAGATGGGTCTAGCTCTCCAGCTCGTTGCGTGGAGGAGTTCGCAGGCGGTGGGAGCTGTCGTTAGATTGTTAGATGATCTTGATAAGGGTAGCGTGTAGAGGGATACACTGACCACAGGATAGCGGATGCTATCTGGTCGAGGAATGAGGCGAGGGCGAATATCGCCTGGGGGTAGGGGTGGATGCCGTGATGGCATTGGCTGATAGTACTCCGGGTCGCTGGTAGTTAACCAAGCGTTCCAAGTAGACTGATGACGGTCTCGCTACTCAAGGCGTAGCCGGTTGATATGTCCGTGATGGAAGTAGTCTCGTGCGAGGAGTACTTAAGCCAGGGAGTACGGCATGATACGGTGTGTGGGATTGGGAAAAGCGTGAGGAGGCAGTGGAGGATACATGGCGGACCCAACCACAGCTCGGCGGAATAGATTTCGTCTACGATGTCGGGACTGAGGTAGACGCTATCAGGGTGCATACCCAGCGCATCGAAAGGGTTGAAGGAAGAGCCTTCTAGTTACGGATTTGACGAAGCGGTGACTGCTGAGCTGTTGCGTTACGACCCGATGGCCGCGCTTATCGAGCTCTTAGAAGATGTATCGGGCCATGTAGATGAATTTGAAGTCGATTATGCAGCGATAGGTGGTAAGAAATCGTCGGTGCTCGTAGGCGGTCGGGGTTCGAAGTTCGGATCATATATGTGGAGCTGAAGGTTTAGCTTCTAGTAGACGGCAACGGTATGCTGCTCTCGAGCGGCCGAGTTCCTCTGCTCAAGGACCGAATTGGGCCCGCTGGCGACCATCATGAGCGTGCCCTTCTCACGCGGTGAGTGCACGGCGTTAATCACCATGCCCTACGCCGAGTAACCAAACTCGATGCGGACGTTGTCGTTGCCCTGGAGCTGCTTGCGCTGCGTGGCGTCACCCGCGTGGCAAGTGAGAAGGCGGAAGTTTGGATTGAATACAATCGCTCATTGAGATGCGCTCATACTGTAACAAAGCAACCCCCATGCGCTCCGTAAATACACCTGACAGACTATGATACAATGAGCAACGTCGTGAAATGCCAGGACCTAAGTCGTTAAGTTGATCATATCATCCTGACCCTGATTTCCCTTTGTGTCCCTGAGCCAGTAAGGCAGCACTCAATGCCCTCACCGCTTCAACCCATCGGCCAGAATCGACGTACGGCTTCTGCGCCGTACCAGAAGCTTGCCGTTGAAGGATGCTGGCCAAGAAGGCACCCATCTTCTCTTCGTCAAACCGATTCCCATAAACAACACTTGCACGAGGAGTAACTGTGATTGCGGGACCACTTTGGCCATCCGGGATGCTGATCGTCACCGAAAATGTGATTGCGATTTTGGTTTTGAGAGCTGGTAGCAGTAGCGGAGCTTTGACGGTAGCCGCTGATTCTTCGGGAACCGTAACGACGTCCACCAGATGATATCGGTTCAGTGCCTGGATTTCCTTGCTGATAGAGACTGCTTGAGTCCAGATAGTGCTGATCAGAGTCAACATCTCAGGTGGCCTCAAGACGTTGCCCGCTGACAGGCGCAGATGCTCGTTGAGAACTTGGATAAAGAGGCTCTTGATGCTTGTCGATGGTTTGAGACGGTGATGCTGGGCCGACATTTCTTCATTGGAAGAGCACAAGGAGACCTCAGCGGTCCCCCAAGAAGCATCAGGTGAGTCGGTGGTAGATATATTGAGCATGAGTTGGAGCTGTTGCCGGTACGTCATCCGGATCGCACTACCATCGATTCCGATGATGGTCCAGCCATGTTCGCGTTCAATCTCATCAACAAGTCCTGGTTTTATGTCAGACAGCGAGCTTTTCAGAACCGGGACATGGACAAGCTACCTTTCCACCGGCTCACTTCCACAGCGCTCCATCCTTGGCATTCCTCCCGGATCTTCTCCGCCTGTTTGATTTCCTCGGCCAAGGTCATTTTGTGCTCCGTTGCCATCTCAATGGTCTCTTGCTGGCTTCGAATCTGCAATTGCAGGGACTCGATCTTGGCCTTTTTCTGCTCCACGTCCGCGTCCAGTTCAAGCAAGTCATTCCTGGCGGCTGTCAACTGGATCTGATCCCCGCTGGCGATCTCCTCGGTTCGTTCTTGCAGGCGTGCATGCTCCGCTGAGAGCTGCTCGTAGTCATTAAGTAGCTCCGGCAACGACGACGACAGTAGGTCTTCATATCGGCGGAGCGCCCGATCGTCCCCGGCCATCTCGTTGGCGATCTTGAGCAGACCGGCCTTGAGGCCGTCCAAGAGCTTTCGGCGCCAGTCATACCACAGGGCTTTACTGGATAGACGAGCGTGAGTCTTCATGTTCCGGAACTGGTTGTCCATCACGAGTTGGAGATCCGGAGAGGCCATCATATAATCTCGGAACAGGCTGGGATTCTCGGCGTAGGTATCCGCCTCGATCTGGCGGATGATCTTGCGGCCCTCCGAGATGTACTTTTTCAATTCCCGGCAGGACTGTTCGTTCCGAGTCGTTAGATTGACTTCTAAAAAGTGCCCAGCGAGAGACTCACATGCTGATGGAGCTCGAGCATGGGTAAGACGCAGCATGCATCTCGAAGTCTCCCTTCAAGCGTATTGGCCGCCTGTTCGTTTCGAGAACCACTCCGTTCTTCTGCATCAACAAACTTCTCCGTGTGCCTTCGTTTCGTGGTGGTCAAGTCCATGAATTGAACGGTTGTGAGATCCAAGAACTCTTGCAACGACATCTTCTCAACTATCACTTCTTCCATTGAGACCTCGACGTCGTCAATGACCGGTATTGCTGGACTGCCACTGTCCTCAACCTCCGCAACGGCGATATCTTCGCTCGCATCGTCCTCGATCGGCTGAATATCTGGCACCGAGTCCTGCTTCTCCGGGGAGTCGACCTCCGGTTCCGGTTCGTCTTCGGCATCCGCCGCACCTTCAATACCTCCCACCGGGACTGTGAAGTCCATAGTGGCATCCTCAAGCGAGCTGCCCTCACCGGAGGAGCGACGTCCACCAATGCTGCTCCGTCGATGGTCTTCCAGCAATTGTAATGCTGCTGCACCAGCAACCCCAGCAGCCTCGCCAGATTGTTGCTGTGATGCCAAGATACGACCCACCGGACGAGTCATTTCCATAGTCATCTCCATGCTCGTTTGGGCGGTGACGTCTCCGCGGATATCTTTTCGATGGTCGACTCCATGCAGCGACTGAAATGAGACCCCGACAGCCGCATTGTTCTTCGATGGTCGGTTTGCGCCGAGATTCTCTTGATCGTGAAAGGCGGTCAGATCCTGAAGGACGTCGACACCCGCTCGACGTCCAGCCCACGACTGAAAGGCTGTGGTCACCTGGTCGCTGGCAATCTCCATCGACAGGTCTCCGTTCTCGTCAAACTCGATCCCTTTGGTCCCCGCTTGTGCCGCAGCTAGACGGAGAGCTTCATTGAGCTGGCTGGTCGAGCTGCTGGTGCTGGCGTTACTGATGACGACCGAACCCGGAGAGTCCATCGTCATATCAGCACTGTCTAGACTCATACTGGTGCTCACTCCTTCAACGGACTCGTCACCAACTCTCCCGCCGTTTGCGGCATCGTCGACAAACGCAGTATCGGTGTCACTGTCGTCGCTGTCGGCGGCCGAGCTAGCAGTCAGAGGACTCGAGAACGAACTGTGGCCCGTAGAGTCGTCGCCACCTGAGCTAACAGCATCAGAGCTGCGTCGACTCTTTCTTCCATCTCCTATCTGCGTACCTGCTCGAGCAGGTGGAGTCTGATTGGCAGGGGAACTGAGTTGCTGCATTGGCGTGGAAGGTACCTCAATCTCTTCACCGTTTCGTGCGGGGGACTGTCGACGCGGACTCGACGACGGGAAATGGGTGCTATTTGTTGCCGCTGATGCTCGACGATTCGAATTCGTCGAGCCAGATGAGGATGTTGAGTCTTGCACAAACTCAATCACATTCCATGTGTGTAGAGTCGCCTCGGGCGCAAACGACACACGCCGATTTGCTTTAGAATAATCAGTACAATCGACCGACAGGTTTCTATATTGTGAGAATATACCCAGTGATTTCCTCCTCGCCTCCCGTCGCTCCAAGATCTCCTTCCTCGTCTTCTCTCGCTGTTCTCTTTCCTCAGCAGAGACCTCAGGCGCTAGCTGAGTATTTGCTGGGGCCTGCGCTTCAACTCCAGCCTCCGTCTGAGTGTCCACGGCAAAGCCAAAGGGGTTTTGCAGGTTCTCGGAGCCAGTAATCGTGACCTGACCCTGCGATTGTTTGGGCGTCGAGAGGTCAATCAGAAGTCCAGTCTCATCTTGGGTAGCATTCTCATCAGCCAACCCTGCTGGCCCGACGCTGGCACGAGCATGTCTCAAGCCTGACGGAGCTAGAGCGGAACGACGCTCCTGGGGCGGAGATAATGGAATGCTTGGCTTCAAGATAGACTTGACTGGCTGAATCATTGTAGCCTTACTCAAAGCGTCAGCCTGCTGCGCCTTCCCGAGAATAATTGTTGTATGCCATACCTTGCGCTGATTGAATGTTGCATTGGTCAGAGCATCCAGACCTCCCGGACCCATACTCTTGCTTCGAGATTTCTTAGGCAGAGCTGGCTGCATGCTCGACTGCTTGAAGCTCGCCATCCCAGCGATGTCGGTGGTCATATTCTCCTTATCTTCATCGGCCCGCATAGCGGACTGCGAGTCGGCAATCGACCGTCGTCGCTTCCTCGAGCTGAGCTCATTGCGGCCAGCAGTTGCATCCATGACAGGCGAATTCACGTTTACTATCGTAGATCAGTCAAAGATATCCGGTCTACCGTCAGATTCCGGATGACGGGCAGGTCTCACGCCTCAATACTTCTTCATGCGCATTCCTTGGAGTGAGTGTGTCGCGTCTTGTTTTGTTTACCGAGGGAGACGCGCTTGAGGTCGATGATCAGGTGACCTGCATTATCTGGTTAAATCCGGAAGAACTTTCCTCCGCAGCTTTCCTTAGGGCTTGCGGTTCAACCTCTCACACACAACACAACTGAGTTTCGCAGCAACTCCGAGTTGACCACTACTGCTCATCCTTCACACCACCCACACTCCCAGCACAGCCGCCACCATGGCGACGGAATTGACGGTGCAGTCTGAACGCGCCTTTCAGAAGCAGCCCCACATCTTCCTTAACTCCAAGTCCAAGAGCACGAAAGGGAAGCGAATTGGAAAGGGCGGCCGAAGATGGTACAAGGACGTCGGGCTGGGATTTAAGACACCCAAAACTGCGATCGAGGGGACTTATATTGGTTCGTAGGATTCCAACACGTCAGTTTCTGGGACTGAGTTGCTAATGACACCTCTTGTGATACAGACAAGAAATGCCCCTTCACCGGCCTGGTCTCGATCCGAGGACGAATCTTGACCGGCACCGTTGTCTCGACGAAAATGCACCGAACGCTCATCATCCGTCGCGAATATCTTCACTACGTGCCTAAATACTCCCGGTACGAGAAACGACATACCAACCTCGCAGCCCACGTCTCGCCAGCGTTCCGAGTGGAGGAGGGAGATCAGGTCACTGTGGGACAATGCCGACCTCTGAGCAAGACGGTAAGCATCTTCTCGTCTGTAGAGAGAGGTTATATTGCGGCATCGAGATCCTTGTTGCCCCTTTACAATGGTCATGATAGGGGGGGAATTACGCAACTTCTGGCTGATGGGTCGAAACTTGCTAGGTCCGGTTTAATGTCCTTCGCGTTCTGCCCCGCACTGGCAGGGCTGTCAAGCAGTTCAATAAGTTTTAGTTGTTGTTATCTCGGTTTCCTATGCGTGATAGTGGAGGTCAAGAGCTTCAGAGAAATAAATCAAGTTCCATTGCATGTTGCAATTACCTTCTTGCGAGTCTCGGCGTGAGATTCACCCTCTGTTCTGGTACAATGGCGTTCTCCGCTGAGAGGCCATACCTGCATCCTCTGGCCATGCTATTATAGCTTGATTGGGCTGTTTCTCCAGCTCTGGCTGCCCTTTCCAGTCATTCGATGGTCAACGCAGCTTCAAAACGTCCCTATAATACGGAAAGTATAGGCCTTGCAAGCCCCTGATTTGAATGTCTACCGGTTGAAGCTCACATTATAGAGATGAATCGTGGTAGCACAAAGGCCAGATTTATAATTGTTGAACTGCGAGTCCTGGAACTGTGCCAGGCTCGCCAGCAGCGGTCTCACCGGTCAGGATACTCAGTGGCCACTCATTGTGGGTGCCAAAGTTAGTTGTATTCTAAGGAACCTTTTTTTAAGGAAAATCCTCGGTGAGGAAAACTATCTATAGGAGCAGGCAGCGGCCTATCAAGCAGCGGCCTGCTAGGCAGCGCAGCAGCACCTGGCATCTTCCATCACCGTGTGATTGCTCAATTTCAACAATAATGCCAATTTATTCCATCGTTAATTATTCTCTGGCATGATGAAACCGTCTCTTCAGTTCAATCTTCGGTCCAGACTCAGGGCTTCCACCCTCATTCAATTTCCATAATTGCCGTTTTCAGCTCTGTATTTTTGCAGCTAGCTCACCTTTTCAAACCTCTTCCATACCTTGTGTCCCTGTGAAGCTGTCAACCGCTGGTGAAATGGAGGAGCATGAGGCCGCCTCCTATCTAAAAAGCCTTCTCGGCAAACAACTTCGCATCACAACGACAGACACACGCATGTTCACTGGGCTCTTCAAATGCGCAGATCGAGTTGGTTTATCTTGCCACACATCGATCCCATGCTAACTCGATCGAGGATCGCAACATTATTCTTTCCGGCACGTATGAGTACCGAGCGCCTTCTCCGTTAGCTGTGGCTTCTGCGGCGAACAGTACGGATCAGCTTGGGCCGAGCCGGTTCAGACTCGATATGACGAGCAGGTTTTTGGGGTTGGTGGTTGTACCCGGAGAGCATATCACCAAGATTGAAGTGGAGGAGAGAACTTCTGTTATTCATTGACTGCGGTTGCGCCTATGGGGGTTTGATGCTGGGCAGCTCAGGTCCTGGGAGCATGGCGTTTCCCAGCGCTTTGCCCACGAATAATTCCTTCAGGTTTAGTGATGCCATCCAGTCATACGGTCGAATGTCTGAGGCCATCACGACCTGTTTCTCCTCTCTCGAGATTCTTGTTTCACTAGCCTCACACCGAGGTTCCACAGCAGAGTCGTCCTACATCAAATTTGGCATGTCTGGTGATGCTACAGAGAGTTCCCGTTTGAGGGGCTTTTAAATCGCGAAACTTGGTGTGAAGACACTAGAACAAGATTCCTGAACAACCTATGCAACGTTAGTTAAAGCCTCACTTACTGATGCTCAAAATTATATACGGATGGATAACTTCTACCATTTTCTCAAAGTTATTCATTTTGATAGTTTGCTACTTTCCTGGTGTTCTTCTGGAGAAGATCTCCATCGACTGCTTAAATTCTGTGATTTGACCAGTTTTATGGTGATCGCTAAGAGGCACCCAACACGGACGTTCGTCAACTTGAGCGATTCAAAGAGCTCATCTAATTCAAATAACCCTCACGGATAGCATCACTCTTCGAGGATCTTGATAGAGCGCGTGGTGCGGCAAATAGCCGCTGGGTTGCGATCTCGGCTGACTTATCGCGCTTGATTGTGGCGGTTGCCGCGATTGGGACTGAATGACCATTCGCCCCACGTCAACGGTCGTTACCTTCACTCCTCATAACAGAGCAACAGCCATACTCTACGCAGCAGGTCTTGCTGTAACAAGTGACAGACTGAGCAGAACCGCGACCGAGATACTAACTCATCTTATTCTCAGAGGTATAACTTGCAGTGCCTTCTAGTCGCTTCCAGTCCCTTCGGCAATCACCCACCTGCCCAACTGGCGCCCGACATCGTTGAAGTTAGTGGCACCTTGCGTCGTTACATGCTCACTCACTACTAACTGGGAATGAATCGCTCATTTAGAGTAAACAAAAACAACTTAAGAAACTAGAGCAGTTGGAGATATTCACAACATTCGGCGCCGGAACCACCCCGCGCATGACCACTTCGTCTCAGATCACACCGGGTCGGACAAACACCACGGCTCTTTTGAGGTCTTTCGTCGAGGCTCGCTTGCTTTGTTTCCTTTCGACGCTCTTTGAACCACCATAACGCGACGAAGTGACCCCCGCTTCATATACTTTCGCTCGGCAACTACACCAAGGCTTCAAGACTCCTACCTCAGCCTAGTGACTGCTTGATACGCATTATTGGCTTCACACCGGTATTACCCAGCACCGACATCAGGCTTACAGTCCATCAGTCCTTTCTCTGCATTCACGGATCATATCACTACGGCCAAATTACGACCCTCGCTCCTTTTCTGGCGGTTCGTGATATCTTCGACGTCGTATTGGAAGAATGGGTCAACAGCCATCAAAGAAGGGCGCCGGGCCGAACGACACTCCTTCCCAGTCGGCAGAAAGACGCTCTACGGACGGGCTGGAGGGATATCCGGCATTTGGGCGATCAGACACCCAGGGCTCCTCGCGATCTTTCCGTGGCTCCATCCGTTCCAAGATCCCAGGAAGTGCAAAGGGTGAAGGCACGAAGGATAACGCATCTCCTTCGGGTGGCAAGGAGCTGGTGGACAAGCCGGATATCGTCCCGGCCCCTTCCACTGCGCCTGGAAGGTCTGGCAGCTCAAGACACCGGCGCAGCCATTCCGGCTCATCCGCCCGCACGCCGCTTCCGGAGCCGGCCAAAGCCCAATCAACTCATTCCATCTCTCCTCCTCCTTCCCCCAGGCGTAAGGCGGGATCCGGAAAAGAGCAGGGACACCAAACACTTGAGCAAGCGCAGCAGAGTGGCGAGGTCGGGAACGTGTCGGATGCGCCTCCGGTCGGGACTATTCATCCGTCACATCTGGACAAGCCAAAGGAGTCAATTTTGATCAAGAAAGAAGGAGTGGCCAGCCCAAGAGCATCCGAAATTCCAGTGACATCGACCGACGCCGTTACGGGAAGCTCACCAACCATGGACATTGGCGCCCTTCGTTCGATCGATCTCGATGACATGATCAGCCGCCTCCTGGACGCTGGCTATGCCGGCAAAGTCACGAAGGGTGTCTGCTTGAAGAACGCTGAGATCGCCGCCATTTGCACCGCCGTCCGTGAGGTGTTCCTCTCACAGCCAGCGCTTCTGGAGTTGTCTCCGCCGGTGAAGATCGTCGGCGACGTGCATGGACAATACACCGATCTCATCAGAATGTTCGAGATGTGTGGCTTTCCGCCTAATGCCAATTACCTGTTCCTCGGTGATTACGTAGACCGGGGAAAGCAGAGCTTGGAGACCATCTTGTTGCTGTTCTGTTACAAGCTGAAGTTTCCCGAGAATTTCTTCCTGCTGCGAGGGAACCATGAGTGCGCCAATGTCACCCGCATCTATGGCTTCTACGATGAGTGTAAGCGTCGATGCAACATCAAGACCTGGAAGACCTTTGTGGACACGTTCAATTGCCTGCCCATCGCGGCCATCGTGGCCGGCAAGATTTTCTGCGTGCATGGGGGGTTGTCGCCATCGCTGGGGCACATGGACGACATTCGACAGATTGCTCGTCCCACGGACGTGCCGGATTATGGGCTGCTCAACGATCTCCTCTGGAGCGATCCCGCGGAGATGGACTCGGATTGGGAGTCCAACGAACGCGGAGTCAGCTATTGCTTTGGAAAGAAGGTGATCATGGACTTTCTGCAACGCCATGATTTTGATCTGGTGTGCAGGGCGCACATGGTCGTTGAGGATGGATATGAATTCTTCAACGATCGAATTCTTGTGACAGTGTTTTCCGCGCCAAACGTAAGCATTCACCTTTTTCCGTTGGGACAAGAATGAATATCTGACCGGTGTACTAGTACTGCGGCGAGTTCGACAACTGGGGAGCGGTTATGGCCGTGTCCGACGAGCTGCTCTGTAGTTTCGAGCTGCTGAAGCCGCTCGACTCGAGTGCCCTGAAGAGCCATATCAAGAAAAGCCGCCACAAGCGCAACAATATACTTAACAGTCCGGTAAGTTCCGTTCGTCCCAGTGATGTTTTCGAATTGCGTACTGACTCTCCTGCGCCATAAGCCGGCTTCGATTGTGGGACCTCAGAGCGTGTAGCTGGCATGGTCATTGCCAGATATGGGCATTTTGCAGTTCTGGCATGTTCATTACTTCCTTCCCGCGGCTGCTTCTTTGCAGCATTTTATCATCCTAATGAAATCAGAATGACATTTCGTGACTAAGTTGACCTCAAGATCCCTTCCGCCGTAGGGATGATGCAGCTTCCTTTCGTCCTGGGGAAGGCGATGATGGAGACTTTCGTCGTAAAGGTGGTGATGATAATATCTTCGCCATAAAGATGATGAATACCTTCGTCGTGAGGACGAGAAACGGTTACTACTGAGCTATTCCGCCTATTTGTCGCCTCCGTGGAGGGAACCAGTTACCATGGAAGCGTCAATATGGTATATCAGGCCACGGAAGCTGGTCCGGCGCACCACTAGAGCTCTAGCACTATTACAAGATAGTCAAGAGGGCTTATATGAGGATGGATTTTATGAACTTCCGACTGATGATAAGTTGATGTTCACAGATAGACGATAAGAGCAGTAGCATTCCCTCTGCCCCTTTGTAAGATCCCGCAATACGCAAGAAAGAAGACGGGGTCTAATCAATGCTGTTGGCGGTTGGAGCAATAAGCACACCTATCATTATTATTACAATGATGGGAAGCTTCATCGTCCTCGCCTCAAAAGTAACATCGTCATCCTCGCGGCGAAGGTTATCAGCCATCGTTCTTACGACGAAACGTAGCTCCATCATCCTCATGGCAAAGGAACATTCATCATCCTTTCGACGAGAAGTAGCTTCGTCACACTTATGACGAATGACTTAATCTTCATCACCATGATGATGGAGATATTGGTCTCCCTTTCATCAGACTCGTAATAAAGATTACCCAACTTTTCGTCACAATGGTGGTAATATAGCTGCTCTTTATGATAGTCATAACGGGGCGTAAGAATCACCATCGTCATTAGAGTGAGGCTAAGGTAGCGATCATCATCCCTACGATGATGCAATAATGCTCAGCCAGGTCTGTCACCCGCGCACCCTGCCATGGCGTTAGTCACGTGCAATCACAAATGGCTTTCCATGATCACGTGACACCGCGATCAAGCCTCTCAACGTCATATGACCTTCAGCTGACCAGTGCTCTCCTGGCTGCCAATAAACCAAATGTATGGCGGTATATCTGATGCCCTGGGCTGTATTGGCCGGTCGATAAGGCCATTTCACGAACCTTGGGTTACAACGGCTGGTCTGATTCCTGACCGTAACGTCTCTACTTCGCCATGGGTGTTACTGGCTTATGGACGGTCCTCCAGCCCAGCGCGCGGCCAATCAAGATCGACACTTTGAATAAGAAGCGGCTGGCTGTTGACGCCTCCATCTGGATCTATCAATTTCTGAAGGCTGTTCGAGACAAAGAAGGAAACGCGCTGCGAAATAGCCATGTGGTTGGATTTTTCCGCCGAATCTGCAAGCTGCTCTTCTATGGAATCAAGCCCGTCTTCGTCTTCGATGGCGGCGCTCCGGCGCTCAAGAGGCAGACCATCAACGCGCGGAAGAGAAGGAGGGAAGGCCGCCGGGAAGATGCGGTCAAAACAGCTGGCAAGCTGTTGGCTGTGCAGGTGCAGCGGAAGGCTGAGGAGGAGCAGGAACGAAGGAAGCAGGCACGAGCGCAGTACGTATTCTCCGCCTTGAAGTTCTTGAACAAGCACTGATCGTTGATAGACATGTGCATAACGAGGAAGAGGAGACGGTGCCGGATGAGTTGATCTACGTGGACGAGATTCAGATGACGCCTCAGGAACGGCGACAGAACCGTGAGTTCAAGAAGAAGGATCAATATCATCTCCCTGAGCTTGAAGCCTCCCTCGAGAATATGGGCGCGCCAGATGACCCTCGTATCATGTCCCACGAAGAGCTCGAAGCATATGCTCGGCAGTTCCATTCCGGGGAAGATATCAACCTCTATGATTTTTCTAAGATTGACTTCGACTCGCCCTTTTTTCTCTCTCTTCCCGCGTCCGATCGATACAACATTCTGAACGCGGCGAGGCTACGGTCGCGATTGCGGATGGGCTACTCCAAGGACCAGCTCGATACGATGTTTCCTGATCGGATGGCGTTCTCACGATTCCAGATCGAGCGAGTCACGGAGAGGAACGAGTTGACCCAACGACTGATGAACATCAATGGCATGAATGGTGAAGACGGGATGCTCATGGCGAATGGCGGTGCGAGGATCGCGGGCGAGAAAGGGAGAGAGTATGTCCTGGTCAAAAACGATGCGGTGGAAGGAGGCTGGGCGCTTGGGGTGGTATCCGGCAACAACGAGGGAGACCGCAACAAGCCGATTGACGTCGACAGCGTGACCAGAGCACCGAAAGCTGAAGATATCGACGACTCAGAGGATGAAGCAGACTTTGAAGATGTACCCATCGAAGGTCTCAACCGTCTACCGAAGCTAGGAGTTGGCTCTCACTTGGAGGATGATGAGCTTGCCAAGCGACGAAGAACCTTATACGCATCTCGGAAGAGAGATGCTGGTGTGGCCAAAGATAATGACGATAATGAATTGGTCATGGAGCCGGATACTCTTTTCGTCGGCGAAGATAAGATCAGCAGACCTGCGCGTAACAACATTATCGCCGATGTCGACAATTTGTTCGAGGAAGACGCCCCAACTGGTGATGACGAGGATGACGATGACCTTCGGCGAGCGATAGCAATGTCCATGGAAAGTGGCAAGCCTGAATTAGACAAGCCAGCTACTTCCAAGACAGTTGCCTCTGGAAATCAAACCGGAGCAGACACGTTCAAAAGGCGAGGGCCATTTGACGATGAGAGTGACGACGATGAAGATTTTCAGGCTGCTCTAGCGCAATCACGACAGCGGTTTGAAAGTTCCCGCAATCAGACGCTCGGGGAAGGACCAGTCGACCAACTTCATGAGGGTGTACCAAGCTCAGCACGTGCGGATCCTAAGCATGCCGGGATTAACGCATTTGACGGACCATTGCCTTTCGAAAAACTGACCCTGGGAGGTGCCCTCGAGGAAGCAGCGGCTCTTCAAGATGGGGGCGGTTTCGAGAAGGACGCACCCCGCGAGAAAAGTCCCGAAGCGAAGCCGCTTCCTCCATGGTTTATGCAGGACGTGCGCAGCAATCTGGACGCTCAGAAGATGTTGGAGGAGCAAGATCGGATCGCTACGTTAAGACAAGTTGAAGAAGAGTACCAGCATGCAGTGCTCAGGAAACAATATACCAACGAGGTGATTGATTTGGACGCTTCGGATGAGGAAGTTTCAGCCATCAAGCCGAATGCATCGAGACAAACCACAGACGATGCGATCGATGTCGACGCCTTGGACCGGGAAAACTCGGCCACTACGATGGTCACCTCCGCCGACGTGGTTCTTACCTCGGATACACCCAGAGAGAATACCCCGAGCCAGGAAACATCGGCGGCCTCTCGGAGGGAGCATTCTGTTACCACGCCTATACCGAGAACTAGCAGTCCAGCGGGTTTGGAAGCATCCCAGACGCAAACTACAGTTCAGAAGGATGGCCAGAGTGCAAAGAGTCCCATGGACACAACTTCCTCTCCATTCGAGCCGAGCAACACAGCGGAAAATGCTCAGTCTGAGCAATCGAGGTCTCCGTCACCAGTGTTTGAGGATGTGCTGCCAATCCAAGCAAGCTCCTCCAAGTCGCTTCCACCGGCAACGGACCTGCCGCAAGAATCAAGCTCGATGCAGTTGCTGCAGGCGGCTGAAGAGTTGAACGAAGCCGTTGATGACAACCAAGCCAACGACTATTCCGACCCCGAAGATGACGAGCTCTTCCAGCAACTAGCTGCTGAAGCGGAGGAACACGCCCGGTTCGCCTCATCTCTCAACCACAAATCTCAACTACAGAACCAGGAAGACTATGAGCGAGAGTTGCGGGCGTTGCGCAATCAGCAGAAGAAAGACCGACGGGACGCGGACGAGGTGAACCACGTGATGATCATGGAGTGTCAGCAGCTGCTGAAGCTATTCGGCATACCGTACATCACGGCTCCCATGGAAGCGGAAGCGCAGTGCGCGGAGCTCGTCCGACTCGGTCTTGTGGATGGTATCGTCACGGACGACTCGGACTGTTTCCTGTTCGGTGGAACGCGGGTGTACAAGAACATGTTCAATCAGGCCAAATACGTCGAGTGTTACCTTACGCAAGACCTCGAGAAGGAGTTTGGCCTGGACCGGGCGAAGCTCATCCGTTTCGCACATCTCTTGGGCAGCGATTATACCGAGGGCATTCCTGGCGTGGGCCCCGTCACCGCCCTTGAGATTCTGTCAGAATTCAACTCGGATACTGGCCTCGAGGACTTTAAGGATTGGTGGCAGGGCGTTCAGATGGGCGTGCAGTATCCTGAGGACAACCGATCAGGTTTTCGGAAAAAATTCGTGAGTAGACGCGCTTTCATTGTCCCGCATCTCCCTTCACCCGATGTGCACCTCCACTGAATAGCAATGATCTCAGCGGCGCAACGCAACACGCATTTTTCTTCCTCCGAGCTTTCCCTCCGTACCGGTCACCCAAGCATATCTCCACCCGGAAGTTGACTCGACCGATGAACCTTTCCAATGGGGCATCCCGGATCTGGATGCTATCCGAGCTTTTCTGATGTCGACCATTGGCTGGACGAAAGAACGAACGGATGAAGTATTGGGGCCGGTAATTCGGGACATGAACCGCCGAGCAAACGAAGGCACGCAGAGTAACATGACGGCCTTCTTTACAGGCAGTACCGGGGCCGGGGCTTTTGCACCGCGCCGCACTGGTGGTGGTGGGGATGGTGGGTTGCTGTCTACTTCCGGAGTCCCGGGCCGGAAACCAGCCAGTAAACGGATGGAAGGGGCATTGGGTCGACTGAAAGAGGGTGCTAAGCGGAAAAGAGGTTCCGCGGAAGTGGATGATGACGAGATGGTGCCCCAGCAACAGCAGGAAGAAAAGCAAGACAACGAGCTTGAGGACCCTAAAGACGGCGGCCAAAATGATATATTGGACCTGGACCCTGACGCTACCGTGGGTCGTGCCGCCAATGCGGGGAGAGCTGGGTCGAGAGCTAAGAACATAGCCTCGACCTCACGACGGGCTAAGCAAGGTCGTTCCCGCAAGGGGCGTAAGACAGCCTAGGCCTTACGTACTACGACCCGGAATTGTACGAAAGTTTTGTACTTTACGGAATTATGATGTGATTTTCACGTGAATCTTCACCACAATGATGATGGGGAGTCTCCGAACCTTTGTTGTGGTTACAATGAAGAGTAACCATATCATCAACATCATCATTGGGACGAGAGGTGGGTAATCTCCACCATGAGTCCGATGATATAGAGGCTACAATAATACACCGTCATAAGCGTGATGAAGGTTAAGTTATTCGTCATAGGCGTGACGAAGGTTGCTTCGCCGTAAGAATGATGAAGCTTCCCTTTGTCGTGAGGACAATGAAGATACCTTCCTCGTGAGGAGGATGATGATGATGATACCTTCATCATGAGGATGATGAAGCGGCTACTACCAAGCTGTTCCCTTATTTATGTCACCCGCGTGTTAAGTTATGCTTCGAATTCCCTCGAGCCCCCAAGAGAGACGGCAGTGGAATCCAAATCACTATGCATCATACAGCGAAGACCGCATTGGTCTGTCCTCATTCGTTTTTCTCGTAGACCTATGGGAGATCCATAAAGGGGCCGCCCATCGATTGTGAGGACAGGCTCGTTCGGGTGCCAATTCGTAATTGCGTGCTGGTTCGATTGATTGAATTCATTCTCTCAACTCAGCTGAGAACTACTGTACAGTATTTGAGCCAGCCAGCTAATCCACGATACGAACTTTTTCAAGCAATATTCATTTTCACCAGTGTCGTACGACAGTTCTTTTTATCTCGAATCCGCACCAGTACCGCAGGAACGGGGCCGGGGAATACTTCGTTCCAACAGCGAGGAATCTGACGTTGACATTTGCAGCGCAGGGGTATGAATCCTGGCACCCACCTTCGCGTTCTCGAAGGTCTGTGCGTCGATCGCGTTGTCTCGCATCTCAAACCACGTGTTTCTCGAGTAGCGATCTGCAATCCAGATTCTCGGAGAACAACCTCGGCAATCCAACCTTGGCGCGCTTTTGCTAACTTGGAGATTTGGTAAAGATCCTTCCCAAAGACCGACTTGAAATCGCATCATGTTCGTTGAGATTCGTCAACCTTCGTCTTTCGTTCACTGGGAAAAGCACAATCTGACGAATGCCGAAGATGCCGTGGGCGACGCAGTCTGCTGACGAAACCACTTCTCCTTGGCCCGTGCGTGCCGTGTCCCTCTGCTCGTGCGACCAAGGATGGAATGGTCTGCAGCTCTGGATGCATGGTTGCGACGCACCAGGAGGCGAAAACGGTTCTCCGCACGGGCCGAAGCTTATGGAGCTTTGACTCTGGCTGTAGGATTTCATCAGGGGAAACGAACCCCATCGAGGTTCGATCGTGCTTCTTATGCGCCACACGATAGGGGATCGATCAGGATTTGCCCTGTGCCCTGCGAGGATATCTTGCAGGAAGATGCGATTGCTGGAACCGCCCCCATCTGCAGCATTCCCAATCCGAACACCTTTCTCCAAGAACTCCTCTGCCGACATGGACGGAATACAGACAGAATGGTTCTTTTTATGCCGGTTAACTCGGCGTGATTGTCGAGCTGATGCAATGAATCCATCGAGACAACCATGACGTTGTTTTTATGTCCGAAAGCAGATGGCTGGGCCGACTAGGCCGAAGCTTTGACGCCACTTGGCCCCGCCGATTGAGAGTTTCGATAGTCGGCACCGGGATGGAGATCGGATGAAGACTGCTGCCCAGGGGGCGCGAAAGAGAGAGGCCGAGTGCGAGTTATCCATTGTCTTTTCCATCCCGGCCATCACGATTGTGCTGGCCTTGTGCGGTCCCCGGGATCAAGGACCGACCCCACATTCATTCCTCAACCTTATCTTCTTTTCTCTTTTGCGGGATGCTCTTCCTTGGTCGTCTCACTGGCGCTGCGGACTCAAGCCATGAAGCTAGGTCGGTCGAGAACCCGGGGGGACGGAACACCCCCTTTGTCCAGGCAATGGTGCCACAAGAATCGTTTCCTGCATCGATATATCCCATCCTCGCTCGTGTTCAACGATCCTTGCTCCCACGTTATTTTGTCAGGTCCCTGCGTCGGTGTCTCGCATAGGCTGGCTGCTAAACTTCTCGCCAAAAGCACCCTCCTTGGTTGTGTTACCCTCGGCCAGAAGCTCAGACCCAGTCCACCCTTCTTCTTCTCCTCCGAAGCTCTACCTCCCAGAGCTTTCATCACCCAGAGCTGGCCTTTGGCATCGTTGCTGGTGGAATTGACACGCTCGGGTTTGAAGTGAGAGAACGCTGCCTGCTATCCTGTCCCACGAGAGGCCTTGCCCGGCGGAGGGCTTGCACAGAATGTCTCCATACGCATTGCTCTTGAATCGACAGTCAACGGACCTTCCGATGCAGGTAGAAGATGGACCACCAGTCTCTCGCGCCGGCAAGCTCTTGGCCGCCAACATCGCCTGCTTGGTGATTGCTGGCTTGTTTGTCATCTTGCGTGTCTACACCCAGGCATTTCTCCTTAGAATCTTGTGGTGGGATGATTGTATGACCAACCTCTCCCATCGACGGTTTCAGGCTGACCATTGCTAGGGGTGTGCATAATGTCGATGGTCGGGACCACTTCGAATGATACGTCTGAAGTTGGCTTCGCTGATATTCGAATAGGTGGTGTCGATCACATTCTCTGTTTGTACAATGTTGTGTGAGTCTAGGATAGTCCTGGTGGAATGTTCGCCACTGACATACGTCTTCAGTATGCCGACAGGGGCTCGGAACTCATATCTGGGACGTGGACCAAGATGTCTTCAGTCCTGGATTTCTCAAGGTTAGCGGCCTTGCAGATCACTAATGCTTGCGTGCTGACTCACTGATTGCTCAGATGAACCTGGTTGTGAATGCTATCTATCCTCTCGTCATCTCCCTCGTCAAAGCATCCATCCTCCTGCTATACGTTCGAATATTGGGCGCCTGCAAACGGACATACTGGGGCTCGATCGGTCTCATCTGGTTTGTCGGCGGATATTGCGTTGCCGGCTTTTTTTCTTATGTCTTCGCTTGCTGCCCAAGGCGAAGGATCTGGAATGTGAACGTCACGGAGGGTGATTGTCTCGACGTCGCAGCTGTCTCCACAGCCGTTGCCTCTCTCAACGTGGCCAGCGACATTCTCATCCTGCTCTTGCCCATGCCGCTGGTCTGGTATTTCTTGACAATTCCACGGAAGCAAAAGATTGCATTGACGGCAGTCTTTGCCACAGGCTCGTTGTGAGCATTGATCCTTTCCAGCTTGCTTTGTCCAAGGCACTAAAGAATTCTAGTGTTTGCATCGTAAGCATGGTGCGGCTGAAGAAGGTCTTGGTCTCCAATCGTACGCCAGATATCACCTGGGCCGCGCTGGATCCGATCTTGTGGGGGTGAGTTGTTCGGGTTCCTCCTGTTGGTCATCCAAGCTGACAGCGCCGATACAGGGTGGTCGAGATCAATGTCGGAATCGCATGTGCTTGTATGCCGACCTTGAAGGTCTTGGTCCGAAAGATCTTCCCTCGCGCTCTCGAATCTTCTGGTGCCGTGTCAAGGGACGCAAAGACAGCATCGAACAAAGCCGCAGCAGCAAAAGCCAAGAATAGCCGAAATAGCCAGCAGAAGAAGAAGAGAAAGCCGAGCGCAACTGACCCCGGATTCACCGAGGATGCCGGTCACACAGAGGCTGACTTCGCAAAGGAGACGTGGGAGCTCGGTGAGACGACTGTCCCGACCATGCATCCAGATTCCTGATAGCTAAAGGGTCCTGTCGGTAGACGCACCAGAAAGGGTCCATTCGACGACCGCCGGTCCTCTGGGTTTGTCGGATCTTTCGGGGTATCTCCAAGAGCAGAATGATCTCGAAGCCGCTCGATCACAATAAAATATCAATCCACCTCCAGACCTAATCCTTTTGTTCGACACAAAATAATCTTGTACTCCTTCGTCTTGGTCAAATGATCTCGGAGAGTCTTTTCATATTCTGTGGTTGGGGGGGCACTTATACCATCTTTGCCCGGCGGCGGCTGAGTAGATGTAAAAAGGGTTGAGGCTGGAAGGAAAAAAGGCGGACGGGTGGTGATGACTTCATGACGGGATAGGTGAGGATTCGGTGATAACCAGGGCTTGCATGGTCATGGGGGATTCCATCGCGCTGGCCGGGTTGCATTGCGTTGGGTTCATAGTCTATATCCCGAGTGCAAGCGCTGTTTAGTCGACTGCGTGCGGCCTAATTGATTCTCCGTGCTTGAACATGATGATTGTATATGTCGACATTTGGTACTCCTGGACCCTTATACCCAGCGTTTTCGCGGTCGAAGGCGCTGGTAGCGACCATGGGAGTCTCTTGGAACTTGTCCTGTGCGTCCAGCACTCGAGCGGATCTGTTGTCCTCGTCGACGTCTGGGGCCTACATAATCCGAATCATTCTCATCGTCTTCTGCAGAGGCAGCGTTCGCCAGCGAATTCATGAATTCCCGTTCGCTGCTGTTGTCATATATTTGATCCGCTCGGTCGACCATACTCTCATCTGCTGCCTCTGACCAATTCATGACACTGGAGTGCAATGGTGTTTCGGGCTGTGCGTTGGCCGGGATGGTGGAACGGTCGGCTTCGACTCTGTAAGGCAAGGTGATAAAGCTGCCACGGTCCAAGTTTTCTCGCCGGGTCCTCAGCCGGCTGCTGCGGCTGTCATCCGGGCTGCCGTCTCGGACTTGTACATCCCTCCTTGACTCGCGTTTCCTGCGTCGACCGAGCCTCGCGCGGACAGCCTCTTCTGTCTCGCGTGCTTCCGCAGTACCACTTGCTACCATACGACTTGGGGTTTTGGGGTCCGGTTTGCGGGCCCCCTTGCGTTTTGGTTCTTTGGACAGGAACGCAACGTGGAACTCCGGACCATAATCGAAGAATAGCTCTTCACCTGCCTCAATGGGTCTTGTCGAAAATAATGCTATCCGTTGCACTCCATTAACGAACAATAGCTTGCCTCCGCAGTTGCGAGCTGCCTTGGAGTGGTTGATGAACCGCAGTTTGTTGCCGTATTGGGTTGCGTCGACATCTTGCGCTGCTTCATTATCAGCGTCGTTCAATCTGGGCGAAATGGAGCTATTCAAATCGCAAACCTTTGTTGGCGCTAAAAAGGTATGATAGCTGTTGTAGGTTGTAAACGGCTCCACGCCGCTCCGCCTCGGCCGACGACAATATCTCTCCCACGTATTCTCCCAGATACTCCTTCTCCCCAACCGGCTCGCCCATGAAGAGACCGAAACCTTCTACCTCACTAGTCCCAAGCAAAGTGCGTTTTGGCCTTCCTTTTTGCAAGTTAATGTTGCCGCAACCATGAAGAGAATCGTACTCATCAGTGCATATGCCAGGATGTAGGATGGCTGCCGCGCCACATCGCTCACAAAGATCGGCATCACACTCCCTATTCAGCTGGAAGCACTCACATTGCTCCCCTCGGCAACTCCACTCCCTCTTCCAGCAGGAGCAACCTTGAAATTGCCTCGTGCAGTGATCCGCACATTGGCAAATTTTCTCACAAGCGACGTCCTGGTCAACGCAGCTGCAACTGCCCTTCATACAAGGCCCTGCATGACTGCAAGGCCTGAAAGGTGCGCGCTTATCGAGTTGGCGCGTTTTCGTTTCCAGCCAGTCAGTCTCCACGGCTGGCTTGTCCTTAGGAATGCCAACTGCACGCCTAGATATCCATTGGTGTTCCCCAAGCGCAGCAAACTCGAGCTCATCGATCTTTGCATGTACCTGAGCAAATAGTCATGAGCGGCAAGGTCAGAGATGGCGGAGGCAGGGTATATACTTCTCGACAGGTCTTTTCCAGCAGAACTGATAATGCACATGATGTTGTTCTGCAGCCACGCCAAGCGGGCAATGTTGATTGCAAGAAACTAACATCGGAACTTGGCCATTCCGAGAGTTCTGAATCTTCGATATCGCCCTGGCGAACGTCAGTCGTAATTTCGATTTCCGGGATTTGTCTGACTTACTCTTAGGAAGCAAGTGTCTGAACACGGCCTTTCCTGATCCGCAATATAGATATCCAGCTCGGCCTTTCTTGACGGAATGGACTGCCGGCCTTCTCGGTTGGTTGCTGGGTTCCTAGACAGCCAGTTGATGGGCTTCCGGTCATTCTTATCACCGTACTCGCCATGTGCTGTGCATCCGTACCTAAGCCCACGTTAGTCTAGAAGCCTCGAGATAAAGCTATAATATTTACCTATAGCATATCATACACATCAGAAGAGACGATTCGGATTCGCAGGTAATGCCACTTCCACCTTGCAATCCCCCGAGGTTGACTCCTGGGCTGCTTGCCGGCTCCTGCTTCGACTGGAGAATGGTTTCGAGACTTATCCCAGTCACGCTGAGAGTCCCCTCACATAGCTGCATGATTACCGTATCTCGCGAGGTGGCAGCTGATGATCCTGCCGTGGGCTCTTGTAAGTCTTTGGTCTGGGCCCGTTTAGGCTGAGAATGACGAGTAACCGAAGCCGCCAGTGGTGTATCTCCAGTCTTCTGTCGTGATGATCGGAGGTAGGAGAGCACCATTTCCCGAGAACATCCAAATTCTTGAAGGATCTTATCTGCCAAGGGGAGCAGCCGAGCCGCTTTCTCGGTCTGCAGATGTCGGTCAAGTAGACCATCAATCTCATCGACATAGTATTCTTGCAGCGCAAGTGCAATATCTGCCGGGTCCTGATCGTCAATATATGGCAGGCGACGTAAAATCTCGTTATTCTCAGACAGAAAACTTCTTTTTACAGTCGTGAAGGATCGGTAAGCCGGTAAGGATTTGGTGTCCGAACGATAGGTGCTACAGGGCAGATTGACGCTGTGCACCTTCGAAGCGATACCAGGACGCTGAAAGGTCAGCTTTGACCCCAATGGATGAAGAGATCGGATTACTTGCCATGATATGCAACTGTAAGCCGGATGCTGGCTGAGACGCGGTCGATGACTGTCTCTCGATGCCAGCGAGAGGCCTTTGAGACATGGAATTTGAGGGTGGCAATGTCTGAGGCCCGGTAGCTGAGCCATCGTTGTTAGATGCCAACCTTGATGGCGGAGTCCAGGCGAACGAGCTGTCAACGCTCCGTTGGTGGGCGTCAGATAGTAGGCGCTAAAGGCGGATCAACCCAAACAAGCTCAAATGGACAGGGCAGCGGCACCTACTCTTGACTTAGAAACGTGTTCATCCTTTAGAAGATTGAGATGGTGCCGGATACAGCTACTGATGGCAGGGGTCAAGGTTGAGGAAGCCTGTGCAGCACGTCCCTTCCTGGACCTGGCAGGTGATTTAAGTTGAGATGACCCTGCAGGCTTTGACGCCGTCATCTTCTGCGGTTCCGGAGGTATATCCTTTGCTGCAGCTGGATTCGTAGGGGGCGATATTTCCGGTTGGGGTGGGTGCACAACCTCTCTCAGCGCCGCTATCTCGGATCGAATCTGTTTGTTGGGCTCCATCAAGGCAGGGGCGTAAGAGTATGCCTGAGCCTGACGGTCAAAGCTCCAAAAGTGTTGCAAGCGCGACTCAGTTTTTGCTCGAAGAGTCGTCAGATCTTGACTCCAGCTGTCGTCAAAACTTGGGGAAGCATGTTCTTGATTGGAGGGTGGCAGGTGAGCACTTTTAGAGCATGCCTAGTCTCCGAGTCGTAGCGTCCGAGGCCTGCGTCCAAATTTGGTTCACCTCGAACCAGTTGGAAGATGTACTCGTCGAATAGTTGACCCAGACCAGCGTTCAACACCTGAGTTGTGACGAACCCCTTTCGTCCAGAAGCTATGCTGTGTCTTCAAATGTTGCTTTTACAGAACTTGGAAGAATAAAACTGTAGATCATTGGAACATGATCTACGTAAAAAGCTCTATATTCAACAGTACTCGGACTAATGGTCAAAGAAGATGGGAGTGGTAGTAAGTGTTGAGGTTCAATGCTCCATTCGTGGGTGGAACGTGTGGTCACTTGTTTGTTATGTTCAAGTCGCCGTCCTCGTAACTCCAACCTCACAACACTCTACGCGTTACACCCGGCTACGCCGGCCTACTGTACTTCAGAGCAGCGTAGCAAACTTTTTATAGCATAATAACGGAATGCTCATGAAGATGATATCAGAATCGCTTGATAACCCCCCAGAACAGCCGGCTCAATTTCGAGGGCCGGTGACGGCGTTGGCTTTCGCACAACTGGAAAATCAAAGGATAATCTTATTTGGCGAGGGAACTCATCTCCAAGTCAGATCGGCGAACGAGGGAAGGGTGCTTGCTCGGGCTGTCGCTTTCAAAACGCAAGTTATTCACGGCATCAGTTTATCCGAAGCCGCTGCGGACGGCAAGATTCCATTGATAGTATGGGGAGGATATGTGTTTCGATGTGCTTGGCTCCAATCATCAGATTGGAGCATTTCATTTTACGACAAGCAGACCTGGACCATGCCTGGCTGGATTCTTGACGTGCGTTTTGGCCCGCCTCAGGATCGAAATACCCGAGGCGATAAAGAGCTACGAGCGGCTATGGTTACTGCTCAGGATTCGTTGCTCCTGGTTCCATTCCCGCCTCCAGCTGGATGGCCCCATCACTACCGAGACGATGAAGGTAGCGCTACCGGCTCGGTTCTCTACTCTGCGCATCTCCGATGGATGTCAAACAGGCACGTTGTGTTGGCCACTGGCACTGCTTTTGGCGACATTGCCGTCAGGTCATTCCGGCTCAACCAAGATGATCAAGGATTTACCGCTTGTTCTCACCGTGTTTTCCGCGGCCATGAAGGATCAATATTTGGCGTCCAGACATCCGATCGTTTACCGCCCCTCGGCCGAGGTGGACCAACCATGCTTCTTGCAAGTTGCAGCGATGACCGCACTATCCGGGTCTGGGATATCTCCGAGTTCTCTACGACCATAGCAACACCCCTTCACCTAGGAAAGCCGGCTGCAACGGCTTCCACAGGTACTGGGTTCGGGGGAGAACAGAGTTCAGCTCCGGATGGTGACTTGGAGAAGCCCTTGGCCATGGCCTGGGGTCATCTCTCGCGGATATGGGGTACTCGCTTCCTGACAGCGTTCCCTAGGGCTGACTTGGAAACCTCTGGTGTCGACCTCTTGTCCTTTGGAGAAGATGCCACCATGCAACATTGGCGCTTTTCAGGCAGATCAAGAGATTCCACTCTTCGTACACTTGGGCATGACATCACGTTCACCCTAGAGCGGCAGCGTACAACGTCACTACATGCTGGAAAGAACGTCTGGTCAATAGCATGCTCAGATCTTCATAAAGGCAGAAACACCGTCGCCATTGGTGGTGCCGATGGTAAGATAGCCTGCATCAGCCTTGGCGAAGAAGAACCAACTACTGGATTGAACGCGGATATGGATTCTGAGCTCCCGGCACGGTACGGAACACTCCAGAAGTACAGCTTGGTTAGCAGCAATCAGCTCCTGGCAATAACTGGAGAAGGCTCCGTCCTCCTTGCCTTGCTGCAGCCTTTGAGCAGTCCATCGCAGGCTACCACAGGGTGTTCAGATGAGCCCCGGCAAAGTCTAGAATGGAAAGAAGTCGCCCAGATCAATTGTCCTAAACCGCACGTGCTTATAAGACCATGCCGTGAAGCTGGTGTTACCTTCTTTGTCACTGGGGAAGGCGCATTTTACTCTCTCATCCTTGAAACGAAAGTACTACAGTTTCTGTTTTCTGCCGCCACCAGACCAACCAATATGCTCTGTCAGAAATCGTCAGGTAAGAAGAGTTCTGATGATAGCGTAACTGCTGCTGAAAGTCAATTAGAGTTCATCCATGTCATCATCTCCTACGATAGAGTCCCAGTTCTGCATTACTGGAGGTTGAAGATCAGCAAAGACGGGCGGAGCATTGACCATGTCCCAGTGCAGTTAATCAAACCACCGGCAGATTTTCTTCCCACAAGCATGGCAATGACTGTACACGACATCCTGCTTCTCGGTACAAGAGACGGTTATGTCAGAGCCTGCAAGCTCATGCAAGACCGGGGAAGAAACTACGATGATACCATCCAATTGCCAGTGGTTTTATGGAGCGGCAGCCTCGACGCCGTTACGTCCATAATTTGCTTGTCCACCGATGAACAGGACCAGGCCTGTATCATTCTGACAACAACACGTGACGGCAAGTATGCAGTCTACCGGATCTGCTTCAAGAATGTGGAATCTGAGAGTCCTCCTGAATTCGAGTCATTGACGCTTCATGCGGCCACGTCTACGGTTCTCTCGATCATCGAAGGGGCCTACCTCGCCAACCACCAATTGATCTTGTATGGATTCCGCAGCACGGAGTTTGTCGTCTGGAACGATACCAGCCAGCAAATGATCATGACCGTCGACTGTGGTGGTGCACATCGCAACTGGGATTTCTGTCCTCTTCCAGGCCATGCCAGCGGAGGATCACTTATCTGGAGGAAAGGCCCGCGATTATATCGACGGACTCAGTCACATACCAACCACCACATCATCCAGGAAGGGTTACATGGACGGGAGATCAAGGCTCTTGCGGTATCGCCGCCATTGGAAATGGAACCCGGACGACGGGAACAGCTCATCGCCACCGGGGCTGAGGACACCTCCATACGTCTTCTGGCCGTCCAAGAGAGTTCAGGCCTAGAAGTGAAGGATCGCGGCCGAATTTTCAAGTGCCACGCGATCATGAAGAAGCATACTACCGGGATTCAGGCTTTGCGGTGGTCGCCATGTGGAAGGTATCTCTTCAGCAGTGGAGGCTATGAGGAGTTCTTCGTCTGGCGCGTTCGACCCATTCCTGGATTTGGTATTGGCGTTGTCCAAGAGGCCATTTGCCCCGTGCTGGACGAAATGCCCGTGGTTCGCATTACCAGTTTCGATGTGTCTCAGATCTCAAACGACCAATCCGCAGATTCAGTGGCCCCCAACACCCCTGTCCCCAGCTCTTTTCTGATCAGCCTTAGCCGCTCAGACTCGTCGATCCGGGTACGTTCAGCATTCGAACTCCTGCGTTCAATGCTAATTTGCAACAGACATTTGTGTATGACTGTTCGGCTCGGAGTTTCAGCTTGGTTCATGTCGGTGTTTACACGTCCTGCTGCTTAACGCAGATGTCACATCTCTTTCTGAATAACCACCTGATTCTGTGTGTTGCGGCCTCCGATGGATACCTTGCTCTGTGGGATCTCGCGCAAGGCCTGAGAAAAAGAGGAATCTCCATTCGAAATGGCCAGTTGGTAACCAACCCTCCATACATCGCCACTGAGCCGGACCAAACAACATGGTGTCACCGCACCAAAGTGCATGAGAGCGCCATCATGGCCCTGGAGAGCATCCGCATTGATCAACACGACATCCTTGTTGCTACCGGAGGGGACGACAACGCAATCGGTCTAACTCGGGTCCGGTATGACCATCATGCGGCACAGCTCGTTTCTTGCTCCACGTTACGCGTCAACAGGGCGCACGCTTGTGCGATTACTGGGATCAAATACATTCATTGCGACGAATCCTCGGACACCGAAATCCGTTACCGGATCGCGACAGCTGGCATCGATCAGCGAGTGAAAACTTGGGACATTACCCTCGCTTGCAACGACACTGATATGGTCAAGGCCCAGGTACGGAGGGCCCAAAACAGTCATTGCGCTGTGGCAGATGCGTCGGATATGGACATGATGAAACTTGACGGTGCGACTGGCGAGCGCCTTGTCGTTGGCGGGATTGGGATCGAGGTGCGATCCTTGAAGGGTTTGTGAGCTGTCGAAGATCAGCCTTGTCACAGGTATACGATGATCCTTCTCACAACAATGCAAACTCATGACGACCCTGGATGAAGTTTGGTCTTACTCCATCGCGTCGCTGTTTGGGTGTGGAAGGAGATGCATAGCTTGAGCTGATGCGGCCACATTCTTATACAATTCCCTGAAACCAAATTCGTTCTCTAGGTCTCATGGTGTAGGCAAGTTCGACTCGTCCGGATTCCACGATGATCCGACTGCTAACCGTCCTGTAGTGGTTATCACGCTCCCTTTACAACCTCTTATACTTGTCCGGGAGAGGCCGAGGGTTCGATCCCCTCTGAGATCAAACCTTTTGCTCCCTTCCGCCGCTGGCACCAAATATTTTTTGGGCTGCCTTCAAATGGAGCTCTCAGCGAAATTGGAAAAAGCGGCGTAAGGTCGAAGGTGGTGGGGGTTGGGAGCCCTGCATAACAAGCCAATTTCAAGCCACTGCCCCGCCTGGAGCGGCATCTTCCTGATGGAGAGTTGTTCATCAGCCAGCTGAGACTGCATGGAAAGACGGCCGGCCGAGCCTCCACCTGGCCTGAAAATAGCAGCCGGCGTGCGTCGTCAGCTGTGGTAAGGCTTAGATTGAGGAAGGCACTTTGTGCTCGGTCAGTACTGATGCGATAAATCTCTCTTTGCGGAACGCTAATTTGTTGATATAATTTATGTATCGCTACACAACAATGCAATCCGGCCGCAACACTGCCACACCCCGGAGACAACCCTTCCATCTGGAACTTCGCTGCGCCAGGCTCAAACGAGCCATCTTGAACTCTGCCGAGCACAGACCAGCAACGGGAAAGGACCCATGGGGGGCCTCCAACGTCGCATTCATATAACGGGTCGTTCCCCGAGCTCCAGGATCTAGGAACAACATCTTCACTTGCACGAATTCACGACTGTATCCTTTTCCGCCTTCCTCACAGTATCTTTCCTTCCTCTCGCAGTGGTGATTTGAGTCGGAAGACTATCTCACCAGATCATCAAGATGGGCAAAATCGGCAGATTCGCGTGTATTCTCACGCCGTTGTTGTTGACGTTGGCTGCTCTTTTGTGTGTTGTCACGGTTATGTTAGGGGGCATCAACAAGAACCTAGCGAAGAGGAACAATTTCTATTTCTTCAAGGTAAGTTTCGCTCTCTCGCGAAGATCCTCTCTATATTATTTAATCAAAGTGCATACTCATCAGTGATCGTTCGCTAGGCGGATACATCGGGGTTCAACGCAAAACCTGAAGCAAGCTTTGTTTCCGATCATGGAGCCGACGCGAAACTCCTCGAAGAGCTGTTCAAAGAAGTCAACACGACGACCAAACTCCAAGACTTTTATACCGTCTCGCTATGGGGTTACTGCAACGGCACCATCGACAATGGCAACCACCGCATCGACGACTGCAGCAAAGCCTCGGGCTCATTCTGGTTCGACCCGGTGCACGTCTGGGGTCTCAACAACACGGGCTCGGACAACGTGCCGAAGAGACTTCGGGACGCGTTGAACGCATACCGCACCGCCAGCCGGTGGATGTTGACGGCGTACATTGTGGCCGGAATAGCGCTTGTAGTGGAGGTGATAGTGGGATGTTTCGCCATCTTCAGTCGATGGGGTTCCTTCGTGACCACGATTATTGCATCGGTGAGTAAATAAATCCCTCTGGCTCTCTTACCCCAACACCTCTCTCAACCAAAGTGCTAACGATGCAAACACAGGTGGCTGCAATTTTCACCCTCGTGGCTTCCGCACTTGCGACCGGCATCTACGGCACGATGAAAGGAAGCTTCGACACGATCCTCAAACCATACGGCATCCGCGCCTCGTTGGGTCGTAATATGTATTCCATGTCTTGGATGGGAACTGCGCTCGCGGCCGCCGCGGCCCTCTTCTGGCTTTTCAGCACCTGCTGTTGCTCCGGACGAAGCAACGCCCGTCCGTCCAAGACCAATGCCAAAGAGACCCCCTATGATTACGCACCCGTCACGGGCCCGTTCGGCGCAAGACAGGCTTACAATCCCCATGGTGGACCCAACATGCCTATGCACAATCTGGGTCCCGCGGGTCATGCTCCTCAACAACCACAGGGTTATGAACCATACCGACATAACGCCGTGTAGAGCTTTCCTTTTTATTTTTCCTTTCTCGGCACGACTTTCCTTGCTCTTATTCTTGTTGATTTTTGCGTTATTGGTTCATGGTTGGCGCTGTTTTGATCTTTCATTGCTAAAAGCTCATTTCCGTTAGTTACGGAGGCTATGACGACGTCCCGGTTGGTGGATATAGCGTCGACCGTGGCTGGACTTTTCTTTATTGTAATGGGACGGACGGTGTAGATATCATTGGGGTAGATCTTCAGATAGATACCCACTGGCTAGCTTGTACTGTATTTCAGTTGAAAAAGCTCCACGCTGAATCCATTTCTTCGTCAAATTACAATTACACCTCCCACTTCGGAACCAGGTCTGTCAATCTAGACTCCATACCTTTAAGGTTATCGTGAAAATCGAATGGGATACCTGTACGTGTCAGCCTTAGGACCAAAGTTGATCAGTCTTGTCGAAGTCAATTTCGGATTCTCAACCCCGTGACGGTCCTGGGTGGACAAGTTGCTCCGTCGACTGGACTATGATTACAGATTGCAGCACTAAGTTACCCGGGGGGTGACACGGGAAAGTTGACGTACAGTAACCAGCCACCACCCAAATGGTCGACAAATTTATACGGCGCCGGTTACTGTGCGTCAACTTTCCCGTGGCACCCCCCGGTACTCATGTCTGTCTGTTCGTTTCGTCATCGCCAACTATCATAACAAGCACAGAGATACATAAACCCCGTTGATCGAGGGTGATCAGCGAAGATGAGCATCTGTAGGACTAGCAATAAACCAGGCAAATCCCCCGCAATCCGTCTTCATGAAGATCCTTAAGTTAGGAGCAAGCTGGACCGAAACCAGTAGAAATGGCCATCAGCGACTACTTCTGCACCTAAGCATTGCTGGCGGCTTCTCGAAGTTCCTCAGGGTCGTCCATCAAGCGAACCAACGTATCGCATAACGTCTTCTGAAGGGCTTTCAGACTCGGCGACTGGTCTGATTCTCGTAGTCGCTCGGGGGTATCATACGCGCCGGACATGATCCTCATCAGCGTGTCTTCGTCGTGACTTTGTTCCGTCGTCGGCAATCGATTGAAGCCGCTGCTGCGACGGCGAGAGTCGTCTGCCCGCCGTCTATCAGGGGGAAGACTCCGGATCGAGGGCGACGGATGATGATGAGAGAGTGCCCGAATAGCAAGACCGGCAGATCGTCGTCGTCGATCAGATCCAAGTTTGGACACTACCGGGAAAGGTGAGGAGGCGGATAGCCTGGGTGTTGCTCGTGCTCGGGAACCGCCAAGGACAATGTATCGCATCTCTCCCGCCGAAGTAGGATCCAACTGCAGTGCTGCCAGTAGCGTTTCCGGAGTGATGATGTGTCTTGAACAGATGATGTCATCGACGGCTTCTTTGAAGAAGGTCTCGTAGGGAACCTCGGTGTTGCTTTCAACGTCGTTTTCTTGACACCATGGTTCGTAGTCCACCGCGTATCGGAACACAAAGTCGTCCCATAACGCTCGATGTTCCATGCGTTCTTCCTCGACGAGCCATTCGATCAGTGCGCACGTCATGACAAAGGTCTTCAAGCTGCCGGTGTAGGTAGGGTACGCTAGCTTGAACTCCTCGTACAGGTCTGGTGGGGTAGGCGAACGAGCTCGAGACGCGCGGCGGCTCTCGAGACCGGTATTTCGGTTGGCGCGCAGATGGCGAGACGGCTGTTTGAAGGACAACTGGTCATGAGACGTCACTGGGCGAGACGATGTTTCCGGATCTGGCAGCTGATTTGAGGCATGGTTCGTGCTGATAGGATGCGGAGATGGAGTGATGCCCATCCCATCACCTGTGGCCGAAAGAGCGCTAGCCTCCTTCTGCCTGGTCAAGTGAGGCGTTTGCTTCGTAGGAGACGTTGACGTCGGAGACTCCTGTCTGAGGACGATCGTAGGTGTTTGTTCCTCCACGACTCTTTCTAGTTCAGCATGATCGTCTGGACCAGAAGGTGCCTCGGAGAAATTGCTGAGGAAGGCTTGTTTTTGCTGTCGAAGAAGCGACGAGGGGTCTTGTATTTGGCGTTCTTCCTGATCGAGGTCGAATGCCGCTCTCACTTTCACTCTTTTTCTGCGGGCTTTTCTACCTTCCGGCTCCTCACCTGCTGAGGGTGTTCTTCGTTTAGATGCATGCATCACTCCAGCAGCTACTGGGTGGTCGCCCTCAAGATCTTCGACGCTCTTATGAAAGAGGGAGCCTCGCTCTTCATTGCGCTGGTGAAGCTCATCTGGATCTTCACTACGCTGGTGTTGCTGATTTCGATCTTCACTGGACTGTTGTTGATGATGACCTTGATCTTCGTTGAACTGACTAAGATGATCTCGACCTTCACTGGACTGTTCAAGTTGGTCGTCTCCATCTTCGTCGTCCTGGTGATGATCACACAACGCCGCAGGCAAACAACTCTCGATTTCGGAGGTGGTGTCTGAGTCCGAAGACAACCCCACGCGTTCCGCTGAGCGCTCTTTAGATCCTGGATGTTCCTGCGAGGTGGAATCTTCATTCTGCCGCACTTCCTGGGAAGACCGTTGTTGCGAGACGACGACTTCTTCCTGCCCAGATTTCCCAAGTAGATGATTCGATGTGATTGTAGGGTTGTCTATTGCAGGGACGTCCGTCTCGACACGTCGTGCTTTTTTCGGCAGAAGATCTTCGACTGCAGGTAAAATTGGCGAAGAAGAAGGCGGCTGATATTCGACAGGGGTCCTCTTCTGTCCAGATTTGACGCTCTGCCGCTCCTCCTCCAACAGGCTTTCATCTGGCTCCTTTGTTCGCTTCCTGTTCGACCGGCGTCTGTCTTGGGGATCCTCGGTCTCGAGAACCATGCTTCCTTGACGCCTCGAGCGACTAGAGGACGGCCGTGCTCGATTCATCTCTTCGCCTGGCCCCAGAGCGCTACTGTCGGGCGGGAGCTCCTCTCTTTCTTCCTCACGGGACGGACTGGATGACCAAGGAAGTTCATCCGAGTTGCCATCGCTGTCCCCATCCGCTTTCTGATGAGTGGAATGGTTCGATGCCGCCTCCGAGCGATCATCCGCTTCGGGCTGTTGTTTGCCAAACTCCGATGCTGTCGGCGAGTTTCGCAATGGTCGCTCAGCCTGCTCACTAAGCTCTTGGAGTACCGCGATTGGTACGTTGGCGACTGGTCCACGGGCACCTGGTTCGGGGGGAATCCAGCCTTCTCTCGAGTTAGAGCAACAATCTCAGAGTTTCAGTCAAGCGAGAAATCGATGTAGCTTGGTTGAAGCCCAACTGAATGCGGAAGAGCAACTTACAGTCTGCGCGATCCAGTAGATTCTGCTGATCTTTAGGTATTGTTAGGTCCCCCTTCCGGATTCGAGTCATACCCTGCCGAAATTAGATCCAGACCCCAACTCGAGGGTACGATCGATTACCTTCCAAGGATCGTCTGAGCCACCAGGAACATTCGCATTCTCCGGTTCGCCCTCTGTTCTGACATCTTCAAGCCCAATTTGAGCAGATGGGGGAGTGTCGTTCTGTTGCATATCCCGCATCACCGGCCCACCTGTCTTCTCGTGCTCTGTAGTAGATGCCTGAGGTGAAACTTCTGAAACAGATCGAATTTCAGTCGTAGTTGTTCTCTCATGACGACTTCTTCGTCTGCTTGCACTATCTCTTTGAGTGGATTTCGTATTTGGAGGAGCCAATTGCGTCTGATCCGAACTTGCTCCAGAACGTCCATTCACCAGAGATGCCACTTTGGCGGGGCCTTTCGCCGACTCTGGCTGAGCGTATGTTGGCCATGCAGGTGTCGAACCGCGTGAATGCTGAACAAACCCAACACTCGTTCTCCTCTTTGTCGCTCTGTGCAGAGGATCTGGCGAACTCGACGTTGTCCGTGATTGCTCCTGGGGCGGCACAGGCCCTGCGCTTCCCCGAGCTGCTGTTGTGGGACGATGCTTGGAATTCAGGATGGCAATAAGGTCCTCGCGACGGGTAAGAACCCCACTCCCATTCCCCGTGGACGTGCCATTTGACTGCCCTGATTGAGTTGTACCCGAGTCCTTGTTGACCTTCTGCGAACGCTTGGTCTTTGACTGCTTTTCCTGTGCGGTTGAACGCTTGCCAGTAGATGCCTGCGTTGAAAACGGAAGCTGTGTATTTGTATGACCGAGCCCATTCGATTGTGAAGTGCCTTGAAGGTCATCCAGATCATCTTCAGCGGAGCCTGTACTTGCAACCTCGGCATCCTCTTCCGTGGCCTGAACCCCCTTCTTCCTCGAGCGCTTATCCTGCTTCAATAGCCGGTCCATCAGGGGCGGGATTGAGCTGTCTTTCGATATTGGGAGAGGTCGACCAAACACGCTGGAACCACCGCAGCCGAGATATTGACTGTCGTCGATCCTTAAACCGATATGGTGTTCTCCATCCGATCGTGCTTGAAGTACCAACTCACAGCTCTTGACCTGAATCAAGCCTCCCTGAGTTCCACTGGTGATCCTTTGCCTTTGATGGCTGGTTTCGAACGCTTTAACGGCATCGTTGCTGAAAACCGCCAAAATCATTGTTTGCGAATCGGACACCCATGCCTTGATGATAGGTGGGCTGTGATCCAGAAACTGCTCAGTATGACCGAGTTAGCCCATAATTCATAGTCGCGGTGAGCTAGTTCTGTTCTTCGTCAATCTGATGAATTGAAGGAAACATACCTTGACAATTTGAACCGCTCTAAAAGCTTTCGTGAGGCCTTCTCGCTCGTTGAGAGCGATCCTCAACGTCACGTTGCCAAGGCCATCAGCACTGCGCTCCCTTTGTTGGGGACGTGCAGTTTGCTGACTATGTGCCTCGACTGTAACATCAAGCTCTTCCGTCGCTAAGGGTTTGATCCATGGCCGCAGGACGTCAGCCATTGTGCGGGAGGCTGAGATGATTGCCGACAGGGTCTCATTATCAGGCGTGAGCGCTAGAGATGGTAGATAGTGAGAGAACTCAGAAGTCCCGGTTGTGAGTATATGAAGGACGTTGTTTTCCCCAGATTCAACGCGTCGTCTGATTGGTCGGTCGTCACGGCCGTTTGCTGTCTGAAGGGTCCGACTTTCTCGCATCACTGATTGGTTCGTCTAGCACACATGACTAAGCCCTACCGGGCGGCAGTTCTTCCAGCGCGCAACACACTAGGTTTGAAAGGGTAATGCTTCGACGCCTAACCTAAACCCTAATCTTTTGACCATCCCGGGAATCCGACAGGTTACACCCGCAGCGAAGGGTCAAAGATGTGGACCAGTCAACACTTAAGACAAAATGATATCAATGGGCGATTCGAACGTCTTTACTCGTCGTGTAGATGGGGGCGTGCCAGCTAACAGGATCCTACGGTATGAACGCCGAATGAAAAGACGCGCCAGTAATTAGTTAATTCACCGTTCATACGCAACCGTGTACCTGCAATGACAGGCAAAATATATGAAGGCTTTACTGTCAGAGCCCCGGCAGACGATCAACTCCAGCTATCACCGTCAATTCGATGAAGAGATGAAGCTAGACATTGACATTTCCATCCATTTCATGGGCATGACTACGATTATCGTCAATATAATGAAAGACCATCATCGATATTACTCCGGTGGAGGAAAGCGCCTGCCGTCATCGTCAATCTAATGAAGGACCTTTCATCACCAGCAGAGTGATGTGGACATATGTACATTGACATCTTCATCAGTCCGATCAGAGATGACATTAGTCGCCATTAGGCTCAAGGAGTCCAAGGTCATCATTTCGACGTTCAAGACGAAGGGTCATCGTCGTCCGTCCGGTGACGGACCAGCCGTCGTCGTCAACTCGAAGCTACTTTCGGATTGTAAATAGAGCCATAGCGGTGGATGGCAAATAGCTCGTTATGTAGAGACTCTGACAAGGAAATGCAATATCAACGAATGCACTCCACGGTCTCCGCTGCGGTAAAGAAAAGTTGAATGTGCCCGAAAAAATATTGGATGGATAGTACCAAGGGTATGTATGTACGAGGGAGGTCGACAGGAATCATGGGCCCCCCTTGAGTATTTTACTGACTCAGCTACATACAGCTGGGTTCGATCGTCCGCGGTCTCAAAGTATTCAAAGACGGGTACTCTTGGGGGGGCCCGTGATTCCTGTCGACCTCCCTCGTACAGTACAGCTCGTGCGGTAATCTCTTTATGACCCAATCGATCGTAATTCTTTCAGGCCACTCTGAGTCCCTCCCTGATGAAATTGGAGCAAGAGAAAAACAATGATAGACGCCTAGCCATGCATATTCGCATAACGATCTCAAAGGTGGTATACATGAAATGAAAGACATGGTGACCCATCACTCATTATCGTCTAGTGGGCGCGTTATCTCATTAGATTTGTGACGGGTAAGGAACCGTGATGGATAGCATAAGAGACTCGGGGAGGCAAGGAGAATCGTAAGGTAGAAGAGCGATTCACTTCTCAGCTGGAGTGATCCCGCTGAGCTTCTGTGGAGCGGCGGTGCTCGGTTTCACGGACACAGAAGCATCTCGCTGGTTATACGCTTGGAACTGATGCCAGCAACTATTACACATTATCAGCAGCCGTCATGCTATTGGGTATATGGTTGGAACAGTCAATGTTACATACTTGGGAGCCTGCAAGACGTATCGCGCCATGGCCTCGCGGAACCTGGATTTGTACTCCTTGGGACTGGTCACGGTCGGCTTGTTCTTACCACCACCCGCGAATCCACGGTCTTTGATCCACGACTCCAATTTCTTATCCCAGGTGTATGTGCGGATGCAATCTTTCGAAAGTGTTAGCCATTTTGTACTTTGGTAACGAGTTGATTCAACATACCGATAATACCAACAACCAGCTCCTTCCGACTCTCATCAACCGCAATCATCAGGCTATAATCCATGACGTCCTGCCGGGCGAGAAACAGCGTATCGTTCCACACAGATGCCCGCAGGAGCTTCTTGGAATGCTCCCGCACAAATAGTGGCGACTCGTAGATGAATTCGACCATGTTCTCGTCTAGAAGGACCTCGTCTTGCTTTCCCGTCGATTGGATTTTCCGGTTGCGCATGGAGCCCTTGAGGTCAAAGATCTACCTCAAAATCAGTAGGCGTCCAGAATTGGAAAGCTGGTTTTCTCACTCTGGTCGGTGTCCGGTCATAGAACAGATTTTCCATAACCAGCAGATCAAGCCGGAGCTCGGATCCCGTAGCCGGGTTTCTGACCACAATTTGATAGAACCCCAGCATCTTGGCAATCACGGTGGGAAGCTGGATTACGTTAGCTTTCTGCTGCCATATGAAACGGTTGTCACCCACCTCGTGGAGTCG
>QQTW01000176.1_pt1 | contig 37164 bp, 37 predicted proteins | sample 1904831 | NCBI WGS metagenome assembly QQTW01 (sample SAMN09435610, study PRJNA476489) | Subsurface metagenome, whole genome shotgun sequencing project.
ACTTCACGCTTCGCGCCTTCATACTTCATACTTCATCCTTTAAATGCCTTTCTAAAATTTTGTCGATAGGATTTATTGCCAATCAGCAAAGCAGGCCATAAAAGCGTTAGCAATAGGCGATTGGAAAAACCGCGAGAAAAGTTTGTGCGGTTAAACCCGTTCCAGAACTTCCAGACACCACCGCCATAAACTAAAATTAATAAGAAAGTATGAAGTATGAAGGCGCGAAGCGTGAAGTATCAGTATTGAGTAGAAATAATTTCAAATTCAAATGCGTGAATTGCCTTCAGCCTTCATCCTTCAGCCTTCAGCCTTCAAAGGTCGTATATGGCTAATTGGTGGAACTCAAGAAAGCGTCCAACTCGCTAAGGCGATCGCTTTAGCTAACAAGCCGTGTACAATTTCTGTAACTACAAAATCTGCCTGTACGCTCTACCCCCAAGCGCCTAATTTGCAAGTGTGGGTAGGGCGTTTCACTTTGTCTCAAATCGAAGAATTTTTGCAGCAGCAGCAAATCGTTGCAATTTTGGATGCTTCCCATCCTTATGCTGTGGAAATATCCCAGAATGCGATCGCTCTGTCGCAAAAGCTACAAATCCCTTACCTGCGTTACGAACGGCCTGTCTTAGAGCAGGTAAGGGGTGCAGAGGTGCAGGGGTGCAATTTAGATAGTTTTGATGCCTTGCTAGCTGGCGACTATTTGCAAGGACAACGGGTACTGCTAACAGTCGGTTATCGACCTTTACATCTGTTTCAACTCTGGCAAGATCGATCGACTTTGTTTGCCAGAATCTTACCTTCTGCGATCGCGCTTGCAGCAGCCACATCATCTGGTTTTACTCCAGATAGATTAATTTGTCTGCGTCCTCCCATTTCTGCTGACTTGGAAAAAGCACTCTGGCGACAATGGAATATTTCCTTAGTTGTCACCAAAGCATCTGGTACACCAGGCGGCGAAGATATCAAACGCACTGTTGCATCTGAGCTAGGTATTCCTTTAATTTTAATTAATCGACCCACTATTAACTATCCTCAACAAACCAGCGACTTCTCAGAAGCTTTAGAGTTTTGTTGTCAGCAATTCCGCCCTGTTTAAGTAAGATTTGGGTAGGTATTATACTCATCTATCAATCTTTTTCGTGTTTATTTAAACGAATTATATTATTTATTAATAAATCTTTTTTTGCCTTTTTTACTTTACTTTAAGTTGCTCAGCTATTGCACATAAAAATTGCCTCTTGCATCGATCATCGATCCTCTTACCTATCATCACTAAAAATTAGATGTACATCAGCTTAAAAATATAATACTAGCCATTTTTCTAGGTATCGTTCTCCCCATTTCACTGATGTCGCCTATTCCTCCAAAACGGCACGATTAAAGCATACGGGATAGGAGGAATGGAATGTCATCAGCCGAAATTCCCAGCACATTGCTGGCTCTGTCGCAGAATTTAGCAGATGCAGTAGAAAAGGCTGGTCGTGCTGTCGTCGCTGTCAATGCACGACATCGTATAGCTTCAAGCGGCGTTCACTGGCGTTCTGGTGTCATCGTCACCGCCGATCATACAGTTAGGCGGGACGAGGAAATCACCGTTACGCTACCAGATAATCGAAAAGTAGCTGCAAAGCTGGTTGGACGCGATTCTACTACAGATCTGGCTGTACTCAAACTACAAGACGTTGACCTACCCACAGCTGAAATTGGCGATGCCGAATCGCTCAAAGTTGGTCATATGGTGCTTGCAGTAGCGCGTCCGGGTGAAAGCGGGTTGAGCGCCAGTTGGGGTGTAGTCAGTGCCAAAGGCGGCGCTGGGCGTAACTGGTGCGGCGGACAGATTGACTCTTTCTTGCGGCTGGATTTGTCCCTTTACCCCGGTTTTTCCGGTGGTGCATTAGTAGATGCTTCTGGAACTGTAGTCGGTATTAATACCTCTGGCCCTCGCAACATGGTTTTAGCTATACCTGTTGACGTGGTTAACCGCGTAATTGAGACGTTACTAGAAAAAGGACGCATTGCACGGGGCTATCTGGGCTTGGGAATGCAGCCTGTAGTGTTGCCCGATACGCTCAAAAGTGCGTTGAATTTGTCAAGTGCTGGTGGGGTGATTGTCGTCAACGTCGAACCAAATGGCCCTGCCGATCGCGCTGGTGTGTTGATTGGTGATGTGTTGCTGGAGTTTGATGATACGCCTGTGAGCGATACAGCAGAAGTGCAGGCGGTATTAAGTCCAGAATCTGTAGGCAAAACATTTAGGGTGCAGATGATTCGCGGTGGCGCAAGAGTTGAAGTAGCGATCGCTGTGAGTGAAAGACCCCTTAATAATTCGTAATTCGTAATTATTGCTACTCACTACTTACTCATTAAAGGAGTTTTATGGCTACGCTGAATGAGGAATTGGTGGCAGTTGCAGAGGCGTTAAACCGTTCTACTGTGCAAGTGCAAAGCCGTAGGTTTGGTGGCGGTTCTGGTGTAATCTGGCAAACCATATCTTCCCCCACCCCCCTGGAGTCCCCCCCTGAACGGGGGACATCAGCTGAGCCTCTCCTTTCAGGAGAGGTTTGGAGAGGTGGGGGGAGTGTGGGGGGTGGCTTGATTATCACTAATGCTCATGTAATTAGAGGCATGGGGGCTAAGGTTAAGCTATCAGATGGACGGGTATTGGATGCTGTATGTATCAAACGCGACACAATCCGAGATTTAGCTGCACTCAGGGTTGATGCTACCAATCTACCTGCTGCAACTATTGGTGATTCCGACACTCTCAAAGTGGGAGAAATGGTGCTAGCGGTGGGTAATCCGCTTGGCTTTGTCGGTGCTGTGACAACGGGAATTATTCATGCAACTGCTCTTTTCCCCCGCAGATGGGTAGAGGCAGATATTCGGCTAGCTCCGGGTAATTCCGGCGGTGCTTTAGCTGATGCCCAAGGAAGAGTTATCGGCATCAACACTGTCATTGCTGGTGGGCTAGCTCTAGCTGTGCCAAGTAATACAGTCGAGCGTTTTCTGCTTCAAGGTGAAAAGCGACCATTACTAGGGGTAACGATCCAGCCTGTACTCGTACCGCTAAGAGGCAGGCGTGTATTAGGGCTATTGCTTCTGGAAATACAACCAGATAGCTTAGCTGCCTCAGCAGGGTTACTAGCTGGGGATGTATTAATCGGAACTGCTGGGCAATTTTTCCAAACGACTACAGAATTAGCACAAGCACTCTGGCAATTAAACCCAGGCGATACGATGCAACTCGATTTCCTGCGTGGAGGCGATCGCACCAGTTGTCAAGTGCAGATACTCGGCGGACAATCAGGAGCATCAGCAGCGTGATGCGGGTGCTGGTTGCTGCTACTGACTCGATTGTACGTGCGGGGTTGGAAAGCATTCTCCGCACTAGTTCCGATCTGTCAGTAGTGGGTGTTGCATCCGATCCGGATACTCTAGCTACTTTAATTACAGCTGAGTCTCCGGATGTGGTGCTGATGGAACTGGGGTTGCAAGATGAGGAACCCGTGTCAGAGAAATTAGTTGCACTTAGCACTCTCACCGACGTAGCAATTGTTCTTCTCGGTGATACCTTTCAAGGTGATTGGATAACTGAGGCGCTACGCTTGGGTGTAAGAGCAGTATTGCCAAGAAGGGCAACAGCAGAAGAGATTTTGCAAGCAGTTGTAGCAGTTGCGGCTGGATTAGTAGTGTTGCATCCTGATGCGATCGATCTGCTACTGCCTGTATTATCTTCTGTTACTCAACCTGTAGATGAAGCAAACCCAGTGCAGGCGTTGACTCCGCGCGAGATTGAGGTTTTGGGTATGTTAGCTGAGGGACTGGGTAACAAAGCGATCGCACGCCGCTTGAGTATCTCGGAACATACAGTCAAGTTCCATGTCTCATCGATATTCACCAAGCTCAACGCCAGAAGCCGTACTGAAGCAGTTACTTTGGGGGCAAGACAGGGGTTGATTATGTTGTGACATACTTAAAACCCAGCAGCAGAGTAAGAGGTGCGATCGCATAATAACCCCCTGCTAAAATCAAACACTACAGATTTTACACAGCAGTGCTGTAGTTAATTTATCTGTTTGTACAATATCGGTCTGAGGATAGACTACAAAATTAAACAGGATTCCTCAGAGCGGAATATTAGTATTACCCCTTGGGAGCGACAGGTAAAAGAGACAACAGTTGTTATTGTGATAACTGAAACAAAAACGCATTGGATAGGTGTTGTACCGCTGTTACCTATAGTTGCACGTCGAAGAAGAGCGACGACAGATGTGCAGACAATGTTTTGATGGATTCTAGACGGTGTGGAGTTTTTGTCGCTTCCTCCACTTTGTTACTACCGAGGGGAGGCTAAACCCTCCATCAGAGCGGTCTTAGGTAGTAAACGTCTGGTGTCTTTCAATAGTAGCTACTATATCAATCCCAAAGCGCTTTAGCTCAAAAAAGTTAATTGAGGGCAATTTGGTTATGCACAAATATTGCCTGTTACTTCACCATTGATGAGGCAATGCTTGAGAAAATACGCTCTTTCGGCTTATCCTGAGCGCAAACTACCAAAAAATGTGTTGAAAACGGAAAACCGCATCTAAATATTACGGTTGTTCCCACTGAGACATTAATCAATAATGCCTAGATTAGAAACAAGAGCATCAAAGATAAAGATTCTGAACTGATAGCAGCCCTTTGTATCAGCTTTTGAGGCTAAAAAAGGGATTTGATAACTAACAGCGTAGAAGCTTTTCGGGAAACAAATAATAAAGGATCTACCAAAATCATGGAGCAAGCAATTCAAGCGGCCATTGAGCAAGCTCGTAGTGATTGTGAAGCGAAGGGTAACTCCTCTAGCGATTGTGCTGTAGCTTGGGATATTGTCGAAGAGCTACAAGCAGAAAAATCTCATCGCCAAAACATCAACAAGCCCAAAACTACGTTGGACTCATACTGTGAAGCACATCCAGAAGCGGTAGAGTGCTTAATTTACGATCTCTAAACTGATTTAAACCTAATCGTAGCCCGGCAATGCCGGGCTACAGCTATTTTTAACCTACTCCTACTAAATCAGATGATTTGAATAAAGCCTCAGATGCTGCCAAATGTTTCAGTAATGTAGCTTGCGAGAGTGCCGCTTGCAGATGACTCCAAGGTAATACTCGATCTGTTGACCAATTTCTGTGAACATAAAAATCTAACTCTGGAATTTGTCCCCGTAACTGTTTGAAGGCGCGGCGGTAGCTACCAAGCGAGTCGCCATAATGTCGTGTTAGTTCTAGCAATTGGGATAAGCGCCGATCGCCTCTAGATATCAAAGCTTGAATTACCGACCAATTGTAACTTTCTGGGCGAAAATCAATTCCTTGTGGTTTCAGTTGTTTCTGCAAAAATTGTAACCGCTTCTCTGCTTGCGGGTTGACTCCAAACCACTGAAATGGCGTATGCGCTTTGGGAACAAACGTGCTGCATCCTAGTGTTAGCCTTAGCCCCGGTGCAGCTTTTTTCAGCGATCGCATCATCTTGACTGTCTCATCCAAGTCTTCTGGTTCCTCTCCCGGAATCCCCGCCATTCCATAGAGTTTCAGTCCACTTAATCCACCAGCTTTGGCGTTTACCGCCGCTTGGATAATCTCGTCATTATCCAGCTTTTTGTTGACGATCTGGCGTAATCTTTGCGAACCACTTTCTACTGCAATAGTGAGCGATCGCGTATCTCGTTTCGCCAAAGTCTGTGCTAATTTTACCGTTACTGTATTCGTCCGCACTGAAGCAATACTCAACCGAACGCGATCGAATTGAGGTTTACTCAAATAATCCAGCAAAGCTTCAAACTCTGGATGCTGCGTTACAGATGCTCCTAATAAGCCTATCCGCTCTGTCACCTCTAATCCCCGCTCAATTGCCGGAATTAAGGAACTTTCCAGGCTTGCCGTGCGAAAAGGTAGGGTAAGGTAACTAGCAAGGCAGAAACGGCACATTTCCGGACAACTGCGTACCACTTCCACCATATAAATGTTTTCCCAAGCTGCTTTCTCAGTCACAACAGTGGAAGCAGATAAAGTATTTCCTCTGTAAGTCTGCTTTTCTACCTGCGCCGGAATGTCAGCTGCTACAGGCTCAATTGACTTAATACAGCCTGTTGGGCGATCGTAAGTCACTTCATACAAGCTGGGGACATATACCCCCGGTACTTGTGCTAGATGGCGTAGCTGGGTTTTCCTATCAGCGTTGCGAACTTGTTTATATGCTTCAATAAAATTCACCAGCAAGTCTTCCCCATCTCCTAGCAAAATGATGTCGAAAAAGTCTGCAAAAGGTTCGGGGTTTGCAGTTAGCACAGGCCCGCCACCAAATACCAAAGGATCGGTGTCAGAACGAGACGAGGAACGAATGGGAATTTCTAGAAATTCTAATAAGTTGAGAATATTAACATAATCCAATTCCCAGGAACAGGAAAAACCTACTAACTGTGGCGATCGCGGTAGTTGTTCGTGAAGATCGGTAAATAAGCGGCTAACTTGGACATCAGCACGCATTGCCAAAGTTGCCCACACCACTTGATAACCCAAGCTGGTAATGCCCACAGTATACTCGTTGGGAAAAGCAAAGATAGTGGGTATAGCATCAGTATCGGGCGTAGCTGGGGTAAATAACAGGCGTTCGGCAGCAAAAGCAGATGCAGTCATATTATTTAATTATAAATTATGAATTATGAATTATGAATTTTTAGCTATCTATATTTTATTTTAAGTCCTAAAATTATCAGGTTGAAAATCAAGGTCAAAGAATTAGCCAGAATAATTGGCAAGGCTTGCAGATAAATACCGTATATAAGCCATAATAAAACACCAAAGCTAAAAATTGCTAATGTTTCTAAAGAAACGTCTTTAGCTGATTTGGATTTCCAGGTTTTAAACAGTTGAGGTAAGAATGCGATTGTAGTTAATGCCCCAGCAACTAATCCTAAAATTGTAATAAAGTCCATATATATATAAATATACTCTCCTCTTATTCCTAAACAAAAATTTACGCTACAGGACAATTAAAACCAAATAATAAAGGAGTAATTAAATTATCATTTGTAAACAAAATCGCAACCAAATTTAGCACCGCTTGTTCCCGACGATAAACTTCAATTTGTTGCTTTTGCCAATCTACAATCCAATATTCCCTTACTCCTCTAGAAGAATATAGCTTCAGCTTTGCTTCTCGATCTCGCCTCTGATTTTCTGTACCAGGAGATAGCACCTCTACTACTAACTCTGCTGCTGCGGTTAAATGCCCTGCATTATCTAATAAGACAGCTAATCTTTCATTACTAACCCAAACTACATCGGGAATAAGATTATCAGTATCGCTAAAAATAATCCCTGGATTAATCGCAGCTTGTCCTAATTTGGTAAACTGTGACCAAGTGTCAAGTGCTGAGAAAATTCTGCCACAAGTGACTTGATGCTTCCAGTGTGGTGCTTTTGTCACAAATAATTCCGCATCAATAATTTCATAGCGATTGCCGTTATCTGGCAAGAGTTCCAAGTCAGATGTAGTCCAGCGTAGCCGTTCTGTAAGAGGCTGACTCATACAAGCAATCCTTCTAGGGGTGATAGCAATATTCTAGGCTATGCAATAGCAATGCATTAGTACCCTAGCAGGAGAGGGCAATGCCTAGGGCAAGGCTTTCGCCTACGCATCGTTAAAAGTTTTTTGTAGTATTGTCCACAGTTTACTGAGGCAGAACCTCAATATTCTTGTTTTCTGATTAAGCTAGCTAACAACTTTTTATAGTTGTTAAATTAATGAATTTTTTTTTCAACGATAAACTTCAGTTACTAATTACCGACTCACTACTCACTTTTGTCAGGTAAATATTGAAAATTTTAAATACTTAAAAGGGTTGAAACGAGATGCAGAGCGTGATAAACTAAGTTTTATAATCCAAATATAAACTAAATTTTAAATTTCACCAAGATTTCCATTATAAAATTATAACCTTTCAATTAATCAAAGTAAAGTAAAAAAAACGAAAAAAAAGGGAATTTTTTTGATATGCTCATCGGCATTCAAGTTGCATATTTAGATAGAAGTCAGAAGTCAGAAGGGGGATTTCCGCTTTTGCGCTTTTGCGCTTCTTAGCTCCTTAGCTCCTCCGCTCCTCCTGATTCCCCTAGTTAAGAATAATGCAAAGCGCGATGCACATCAGCTTATTTAGCTCATTTACATTTGAGTGACAAATTATCTAGCAATATCAGCACAAATATTTATATAAATCTCAGATTGTTTATAACACGGAAAAATCTAGATTGGATAATCATCGGTTGAGACTTAACTGAGGCTCAGCCTAGCTATGAGGCTAAAAAGTCAAATACTCCTTAAAACAAGGATAGGGAGTTTTTGACTTTTTAATCCTAATAACCAAGAAACAACATTAGGAATTTAAAACATTACACTGTCCGTGATGGCGCAACAGATGATCGCACATTACCAAAGCAACCATTGCTTCTACCATCGGTACTGCTCTCGGTAACACGCAGGGATCGTGCCTGCCTTTTGCCGCTAGCAATGTTTCTTCACCTTCGCGGTTGACTGTACGCTGTTCTTTACGAATTGTTGCCGTTGGTTTAAAAGCTACACGCAGAATAATATTTTCCCCGTTGGAAATTCCGCCTTGCACTCCGCCAGAACGGTTAGTGACAGTACGAATGTCTCCGTTTTCGTCAGTGTAGAATTCGTCGTTATGCTCGCTACCTGTCAGTAGCGTTCCAGCAAAGCCAGAGCCAATTTCAAATCCTTTAGTAGCAGGTAAAGACATTACGCCTTTAGCTATATCTGCTTCCAGTCTGTCAAATACTGGGGAACCCAAGCCTTTTGGCATATTCCGAGCGATGCATTCGACGACACCACCGACAGAATCGCCTTGTCTTCCAATTTGCTCAATACGTTCGATCATCTGTTCGGCGCATTCAGCATCGGGACAGCGGACGATATTACTTTCAACTTGCTCCATAGTGACGGTGTTAGCGTCAACCACTCCTTCTAAATCTTGGATGCGTTTGACATAACCGATAATTTCCACATTGGCAACTTGATGCAGAATTTTTTTGGCGATCGCACCTGCTGCTACTCTACCAATTGTCTCTCGTGCTGAGCTTCTTCCCCCACCTTGCCAGTTACGAATGCCATATTTGGCATCATAGGTAGCATCAGCATGAGATGGACGATATGTCTGTACCATCTCATCGTAATCTTGCGAACGGGTGTCTTTATTGCGTACCAAAATAGAAATTGGCGTACCCAACGTTTTCCCCTCAAACACGCCTGAAAGAATTTCGCACTTATCGGCTTCTTTTCGGGGTGTGGTAATTTTACTTTGCCCTGGACGTCTGCGATCTAGTTCCCACTGGATTTCCTCCGGGGAAATGGATAGTCGCGGAGGACAACCATCAATTATCACCCCAACGCCGCCGCCGTGAGATTCTCCAAACGTCGTAACTCGAAACAGATGTCCAAAGGTATTGCCCATGATGCTTGGGTGAATTAGTGTTAATAATGCTTTGAATACGATTCATTTTATGCGATCGAACTCTAAGAGCAGATGACTAATATTTCGTTTCTTCTGCTTTATTTAGTTCAAATGTTCTATTTTTAATTTCTAATTCCGGTTAATAACTGGAACTTTGTGACAAAAAGAGCAATTAATTACAAAATTAATCACAAATACTCAATTTATCAATAGTTTACGTGGCTAGTGATTAAAATGATTGGCGAGTGGCGAGTCGCTTCGCTCCAGTTTTAAGTTTTAAGTTTTAAGTTTTGAGTTAAACGAGCGTTTTTTAACTGAAAACTCAAAACTTAAACTCAAAACTATTCCAGTCCCCAAGTCTCCTTGTCCCCAAGTCTCCTTGTCCCCAAGTCCCCCGTCTCAATAACTACTTTCTATTATTGCCCTTATGGAACGCGATCGCGTCTGGCTTAAAATACTACTCTCTCTCTGGCAAACACTGGCTTTAGGTGGAATTTTAGGCGGTTTAATCTGGGCTACAACTCGACCGAATTGGATCTTACGCGATCCCAGTCAAGTTTTGATTGAGGGCAATCATTTGTTACCCCGGCAGGTGATTTTATCACTTCTTGAGCTTAACTATCCTAAGTGGCTGCTGCAAATCTCACCTGAAGAAGTTGCGTCTGCTCTTGAGTCTCAAGCTGCCATTGCTGATGTTACCGTGACTCGGAGACTTTTTCCTTCAGGTTTAGTTGTCCAAGTCGAAGAACGAGTACCTGTGGCGATCGCAATTACTAAGTCTGGCGATCGTTCCACGCCACACCCCCAAGCTGCTGTGGGCTTTCTAGATCGAGATGGCGCGTGGATTGGACTCAACTCTTACCCTCCCCAGGCACGTCAATTGCTCAAGTCTGTGAACCTCAAAGTCATTGGTCTACCAGAATCTTATCGTTCTTACTGGACTCCACTTTATCAAGCTGCGAGTCATAGCACCGTCAAAGTGATGGAAATCGATTGTCAAAATCCAGCCAATTTAATTCTCAAAACTGAAATAGGAACAGTACATCTTGGTTCCTACTCGCAAAACTTGACTGAGCAGTTCAAAGTACTAGATCGAATGCGACAACTTCCTACCCAATTAAATGCAAGTCAAATTAATTACATCGACTTGAAAAATCCTACTGGCCCTTTAGTACAAACGTACCCAAAAAATAACTCGAAAACACCTTTAGAGCAATTACAAACGACTCCGAAATTAGTTAAACCAGAACTAGATTTAGTTAAAAAAGATACCGACTAAGTTTAACTTTTGTATAAAATTTATCCTTAATGCTTAAAAAAAGGATTAAATTATGCATAAGAAACAAAAGCCTATTTTGAAGTCAACAGTATATTCACTGTTGTAAATTAGTAGAGGTAGAAATAATTCAGTAGAATTACCCTTGATAGTTAGGAGTGCTAGCATTAATTTACTGACTTATGTACCGTAATTTGCAGCACAAATGCAAGAGAGTCACTTGAGCATCAGAATGCCAACGGCAGAGATGTCAGTTTTGGAGCAGTATTGTAAAAAGTATCAACGTACCAAAACAGATGTAGTGCGAGAGTTTATCCGCTCTCTCGCTGACAAAATGTGATTGCAAGTCAGCTGCCTATAACTAATAATCCCAAACTCGATTCAGCCATTTTGGCAAAGTGCAAGGCGTTAGGTGAAATATAGTAACCACAAAGCGTAATATCAACTTTGTCTCAAAAGTTAAAAAATACCAAATCATGAAAGCAAGGGAGCGCGCGGTCGACAAATTATTTTTGGTAGAAACACGAGATTTTGGCTCATATTTTGAGTATTAACTGTTACAAAAGCAAGTGCTAAAAAGGCTATATCTTTTGGGTCGATTTGGACAGATGCCATTAACACAAACCGATTGCAACAAAAATCTTTGGAAGTGGCTTTTGTATCAGCTACATCAGTTTCGACTTAATGAATTACATTTAACTATTTTTGACAGCCAAAGTTTTAAATTGTGTGATTTGGCATTGCCCGCTCAAAGGTTCAACTGTACAAATGGGGTTAAGTTTAAATGAAAAGCCAAGAACAGGCTAATTAACAGCACCTCTTCATAGGAGAATTAACCTATAGTAAACTCGTAACCAAATAACGCTCTTAAAAAAGTCGTTCATAATACCTTATCTAGATTCTCATGACTATTTTTAGTAAAACCGAGTTTCTGCTTAAAACCTCCCAATCCCCTGGACAGTCAGGTTTTTCACTCACAGCCACTTCTACTAGTCCTTTTAATAACTCTGGAGTGCATTTTGGACAAAATTACGACTCTAGGAGTATTGCCGGGGAAGACGATTTAATTGATGATATTGTTCCCGGACGCATAGCCAACATCAAAGTGATTGGTGTCGGTGGTGGCGGCGGCAATGCTATTAACCGGATGATTGCCAGTGGTATAACTGGAGTTGAATTTTGGTCAATTAATACCGATGCTCAAGCTTTGACTCAAAGTGCTGCACCCAGGCGGCTACAAATTGGACAAAAGCTAACGCGGGGTTTGGGAGCAGGAGGAAATCCAGCGATCGGTCAAAAAGCAGCCGAGGAATCGCGGGATGAAATCGCCGCAGCATTGGAGCATTCAGATCTCGTTTTTATCACGGCTGGGATGGGAGGCGGAACTGGTACGGGTGCAGCACCAATTGTGGCTGAAGTCGCAAAAGAAATGGGGGCTTTGACTGTTGGTGTTGTTACTCGTCCATTTATCTTCGAGGGCCGCCGTCGCTCTAACCAAGCAGATCTGGGAATTGAAGCCTTGCAAAGCCGAGTAGACACTCTTTTATTAATTCCAAACGATAAATTATTATCGGTAATTTCTGAGCAAACTGTACTTCAAGAAGCTTTTAGGTTTGCCGATGATGTTTTACGGCAAGGGGTGCAAGGCATCTCTGATATTATTACGATCCCTGGTTTAGTGAATGTTGACTTTGCGGATGTCCGAGCAGTAATGGCAGATGCTGGCTCAGCATTGATGGGAATCGGCATTGGCTCTGGTAAGACTAGGGCTAGAGAAGCTGCAAACGCGGCTATTTCTTCTCCCTTACTGGAATCTTCAATTGAGGGAGCTAGAGGCGTTGTCCTTAACATCACTGGTGGTAGCGATCTGACGCTACACGAGGTGAATACAGCAGCGGAAACAATTTATGAAGTGGTCGATCCCAACGCCAATATTATCTTTGGTGCAGTGATTGACGATCGCCTTCAGGGTGAAATGAGAATCACAGTAATTGCTACAGGATTTACCAAGGGTGAATCTCAAACGCCTCCTCCTCCTCCCGCACGCCCAACTGCTAAGCCGCTATCACCACCACCACCCCCCTCAACTGAGCATAAAGAGAAACCAGGATTGGATATTCCTGATTTTCTCCAACGGCGGCGACCCTTTCGCTAACGAGCATGGGACGATTAGCTGTAAAGGATAAAGGATGTAGCCCGTTCGCCCTTGGCGTTCCCGAAGGGTAGGGCTTGCCCCCGCGCGCAGTTGTTGGACGAAGGATATAAATCATCATTCTCCCCCTGTATCCCCTGCTCCCCCTGCTCTCTTCTTCGCTACCCATTGAATTACCTGTTCGCCCAGACGAACATTTTCTAGTCTGTCTATTTCTCTAATTCCGGTGGGACTGGTAACGTTTACTTCAGTCAAATAGCCACCAATCACATCAATACCAACAAAGAATAGACCATCTCGGCGCAGGGTTTGGGCTACTTCGGCACAAATTTCTTGCTCTCGCTGGGTAATTTCAGTTTTGGCTACTGTACCGCCTGCGGCCATGTTGTTGCGAAAGTCACTACCTGCAGAAATGCGATTCAAAGCTCCAATCGGTTTACCATCGAGGAGGATAATTCGCTTGTCTCCTTCCTTAGCGGCTGGTAAATATTCCTGAACCATGACTGGAACTCGACCTTGTAGGGTACTTAATTCCACAATCGAGTTGAAATTGCGATCGCTCGGTGACAAAAATAAAATCCCTTCTCCCGCCTTATTTCCCAGTGGCTTGAGAATTGCTGCCCCTTTTGAATCTAAAAATTGGCGAATAACTTGTTTATCTGGGCTAACAATAGTCTCTGGGATCGAGTTGGTAAATTGCAAAGCATACATTTTTTCGTTCGCCGCCCTCAAGGATTGAGGATTGTTAACTACCAAAGTTTTGGCGGGATCGATATAGTCCAAAATGTATGTCGCATAAAGGTAGGGAACGTTAACGGGCGGATCTGTCCGCATGAAAACGACATCCAGAGTTTCCAAGGGAAGAAAAGAGCGATTGTTCAGCTCGTACCACTGGGGCTGTGCTACCCAACGCCCTTCTCCTAACTCCACTGGTTTTAGTTCCACTCGTTCTAATACAGCCCAAGCCTTGCCTTCTACCACACTTAGCAAGTTAGCCTGAGTCACCCAAACTTCATGACCCAGTACTTGTGCCGCTTCCATCAAGGCTACGCTGGTATCGTGACCTGGATCTAAGAGATAAATCGGGTCAATGATAAAAGCAAGTTTAAGTGTCAAAGATCTATGCTCCTTTGGCAGAGGCTAGCAGGGGATCGAGTTTACCCTGAAAATCTAGTTCGTGTATATCATCACAGCCACCAACGTGCTGGTCGTTGATGAAAATTTGGGGTACAGAACGCCGTCCCGAAGCTCGTTTAGCCATTTGCGATCGCGCTGCTTCGTCGCCATCGATGCTGTATTCGATAAAATCAACGCCCTTACTGTTGAGTAGTTGCTTTGCCTGAATACAAAATGGGCAAGTTCTCCAAGTGTAAATTTCAACTTTAGGGTTCATAATGTTTTCGGTTCTTGAGTCATATTTCTTGATTTTATCCCGCCACAGATGCTTCTGGTTGTTCAACTAAAATTTGAAACATAAGATTCAATCTAGCGTTTAGATTCAAAAGACAAATTTACCGAACCTATGCTTCAAACAATTCCAGCCCAAGATATTACCATAAATGACTTGAAAATCAAATTTAACCTCCAGCACACTGACGAGCGTCAATTTTTTAGAGAGTGGCAGGATAATTTACCAGAGGTTAGTGAATCAGAGAAACAATCTCTCGAACGAATTAAAACTAATTTTCTGAATTTAATTGAATATCCACCCATGCTAGAGAATGCAGTCAAGATGGTGGTTTTATCTCCATTACTTGACTTGGCGGGATTCTACCAGCGTCCCTTGAGAATTTCAACCGAGAAACAAGTAGAAATTGTGTCTGAGGATGAGGGGACGATTATTAAAGGAAAAATAGATTTTTTAGTACTGCAAGAGCAACTATGGATACTCGTTATAGAAGCTAAAAAAGCTCAATTTTCTCTTGAGCCTGGGATACCACAAGCACTAGCTTATATGCTAGATCACCCTCATCCTGAGAAGCCTATTTTTGGATTAGTAACAAATGGTAGTAACTTTATTTTCATCAAGCTCATAAAGCAAGAGCGATTGCTGTACGCCCTCTCAGACGAGTTCACACTAAGACGCGCTAACGATCTGTACATTGTTTTGAAAATTTTAAAGCAACTTGGTAAGTTAGTTTCAATTTAATTTCAAATACCTCTGCTATTATTCTTCTGTCTCTTGATACAACTCCTGAAGCGATTGTTGTTGAGTGCGGCGGGAGGTGCGGCGATATTTTGTTTCCAGTTTCGGTTCGTACTGGCTCTTACCGCGCTTGGTTTTCAACTTTAAGTTAGATTCTGGGTTAGCTTGTTGGTTTAACTGCTCTTGACGAGCGATCGCCTCTACCAGAAAGTCCAAGTAGTGCTGATAACGCTCCCAATCACCTCTGACGGCACAATTTGGCTCGTCTCGATGTAAACAATCGCTAAACTGGCAACTAGCAACAGCTAAACGCTGTCGTGCCTCTGGGAAATAGTAAGCTAATTCCTCTGGGGTACAATCGAGATCTGGTTGGTTGAAGCCTGGAGTGTCCGCTAGCAACCCCCCAGCAGGTAATTCAAACAGTTCCACATGACGGGTAGTATGACGGCCCCTACCCAGCTTGCCAGACACCTCTCCTATCCGTAGATGTGCTGTGGGAATCAGAGTATTAATTAAACTCGATTTGCCAACGCCTGAACCTCCAGCAATGACAGTAATTTTGTCTTTTAGTTGCGCGCTGACTCGATCAATGCCTATGCCCTTGTAGACACTAATAAATATGGGTTCGTAGCCCCAGTCATGTAGGCGTTCTCTCCATGCATTTAATTGTTCTTTTGTCAATAAATCGCTTTTATTCAAGCATAAGCAGATATCCAATTCTGTATATTCAGCTTTGAGCAGAAATCGACTCAATTGATAGGGGTCGAGATTTGGTTCTGCCAAAGCAAAAACCAGGAGAATTTGCTCTGCATTAGCAATGGGGGGACGATCCAAAAGAGTTTGGCGGGGCAAAACGTCAGCAATTGCCCCTCTACCACCTGCCCAGTCTGGCTCTACCACAAGGACGCGATCGCCCACCATTACCTGTTGTCCAATTTTTTTCAACCGCGCGCGGCGAGTGCATAAGAGAGCAGGGGGAGCGGGGGAGCCAGTTGCGTGGGCGGGTTTCCCAACTTGAGCAAACTGGCGTGGAGCTGAGGGAGCTGAGGGAGATGAAGAATTAAATATTCTTTCTCCTGGCTCTTGGCTTGTGTCTTCTGACTCCTGAGTGTCTAACGTAACTTGATAATAATTGGCTTGTACTGCCACTACTGTACCTAGTAGAGGTGAAGAGTCCTCCACTTGTTGTTCAGAGTCAGAGTCGTTACTCATGCAAAAATAACAAACTGTGAATAGTAAATTATCAATGCTGAACTGTGAAAGTTTATAGGCGATCGCGCATCGCTATGAAAACTTTCACGCTGAATCCTAAATGCTAATTTCATAATTTATAATTCATCATTCATCATTTCCCTCACCCCTCATTTCTACTTATGGGATGTCGCACTTGCAGGGCGAAAAATTCATCTCGATCGTTAATTTGCTCGACTTGATAACCTGCCATAGTCAGACTATCAGGAACCTGCTCAATTGGTTCGCCTGGATCTAGCCACACTTCTAGCAAGGAACCCGGCTCCATTTGTTCCAAGCAAAGTTTAGTCCGGACGAAATTAAGCGGGCAAGGAGTGCCGCGCAGATCCAATTGAGCATCGGGAATTACTCTGGCTGAATTATTCATGAGTGGAATATTTTGCCGAACAATCCTTCTTTACCGCCTTTACCAGTGCGATCGCCTCTAATTTTAGCTAGTTTCTCCAGTAGTTCCCTCTCCTCAGAGCTAATCTTAGTAGGAATATCAATTAACACAGTCAAGAGATGATCCCCTCGGCTAACTGGGTTTCCGAGTCGCGGTACACCGTGATTTTCCAAAGTCATCACCGTATTAGCCTGAGTGCCGGGTGGGATACTAATTTCTACTGTTCCATCTACAGTGTTGACATCTAGGCGACTGCCTAAAATCGCTTGCAAGTAGCTAATTTTGATTTCCGACAGGACATTAATACCTTCGCGGCGAAATTCTGGGTCTTCATTTGCGAAGATGTATACATATAAATCCCCCGCCGGGCCATTGCGATCGCCTGCATCTCCTTCATTTGAAATCCGCAAACGTGTACCGTTATCGACTCCAGCCGGAATAGTAATCTTCAGCTTCTTCGTTACTTGCCTAGCTCCCTTGCCTTCGCAAGTCTCGCACTTTTCTTCGATCATTTGTCCCGTACCATTACAAGTGGGACAAGAAGATACTTGTGTGAAGCTGCCAAAGGGTGTACGGGTGACGCGCCGGACTTGACCTGAACCAGTACAAGTGGAGCAGGTACGCGGTCGAGTTCCTGGCTTAGCTCCAGAGCCTGTACATACTTCACAGGTTTCTAAATGCGAAATCCGAATTTCTTTCTCACCACCAAATACAGCTTCTCTAAAATCTAGTTTCAAGTCAAGCCGTAAGTCATCACCCCGCACTGGGCCGCTACGCCGCCGCTGTGTTTGAGTTCCCGCACCACCAAAGCCGCTAAAAAAGCTTTCAAAGATATCGGCAAAACCGCCCAGATCGCTCAAATCTTGGAAGCCAGCTGCGCCAGCACCTGCTGCTACACCAGCTTCACCAAAGCGGTCATAGCGCGATCGCATTTCTGGTTCCGAAAGCACTTCATAAGCCCGACTGATTTCTTTAAAGCTCTCCTCGGCTCCGGGTTCTTTATTCACATCAGGGTGATATTTCCGGGCTAAGCGGCGGTAAGCACGCTTGAGTTCTTCTTTATCTGCGTTTCGAGCGACACCCAGAATTTCGTAGTAGTCACGGGCCATAAAGCGCTGCTGTTTTAGGATAGTGGTTACGGGAAGTTTTTAGCCAAGAGCGGCGATCGCGCTTTGGGCTTTGTTATAAAGTTCCATAATCAATGTAGACAAATCACTGCACTTTCAACAAGGTGATAGGAGTGAGTAGCGATTATTCGATCGCTTCGTAGTCAACTTTTACTGTACTATCTTGGTCATAATCAACCATTGTGTCTGATGGCATTGGTGTTTTGGCATCGTCAGCTTGTGAGTTGCGACTAGCTTGTTCATAAACACTTGCTCCTACTGCAAACAGAGTCTGCTGAAAATCATTTACCATCTCATTGACTGTTTCTACACTAATAGTCGGATCGGCAAATGCTGCTTTCATTGTTACTACTTTCTCATCTGCTCTCAGTTTGAATTCATCACTAATCAGACTTCTATTATCTCTGAGAGTAGCACCATAAGTCTGGAACAGATTTTCTGCTTGATTTTTCAGTTCAATTAGTTCTAAGCGTCGCTTGTCGTGTTCGGCATAGGTTTCTGCTTCTTGCCGCATCCGTTCCACTTCGCTGGCACTCAATCCACCTGTATTGGTGATCCGAATACTTTGCTCCCTACCAGTGCCTCTGTCTTGTGCCGAAACTTTAAGAATACCATTGACATCAATTTCAAACACTACTTCTATTTGCGGCATACCTCTAGGAGATGGGGGAATTCCAGTAAGCACGAAACTGCCAAGAGTTTTGTTATCCCTAGACATTGCTCGTTCGCCTTGAAGAACTTTGATGTCCACCGAAGTTTGTCCATCAGTTGCGGTTGAGAAGGTTTGAGATTTGCTAGTAGGAATTGTTGTATTGCGTTCGATAATTTTAGTAAATACTTCTCCTAATGTCTCAATTCCCAATGACAGTGGAGTGACATCTAACAGCAAGATATCTTCCACCTCTCCACCTAAAACTCCACCCTGGATAGCAGCCCCTAGGGCTACTGCTTCATCAGGATTAACAGAGCGATCGGCACTCCTGCCACCAAAAAACTTTTGTACGGCATTTTGGACAGCAGGTATTCTGGTAGAACCTCCGACCAAAATAATTTTGTCAATATCTGGGGGCTTCATGCCGCAGTCTTTCAATGCTTGAGCCGTTGGCTCGATCGTACTTTGTACCAAATGATTCACTAGCTCCTCAAACTTAGCACGACTAAGTTCCATTTCCAAATGCTTTGGCCCGGTGGCATCAGCAGTGATAAAGGGTAAATTGATTGAAGTGGAGCCGAGTGTGGATAGTTCTATTTTTGCTTTTTCCGCTGCTTCTCGCAGCCTTTGTAGAGCCATTTTGTCTGAGGAAAGATCGATGCTCTGCTGTGCTTGGAAGCATGAAATCATCCAGCGAACAATACAGATGTCAAAGTCATCGCCCCCTAGTTGGTTGTTACCAGATGTGGCTTTGACTTCAAACACGCCATCCCCCAGTTGGAGAATTGAGACATCAAAAGTACCGCCGCCTAGATCGAATACTAAGATTTTTTGCTCTCGATCCAACTTATCCAAACCGTAGGCAAGCGCCGCCGCCGTTGGTTCGTTGACGATCCGCAATACTTCTAATCCGGCGATGGTGCCAGCATCCTTAGTTGCCTGCCTTTGGGCATCTGTGAAGTAGGCTGGCACCGTGATTACTGCCTGTTCGACGCTTTCTCCCAGAAAGTTCTCGGCATCCTGTTTCAGTTTTTGCAGGATTGAGGCGGAGATTTCTTGTGGCGTGTAGGTGTGATCGCGGATTTGGACATCAACAGTATCGTCTCGCCCTCTAACAGTTTTGTAAGGTACTCGTTGGCGTTCTGCGAGAGTTTCATCCCAGCGCCGCCCGATAAATCGTTTAATACTGAAAACAGTGTTTTCAGCATTGGTGACGGCTTGACGCTTTGCCAGTTGACCGATGGTGCGATCGCTTCCTTTGCCAAATCCCACCACACTGGGAGTTGTCCGCCCACCTTCTGAATTGGGGATAACGATCGGTTGACCGCCCTCCAATATGGCAACACAACTATTAGTCGTGCCTAAGTCAATCCCAATAACTTTTCCCATACTCAGCGGTAGTTTTGCTTGTTACAAGTTTTGCGTTCCCAGGTTAACATTCGCCTCTGGTTGTAATCCATATTTAGATATTTCCCGCATCTACCGCTGTTACGAACATTTGGGAAGTTTTTTTCTTAACTCTCTGTCGCCTCCGTCGCACTAGAAGTGGTTGCGGTGTCTGGTGGGGCTGTTTCTGGAGTTGAGGCGACTTTAACTAAAGCATGGCGCAAAACGCGATCGCCTAAGAAATATCCCCTGACTAATTCTTCTATGACGGTTCCTTCTGGATATTCATGAGTTGGTTCTCGCATTACAGCTTCGTGCAAATTCGGATCGAATTCCTTGCCTTCGGGACGCATAGCTGAGACACCTAAGCGCTTGAGACAGTCAACCAGTTGCTTGTAGACGCTTTGGTAACTTTTGTGCATACTCATCTCCGCATCACTTTGCGGTTTGAGCTGCGATCGCGCCCGCTCGAAATTATCCACCACTGGTAGTAATTCCAGAATAGTGTTCCGCTTCAACTGCTGCTCTAAATCTTCTTTTTCTTTTTGATTGCGCTTGCGGAAATTATCGAAATCTGCGGCAATCCGCATATACTGCGTAGAACGCTCCTCCAACTGAGCTTTGAGCGATTCTACTTGCCCAGTCAACTCCGACAACACTGCTTGGGACTCAGCCTCTGATTTGACAGTAGCCTCTACGACGACATTTTCCGCTGCCGTAGCGGATGAATTCGTGGCATCTCCCTGTTGAGTGTTTAGCTCCGTCCAATCTTGATTCACGTTCATCGTTTGTGCTGTTGCCTCACTTGTCATTGTCTGCTTTGCTTGGTTGGTTTGATTACTCTGCTGGGAAGCTGTGTTGTCTGTTTGTTTTTCCTCGTCAATCATTATGTTCCAATCCTAGATGCTAGAAACTGCGCTTTCAGGTAAACCCCGGCTCAAGTTACCTTTTCTAGGATGCAACAATTGGCGCTTGAGTGGTGAGTGGTAAGAGGCAATCTGCTTGAGGTAAGAAGTAAATGGTTTATTCTTCCTCAGCATCAAGCTCCCTGAGATCCCACATCTCTCTTCTACCTATCTTATCTAGCCAGCTTAGGCGATAGAGTTGAAAAAACAACGCTCCCTAAATTTAACGATCTCTTAGGTGTAGAACTAGCTCGTGCAGAGAATTTCGTGAAGAATAAATCTATCCCTTCGATTCAAAGAAAGCGCGAGTTTTTATACAACCCGCCAAAGGCATAAGCACTTCCTAGGGAAGTAAGCTCCTTGGCTTGTTTTTTTTATTCCACCTCATAGCAACAAGAACACTAGATTTTGGGAATACTCAATTTGGGAATACTTATATAAAATGTTTTAGCAGTATTTATGACATACTCCTCAACACAAAACCAGCGGCGCGCTCTCATCGTCAAAAATGAGTTTTCGCATTTTGGGAATAAATTAATCGAGACTGGGTATGTTACCAGAGAGCAAATGAAGCAGGCTTTGAGTGAAAACCGCTCCTCTGGGAAAGCATTGCCGGAAATTCTTGAAGCCCTGACGGGAAAACAACTGCCACCAGATATACTCAGGCAGTATAAAAAACAACAGTTATTTGAACTAAAAATCCTCTACGGTGTTGAATTTCTCGACCCAGAGATCGAGGAAATAGCTAATACTGAGATCGGACGGCTGATCGAAACTCTGATTCCGATTGATATTTGTCGCCGTTATCGCCTGCTGCCTGTTTCACAAACTAATACTGAGCCACCTGTTGTGGTGGTGGCAATGGTAGATCCCGATCATCTGGATGCCCAGGATAATTTAAACCGGATTCTCCGTCCCCGTAACTTGGGATTGCAACGGATAGTAATTACGCCAGAAGACTTTCAGCAACAGATTTCAAAATACCTAGACGCTCAAGTAGAACGGCAAAAGCAGCAAGAGAACAAAAACGCAGTAGATGTCACCTTAGATCTAGAAGGAATAGACTTACAGGATGCAAAGGATGAGATCGATACAGATTTGGGTGCTGCTCTCCAAGATGCTGATACAGCCCCTGTGATCGCACTAGTGAATAAAATCCTGGTTAAGGCTTTACAAGAAAAAGTTTCAGATATTCATATTGAACCCCAAGAAGAGTATTTACGAGTTCGGTTTCGCAAAGATGGCGTACTTAGGCAAGCATTCGACCCGCTACCGAAGCAAATCGTTCCTGCTGTCACTGCCCGATTTAAAATTATTTCCGATCTAGACATTGCCGAACGGCGAGCGCCTCAAGATGGCAGAATTCGGCGAGTATTTGAAGGACGCAAGGTAGATTTCCGCGTTAATACTCTGCCCAGCCGCTATGGTGAGAAAGTCGTGCTGCGGATTTTGGATAACTCCAGTACTCAACTCGGCTTGGATAAGTTGATCGGAGATCCTGAAAGTTTAGAAATTGTCAGAGATATGGCAAGCCGTCCGTTTGGGTTGCTACTGGTAACAGGGCCAACAGGTTCTGGTAAATCAACTACTCTGTATTCAATTTTGGCAGAACGAAATGAACCGGGGGTGAATATCAGTACAGCCGAAGACCCGATTGAGTATTCATTACCAGGAATTACTCAAGTCCAGGTAATTCGGGAAAAGGGTATGGATTTTTCTTCAATCTTACGTGCTTTCTTACGACAAGACCCAGATGTAATACTGGTGGGTGAGACGCGGGATAAGGAAACAGCTAAAACAGCAATTGAGGCAGCGTTGACAGGACACTTAGTATTAACGACACTGCATACTAATGATGCTGCGGGTGCGATCGCTCGTTTGGATGAAATGGGCGTGGAACCATTCATGGTGTCTGGTGCTTTGCTTGGTGTCGTGGCTCAGCGTCTAATGCGCCGTGTCTGCTCGGATTGTCGCATTCCCTATACTCCCAGCGCTGCTGAATTAGCTCGATTTGGTATAGCCAGTTCCAAAGACATCGATCTTACCCTCTATAAAGCTAATAGCCTGCAACCCGAACAAATTCAGTCAGCCAAAGCCAAAGGTCAACTTTGCCAAAAATGCGGCGGTGTTGGTTATAAAGGTCGTTGTGGTGTGTATGAAGTGATGCGCGTGACCGAGCGGCTACAAACCTTGATTACCGAAGGCGCGCCTGGTGAGCGGATTAAAGAAGTGGCGGTGGAAGAGGGAATGAAGACTTTGCTAGCCTATAGCCTCGAACTAGTTATGCAAGGTAACACAACTTTAGAAGAAGTGGAGCGCGTAACTTTCACTGATTCTGGTCTAGAGGCAGAAATAAAAGCAAAGCGTAAGAGTTCTTTAGAGTGTAAAAATTGTCGTGCCGAACTTAAACCAGAATGGTTAGATTGTCCCTATTGCATGACAGCACGATTTAGTGAGTAGTGGCGACGTAGGAGTGATAAGTGTTTGCTACTGACTACTGACTACTGACTACTTAAAAGGAGAAATAAAACATGGAATTGATGATTGAAGATTTGATGGAGCAAGTGATTGCTACTGGTGGATCGGATTTGCATATTTCAGCAGGGCTACCACCATACATCCGCATCAGTGGAAAATTAACTCCCACAGAATACGAACCCCTAACCGCCGAGCAATGCCAGCGGCTGATTTTCAGTATGCTCAACAACACCCAGCGTAAAACCCTTGAGCAAAACTGGGAACTCGATTGCTCCTATGGAATTAAAGGATTGGCTCGTTTCCGCGTCAACGTCTACAAAGATCGAGGGACATATGCAGCTTGCTTGCGCGCCCTAGCTTCTAAAATTCCCAGTATGGATATGCTGAATTTACCCAACATTGTCAGGGAGATATCCGAAAAGCCAAAAGGACTGGTATTAGTTACGGGGCCAACAGGTTCTGGTAAGTCAACGACTCTGGCTTCGATGATTAACAACATCAACCTGACGCGGGCAGAGCATATTATCACGGTTGAAGACCCGATTGAATTTGTTTATGAGCCAATTAAGAGCTTGATCCATCAGCGACAAGTTGGGGAAGATACTAAAAGCTTCGCTAATGCTCTGCGAGCTGCTCTGCGGGAAGACCCAGATGTAATTCTCGTGGGTGAGATGCGCGACTTGGAAACTATTCAGCTGGCAATTTCGGCGGCAGAAACTGGTCACTTGGTATTTGGTACACTGCACACTAGTTCAGCTGCTCAAACTGTTGACCGGATGGTAGATGTGTTTCCCCACGAGCAACAGCAACAAATTCGCGTTCAGTTGTCTAACTCGCTTGTAGCAGTATTCAGTCAAACTCTCGTACCAAAGAAGAACCCCAAACCTGGTGAATACGGTCGAGTTATGGCTCAGGAAATCATGATTGTTACTCCCGCTATTTCTAACTTAATTCGAGAAGGTAAAACAGCTCAAATCTACTCTGCTATTCAAACTGGGGGTAATTTGAGTATGCAAACTTTGGAGAAAGTTTTAGCCGATTTATACAAAGCAGGAACTATCTCGTTTGAAGCAGCAGTTTCTAAGACTTCTAAGCAAGACGAGTTGCAGCGTCTAATTGGTGGTGTCCCAGCAGCAGCAGGTGCAAAACCTGGTGCTAGACCAGGTATGGCGGTGCGCTGAAGCAGATTGAAAAGGCTGAAGGATGAAGGATGAAGGATGAAGTATGAAAAGTTTCAGCCTTTATCCTTCATACTTCCCTGTTATCTATTTATTAAAGATGTGAAATATGCCTACATTTGTTGCTCGTGTTCGAGACGCGAAAGGAAATGCTAAGAAAGAAAAAATTGTTGCTCAAACAGTGACTGAAGCGCGTTCGGCTTTGCGATCGCGTGGTCTTTTTATCCAAGACCTTAAACAAGCTCAAGAGTTTAAGTTTAGTGGCAACATTAATTTGGAGCCATTACAAATGGCTATGGCAAAAGTATCGGTAAAAGATAAAGCTGTCTTTTCCCGTCAATTTGCTGCCTTAATTAATGCTGGCGTAGCAATTGTCAGAAGTCTGGGTGTAATGGCTGAGCAATGTACTAATCCAAAATTGAAAAAAGCCCTGACTCAGATTAGCGAAGATGTCCAACAAGGAATGAATCTTTCGGAGGCGATGCGTAAGCATCCTGACTGCTTTGATAATTTGTATGTCAGTATGGTTCAAGCTGGAGAAGTCGGCGGTGTCTTAGACGAAGTAATGAATCGCTTATCTAAGTTATTAGAAGATGTTGCTCGATTACAAAATCAAATTAAATCGGCATTAACTTATCCTGTAGCTGTTGGTATTTTTGCTGTTGCTATCTTTATTGGCATGACTGTCTTTCTGATCCCAATTTTTGCCGATATTTTTAAACAGTTAAATGTAGAATTACCTGCTTTGACGCAGTTCATGCTAGATATTAGTGCTTTTATTAGGGGTTTTTGGTGGTCAATACCAATTGTTTTCTTTGGCGCTGGCTTTGCCTTCCGGAATTACTATAAAACCCGGATGGGCAGAGAAACAATCGATCGCATTTCTTTAAAAGTACCTTTGTTTGGCGACTTAATCCAAAAATCAGCAGTGGCTCGCTTCAGCCGTACTTTTGGTGCTTTGACTCGTTCGGGTGTGCCAATTCTAACTGCTTTGGAAATTGTGCGGGATACGGCTGGAAATCAGGTGATTGCTAATGCTGTAGATGAATCGCGTAAAGAAATTCAACAAGGTGGAATGATCAGTCTTGCTTTACAAAAAGAGCAAGTTTTTCCAATCATGGCAATTCAAATGATTAGTATTGGCGAGGAAACTGGTGAATTAGATCAGATGTTAGCGAAAGTGGCTGACTTCTATGAAGATGAAGTCGAACAGTCTGTTAAAGCTCTTACCAGTATTATTGAACCAATAATGATTGTAGTTTTGGGTGGTATGGTTGGTGTGATTTTGCTCTCAATGTATCTGCCCATGTTCAAGATTTTTGAAAAGCTCGGCTAGTCAAAGTGTCAAGAGGTTTACAATTAGCTGTTAGCTATATATGATTTTAGCTAACAGTTTTTTAATAAAAAAATAGCTCGTTAAATAGGGATGTGGGCAATGCCCACCCTACTAAAAAATTGCCAATTCAAGAAAAGTATAATTCAAAATTTTGTTTGTACTAGTTTATAGAAACTGCGTTGGTATGAATGAAAAAGGGCAATTTTCAAGAAATAAATATAATTAATGTCTGTCAAAATACTAAATAAATTGCAGTATGAGTGTAAAGAAATCTGATTATGAAGAGTGGCTAGCAGAGTATAGTAATCATACAGCAGCGATCGCCTTACTCAAGCAATACCGCCCCTACCTCGAAATGCTACCTAGTCTGCGCCGCCCAGATGAAAGCGTTATCTCTATTCCGTTGCCCATCGTGCGGCTGCGTCACGCTACATCTGGAAGTAAAGATTACAGCATCGGTAAGGTAACGGAAACTAGTCGTCTACCTTGCGATGTTGCAATTATTATGTGCGATCCAGATTGGAAAATCAAAACTGGAGTCGAAATTTTACTATTCATTCATCGTCCCGAAGAGGATTTTTCGGAACTATTAGGACGTTGGCGACAAACGCAAGTTCTACTCGGCAAAGACTATGAATGGATCATGCCCCACCGCTATCAACACATCTTCAGCGAGGGAGCTAATAATAGTATTTATCCTCTATTTATTGTCTTTCCAGAAACCCCAGAAAGAATTAAACGCGGCTTACAAGGAGCTAGTCTACCTTTCATTTCTCAAATCACAAATTCAGTGGACGATGAAACAACAGAGATTAATGCTGAATGCAGCAATGATAAACGCTAAATGAAAGTAGGTAATTAGTAAGTTTTAAATACTTACTACTCGCTCACAAGAATTCATAATTGAGCATTCATAATTCGCTGCCATCTGCTGCCTCTAGAACGAATCCCGCATCACGAATCATTTCCCAGTCGCTGTGTGCGGCTTGCCCTGGTGTAGTTAAGTAATCACCAATGAAGATCGAGTTTGCTGGATAAAGCCCAAGCGGTTGGAGCGATCGCAAATGCACTTCCCTACCCCCAGCAATGCGAATTTCTTGAGATGGTAGAAGGAAACGGAACAGACACAAAACCCTTAAACAACGGCGCGGGTTCAGTTCGCGTAAACCTTCAAAGGGTGTACCAGGAATGGGAATCAAAAAATTTACTGGCACACTGGTTACTTCCAGTTGGCGCAACGAAAGCGCTAGGTCGATGATATCATCGTCTGATTCTCCCATACCAATAATCCCGCCAGAGCAGGTAGTAATTCCTGCTGCTTTGACGTTTTTCACGGTTGTGACGCGATCGCTAAATGTGTGCGTAGAACAAATTTCGGCGTGATACTCTTGGGCAGTATTCAGGTTATGATTCACCCGATCCACTCCTGCTTCTGCCAAACGGCAGGTTTGCTCCTCGCTCAACAATCCCAAACAAGCACAGATTTTCAGGTTATAATTTGCCTTTACTTCCCGCACCGCTTCTAACACTTTGGCAAAAGTAGGCTCTTGGGGAGAACGCCCAGAAAGCACCATGCAGAAGGTTCCTGCTTTTAGACTTGCTGCCCTTTGGGCTGCATTCAAAATCTTTTCCTTTGCTAGTAACGGATACTTCTCAATCTCTGCTGTGGAGATTTTAGACTGAGAGCAATAATTACAGTCTTCCGGGCAAAGCCCACTTTGAGCATTTAATAAATAATGCAGCCTGACTCGATTTCCCCAATAGTGCCGACGGATACTATAAGCAGCAGCTAGCTGTTCCAGCAATACTTCATCCGGGGCTTGCAGTACTGCTCGTGCTTCCTCACGAGTAAGCAATTCCCCACTTAGGGAACGTTCGGCTATTTTGTTCCAGTTGGGCAAATCAATCGCAAGTTTTGGCATGGGCGCTTAGGTTGGGGGCGAGGAAAGTATGAAGTATGTACAGACGCGATATATCGCCTCTGTACTATAAAGGAGCGAAGTGTGTGAGCATTGCAGCGCGTAAGCGCAGTGTGAAGTATGAAGTATAAAACCTTTATCCTTCAGCCTTCAGCCTTCATCCTTTGACTTAGAGATCGTCAAGTATACGACGAATCGTTTGATAAATGGATTCTAGTTCGCTGTTGGTAATGCAGTAGGGGGGCATGAGATAGATAGTATTACCTAAAGGGCGGAGGAGAAAACCCTCTGCCAAAAAGCGCGATCGCAATACTGAACCAGTTGCGTTTAAAAAGCTTTCGCTCTCGGTTTTCACATCCATTGCGGCGATCGTACCGCAGACGCGGATATGTTCTACTTTTGGATGCCCAGCCAGCCATTGCTCTATGTATTGGCGATGCCGCGCATCCATTCCTTGATAAGCCTGGGGATTTTCCTCTAATAGCTCCAGCGAAGCAATACCAGTAGCGCAGGCAAGGGGATTTCCTGTATAGGAATGACTGTGGAAGAAAGTGCGATCGATGTCGTCGCTGTAAAATGCCTGGTATATTTTTTCGGTTGCTAGAGTGACGGCTAAGGGCAAGCAACCGCCTGATAATCCCTTGGAAAGACAAAGCAGATCGGGTGAAGTATTAGACTTGAGGCAAGCAAACAATTCCCCCGTGCGTCCAAAACCTGTCATCACTTCGTCGTAAATTAACAGTATGCCAAAAGAGCGTGCGAGGCGTTCGAGCGCTTGGAGAAATTGAGGGCGACACATTCGCATTCCGGCTGCTCCCTGCACCAGTGGTTCGATGAAAATTCCAGCATAGCGATCGCCATTTTCTTGCAGCAGGTAAGTCAGCTTTTCCAGAGTTTGCGCCTCACGGTTTTCAACATCTGAATCTTCATCAAATGTCGCCGGAAAAGGCACTATATCGGTGGAGAACATCAAGTTCTTAAAAGTTTGCCACCAGGGAGAACTCCCACCCACTGACATCGCTCCCAAGGTATCGCCGTGATATCCACCTTCAAAGCTAATGAATTTAGTCCGTTTTTCTCCTTGGTTGTACCAATACTGATATGCCATCTTCAGGGCAACTTCAACAGCAGTGGAACCGTTATCAGAAAAAAATACCCGTGTTAAAGATTTGGGCAAGCGATACAGCAGCTTTTGCGCTAGTCGTTCGGCTGGCTCGTGAGTGAACCCAGCGAAGATGACGTGTTCTAATTGCTGAGCTTGTTCAAAAAGAGCGTTGCTCAATACAGGATGGCTATGCCCGTGAATAGTTACCCACCAGCTAGAGATACAGTCAAGTATTTGGCTTCCATCCTCCAATTCCAGCCAAATTCCTTGTCCTTTTCGCACTTTTAGCGGTGGAGGAGCAGTTTTCATCTGGGTGAAGGGATGCCAAATCGGTGAGGAACCTTCAATTTCTGCACTGTTCATAATTCGTAATTTTCCCCTACTCTTGTTCAGGCGGGTTTATCAGACATAGCTGTGACGAAATAGACAACTCCTTGTTAAAGATCCCTCTTCACTCATAGTGCCCCTTACTCATAGCGCTTCTTACCGCTAATTCTTAATCTACGCGCTTGACGGACTTTTATTATCCTTAGTTTTTTCTAGCTTTCCTTTGAGTCTTTTTACCTATAAACCCAAAAATCTTGAGACTGCAAGATTTTTCCTAAATAAAGGCTGCGATCGCTTTTTGCTTGACTGCTGCTGAAAGTTAAGCGAAACTGACAAATAATCGATGTGCTTGTTCACCCAATTGATAAATTTTGTTACGTTTTTAGTTTATATAATTTGATAGATGAAACATTATTTAGCAATTGGGCATATTGGGGTAAGTAAGAGTGCTTACCTAGGCTGATCTATCTGTGACAGTCTAAATGTCCGTACACTTCTAAAACCGATTTATTGGCTGGGAGCATGGAAACATTAGAATTCGTGATTTATCCAGATGGTCGCGTACAGGAAAAAGTCACCGGGATAGTCGGGGCAAGCTGTGCTGACGTTACGGCAGCGCTCGAAGCAGAGCTAGGGCAAGTCGTAACTCATCAACAGACTTCAGAATTTTTTAATAACGCGCTGACACAAACTGATATGGCGACGACACAAGCCACATTTAGCGAGTGGTAAATTTGTTATTTAAGTTTTTTAGTAAAGCTTTCATTGATTCACAACCACCATGTCACACTTTAGCCAAATTAAAACTCAGATCCGTAATCTTAACTCTTTACAAGCTGCCCTGACTGATTTGGGTATCGATTGGAAATCTGGTTCTAAAACTGTACGAGGCTATCGAGGTCAAACTCGTAACGCTGAGATTACCATCGAACAGGACAACGGTTATGACGTAGGCTTTAGCTGGAATGGCAAAGAATACGAATTAGTTGCAGATATGCAATACTGGCAACAATCCTGGTCTGTGGAAGGATTCTTGAGACAAGTAACTCAACGCTATGCTTACCACACAGTTGTGAATGAAACTGCTCGTCAAGGATTCCACATTGCCGAGCAACAACAAAACGAAGATGGATCGATTCGGGTATTAGTACAGCGTTGGAGTGCCTGATGGATGCTTTCTTTGTGCCGCCGCTAGAGCCGAAAACTGAAAAATCCACAGCCGGGGAGGCTGAGATAGTTTCCGCAGGGGAAGATTCGAGAACGCACTTAGAGCCGGAATTGGGCGGAAATCTACGCGATACTGCTAATCGTTCTGGGTTCGAGCCGGAACTAGGCGGGGTTCTACGGCAGAAAGGTGTGTATGTAGATGAAGTCATTTGTATAGGCTGCAAATACTGCGCGCACGTTGCGCGTAACACTTTCTACATTGAACCAGATTACGGTCGTTCCCGTGTCGTCCGCCAAGATGGTGACTCAGAAGAACTGATTCAAGAAGCAATTGACACTTGTCCAGTTGATTGCATTCACTGGGTTGATTACACCGAACTGAAAAAGCTGGAACACGAGCGACAGTATCAAGTGATTCCCATTCCTGGGTATCCTGTAGAAGAGGCTGTAGTTGCCGCTCATCGGCGACGCAGAAAGCAACAAATGAAATCCCGTAAGAAAGCTAGATATTAACGCCGATAACTATTCGATTAGAAACACAGGGGCTGTATTATGCAGCCCCTTGATTTTTTTGTAGTAGGTGGGAAAAAAAGACTTGCAGACAAGGGGAGAAGGGGAACTTGGAACTCATATGGGCGATAACTACGCTCACGCTAGACGCTTCGCTACACTTCGTGAACGCTAACGCTATCCTATGTAGATGAACTGAGGATAGAATAATCGATTGTGCAGATTCAGGGGTAAAATTGCCTCATTATTGTTTTTTCCGATTACAGCCTAGTGCGTACCGATAGCCTGTTTTACCAGTTATTTCAAAATAGTCCAAGCGTTGTGTTCGAGCTACTTGGCAACTTCGATCCTAGAGCATCAACCTACAGTTTTTCATCCCAAGAAGTCAAACAAAGTAGTTTTCGCATCGATGGCATTTTAGTGCCGCCTATTTATGCTAGCGATCTACCGATATACTTTGTTGAAGTCCAAGGCTACCGAGATACGAAAGGCGATCTCTACCCTAGCTTGTTTAGCGAGATATTCCTATATTTGAATGACTATCGCCCAGTGAATGATTGGCGGGCGGTAGTGATTTTCACCAAAAAAAGCTTAGATCCGGGCATTCCACGACACTATCAGGAATTTGCTAACAATCCTCGGTTGCAGCGCATCTATTTGGATGAATTACCACAGGATGTGGCTGAGAGTTCGTTGGAGTTAGGCGTACTCAAGTTGATTGGAGTCAAGCTTGACATTGCCCCAGAACAAGCGAGAAAGTTAGTTGCCAGAACAACAGAGGAACTCACTGATGCAGCCCAACAGCGCAAAATTCTAGAATTAGTAGAAACGGTGTTGATTTATAAGTTTCCCGAATTGAGCAGACAGGAGATAGAGCAGATGCTGGGATTAAGTGAATTGAAGCAAACTAGAGTTTATCAAGAGGCGCTAGAAGAAGGGCTTGAGCAAGGAAGGCAGGAAGGAAGGCAGGAAGGAGAGTTGGCAGTAGTGATGAGACTACTCACGCGGCGAGTTGGTGCGATTGAACCTGAGATGCGATCGCAACTTCAACAACTTTCTAGCCCCCAGCTTGAAGAATTAGCCGAGGCTTTATTAGATTTTTCTACGAAAGCAGACTTAGTAAGTTGGTTGGAGCGTCAATAATTGGGGTATATAGAAAAAGCGATCGCTCTGGGGTAATATGAGCGATAACTACGCTCACGCAACGCTTACGCTACCCTGTAAAGATACATCAGAGATATAATAATCAATTATGCACGAGGCTAAAAAGTATAAATCTGGACAATATACCCGTTTCAAGGTTCTAACCAGTTTTCTAATTGCAGACTTGGAAGATTTACGAAGTGACGGGTATTGTTAGTTACGAGAATATCTTGACGAGAACGGGCAACCGCAGCAATTATTGCATCTACTTCACCTGTTGGTTTACCGATTCGTCTTAACTCGGCTTGAATCTTGCCGAATTCTTCAGCAGCACTAGAGTCAAAGTCAACAATTGGCATCAAGCTGAGAAATTGCTCTAATACACTCAAGTTTTGTTGTAGCCGTTGAGAGCAGTAAACTCCTTTATAAAGTTCAGCCACTACAATTGTAGAAAGGTAACAAAAACCAGATTTTGCATTAAATTTTCTAACTGCTAAAGCATTCTGTTTGAGCAGAGCCACGCAAATATTTGTGTCTAATAAATACACAAAGTTTTACCTTAGTCATCAAGGGTTTCTAATGCTCTACCACGATAGGCATGACGTTCTGTGTCAAATTCAGCAAATGTATCATCAAGCTCGGTTTGGTTTTTCCAGACTCCAAATATTTGGTTGAGTTTTGTTAGTCTTTCCTGTTCGCTTAAAGGCTGCTCAACCTCAACTTCCATATAAATTTCTGTACCATCAGGAATGTTAATTTCATCTAACAATTCAATCTGTTTACCACGCTTTATGCCTTTAATTTTCACAATTATTCCTCTGCAATGTCTTGAAGACGAGCTATATTCAATATACCTAAGCTCAGATGTCAGGAAGCTGAGCCAGCAGTTTACAGACAACTTACGTGGCGACTTGGTACATTTGAACCACAGTTGCGATCGCAACTTCAACAACTCTCCAGCCCCCAGCTTGAAGAGTTAGCCCTCGCTCTGTTGGGTTTTACCACGAAAGCAGATTTAGTAAGTTGGTTGCAAACTAATTAGAATCTATCTCAAAAAAGGACAATGCCAATTCAAGATTAAAAACTTGCTTTGGAGCGATTTGCCATTGAGTTTGAAAGCAGATTTCTTACTTAACCTTATTGCTGAAACAAATTATTTGACCAGAGCCGCTTGCTATTTAACTACTCCTAGCAAAGACTCTAGTTTTCACCTCGTAAGTTCCTGTAAAGTTGCCGTAGCTATCAGTAAGCTCTCCGATCAGATGAAGTTCTACTAAACGAGGATTTCTGCTACTTGTACAAGCATAAAAACCTTTAACTTTTCCAGTGGTTAGATCAGGAGTAGGACTAACGGTGGGTAGATCAGTAGGGCAAGTGGGAGTAATATCTCTATTTGTAATTGCGTCAACTAGCTCACTTCCATTGACTCCTGGTATGGTTGTAGTAATAACATTTTGGACGCGCTTGATAATTGCTGGCTTTATCCATACACTGTTACTGTTAGTAACGGTACAGCTACCAATATTAGTAATAATATTATTAAAGTAATAAACTATATTGTTGTTTGAAGGACTTTGAGGAATGGTTAAATGAAGAACAGGATTTGGTGCAGCACATGTTGGAGATGCTGGACTTATAGTGTAACTACTTCCTGCCTCAACTTTATTTGCCATCCTGATATCATCAGCAATGAAATCAAGTGCACGGCTGAGTTCTATTCGCCTTTGAGTTTTGGCTTCTGCCTTTTTGTTATTGTCTGTCATAGTAACTAAGCCGAAGCCAGCTGCACTAACAACAATTGTGGTCAGCGCCATTGCTATCATTAGCTCTATCAGCGTAAAGCCAGCAGAGGAGCTACGAATATTAAAAATTTTTAGATAGTTTTTCATTGGGAAGTGCTGCAAGTACCAGCAGTAATATCAGAGGCAGAAGCAGTAGAACCGCTATAATCACCAGTTCTCATAATTCCAATACCAACGGATGTCACAATACACCGCTTCTGTAGGGTGGAACCATCAGACATAAATAAAGCAATTGTTCCAGCACCACTGGTATTGCCTTGAAGACCAAATGTGATTTGTTGCCCAGGGATGTTAGTTTGAATTCCAACTCGATCTGCTAAAGTGCGAACTGCTACTGTTTCCCCGCTAGCGATCGCTGCTGAAAGCCCACTAGATAAAGTAAGAGAAGTACTTCCTTTCGCTGCGTCCGTAGAAACAATCCCATTAGCGCCGCTAGAAAATACCAGTTTAGTGCCATTAGAAATTGCAACAGGCAATGAATCAACAGATACTGTTGTGGCTCCTGATGCTGCTGCTGCACTTGCTTTAATAGTGTAATCAACCAGCGCAAAGCAATTGCTAGTAAGCATTGATTGATTGCCAGAAGACAAACCAACCTGACATCTCCTACTTCGACGTATTGCTTCTCTTTGGGCTTCTTGCAATGCTCCTCGTACTTGCACTAGGGCATTATTTACTTTATTTTTATTGAACATACTCAGGAAGCTAGGAGCGGCGATCGCACTTAAAATGCCGATAATAACAACTATGATTAGTGTTTCAATTAGTGTGAAACCTTTATTATTATTGCGGACATTGCATAGCAGCATTTGGTATCACCTCAGTATACATTGTTGCTATAGGAGCCTCACTGCCTTGCTTAACCTCATAGGTTAGTTTTAGCAGTTCATAGCAAGCGTTTGATGTGCAAGTTCCACTAACAGCATCAGTTCCTCCAACATTAACAGTGCGTGTAAGTGTATAACTTTTACCTGTAATTGTTTTTGTGCCGCTATCTGGGTTAGCACTATTGTCAGTTTCAGAAGGGGCAGCTGGTCGATTTAGTTTGAGAGATTCGCCAAATCCTGCCGTTGAAGAACTTGCCTTACATGGGTTAGTTGCTACAACTGTAGCTCCAATCGATGCAGCCAGACTCAAGCCAGATGAGATAGTTATAGTTTTTGTATTCTGATCGATAGCTGAAATTGTATAATTAGTGCTATCTGTTCCTACTCTGAACGTATCCCCAACAGCAAATCCAGTAACAGAAGACAATGATAGAGAAGTGGCTCCAATTATAGGATTAATAGTCAACTGGGTATACTTCAATTGACCTGCTTGAAATCTCACATTCTCTACATCTTCTTGAATCCAGGTTGTTGCTTCAGCAACTTGTCTGGCACGAACTTTGAAGATAGCAGCAAGCACCATTGCTTGCATTGCAATGCTAATAAATATTGTCGTTATTAAGATAGCGATCAATACTTCAACCAGCGTGAATCCTTGTTCCTGCTGCGGTATTTTTGACTTAAACATCTAGGGTGTCTCCTGTTGCTGCCACGAGTTCAAAGGAGCAAGTCGAGGCGGTCTTAGTAAAAGTGGTATGTTATTCCACCCACCCGTCTGCACAATCACTGTATGCCTTCCGTTAGCTCTATCCCATTGTTTTAACCAGACTGATCCTCTAATGCTTGCACTACCATTTACGCCGCTTTCAACAGCATTAGGCGCAAAGATGAATGCATCTATTGTATTACTACCGCCCAATACAAGTGAAGTAGTGCCTGTACCTCCATAGATTTGGAAATTGGTAGGTTCACATCCAGGTACTGTAGTAGAGCCATCAGATCCTCCATCTGGTGGAATACTAGTGTCAGTACAGTTATGCCCTATTTTTACGCCGCTGCCATTTGTATCAATATTGCCTTCGAGGTAAAGCGTAACTTTTGTCCCTGGTCTAATTACTAGGTTCTTAGTTCCGCTCAAATCAATTGATTTATTACTGCCATCTTTAGCAACATAGTAAATGTATTCACCATTGGCATTAGGCGTGTCAGTAGGAATTCCAGTTCTTGGTAGTGTCAAATTATCATTGATCGCATCAAGCCGCCTAGCACCACAAGTTGTTGGGTAAACGAGGGAACCTGTGCAAATTGTTGGTACTGGTAGCGGTGGGGGAAGCGTAAGCGTAGGATCACGCCTTACAGTACCTGTAATCTGGGTTATTTCAGTTGAGTCTATGCCATCAGCAGGGGAACATGAAGCGTCGATAACATCACCAGTTATAAGATTGTTTCCCAAACCATATTTTCCGCCCATGCAGCTGGTGGAGCGAACGAAGGTAATGCACTCCGGTTAAGAGGAACTTTTACTTGTAAACGAGTTGTAGAATTGACGTTACTACCTTGGAGCGCTTGACCGTCCATAACTAAAATACCCTCTGTAGCAGAAGGAGTATAGCTAATAACTTTAAATCGACCAGTACCACTATTGACTGTTATCCAGTTATTAAAAGCTGCTGTCTCGTTATATAAAGTACCTGTTGTACAGGAAGTACCAACACTTGCTAGGTAGTTTGTCCAAGGATAACTTTGGCTAGCAAAACCACGATTCTTATTGAGGAACGTTTGTACAGTGGTAATACCAGTTTCCGCTATACTCAAGCTCTGAGCTGTGCTTTTTTGAGCCGATGCAGTAGTCTGATCGCTTTGAGATCTCACAATCATTGTCGCCCCGATTAGAAGCATAATTAGTCCCATTCCTATAGCAATGGGCAGAGCAAAACCCCAATCGCTATAGCGGCGTATTAGGGCAAATTTTAATTTTGTATTCATATAAATTTATCCACTGCTTGAGCGGAATAGAGCAAGTTGTTTGCTTTAGACTTTTTATATTCAGCACTTTTAACTCAATTTGCTGTGATATTGCTGCATACGATTCCTCTAACTACCTTTTTAGGGCAGATAAGAGAAGTATATGTAACAATCCACTAATGAACTGGGAAATGTGCTGTTTGGTTATCAATACTAGTGCTGTAATTTGGTTAATAATTAACACAATCCTGTTTACTAGTATTAAAATATAGCAAGACTAAATTAACACTCTGATTTGAGTCAGTCTTCAGTAATAACTCTTATTTAGTAGCTTTTAAAGATGAATTGACTGTTAACTGTGTGAGTAAATATTCTGTTTTTGCCTATTAATTTGTACTAAACAACCAAACTTTCTAACGATCGCTTCCAAGCTGAACTTGAGAGTCAGAACAGCTGATGTAGATTGCAGTTGGGGAGGTAGACCTCCTAGAAGGCGCTTATAGGCTGAGCCTAAGAGCGAGAAGAGAGGAAATGATGGGGGTACGATCGCCTTCTCTAAAAAAAGCGATCGCAATCTTCATGCTGTCTTTGCAGTAGTGGCAGGTCAAAGCACTGG
>QQTW01000177.1_pt1 | contig 37157 bp, 35 predicted proteins | sample 1904831 | NCBI WGS metagenome assembly QQTW01 (sample SAMN09435610, study PRJNA476489) | Subsurface metagenome, whole genome shotgun sequencing project.
GTGGGAGTGGCAGCTGTGATTGCTCCTTTCAATTTTCCTGCCATGATTCCTTTTTGGTTTCTGCCCTATGCGATCGCTTGCGGCAATACATACATTGTCAAACCCTCCGAAAAGGTGCCGTTGACAATGCAAAAAGTCTTTGAGCTCTTGGAGAAGACAGGATTACCCAAGGGTGTAGTCAACCTGGTTAACGGTGCGAAAGAAGCTGTAGATGCGATTTTGGAACACCCGACCATTCGAGCGATTAGTTTTGTGGGCTCATCACCTGTAGCTCAGTACGTTTATAGTCGAGCAGCTGCCAATGGCAAACGAGTTCAATGCCAAGGAGGGGCGAAAAATCCCATTATTGTCCTACCAGATGCAGACATGGAAATGACAACCCGTATTACTGCAGATAGCGCTTTTGGGTGTGCTGGACAACGCTGTTTAGCAGCTTCTGTGGCGATCACGGTTGGGCAAGCTCGTCAAACTTTCACAGAAGCGATCGCCGGCGCTGCTCAAACACGGGTAGTGGGTTATGGTTTGGACGAGGGGGTGCAAATGGGTCCTGTAATTACACCTCAAAGCCAGACCAGGATTGAACAATTGATTCAACAAGGAGTAGACGAAGGCGCGACAGTGTTAGTAGACGGACGCCAGCCCGATATCTCTGGCTATGAGCGGGGTAACTTCATCCGACCCACCATCCTACAAAACGTAAACCCGGCCAGTAAAGTTGCTCATACTGAAATTTTTGGTCCTGTTTTAGCTCTGATGCATCTACATACTATTGAAGATGCCATTGCTCTAATCAACAGTGGTCAGTCGGGTAATATGGCTTGCTTGTTCACTAGTAGTGGGGCAGCAGCTCGCCAGTTCCGTTATGAAGCGGAAGCTGGTAATATTGGCATCAACATTGGGGTAGCAGCACCAATGGCGTTTTTTCCATTTAGTGGTTGGAAAGACAGCTTTTACGGTGATTTACATAGTCAAGGACGCCATGCAGTGGAGTTCTTTACGCAAACCAAAGTTGTTGTTGAACGCTGGCCTAAAGATTGGTTGCGTCAATTTTAAAACGAAGCGATGTTTCTCGAACTTGATGTGGTGAATGTGTTTGTGTATGGAACGCTGAAACCTGGGGAATTTAATTATCAACGCTACTGCGCCGGAAAGGTGTTGAAGGCGAAAAGAGCGATCGCACTCGGTCAACTTTATGCATTACCATTCGGTTACCCAGCTATCACTCTCGGGGAAGGTAAAGTCCAAGGGTATTTACTCACGTTTTCCGACAAAGTTTTAAGCCAGCTCGATTTGTTAGAAGGTTACGACCAGCACAGACCGGCAGCAGAAAACGAATACAACCGACAACAGATTGAGACGTATGATCTATCTCTTGTGTCGCTTGGGACAGCTTGGGTATATTTGATGAACTCGGAACAGGTTCATACCTGGGGTGGCATTCTTATTCCCGATGCATGGTGGAGCAGCTGTGTCTCGTATTCAGCTGACTCTAGCCAGTAGGGTAAAGCCAATTAATTCATGTTGGGCTTAGTGGCTGGCTGGGGAGGCTCAGATTGATAAAGTGCCTTTTCTAAAACCTCTAATGTCTTAGGAATTTCCACGACTGGGGTGTTCAAGGCGACCATCAGAGTTTCAGGCAACGCTTGCGGCTGTGGCGATAATGCCAGTTGACGCTCCGGCAATTGACTACTTGGTAGGACACCTGACAAAGCGCTGATAAATAAAGCAGCAATCGCAGCTCCACCCCAACCAGCTATCTTAGGTCGGCGATCCAGACGTGCAAAGACTTTCTGAACTGTCTGTTCCACTGGTTGCGGTGCTGGTGGTGCGGGCATTGCCCGTAAACCTTGCCGTAGCTTCAACAGCCTTCCGTACAAACGCTGAATTTCTGGATCATTGTCCAGCCAGTTTTCTACTTGCCGCCGCTCGTCGGCGGTCACTTCACCATCAAGGTAAGCACTCAGTAATTCGAAGCTATCGCGCTTCAACATATCCATTCCACCGGTTGATTCATTGGCAGGATCAGTTTTAATCACTGGCAAGCCCCCTTCAAGTGGGGTTAAATATGATTTTGCACTTTAACTCAGCCGTAATCATAACATTACTACCAAGTTAAACGAGGAGAAAAATGCCAAATAACTTGACCCAGTCAGTTGATCCATCTACTGATCATAAAAGCACTGGCGTTACTTAAGTCTTCTTTAAGAAATAATTGACCTTAAGTTTTTTTCTGATGCCTTAAGTCGCTAGCTTACTAACCGTCTAGATACTTTTGCAGTTGTGATTGGAGTCTTTGACGCGCTCTGGCAATTCTCGATTTCACAGTTCCTAGGGAAACACCAGTGATATCGGCAATTTCCTCATAGGGCATCCCTTCGATTTCTCTTAGTACAATCGTGGTGCGGAATACCTCTGGTAAATCCGCGATTGCCTCCTGTAGTTGCTCATAAAATTCTCGTGTAGTCATAGCTTCCTCTGGGCCAGGATTATCTCCGGCAATTTCCCAGTCCATTTCGCCGTCTTCCAAGGCACGTGGAGCATCCAGCGATAATGGACTAGAAACCCGTTTACGCTTACGCAGCTCGTCGTAAAACAGGTTTGTGGTAATGCGGCTCAACCAGCCCCGGAACTTGATCGGATCATTCAAGCGCTTAACATTCCGGTAAACCCGAATCCAGACTTCTTGCGCTAGATCTGCCCGGTCTTGCCAGTCAGCAGCTAAGTGATATAAGACTTTATCAACATGAGACTGATAGCGGCGAAGTAGCTCTGCAAACGCAGTTCTGTCTGGGTATAGCCCAGTTTGGCAGCGCAAAATTAAATCGTAATTAGATAGTTTGTCTACTTGTACTGGCGTTTGAGGAACAGTATCCTCAACCGCTGACCAGCTTACAGGAATTGATTGTCTCATAGACACCACTAAATCCAAAACCTCCCTTATCATTAGACCGTGCTAATAAAAAGAAGTTTCTGCCCTAAGTGCCAGATTTGCTACTGGCTGACTAGTAAGGGTGTGGGGGAGCCTGGCTGCCTCCCCACACCTTTTTTTAAACAGTGGTTTGCTCGAAGTTGGGTGCGTAGGCTTGGAGTAAAGTACTAACCTGATTGATTATGTCATTACCGTTGTTTTTGCCGAGCGCTTGCCGCTCTGGGAAGAAACTGGGTCGATCCAAACTGCAAGCGATCGCTTCACCAACTTGCTGCGCAATCAACTCGTGAAGTTGCTCCCTAGCTCGCTGACGCTGGTAGTTGGCTCCTTCTTCTGTTGTAGCGTACAGGGGGGGAAGGCGATTCAGCGCGTATGCAGCAATATCTCCAACATCCAAGCTGTGACTACTGGTGACTTGAATTTCTGCCACCCGCTCGATCGATTCTGTTAGCACTAACTCTTCCATCACGTTAATGAACTGCTTACGCGGCACTGCTACCACATCACCGCTCAACAGTGCCCCCATGAGCTTGTCTAGTGACATATACTCTTCAATTGAAAGTTCAGCAGCGGTGTCAAAAATACGACCCACCTCTGCTTCCATAGCTGATGTGAGATAACCATCACGCAGGGCTTGGGCAACGATTTTTTGAATACTCATAATTCTTTAGAATCCATGGCAATAAATGGGGTAGGTACATTACCCCTGCCATGATTTTGCCCTACTCGCACAGAAAAACAAGCAAAGAAGCTCTAATTAAATTTATGAGTTCGCCAAGGTAATGGATCAACCGATTCTCCGTGAACATATAGTCCCCAGTGTAAGTGAGGACCAGTCACAGCACCTGTTGACCCTACTGTACCAATCACTTGACCAGCTTGCACAAATTCACCTTCTTTGACATTAATTCGACTCAGGTGCATAAAAACGCTGGTAACGCCTTGACCATGGTCAATACCAACTATATTGCCGTGAACCCGAAATCCTTGAGACACTCTTCCTACTAGAGCAATCTGCCCAGATGCTGGGGCAACTATAGGCGAACCCACCGCACCAGCATAATCAACACCGCGATGGTAATAGTCTTTGGCAAATTTACCGTTGTAGTACCGGCGTACGCCATAAATCGTAGTAATGGTACCCTGGCTGGGTTTGATGAAGGCACCATTCCAAAATTTTTGCGGGGTTTCCAGCTGCTTGAAAGCTGCCACGCGCTTGAGTTCGTGTTCAGTCGCGTTGAGTCCTGCCTTGCCGGGGGGTAGAGTAATGCGTTGAATAGGGAAAGAGCGATTACGCACCAAAACAGCCAAGTTCTTCACCTGCTCCCCACTTGAAACACGGATTTGTCGCTTACCAGACTTCCCCAAGGGAGTAGTAGGCACAAAAGCACGAAATCGATTCGGTGCGATTTTAAACGCCGGGTAGGTTTTCTGGTTACTAACAACCGTTGGACTGCTACTAATCGCCGGATTATCCTGCTGAACTACTACAGAGAGAGTATCTCCCAGTTGGGGATTGGCTGGAGTCACTTGGACTTGCATAGCAGTTACCGGCACTGAATAGGCAATTGGGACGGCGAGCATCCCTAGCGCCAGACGAGTTGTTAGGTAATTAGCTTTGAATTTCATTCTTGGAACCTCACAGCAAGAAGCGGCAGGATTATCTTGCCATTTTTGGCGTTCTTTTTTAGATAGTAAATGACTCGTACCTCTCCCTGAGAGCAAGAAAACTCTGTATGCTGAATCTCATATACTTAATAGTTCTTTAGACTTAATGCAAGAAGATTTTAGATTAATTGTTGATTTAGTTTTAGTTCTGTCCGTTGCAGCGGTTGGAGGACTGTTTGCTGCCCTACTGCGACAACCCGTCTTACTGGGGTATCTGCTTGGGGGAATGGTTGTTGGACCAGCTGGACTAGGACTAATAAAAGAATTAATTCAGGTAGAAACACTAGCACAGTTTGGCGTTGCCTTTTTGTTGTTTGCACTAGGAGTTGAGTTTTCCTTAACTGAACTTAAAAAAGTCCAGGCGATTAGTTTGGGTGGCGGCGGACTACAAATCACCCTCACAATCCTGATCACGACGCTGGTATCAGTAGGGATGAGCTGGGTGAGTTCACCTGCCCAAGGCGTTTTCCTCGGAGCTATCTTATCTTTGTCCTCTACAGCAGTTGTACTCAAGTGCTTGATGGAGCGCAACGAAACAGAAACACCCCACGGACAGGTCATGCTTGGCATTTTAGTAGTTCAGGATCTAGCTCTAGGATTGATGCTGGCAGTGTTACCTGCTCTTGATCAACCAGTTGAATCCATTGGCATGGCAGTGGGTTGGGCACTCCTGCGGATCGGGTTATTTGCTGCAGGCGCAATAGTCGTTGGAATTTGGATTATTCCCCCTTTGTTACGGCTTCTGGCTCGAACCGAGAGCCGGGAACTTTTTTTACTAGGGGTAGTGGCACTATGTCTGGGCATTGCGCTACTCACAGAGTATTTAGGTCTTTCGATCGAGATGGGGGCGTTTGTCGCCGGACTGATGATTTCCGAGGTAGAGTATGCTGACCAAACCTTAACGTATGTTGAGCCGTTACGGGATATCTTTGCCACTCTGTTTTTTGCGGCAATTGGGATGTTAATTGATCCGGTGTTTTTGTGGCAAAATCTGGAGTTGATTTTGGGGCTGGTGGCGCTGGTATTTGTGGGCAAGTTTTTGATTGTCGCACCTCTAGTTAAAGCGTTTCGCTACCCCTTGAAAACTGCGTTGCTGGTTGGATTGGGCTTAGCCCAAATTGGAGAATTCTCATTTGTGTTAGCCAGTGAGGGGCGAGCACTGGGGCTGGTTTCTCGCCGAGTGTATTTGTTGATTTTGGGCACAACGGCAGTAACGCTGGTACTTACCCCCTTTGTGCTGCGCTCAGTGCCGTATCTACTTAACTGGGCGGAAACATTGCCTTGGCTAAAGCAGTATTTAGCCTCCTCTGATATGGCGCTAGAAGCGACGGCAGAGCTACCGATGCAAGATCATGTGGTGATCTGTGGCTACGGGCGAGTGGGGCGCAATCTAGTTCGATTAATGCAGGACCACGGGCTACCTGTTGTGGTGATTGATCAGTCTGAAAGTAAGATTCAGCAACTGAGGGAGTCTGGGGTGCCTTATGTGTATGGGAATGCTGCGAGTTTACATGTGCTGGAAACAGCTGGAGTAGACAAGGGGCGAGGGTTGGCGATCGCAATCCGTGATCCTATGAGTACTCGACTCTGCCTCAAACGCGCCTTGGAGTTAGCTCCTGACTTGGATGCGGTGGTCTGCGCCAACCAGGACAAAGATATCGAAATGCTTTACCAGTTAGGGGCACGGGAGGTGGTACAACCAGAGTTTGAGGCTAGTTTAGAACTGGCAACCCATCTGTTGACTGGAACCGGCTCAGCACAACTAATTCAACAGGAAATGCAACAAATCCGCAGCCACCATTATCTGGAGTTACGACCACCACTCCTGGCATCCCAAGTTTCCCGTAACCTCAAGATGGCAACCCGAGAAATGAATAGCCGCTGGTATCGCCTGCCAACTGGCTCTCCTCTTACCGGAATGACTTTAGAAGAGATGAATTTGCGCTACTTAACTGGGGTGAGTTTGATGGCGATTCGTCGGTCTGGAGGCGAGGAAGTTGATTATCCCAATGATCAAACAATCCTAAAGGAGGGCGATCGCTTGTTGGTGGTAGGCGAATTTGAAGAAATAGCTGCCTTTGATGACTTGGCTAAGGGTCAAGCCGCTGTTCCAGAAGAAAACATGCTGTGCCATTGGATTATGCTGCCAGTCGATAGCCCTGTCGTCAATCAACCCCTCTCAAAATTGGATATCCGCCACCAGTATGGGGTGCAGGTACAAGCAATTCGGCGAGATGGAAAGTTCTTTTGGTTTCCCAATGGTAGTATCAATTTACAAGCCAGCGACCAAATCCTGTTGTGCGGCGGCTACCCAGCACTGAATCAAATACAACAGTGGCTTGCCCCAACAACCCCCAATAAGGTAGATCCAATCTCAGTTGTGAGGGCTGTTGAGGCTGAACCGCTATAGTTTCTGCCCATGATAATTGGCGAGAATAGAGCTAATTTTTCGGCTTCAGATAGGCGATCGCTTGCCGCCAAACAGTGATCGACTGATTATTCTCGTCAAAAAGACACATGCAGTATTGATCCTGCCAGCGAATTTTCCCTATAAGCGAATCACCTGTCACGAGTTTCAACTCCACAATGGCGGCTTCTCTAATCAGAGTCTGTACTTGCCGAATGCTAGGTAGGGCCGTATCGAATTCGCTAGGCATAATTCCTGCTTATTGCTCTCTATAATATAGGTCTTTAGCAATTCCTCGATTCACCCGACTTCGTTATTACCTCTGGAAAATCAAGTGTCTATTGAGTTTGTAAAGTATCACGGACTAGGAAATGACTTCATTCTGATTGATAATCGCTCCTCATCAGAACCCTTACTAACACAAAAGCAAGCCGTTAAGTTGTGCGATCGCCATTTTGGCATCGGTGCTGACGGCGTTATTTTTGCCCTACCAGGACAAGACAGTGATTACACAATGCGGATTTTCAATTCTGATGGTTCAGAGCCAGAAATGTGCGGCAATGGAATTCGCTGTTTAGCTCAATTTTTGGTTGGATTAGAAGGTGATAGAAGTAAGATAGCAAAATACCGCATTCACACTCTCGCAGGCATTATCACTACCCAGATAGTTGCTGACGGTCAAGTTAAAGTCGATATGGGTATGCCGAGGCTACTCGCAGCTGAAATTCCCACTCAGCTTTCGCCAGGTAACAACAAAGTAATTGACCAACCCCTGGAAGTAGCAGGACAGTCTTGGTCAGTAACCTGTGTCAGCATGGGTAATCCCCACTGTATTACCTTTGTGGAAGATGTGGCAGCTGTTCCCCTGGAAATAATTGGCCCCCAGTTTGAGCATCATGCAGTTTTTCCCCAGCGCACAAACACTGAGTTTATTCAAGTCGTGCGGTATGATTACCTAAAAATGCGGGTGTGGGAACGAGGCGCTGGGGCAACGCTAGCCTGTGGAACTGGTGCATGTGCCTCTTTGGTTGCTGGAGTGTTAACTGGCAGGTGCGATCGCATTGCCGTAGTGGAACTGCCGGGCGGTTGCCTGGAAATTGAATGGTCAGATTTAGACCAAAAACTTTATATGACAGGACCAGCTCAACGAGTTTTCGCAGGTAAATTACCCTGACGACCCCAAAGTCTTCTTTCGCTAAGTTATTCTTAACATAATGAGAACTTTGCTCCTGATGCCTCTGCTTACCACTGGCTCTCGTCTAGACCCCTGAGTGAGATGTAATAGTTTCTTTGGCAGTTCGTTGGAGCTTTTATTAGAACGTATATTCGTTCAAAGGCGTTTATGGCTGTCAATTTTGCCCAGACTTCTGCTCCACCCCAGCTTTTGAAGCAAGTCTTTCACAACATTAATGCAGAAAGTTGTCCTCGGTCTTTCAACTTCCACATGCATACTGTCCACTCTGATGGTAGGTTGCAACCAGAGGCGTTGATAGAACAAGCAATCACTATTGGTCTTAAAGGACTTGCCATTACTGATCATCACACTGTTAAAGGCTATCAAGCGGCTCAGCGCTGGTTAGAAACCTGGAAAATTAACAATCCCTTGCTGGAAAAGCGAGCACCTTACTTTTGGAGTGGGATTGAAATTAATGCTGGCCTAATAGGTATCGAAGTTCATATCTTGGGTTACGCCTTCGATCAGGCACACTCAAGCCTTGTACCCTACCTCCAAGGAAAAGCTACCAGTGGCGAAGATTATCGGGCATCTAATGTGATTGCAGCTATTCATCAAGCTGGAGGAATCGCTGTACTTGCTCACCCAGCTCGTTACAAGCGATCGCCCCTCGAACTGATTCCGGCTGCTGCCCAAGCGGGTATTGACGGTGTGGAAACCTACTACGCTTATAACAACCCTAGCTTTTGGCAACCCAGCCCGAAAGAGACAAAACAGGTACAACAGTTGGCTACTATTCACAATCTGTTAAATACCTGTGGCACAGATACCCACGGTCTCAACTTGCTCCAGCGTCTGTAAAAGGGTGTTAAGAATTACTTTTTTCCTACACCCCAATTCTTGTAAAGTTATTTAAACAAACTGAGAATCACTTACCTTAAAGCACCACTAAGGTTGGTCATTAAGGCGATCAAGCCAGCGCTTGCCAGCACTAGCAGAACTCCCATAGAGACTGACTGACCCAAGTGGTTTGGAGATTTTGAAACTTTCATGCTGGCTAGTATTGAATTATGAGTTATTTCATTAAACTTACCAGCATGATTAAAACTAATAACCAAATCTTATAAAATGTTTAAGTAATGTAACTTTTCTTAAGGAACTGTCGCTCAATTGGTGAGCCCGTGTTCGAGGGCGAAGCGAACCAACTCGGTACGGCTATTTGTACCCGTTTTGCTAAACAACCGACTAACGTACTTTTCAACGTTGCGGACACTGGTTTGTAGACGACGAGCAATTTCTTTGTTCATCAGCCCTTCGGTCACTAAGTTTAGAACGCTCTGTTCTCTAGGCGTAAAATCGAGCTTAATGGGGGCAGGGGTTTGGACAATCCCATTTTTTTGAGTTAACAGTGCTTTAATTTGAGCAATTTGATTTGCTAGATCAGCAAGATCAGGCGTGTCACCGTCCTCACCAGTTGTGGGAAGCGTCGCCGCTCGGCGCTCCAGCAAGTTTTCAACAATTGCAACTAATTCGTCTGGATCAAACGGCTTGGACAGATAGGCATCAACACCAGCTTGATAGCCCTGGATGCGGTCTGTCGTCATACCTTTAGCAGTTAAGAACACAACTGGCAATGCCTTAAAGCGGGCATCATCCCGTAGCTGTTTGAGGAACTGATAGCCATCCACCTGCGGCATCATGACGTCGGAAATGACTAAGTCAGGTGTGTTTTGCTGCAACAACTCCCAACCCTGACGGGCGTTACTAGCAACTTGAACTTTGAAACCACTTTCTTGTAGATAGTCTTTGACTGCTTCACGCAATCCCGGTTCATCGTCAACCAGTAAAAGTTGTGCTGACATTTGGGTTTCCCTTAACGCTATTTTTCAATTTAGCGAAGTTTGATCAAGAACGGAGCGTGGGGGAAGAGGCCCCCCTGCTCCCCTGCTCCTAATTTGCTGGGGACTGGGCGAAAGAATTAGTTTCTAATACCGCGATCGCGCGCGCATACTGAGGGTCATACTGAGTTCCAACCAGCGCTGGATTAGCTGCCAGTTGGCGCGCCTGTGCATTTGTCAACTCTATTTTGATATCAGGCGTAATTCCCTTGTGGTTAATATCCGTTCCCTTTGGCGTGTAGTAATGCGCAATGGTGATTGCCAAGCCAGAACCATCTGAAAGCGAATGAACCGACTGGACTAAAGCTTTGCCAAACGTTTGACTGCCGACGACCACTGCCCTGCGATTGTCCTGGAGGGCACCCGTGAGAATCTCACTGGCACTCGCCGAATAGCCATCTACTAAGACTACCAAAGGCCTTGTGGTCAGTGCTGTGTAATTGGCAGCCCTGTCGTCACTTCCCCCACGCCGGTCTACCGTGCGGACAATAGCACCATTCTCCAGCCACATCCGAGCAATCTCAATACTTGACTCTAATAAACCGCCAGGATTGCCCCGCATATCTAATACAAAACCATCGACCTGCTGACGATTGAGATCCTGGATTGCCCGCTTCATCTGATCTGCCGCGTGAGCACTGAATTCTTGCAAACGGATATAGCCAACGCGCCTCTTGGCTTCCTGCTTGACGGTGTAGCTTACGGTTGGCACTTCAATAGTGGCGCGTGTTAGCTTCAGTTCAAAAGCACTTTGTCCGTTTCTTTCAATCAGCAGAGTAACAGGTGTACCTGCTTTGCCGCGAATCAGCTTGGATGCATCCTCAACTTTTAGCTCTTGGATTCGTTTTCCATCAATTGCTAAAATTTCATCTCCAGCTTTAACGCCAGCTCTCATCGCCGGAGAATTCTCCATAGCTTCTACAACAGTGAGCCGCTGATTTTTCTCGTTGAGTTCCATCCGAATTCCTACCCCAGAGAGTTCTCCAGATGTTTGGTCAGTTAGCGCTATGAACTGCTTGGGGTCTAGGAAGCGAGTGTAGGGGTCTCCCAACTGTTTTAAAGCTTGCCGAACGGCAGTGTAAGCCTGTTCGCGAGAGGTATAGTTTTTGCTCAAGAGGCTTACTCTTGTTGCTTGCCAGTCAACTTTGTTAAATGTGGGATCAACATACTCGCGGTCAACGAGTTGCCAGGTTTCATCAACCACAGTTTTAGGACTATCCTGCAGAGCAGCCTGGACAGAGCTACACCAGGCTGGGCGGCACAGAGACAAAGTAGCAGTCGTAGCGATTGCTCCACCAAAAAAGGCAACTTGGAGCAACGAGAAGCGTCTAGAAGATTGCAGCATTGAGATTGGCGCTCTTAATTGGTTGGAGGACTGAAAACTGATTTACTCAGGTATTCATCACTGAGCTGAGTGGAGATTATTCTCAACTATATCCTTAGCAAGTCATGGATGGCAGTGAAGGCAATTGAAGTCCTGTTCTAGTTTTGAAACAATTTGTTTCACGATACTCATACTGCTCAACTAGATCACAGAGATTTTGTGACAGTTCACCCAGTGTCCGTCAGCGCTCCATTAACCATATTTTCCCGCTTAAGCAAATTGACTGAGAGATTGGTTGTCTCCCGTGCGACTAAAGCCACAACAGGAAACATCTCACTTTTGGATTAACAACATTAACTCTTACAATTAAAAATCACAGTTTTCCGGACTTTTCACAGATTTCTTGTCTCGTCCAGATAAACCGCTATATATCCACAGCCATACTAAATGATTCTTGAAACCTCTCTTACCTTGGCTCCCTTGGCGTCCTCGGCGGTATCGAAAGTGGTTTGAGTGGCAATCAATTGAATAGTAGATAGGGGAACGTCGTAAAAATACTGTCGTTGAAATTGTTCCTCCTGCACAGCTGCTATAAATTGTTCAATTGCCTTTAAACAATCAGCGTATAAAACTGTTGGTTTTATTACCGGATTCACACTAAATTTAAAAAAATGGTCTTGGAAACTAACTTTAAAGTTTAAAAGACCAATGGCTTGAAATCCCAGTTGCAACGGTTGGTCGCTAATGCTCAGTTTCTGGTGGAGTTGATGGCGCGTGACGGTTTGACCGGTACGACTAAGATATTTGGCAATTCCTACCAACTGTTGCCAAACTTGGCTAGGGGGGATTAATTGTGGTTCTGCCCAAGCAAGCACCAGTTTTTGTTTCAGGTACAACGATCGCCGGAACCAGGCTCGTAAAATATCCCAGCTGGTGGGACACTCTTGGATTATCAGTGCTTGAGGCAACGATGCAAGTATTAAGTGTTCCTCAGGCCGCACCTTGCGATAGTCGAGAATGTGAGGAGTGTGAGTTGAGGGAGACTGCGATAGCGAAACTGGCGTTACACTGGCCTCTAACTGGCGTTGTGGGGTGTTCCTGACTGATAAGAGCCGGACCTCGTAACGATTTTTGTACGCGTTATAGTCCAGTTCTACCAGGCAATCACACCGCTCAGTCGGTAATTCATCCTTGTAGTGTCCCCACCACACACCAGCAAAGCTGCGGTCAGTAGAGTTATCCCGAATCTCAAATTCCGTTTTGATGTACTGAACCTTTTTTCCCCGCCAATCCTGCTGATTGCGATGTAAAGTGCTTTCAAACCAGCAGTTTTGGATCAGCAGTTTCGGGACCGGGTTTCCCATCCCACAGGGTTCCAGCAGTTTCAGTTCCCTGAACAGCTCTTTTCCCAAGTTTGCCACTGTTACTACTAAATCTGCCTGCACTACTGGTGACATCAAGCCACCTCCTATGGATTGCCGCAGTCGCTGGTTAATTGCCTCTGTAAACAAAGGTATATTTTCAACCGGTAGACTCAGCCCAGCTGCAAAAGGATGGCCGCCAAAGCGATGTAACAGATGTGCCTGGTCTTTCACCAACTGGTACAAATCAACTTGATTGACAGAGCGAGCAGAACCACGAGCTAATGAGAGGGTAGGGGGGCCCCCTGCTCCTTCTGTACTCAACAAAATCGTTGGGCGACCGGTTTCCTGTGCTACTTGCCCAGCTACTAACCCCAACACACCCACTGGCCACTGGGCATCTTCTAGGACGATGACGCTGGTAGTCGATAAGTCCAGTTTCTTCAGCTTTTGTGTTACTTGTTGGGAAACGTCTTTCTGTAAGGACTTGCGACGGGTGTTTGCCAGTTCTGTATCTTGAGCCAACTGGTTACAGCGCTGCACATCGCGGCTAGTGAGTAACTCTACACAAAAGCTAGCATCGCCTTGAATGCGACTTACAGCATTAATTCGCGGGCCAATGCCGAAAGAAATATCAGTGGGGCGATCACCACTCTTCTGACACAGTTCCAGCAGTCGCCCCACTCCAGGACGCCGCCGCGCACCTTCTGGCTGTTTCAAATGCTGTTGCAGTTGTTCAATACCCAGTTGTGCCAAATAACGACAATCACCCCAGAGCTGCACTAAATCAGCAATCAGACCAATCGCAACCAGATCCAATAAATCTTCTAAAGGCTGTTGAGGAATAGGCAGTGTTTGATAAAGAGCTTCTACCAGTTTGTAAGCAACAGCCACTCCTGAAAGATGAAATAGCTGGTGGTCTATAGGTAGATAGCGGGGATTAATAATAGCCGTAACCGACGGTCGCTCTGGAGGCAATGTATGATGATCGGTAATAATTACATCTATTCCTAGCTGTTGTGCATAGTCAATTTCACTGAGATTCGTACTACCTGTATCACAAGTGACAATCAGATGACAACCCAGCTTAGCAAGCTCATCAATTCCTCGACAGTTGAGACCGTGAGACTCTGTCAAGCGATTAGGTATGTAGTAAAATAACTGAGTATCTTTAGGAAAAAACTGTCCTAAGCCATCCCACAAAACAGCGGTTGCTGTAATTCCATCCGCATCAAAGTCTCCCCAGATGGCTACTTTCTCACCGCGATCGCGCGATCGCTGCAATCGCTCCACCGCCCATCGCATTTCACCAAACTCAAACGGACTCGCCGGTTGATACACTTGCGGGTTTACGAATCCTGCCAGTTGTTGGGGATCTTGAATTCCCCGCTGCCACAACAGTTGAGCAACATAATGCCCATCCGTGTCAGGCGTGTAGCGTTTTACCGCTTGCACAAACCATTTTGGTGGCTGAACATCTGGTGTGAGAATCCATTGCTGCTGTTGCTCAGACATTTCATCAGCCTCGATACTGCACTGTTTGACACTTCGCTGTCTAGTTAATTATCGCTATTTCGTAGTGTCAATAAGTGGCAGTGGTACAGTAAAAATGGTGCTAACCCCAACTTCACTTGGTAGGCAGAGAACTTTACACTTCTGAATGTAGATCTGGCAGAATTTGCTGTGGGGAAATTTCTATTTGTAACCGATCTAGACAATACTCTTGTAGGTGATGACCAAGCCCTGGCAGAACTGAACCAGCAGATGAGTCAGCATCGCCAAGAATACGGCACAAAAATAGTTTATGCTACAGGGCGATCTCCCACTCTTTATAAGCAACTCCAAAAAGAAAAGCAGCTTTTGGAACCTGATGCTCTGATTGCCTCTGTGGGTACAGAAATTTACCTCAACGGCAGTGTTAAGCCTGATACCGCATGGTCGCAAAGACTTTCCCAAGGCTGGGATCGTGACTTAGTGGTAGCCACAACTACTCATTTTGCTGATCTCGTTCCCCAGCCAAACTCAGAGCAGCGTCCCTTCAAAGTTAGTTTTTTACTTACAGAAGAACACGCCGTGGATGTTTTGCCGCAACTACAGTACTTATTGCAAGAGCGTGGTCTAGATATCAAGCTGATTTATAGTACAGGTCAAGACCTCGATATATTGCCCCGCTCTGGTGACAAAGGTTTGGCAATGCAGTTTATGCGTCAACAATGCGGAATTGAGCCAGAGCAAACGGTGGTGTGTGGCGACTCTGGCAATGACCTCGCTTTATTTGCTGTGGGAAAGGAACGGGGAATTATTGTCGGCAATGCCAGCTTAGAACTGCTTGAATGGCATAAAGCTAACCCCGCTGACTATCGTTATTTAGCTAAGGCTTCCTGTGCGGGTGGTATTCAAGAGGGCTTGAAATACTTTGGTTTCTTGCCATGATCAGCTATCTTAAAGGCACAGTCGCAGGCATCCAAAAAAGCAGCGGTAATCGCGTCATCCTCACTTTGGAAGTCAACTCCTGCGGATATGACCTGCAAATTCCCGCGCGTCTGGCGGCTGTGTTACCAGCAACTGGTGAATCGGTGCAAGTTTTCACTCATCTGCAAATTAAGGAAGAACAGCCAGTGCTGTATGGATTTGGCTCACTAGCAGAGCGGGATTTATTTCGGCAGCTAATCAGCGTGAGTGGCATTGGTGCAGCTCTAGGGATCGCACTTTTGGATACCTTGGAACTACCAGATTTAGTCCAAGCGATCGTCAGCGGTAACACCCAGTTGTTAATTCAGGCTCCTGGTGTGGGTGGCAAAACAGCGGAGCGCATCTCCCTAGAACTTAAAACCAAGCTGGCAGGTTGGCGCAACCTAACTGGGTTGGCAGCAACTGCTTCAGCTGTACCGCTTTCCCAGGCAATTTTAGAAGACGTACAAGCGACACTGTTAGCGCTGGGATATAGCCCGAATGAGGTTACCCAGGCACTGCAAGCAGTGAGTCAAAATGCTGGTTTATCTAAAAACGCGAATGCAGAAGATTGGATTAGACAAGCGATCGGGTGGCTTAGTAGTCAATAATCATAAGCGCTCATGTATCAAATTTATCTCTTTAGATTGATACCTCAGAGGGATGAATAGACAGACAATTTTATAATGTTTTTCCCGTCTTTGCCGAAAGGGCTTCTATGGCAACTTCAATTGAATTTAATTTATTTGCTCCTTACAACAAAGGAGCCGCGTTAATCGGGGATTTTTCTAACTGGGAAGATATTCCTATGGAAAAAGGTGAAGATGGTTATTTTCGCACCCAGGTTGAACTGGAAGACGGTGTTTATCAATATAAATTCCGGGTTCAGTCTAAATCGTGGTTCTTTGAACCAGATCAATGGGTGGAAGTAGTAGACCCTTACGCGACAGATATTGACAACCCCACCCAAAACGGTGTGGTGCGAATCAAAAGCGGTGAGCGCCTTGCCGATACCTATGTTTGGCAGCATGACGATAAGCCCCTGCCTTCTGATCAAGAGTTAGTTATATATGAAGTACACGTCGGCGACTTTTCTGGTGGTGAGGATGACCCCCACGCTCGCGGTAAATATAAGCATGTGGTTGAGAAATTAGATTACCTCTGCGAACTGGGGATCAACGCCGTTGAGCTGATGCCGGTTAAGGAATATCCAGGAGACCATAGCTGGGGCTACAACCCCCGCTATTTTTTTGCCACAGAGTCCAGCTATGGCTCGACGGATGGGTTGAAGCGGCTGATTGATGAGTGCCATGCGCGAGGCATCCGCGTCATCATGGACGGGATTTTTAACCATTCAGAAGCAGAAAGTCCTCTAACGCAGATTGACCACGATTACTGGTATCATCACTCTCCACGTGACCCTAAGAACAACTGGGGGCCAGAGTTTAACTACGAATTCTACGACGAAAACCTGGAAACATACCCAGCAAGAAAATTTATTGGTGACACCGTACGCTTTTGGATTCAGGAATATCACATTGATGGCATTCGCTATGATGCGGCGCGGCAAATTGCCAACTACGACTTCATGCACTGGATTGTTCAAGTAACAAGAGAGGCAGCTAGCATGAAGCCGTTTTACAACATTGCCGAATACATTCCTGAGACAACTAGCATCACCAATGTGGATGGACCAATGGACGGCTGCTGGCACGAAAGCTTCTACCACTGTATCCTGGAACATATTGGCGGTGACACATTTGATTTAGAGCGCCTCAAAGATGTCATTGACTGCAAGCGTCAAGGCTTCATGGGTGCAACCAATGTTGTGAATTACCTGACGAACCACGATCATAATCACCTGATGGTCGAGCTAGGCAATCGCCAGATTTTTGATGAAGAAGCCTTCAAACGCATCAAGTTAGGAGCAGTCTTGCTCATGACATCTGTGGGTGTGCCACTGATTTGGATGGGCGAAGAGTTTGGTGAGTACAAACCCAAAACCCCTGAGTCTGCAAAAATTGACTGGACGCTGCTGGGCAACGGCCTCAATCGTAGCTTGTTTGAACACTACAAAGGCTTAATAAACCTGCGAAAAAGCAACCATGCCCTCTACACTGAGAACATTGACTTCTTCCACGAAAACCCAGAATCCAAGGTGTTAGCCTACAGCCGCTGGAATGGCGAGGGTTCCCATGTGGTGGTTGTAGCGAATTTCTCAGACAATTTTCTGGGTGGGTATCAAGTTCCTAACTTCCCGGAAGCTGGGACATGGCACGAGTGGACAGGCAATTATAATGCCGAAACTGGGGAAGACGGTATGGTAGTTGACCTAGGAGCATACGAAGCCAAAGTGTTTGTCTGGCAGTAACAGAAGCGGGGGGGGGACTTGACACCCCCTACATGCTTGTAGTTAACCTATGACACTATAATGACTGGCATGATTATACTCCCAATCTGATGACTTCCAGACTTGACCATCCAGAGCCATTTGCTCAATCAAACTTGCCAGTCGCAATGCTTTAAGAGCCTGTTCGCCACCCACCGAAGGTTGATTACCACCTCGAACACACTGGACAAAATGCTCTAACTCAGCGTGAAGTGGCTCAATATTGCTGGTGGAAACCTTCTCAATCAGACCATCCTGCCGATAAAGCACTTGACCATGGTCCGTCAAACAGTTGGCAGTTGTCTGGCGGTGAATCAGGATTTCATTATTGAGGAAATCCGCCTCGGTCAAGGAGTTTTTGCAATGGGCAGCAATGCGGCGGATTTTGCGGTGGGTGACTTTGCTAGCGGTTAGGGTCGCAACAATGCCATTAGCAAAGCCCAATATAGCGGTTACGTAATCTAAATAGTTAGAGTTGGCAGCGCGGCTACCGCTGGCAGTCAACTTGACCACCGGTGCAGCGGCTAATTCTAAAAGTAGGTCAATGTCGTGGATCATTAGATCCAAGACGACCGATACATCATTCGCCCGATGTGAATAAGGGCTCATGCGGTGGGCTTCTAGAGCTAGTAATTGTTCTGTTTTCAATACTTTGCTGAGTTCTTGAAAGGCTGGGTTAAAGCGCTCAATATGACCTACTTGCAGAATACACTGGAAGTCTGCTGCCGCGTTTACCAAAGATTCCGCCTCAGCAATACTGGCAGCAATTGGTTTTTCAACCAAAACATGAATTCCTGCCTGAAGACAGATCATCCCGACAGCGTAATGCAGAAGGGTGGGAACGGCAATGCAAACAGCCTCCACATGTGGGAGAAGGTCGCGGTAATCTTCAAAAAAACGCACTCGGTATTTACTGGCGGTGTCTAGTCCCCGCTCAACATTGATATCTGCGACACCGACGAGTTCGACGTCTTTAAGTAAACTAAGTACACGGGTATGATGTTGTCCCATATTGCCCACCCCAATCACGCCTATGCGGATCGGTTGAGGGTGGTTGCGCTGCAAATGAGGGATCGGTTGTCCCACTGACATGCTATTTTGCACTCCTGTCTTCTCCTCCACCACGGTCTGTCCAAACGTGATAATGACACGTCTGTACTCAATTTCCAGCTCTGAATCGTCTTAAATCATCACAGATGGTAGCACAGTGGTTCTATTTATGAAGAATTCAAAAGTTTATTCCAAGTTCCTATAATCTTGACCGCTCCTGACAATGGTCAGTTCCTATTCATTGTGGTGGTGCCGATTCCAGAGCGGCAACAGCATGTGTCACTTTTTCTCCCGTCCATAAAGGGTATAAGCCTTACCTCGCTATGGAGCAAAAAATGATACCTTTTATACCTTACACTCTATGTTCTCCTTTAAGGGGGAGATGTTGAAGAAGTTTCCAAACGACGGATCTGGATTTGGTGCAAGCGTGGTCCTTCAACAGACACGATGGTGAAATCGAGATTTTGATAGTGCAAGATTTCGCCGGGAGGCGGAATTTTCTGAAACTGATACAGCAGAAAACCACCCAGAGTTTGGTATTCATTCGTCAGGGGTAGGTTCAGATTCAACAACTCGTTGAGTTCTTCGAGTTTCATCTGTGCCTGCACAAGAAATGTCTTTTCGTCTAACCTCTGAATAATTAACTCTTCACTACTGACCACTTCACCAGTATTACCAATGATTCGGGCAATTAAATCTTGAATGGTGACAAGCCCAACTGTACCACCGTACTCATCTACCACCATCACCATTGCTTGCTGCGATCGCTGCATCATTGGCAATAGTTCACTTAAAGGCGTGTATTCCGACACAAACCGCGCGGGGTAAATCCAGGATTGGAGTTCTGTGTCTAAAGAGATTTTTCCCTGAGCCAAAGGTTTTGCCAGTTCTTTAAAGTAAGCAATGCCGCGAATATCGTCTAAAGATTTGCCGATAATAGGATAACGGGAGTAGCCTGTCGCAGCCATTTCTTTTAGGAGTGTCTGGAAAGTAGCGGTAATCTGTAGGGCAACAATACTGGTGCGCTCAACCATAACTTCAGAAGCTATCACGTCACCAAATTCAAAGATATTATTCAGCAGTTCTCGCTCTTCTGCCTCCAACCCTGTTGATTCGCGCTCTGTCGCGATAATCAGTTGCAACTCTTCGGGGGTTACTGGTGGTCTCCAGGCTTGACCTGTGTACTGAATACCTACCAGTCGCAATAGCCAGCGGGTGGACTGGTTTAGAACCCAGATAAATGGGTTGAAAAAACGTGCGATCGCTCTGACTGGCGATCCCAAAAATCTCGCCAGTTGTTCTGAGTAGATCAAAGCAACAGACTTTGGGCATAGCTCTCCCAAAACAATTTGCAGATAGGCAATCATCACAAAGGCGACCGGAATCGATACTGAATGAATCATGAACGAGCGCATCCCTTCCTCTAGGGACCATTGCTCTATCCAGGAAGCCACTAAGACGCCCATTGTACTTTCCCCAATCCAGCCTAAAGCCAAACTAGAGAGGGTAATGCCCAGCTGAGTTGTAGATAGTAAGCGGTGAATACTCTTTTGCAGAGTCTGAACTGTTATGGCTTGATCATCACCCGCCTCCACCAGTTGGTGGATACGCGATCGCCGCACCGACACTAAGGAAAACTCAGCAGTGACAAAAAAGGCATTGATCATAATCAGCAGTAACACTGACAACAACCGTAGCCAAATGTCTGTGCCGGTCAGTAAAGGTGAATCACTCACCCCTTTTTTGCCTACTTTGCTACAGGAATCTCAGGTGTTTGAAGCAGCAGTTTCTGATCAGGATAATCAGTCAGCATGAGTGAGAGTTTCTTGACATGGTCAAGTAAAGCTGTGGGGATGCTTACCGTACCTGTCAAAGCTTCCCCATTGGCAGGTAGCTCCTCTGGTAAGTCTTCGGTATTGGCACTTAGCGTCCGTCCCTGCTCATCCTTCACATCTAGAAAACTATAGAGGAACCTTACAGCTTTAGAACTCTCATTCTTTAAGTTTACTCTCAGTAGGAGAACACCGCCAGAGTAACGAGCAGATAGTACCTGTAGCGTCACTCCCTGGTTTCTGCTGATAATCGGAAACCCTGGCTGGAAAACATCATCCTGTGCCCACTGCGCCTTGCGGGCTGGTGTCTGCTGGCTGACCTTTTTTTGGGGCTGCGGCTTCTCTGGCTTAGGGTTCTTCCCCTTGCCAGAAATCCGCGATTTGACAGTGGCTATGATATCTTGTTCTTTCAACAGCGCCACTGGTGCCTGCATTTGAGACTTTTGCTTACGGATCTTTATTTTACTCGTGGGGCGAGCATCCGGCTGAGTAACGCCTTTGAGTGCTTCACTACCCACTTTGAATCCCCATACTCCGCTCGTATAACCAGCCCCCGACATCAGTGCTAACAAAATCAAAGTGAGAGTCACAGTGGAGTTCAGTTTCATGGGTAATCCCGGTTATACGCTACTTTCCCTAAGTTTGAGCCAGGTACGACTCAACATAGTATTAAGGCCAAGGGTTGTAGAATAAAGAGATATTATCATAAAATAAAAATTCAACCAGGATTAGCTGAGTAGATTAAGTAATCGGCTCATCCTATATTAAAATAAAAATAAAATATGCGCCCTTGGCCGATTGGGGAGGCAGCGAACTCATAATTCGCCTTCAGACTGGTTCAATTCCAGTAGGGCGCACTAGCTTAAATTAAGCAATTCTCCCCCAATTCTTCGGCAATTTCGGTTCTGTTTATTCAGGCAATTTTCTTTACATACAAGTCAGAGTTAAGTATTCTTTAATACAAGAACTCATCTACTGCCTTCTAACTGGTTGACACCGGAACGAAGAGAGTTCAGAACCGATGTGTCGTAAGGATTAGGTAAATCTGGAGTGCGAATAATTGGCTGACTGGCGTCTTGCTGCTTAAGGGCATTCTGGTATAAGCGATCAACCAGCTCCCCGTCTCGGCGGATTTTTCTATCAGGAAATGAATTCAGTCCGAAAATCAAGTCAATTCTACTTCCAAGAGAGCGGTTGCGGTAAAAGTCAGGCTCGTTTTCAAAAAGAGTCTGACCAAATCTTTCAGAAATCGTTTCATCACCTCTCGAAGGGGTACTTGATATTGGTTCAGCTATCGCAGCAGAGGTAAAACCGATAGCGGCAGTAACGAGAACCAATAAACCAGTCACACTTTTGAAATTTAGATCCATGAATTTCACCTGTATCTTTGGAGAAATCTTAACTTATGCTTGAGTTTCAACCCATTGATAGCTTAATTTTTTACTAAGGACAACAATTGAAGTTTTGTGATGACTTATGACCAATCCCAGCAGGGAGCAAATGAGTGGGCAGTTACTGCTGATTTAACCGCTCTACGCCAGCATTTACTGGATTTATTGTGTAAACTTGCCTATCAAGAGGGTGATTTCGTTCTCTCCTCCGGGCAGCGCAGTTCTTACTACATCAACGGCAAGCAGGTAACTCTGCACCCCCAAGGCGCTTTGGCAATTGGTCGCCTTATCTTATCTCAACTGAGCGCAAATACTCAGGCAGTTGCTGGATTGACCTTGGGAGCCGACCCAATCGTGACAGCGGTGAGTGTAGTTTCTGCCTATGAAAACCGTCCGATACCTGCACTAATTGTTCGTAAAGAATCTAAGGGCCATGGGACAAGGGCATATATTGAAGGTCCTAGTCTGCCAACTGGTGCAGTGGTGGTTGTTTTGGAAGATGTCGTCACCACTGGACAATCAGCCCTAAAAGCAGTTGAGCGACTGCGACAAGCGGGCTATAAAGTCAATCAAGTCATAGCACTGGTAGACCGCCAGCAGGGTGGTGCCCAGTTGTACCAGTCAGCTGGGTTGGAGTTTCAGACTGTGTTTTCGATTCAGGAGATCCAAGAACGCTTTCGCCAGATATAAGGCAGGGGAGCAGGGGGCAGGGGAGCAGGGGAGCAGGGGAGGGGGAGCAGGGGGGTAGGGGAGAGAACCCGATGACATGAATAGAAATCTCTCTTCTTCAAAGTAAGGACGTTTTAGCTATCGTTGCAAGCAATCTCGGTCCGATTTGTTCTGGTTCTGCATGGATAAATCTAGGGGCTTTAAACCATGTGGCAGGAGATTTAACAACTGCTTTTTCCCCCTACTCCCCTACTCCCCTACTCCCCTACTCCCCTACTCCCCTACTCCCCTACTCCCCTACTCCCCTACTCCCCTGCTCCCCTACTCTCTACTAACTCACCGCTTCCTTTGCCAGAAACTTCTCTAGTTCCGTCAGTGCATCAGCATCCACCTTCGTCTGCATTGGGCAGAACTTGGGACCGCACATCGAGCAAAACTCAGCTGTTTTGTAAATATCGGCTGGGAGGGTCTCGTCGTGGTACTGTTTAGCTCGTTCTGGGTCGAGCGAGAGTTCAAACTGGCGGTTCCAGTCGAAGTTGTAGCGGGCGCGGGAGAGCTCATCATCGCGATCGCGTGCCCCTGGTCGGTGTCTTGCAATATCCGCGGCATGAGCCGCAATTTTGTACGCAATTAAACCATTCCGCACATCCTCCGCATCTGGCAGACCCAAGTGTTCCTTAGGCGTAACGTAGCATAGCATCGCTGTGCCGTACCATCCAGCCATCGCCGCTCCAATCGCTGAGGTAATGTGGTCATAACCAGGGGCAATGTCGGTGACTAGTGGTCCCAGCACATAAAAGGGTGCCTCAGAACACTCTTCCATCTGCTTGCGGACATTAAACTCGATTTGGTCCATTGGCACATGTCCTGGTCCTTCCACCATGACTTGCACATCATGCTCCCAGGCACGACGAGTCAGCTGCCCTAAGGTTTTTAGTTCAGCCAACTGAGCAGCGTCAGACGCATCATGGGTACAACCAGGACGCAGCGAATCTCCCAAGCTGAATGACACATCATATTTTTTGAAAATCTCAATGATGTCATTGAAATGGGTGTAAAGAGGATTTTGTTTGTGATGATAAAGCATCCACCGAGCCAAAATCCCGCCGCCGCGAGAGACAATCCCCGTCAGTCGGTCTCTTACCAAGGGTAAATGCTCAATCAGGATGCCAGCGTGGATAGTCTGGTAGTCTACCCCCTGCTGTGCGTGTTTCTCGATGATATGGAGAAAATCATCTGGTGTCAGATTTTCAATAGTGCCGTGGACGCTTTCTAGGGCTTGATAAACTGGCACTGTTCCAATTGGCACTGGGGAGGAATTGATAATAGCGGTGCGAATCGTATCCAAGTTGCCGCCGCCGGTAGACAAGTCCATTACGGTATCTGCCCCGTACTTCACCGCCAGATTCAGCTTCTCGACTTCTTCATCTAGATTAGAAGAATTAGGGGAGGCACCGATATTGGCATTCACCTTGCATTTTGAGGCAATACCAATACACATCGGCTCCAGGTTAGTGTGGTTGATGTTGGCGGGAATGATCATTCGTCCCCGCGCCACTTCGTCTTTAATCAGTTCAGATGGGAGATTTTCCCGCTGAGCGACGTAATGCATTTCTTCAGTAATTAAACCCTGGCGCGCATAATGCATTTGAGACACATTGCTCTGCCCGCGACGCTTCACGATCCATTCTGTCCGCATTGTTGAGTTCCTCAAATAACAGCTTCCCTCCGCCGGTATTACCCGGTCTCAGGTTCTCAGGGTTTGATCTCAGCCTGGTTTTCCAGACACCCCTAGCTTGGTTGAGATTTTAGCACTTAGATCGGTTGTGTTGCAAAAAATAGAGTAACAACTGATAAGGTAGGAAGCTGTGAGCTGAAGAGAAAACGGGTTGCCAAAATAATTAATCTTTAAATATCGTGACAAGAAAGTTAACAATGTTGGTCGTGTTTGCCCAACGCGCCGTGCAGCAAGTCCAGCGGATGGCATCATCAGCGGTCTATCTGATTGGTTTCGGTGCTTCACTCGCCATCGCCATACACTTATCGATGCCCGCCACAGCCGTTATCCCTCCTGGTGCGTCGGTTTCAACCAAAGTCCAGGTTCCCAGCAGTATGCGCTCTGCCCCTTTCGATACCGACCAATACCTCAAAGTGCCGCCTAACTTCTCGATTGCCGTCTACGCTCGTATTAACAAGCCTCGATTTATGGTGGTCGCTCCTAATGGAGATCTGCTTGTGTCGCAGCCTAGCACTGGCAAGGTGCTGCTGGTACGGCCTAACGGCAGCAGCACCCCTTTAATTGTTGACTTTGTAACCGGTCTGCGCAATCCGCACGATTTGGTCTTTCACACCATTGGTACTACCACTTATCTCTACATTTCGGAGAGCCATCAGATCAACCGCTTCGTCTATAGCAGTGGAGATACAATCGCCCAAGAGCGCCAAATCGTCGTGACTGGCTTGCCTGACAGCAGCACGCCGGAACTCATGGGCAAGTATGGGCACCAACTCAAGAACATTGCGCTCGGTGCCGATCACAAACTTTACGTCTCGATTGCCTCGACCTGCAACGCCTGCCTAGAAGACACTACCAGTAACCCGCTTCGTGGCGCGATCTATCAGTACAACGCTGACGGCACCAACCGGCGGTTATTTGCCCGCGGCTTGCGCAACGCCGAAGGTTTGGCGTTTGTACCTGGCACCAACAAGCTATGGGTGGTCGTCAATAATCGGGACAACATTGCCTACCCTTTTAATGACGACAGCGGCAACTATGGCAAAGTCATCCCGTCCTACGTGGACAACCACCCGCCAGAGGAATTTACGCAGGTGCGCGATGGTGGTAATTACGGTTGGCCTTTCTGTAACCCCAACCCCGACACATCAAATGGCTCCAACGATATGCCGTTCGACCGTGACTATGAGTTCAATGCTGATGGGCATGTCAATTGCGCTACGATGGACCGGATCAGCAAAGGAATCCAAGCACATTCGGCTCCGTTGGGCTTGACGTTCTTGCAAAATACAAAATTCCCCAGCCCATACCGGAGCGGGGTTTTGGTGGGGCTGCACGGTTCATGGAATCGGCAGAAGAAGACGGGCTACAATGTATCCTACTTTCCTTGGGATAGCACGGCTTCTAGGCCGGGGAGCAGGTTAAGTCTAGTGACTGGTTGGTTGAATACAACGACACAACAGCCTTGGGGGCGACCGGTCGATATGGTAGTGGACCTTCAGGGGAACTTGCTAATCTCGGATGACTACAGCGGCACCATCTACAAGCTGACTCCGACTTTGTAGCATGAGGCCGGTGAAAAGCGCAATGGACGTTAGGTATTATTGAAATTCGAATGCTACCCAAAATCACAGACACAGTCGCATGGCAGCAGGCTGAACTGCTGATGCAACCCACTTTCATTCGCGTTATCGATCACATTCGCGCGCAGCTTGATGAATCAGTCTGGAAGGGAACTTACCAGGATGTACTAATTTGGCCAGATGGCACAACGGATGAAACGAAAAACATCGTTACCCAGCTGTTGAACCAGATGAAAGCCGCTTCCTCAGAGGAGCTAGTTGAGATTGAACAAGCTCTATCCCATCTGCCGACTCCCTATCCGGGATATCAACTGTGTCTAAGTCAAGGTTTGCAGCAAGTTAGCGTAGACTTGTGGGAACTTTGCTATCAAATCTGCTTTCGCAACTACAGCCCTTCCGGCGGTGCAGTCAATTCGGCAGTCGAGATTGACACTAGCCTCATTGATGAAACTGGAGATGTAGATTGGCAGCGTTTGGATGGTAAGGCAGGAGAGTTAGTAGGGCAGGTATTTGCTAACTTACCAGAAGTCGAGCAGAAAATCTAAAAGCAAGATGATTCAGAAATTACAGGAAGTACAGGCAGCAGATGGGGCGACTTTTGAAGCGATCGAGTTAGATGTTTCAGTTCCAGTCAGTTTCGGCAATGACTCAGCCGCTACTAGGGCAGCAGGAGAGGGGGTTGCTTTGTGCGATCGCTCGCACTGGGGACGGATTCAAGTTTCAGATGATGACCGCCTCCGCTTTTTGCACAACCAAAGTACAAATGATTTTCAACGACTTAAACCTGGGCAAGGCTGTGACACCGTTATGGTAACGTCCACGGCTCGCACAATTGACTTGGTGACTGCCTATGTCATGGACGACGCAGTGTTGCTCATGGTTTCACCTAATCGACACCAGTACTTAATGAATTGGCTTGACCGTTACATCTTTTTCGCTGACAAAGTGAAATTGACAAATATAACGAGTAAGACTACAGCGTTCAGCCTGCTTGGACCAGAGAGTGATTTCCTCTTAGATCAGCTGGGTGCCGGTGCTATTATTGGTCAACCCTATGCTACCCACCAGTTGATGCAGATGGGAGATGTAGAGGTACGTGTCGCCGTTGGTAGTGGTTTGGCGACCTCTGGATACACCTTTATCACCTTAGCCGAAAATGCAGCGCGACTCTGGAGCAATCTTATCCGAGCTGGGGCAGTACCACTGGGCGATCGTGTCTGGGAACAGCTGCGGATACAACAGGGCCGCCCAGCTCCTGATCAGGAGCTAACTGACGATTACAACCCTCTAGAAGCAGGCTTATGGCAGACCATTTCTTTTGAGAAGGGCTGCTACATCGGTCAGGAAACCATTGCTCGTCTAAATACTTATAAAGGAGTCAAGCAATATTTGTGGGGCGTTCGCCTTAACGGCTCAGCTGAACCAGGTAGTGTGATTAAAGTAGGGGATGAAAAGGTAGGCACGTTAACTAGTTACATAGAGACAGACCATGGGTCCTTCGGTTTAGGATATATCCGTACCAAAGCTGGTGGTGAGGGGCTAAAAGTACAGGTAGGAGAAACTGAGGGTGAAATCGTCGATGTACCATTTTTAACTCGTACTCCCCAATAAGATCCTACAAATGTGGATGAAACTTGGGATAAAGCATCGCCCCAACAGGTTGCCCACCTAGTAGGTGTCGTTTTACCACCACTGGTACTTCGTCCGGGTGGACACGGCTGTACCAAATCTGTTCTGGTATAACCAGTACCATCGGTCCCATGCCGCACTGCCCTAGGCAACCGCTGGCAGTCACTGTCACATCTGATGCATATGCCTGAAAAGCTGCTAGTACTTTACCTGCTCCCTGCTTACTGCAGGAGCGGTTCTGGCAAACTAGGACACTTTTGGGTGATTGGGTCATTTTGCTCTAACCTGGCCAGAGTCCCTTCGCTGCCAGCCATTCCTGATTGAACAGCCGTGACTGGTAACGAGTACCACTATCGCAAAGAATTGTCACGATTGTATGACCTGGTCCAAGTTGTTTTGCCAACTCCACCGCTGCCCCAACGTTGATTCCTGTGGAGCCACCCAGAAACAGACCTTCCTCTTTCAGTAGTCGGTATACCACCCGCACACACTCAGTATCTTCAATTCGAATGGCATCGTCGATGGGGGCACCCTCCATATTTGCCGTCACACGAGTGTTGCCGATGCCTTCTGTAATAGAACTGCCAACAGTAGTGATCTCACCAGTCTTGATATAGCTGTATAGTCCACTACCCATCGGGTCTGCTAAAACAGTTTTGATAGCAGGATTTTTTTCTTTCAGGTACATTGCTACACCAGCAAGGGTGCCGCCAGTTCCTGTAGCCGTTACCCAAACATCTACTTTACCCCCAGTCTGTTCCCAGATTTCTGCTCCAGTAGTTTCGTAATGCGCTCGCTGGTTCGCCAAATTGTCAAACTGATTCGCCCAAATAGCATTTTCCATCTCAGCAGCCAGTCTGCCAGAAAGCTTCACATAGTTGTTGGGGTCTTTGTATGGCACAGCTGGAACCGTGCGAACCTCAGCGCCTAGTGTTTTTAAAGCATCTATCTTTTCTTGGGACTGCGTTTCCGGAATAACAATCAAGCATTTGTAACCTCTGGCATTACAAATATGAGCTAAACCAATTCCAGTATTGCCAGCTGTTCCCTCCACCACGGTGCCACCCGGTTTCAGTAAACCTTTTTCTTCCGCCTCTTTAATGATGTAAAGCGCCGCCCGGTCTTTCACAGAGCCGCCTGGATTGAGAAACTCTGCCTTGCCAAGGATTTCGCAACCCGTCTCTTCGCTGAAGTTGTTTAACCGGATCAGCGGTGTATTACCAACAGTCCCGACAAAACCATTTTTGATATCCATTGTATCTTTGTGTTTTAATTATTTTTTTAAATAAATTTCCAGTCTACTAAACCGCGCGGGGCGAGGGAAAACCCCACAGATAAATCCATGGGGTTTCTTTTATTTGCCAAGCTTTGACTGATGAATCAAAAGTGTTTAAGCTTTTACTTATCCGGTTGAGGGGTCATCCGCAGGTAAGGTTTGAGTTCTGTATAACCCTTGGGGAATTTCTGCTTCAACTCTTCTGGGTCTCTAATCGAAGGAACAATCACGCAGTCGTCTCCTTCGGCCCAGTTAGCTGGGGTGGCCACGCTATAGTCATCAGTGAGTTGCAGAGAATCAATCACTCGCAGAATTTCATCAAAGTTACGCCCCGTGCTGGCGGGGTAGGTAAACGTCAAACGCAGTTTCTTGCTCGGGTCAATGATGAAAACAGAGCGAACCGTTAAGGTATTGTTTGCATTGGGGTGGATCATGTCGTAGAGGTCAGCAACCTTTTTATCTGGGTCTGCCAAAATAGGGTAGTTGAGACCGACGCTCTGCGTTTCTTCAATATCACCGACCCAACTTTTGTGTGAGTCAACATCATCGACGCTAAGGGCCAGTACTTTGACGTTACGCTTGTCAAATTCTGGCTTAATGCGAGCGACTTCGCCTAGTTCAGTAGTGCAAACTGGGGTGAAGTCTTTGGGGTGGGAAAATAGCACAACCCAGCTGTCTCCTGCCCAGTCGTAAAAATTAATTTCACCTTCCGTAGAAGCTTGAGTGAAGTTGGGTACTGTGTCACCTAATCGAAGAGCCATAACCGGTTTCCTATGCTCAAAAAGCCCATACTTATCTTACACCTTCGATCATGCCACAAAACCCCGGTTCTCCGGTCGGGGTGCGGGTGTCTTAGGAAAGTTTTAAGTTGTGAGGCAGTTAGCGCAATAAAATCGCTCTTATATATAATGCTGGACTGCCAAAACCAACTGTTCAGTCCAATAGTTGGTAAGGTCAGCACTAGCTGCTTCCACCATAACTCGGATCACCGGCTCAGTACCAGAGGCACGGACTAGAATTCGTCCTTGCTCACCCATTGCTAGTTCAGCCTGAGCGATCGCACGCTGCACAGCTTCACAATTTCGCCAGCCCAAACGGCGATCGCGGTCTTCCACTCTTACATTCCGCAACAACTGGGGGTAGGTTTGGAAGCTTTGAGCCACCAGTTCAGACAAACGCGTATCAGCTTGTTGCACCAAAGCTGCCAAATGCAGTGCTGTCAACAGACCATCACCACCCATAGTGTAGTGGCGGCAGATGATATGTCCCGATTGTTCTCCACCTAGCATTCCCCCAGTCCGTAGCATTTCCGCTTGAACGTACTGGTCTCCCACACTCGTACGAATGAGCTTACCACCCTGTTGCTCCCAAGCACGCTCAAAGCCAAGGTTAGCCATTACTGTCGTGACAATTAAATTTTCAGGTAGCTGTTGCGCCGTTTTTTAAAGTCTGACCCCAAAGGTAGAGGATGTAATCTCCATCAATTGATTGACCTTGGTCATCAACAGCTAAAACCCGATCAGCATCACCATCAAAGGCAAATCCTAAGTCAGCTGAGTGTTCTAAGACGGCAGCTTGAAGAAGAGCAAGGTGGGTAGATCCGCAGTTGACATTGATGCGATCGCCATCCGCTTGATCATGCAAGCAGATTACTTCTGCCCCCATCTCTCTAAAGACTGCCGGTGCTAACCCTACGGCTGCCCCCCAAGCTAGATCCAGAACAATCCGCATTCCCGCCAGCTTGTTGTGGTTATTTAGCGATTTTTTAAGCGACTCGGCGTAATCCTGTACCAACTCTGGTCGGGGGTAGTGTCGTCCCAAAACACTTTGGGAGACTGAGAATGTGGGTTTGCCGCGCAGGCCCTCTTCAATTTCTTCTTGCCAGGGCTGGGGTAGTTTAGCACCATCTGGCCCAAAAATTTTAATTCCATTATCCTCTGGAGGATTGTGGCTAGCAGAAATCATCACTCCGCCCACCGCGTTACTAATGCTCGTCAGATATGCAACGCAGGGGGTGGGACATAAGCCCAGTTGCCAGACTTCTAGCCCAGCGGTTGTTAGACCGGCTGAGATAGCCGTTGCCAGCATATCGCTGGAGTTTCTAGAGTCCTGTCCTACAATGACTGGTCCTAAGAAAGATTTTGACCGTAACACCAGACCTGTCCATAAGCCCACTTGAAACGCCAGGGGAGCAGTCAGTAATTCTCCCACTTGTCCACGAATACCATCTGTGCCAAATAATGGTGTCGGGACAATTACACCAAGCCCATAATCAGATGCCAACTCAAGGGAAAAAGATTCAGCCAAAGACCAGGCTGGAGTTTGCGACGCAGCACCTTGGATTCCAGCAGGAGACGTGACCATATTTCCATACTCCACACACTACACACTCACGCTGTTGAGGATAACAGTTACAAAAAAGTTATGCAATGCTCAACGTCACATAACCTTTTGTGAACAGAAGGAGCTAATTACATTAGCTAAACTCCAGCTTCAAACAGCAGGGGTTGAATCGCCTCCCATGTAAGTCCTTGCTGAATGTAAAGTGGAGAATGGGGGTTGTAGGGGCTGGCTACTCGGTCAACCGTGAAAATTTTTGCTCCATCTGGCAGGACTGGTAGTTCTGGATCGAATGCTGTTGGGCGCATCAAGGAACTGGAAAAGCCTTTAAAGATGACAATCTGATCTGGCTCCCCGGCAATTTCTACCGTCACGATCAGAACTTCGTGAGTCTTGGCTGTGTATTGTTCCAGACGCTTGCCAATGGAATGATTCATTGTTGTATTGCCGAGCGTCCCTGCTTGCCCAGCTTAAACAGGACAAAATAACTCAAGCAAAGCATATAAATTACTAAGCCAACAATGCCCAAAAAGCCTAAAAACTGGGGGGTGCTATTGGGATGGAAATAATCTTTGAAGAGTAGGGGCGGCTCTAACCAGGGGCGACAAAAGGAACTATTGATTACATTTTGAGAAAAAGCACACTGCAAAAAAGGCAGTTGAGCGATCGCGCCCAGTATAGTGTAGACAGTAATAGCCCAACGCCACGAGTTGAGTGTGAGTTTCAAAGCTCCATCTGGTTGATCCTCAATTTCTTCATTGAGATCTACCCAGAACCAGAGGGAGATCGGTATGAGGATGCGAGCCATTAGCCCTGAAATAAAGCCCAGTGGCAGCGCAGCGATCAGCAAGTAAACCGTGATTGCAAGCAGACTAGATACTCTCCAGTAAATCGTTAATAAGCGTTGCATCGCTTCTGCTTTTTGTACAAACGCCCATATCAGTAAGAGCAGGGGAATAACCGCTGTGAATACTAGTGCTAGTCTATAGTCCATCCAGACCAGCGGGCGAAACCAAAGTTCGTTTTGCATAACTTGTATGAAAAGGCGACAATTTGACACAAAAAAGCAAGCAACAAGAGACATAGGGAAGGTGTCCTGTTTGCTTGCCAAAGTGATTACAGAAAACTCACCGATTAATCTTTATTCTTCGTATAGGCGGCACTCAGCGGCATCAGGATTGTCATCACAATATTTCTCTAGGGAACTTTTCGGCTTGACTTTGCGCTGATCGGCTGCTTCTGCTTGCAGTTCTTCCACGGCATCCCAAGCGGCTGCACACTCACCTGACGTACTGCCGTTAATGTCACAGGCGGCACGAGCCTGCTCTCTTTCTAGTTCAATTTGTTCTTGGATATTGCTCATAAGATCTTTTTTGAGTATTCTTCCTCTATTATAAGAAGCCTTCAAGGAGCAAAGTTTACTAATTGGCGTAGCTCTAAGTATATGGCTTCCTTCAACAGAGAAACACAAAATTAACTTAGGTCAGATGTATTTAATCAAATATAGCATCGACAATAGAAAAGACTTAAGCCAGAAAAGGGAGAGATGGTAAAACTCATGGCAGACCAAATGCAGTGGGCAAACGCCCTGTCAACCCTTCCTTCTTTAGAGGCAGCTGTTGCAGATGTGGTGGAACGCGCTTCCTCTTTATTACAAGCACCAGCAGATTTAGGACTAGTGTTTATTTCTTCTGCTTTTGCTAGTGAGTATCCTCGACTGCTTCCCTTGCTTCAGGAACGCCTATCAGTTTCGGCGCTAGTCGGGTGTAGTGGTGGTGGCATTATCGGGATGGCTCAGCCACAGCAGATCCAAGAATTAGAAGGCTCGCCAGCCTTAAGTCTTAGTCTGGCACACCTTCCTGGCGTCAACGTTCAAGCCTTTCATTTTGTAGGTGAAGAATTACCTGATCTGGATAATCCTCCCGATGCATGGGTCGAGCTGATGGGTGTGCCACCCTCTCCTACACCGCAGTTCATCTTGCTAGCTGATCCTTTTTCGTCTAAGGTTAATGACTTACTTCAGGGGCTAGATTTTGCTTATCCTGGCTCCGTCACTGTGGGGGGATTAGCTAGTGGTAGCCAGACGACTGGACAGGTTGGCTTGTTTTGTAACAACCGACTTTACAGGGAAGGAACAGTTGGTGTGGCTTTGAGTGGCAACGTTGTCATGGAAACAATTGTGGCACAAGGATGCCGCCCGATTGGCAAGCCTTATCAAGTGAGTAAAGGAGAGCGGAATGTCTTGCTGGAATTGGAGGAGCAACCGCCGCTTGTGGTGCTACGGGATTTGATTGAAAGTCTCAGCGAGTCAGACCGGCAACTGGCACAGCATTCTTTGTTTGTAGGAGTGGCGCGGGATGAATTTAAGCAGAATTTGGAACAGGGGGACTTTTTAATCCGTAATTTGCTGGGAGTAGACCCCAAGGTGGGAGCAATCGCTATTGGTGATCGCGTTCGCCCTGGTCAACGCATTCAGTTCCACCTGCGAGACGCCCAAACTTCGGCAGAAGACCTAGAATGGCTCCTCCAGCGTTATCAAAGACAAACCAAGGACCACCCAGCAGTAGCTGGTGCACTGATGTTCTCTTGTTTGGGGCGAGGAGAAAACCTGTATGGACAACCAGACTTTGATTCTCAAATGTTTAGCCGCTATCTACAAGATATTCCCTTAGGGGGTTTCTTCTGTAGTGGCGAAATTGGACCTATCGGCGGTAGCACCTTCTTGCACGGCTACACCTCTGTATTTGGGATCTGCCGCCAGCCGTAAAAGTGAGGTGTAAGGGAATCAAAGTAACAATGTAGCATTGTTGTCGATGAGGGCAGGCTTTCCACAAGCCGTGATTGCACCAAATTTCTCAAAGTAGAGACGAGCAAGGATGGGAAAGTGGGAAAAGTCAAACAGGGTGTCCCCACTGGCAATATCAGCCCAGAAGTTGCGCAGAGCGGGGGCCAGTACCTCGGCTTCATCTTGGGGTAAGTTTAAAGGTGGTTGGGTGAGGAGCTTGAGCATAAAGGGGAGACTGCGATCGCTCATCCACTGCCTTGACGTTTGCTGGAGTTCGGGCCAGCTGGGTACTGATTCTATCCGATGCGACAAAATTTGCAACCAGTTCCGACCTTGGCTATCTTGGCGAAACTCGCAGACGCGATAGGGATGAGGATAGCTGACTAAAGAACCCGTAGTGATATCGTACATCCCCTTTGAATAAGCAATATCCTGAACGTGCAAATGCCCTGTAAATACTAGCTGTACCTCAAACTCGCAGAGCAGTTGCAATAACTGGGCCGTATTTTCTAACATGTACCGACGACCCAGTTGGTTGCACGATTGATCAGGTAGGTGTTCGACAACATTATGATGCACCATCACCATTACTAGATCGCCTTTTGTCTTCGACAGAACCTTTCTAAGCCAAGCTAGCTGGGTGTCATCCAAACGACCTACTTGTTGACCATGTTCATCAAAAAAGTTAGAATTCAGCCCAATCAACCGGACTCCAGGCAACACTTCACAAGTGTAATAAAGCTTCTCAGGGTTGCTATAGCCAAACTTGCGGTAATAGTATGGGAAATCTGCTGAGGCGATCGAGCGTTCATCGGCGACAGCATTGGGAATGTCATGATTGCCGGGAACAACGTAGACTGGGAAAGGTAGCTTAGACAAGCGCTCTTGCAACCAGGCATGGTTATCTGGTTCTCCGTGCTGGGTTAAGTCTCCTGGTAGCAGAAGGAAATCAAGCTCAAGTTGTTTTAGATGCTCTAATACAATTTCCAGTGCTGGGATACTGATTTCCACCAAATGAAACCGACTAGGACGGTCCCAGATGGTGTGGGGAAGGGCAATATGTAAATCGCTTACTACAGCAAAGCGAAAATTCAGACTCATGATGCCAACGCAGGATTAAATTTGAACATATAATTAGCCTACTCCCCAACAAAGAGTATAACCTGGGCTATGTAGCGCTAAGTCAACGCAGCCCGCCAGAATAATTCTTGAGATTCTCTATTCTTGGCGACCTTGGCATCTAACGCGCTGCAGCGCTAACGGCTGAAGCCTTCGCCTTCGGCTAACGCTCCGCTCCGGCGGTCCAAGGCCGCTCTGTTGCTCTATTATCTCTTCTTGGCGCTCTTGGCGTCTCGGCGGTTCAAGGAGGAACATCTTGGCAGTTGTCAGAGTCCGCAACCACGTCAACCCACTTAGTAATAAGTATCAGACACCAGTCAGCCCTCTTGACTGGAAAAAAATTTATGCTGTGCCGACTCAGCCGCTCCATCTAGATATTGGTTGCGGCAAGGGGCGGTTTTTGTTGAGCGTGGCTACTCTAGAACCGAACTGGAATTTCCTGGGACTGGAAATTCGGGAACCTCTGGTGCAGGAGGCTAATACCTGGCGGGATGATTTGGGGATGACAAATCTTCACTACCTGTTTTGCAACGTGAACAAATCTTTGTCTTCACTCCTTAGTCGCCTGCCAGTTGGGACGTTGCAGCGTATCACGATCCAGTTCCCTGACCCTTGGTTTAAAAATCGTCACGCTAAACGGCGAATGGTGCAGCCGGAACTAGTGGCAGAATTGGCAACTCATCTAGCTGTTGGTGGCATTGTATTTCTCCAATCTGATATCGAGGTGCTGGCAGTAGAAATGCGTGATCGGTTCGACGCCCACCCAGCTTTCCAAAGACAGGGTACAGAAGATTGGTTGATAGAAAACCCCCTACCAGTCCCCACTGAACGAGAAAAATCTACGCTGTCGAGGGGAGAACCCGTTTATCGCGCCTTATTCGTTCGCTGTTAGATCCAGGAGCGGAACCACATACGAAGTTTATAACTCTCAGGAGATAGCGGAAGACCTAAATAGATCGGCATCCAAAAGACAAAGGCTAGCAGGATAAGAAAGATAATGGTGACACCCATTGCCCGAAGTTCACGCCGGTAACTATGCAGGCATTGGTCTACCAGCCAAGCGATCGCTAACCCCGAAAACACAGAAGCACCCATGTAGTGGTATAGAAACGTGCAGCGAGTTACCCTTACCCAAGGCAGCAAGTTAGCAAGCCAGTTAAGACATAAGTAGAGGGCAATCCAGGCATCAGTCGTTTGCAAACCGCTTCCGCTGTCAGCGTCTAAAGGTTGGCGGGTTACCCAGAGCCAAATTCGCTGCGCCAGCATCCACAGTAAAAATAAGATGGCAGCAGTTGATAGCCACCAGAGGGCAGGATTTCCAATTGCGTGAACATCATAAATTACTTTTCCGGCACCAGCAGGCAGGGGAGGCCCCATAACTGGAAGCGGTTCAGTGGTATTCTGAGCTGTCTGGTAAAAATACGCCACTGGTCTAATCATCCAGAGCCAAGTGTACCACTGAGAACAGTAAGGATGTACCTTTGGGCTATCTCCGACTCGTTCGTGGTACTCCAAAATCTGCTTTTGCACTTCCCAAAATCCAGGATTTGGGTTGAGTTGCAGGTGAGGAATCCATTCGATGCTATAGACTAGGGCTGGGATAGCTGCCAAATAACACAGAATGTGCAGTACATTCAACTGGGTTAGGTTTTGCTTCCATACCACTACCCGCCGCATTATCCAAGTCGCCATCCAAACCAAATAAGCCCCTAGTAAAAACCACAAGCCGTTCCACTTAATCGAAGCTGAAGCACCGAACCCAATACCAGCTAAAGCTAGCCAGAACCCACGTTGCCTAGCCTTTTGTTCTAATGCCAGTAAAAAAAACCACTGTCCTAGTAACCCAAAACTAACTAGATAGACGTTATTTAGAGCATAGCGAGATTCCACTAGGAACAAACCATCAGTTGCCGCAAATAGAGCGGCGATAAAGGCATAGCTGCGGCGTTTACTCAGCTGATAAGCAATTCCGGCGACGAGCAAAGGAATAAAAGAGCCAGTTAAAGCATTCAACCAGCGATAACTCCAAGTAGAATGCACTGAGCCGGTCAGGCTATTCAGTGAATCTTGCCCAAAGGTAAAATGACTGCCAATCCACATGCCGATGGCAATTATGTATTTACTGAGAGGTGGATGACCATCAAAGA
>QQTW01000178.1_pt1 | contig 37065 bp, 37 predicted proteins | sample 1904831 | NCBI WGS metagenome assembly QQTW01 (sample SAMN09435610, study PRJNA476489) | Subsurface metagenome, whole genome shotgun sequencing project.
GGCATGAGCGTTCCGCAAGCCGGAGAGAGCGCGCTGAGCATGGTGGAAGTTGCGGCGCATAAAGAGAAGCCAGGGGTGATGACCCCCAGCAAAGGCAAAGAGTACAGAAGGAACGTCGCGGGAAGCCCTATACACAACGGCAGCACTGATGGCGACCCATAACTCAATGAGGTAAAAGAGCGCCTCCGTCAAGTCCTCATTCGAGGTCGGATGATCCCTTCATGACGGTCACACAGAGTGATTCCGCGCGTCCTTTATCACAAGGTCATATAGGAAAGAATGGATATGGATATATTGACAACCACATATATTTCTCACCGAATATTCATACAAGATATCTAATGATACATGTGGTCCAGCAGCGCTGCGCCGTGATAAACCAACCATGGACACCTTCCCACAGCGCTGCCCGCCGCCAATTGCATACGTCCAAAAATCCGTGAACATGAACCAGGTAGGGCTCAAACGACGCGAAGCTTAAATTATCAGGTGTTCTGAAGATAGGAAGAACGCGAAATCAACCCTACTTGGGTCGTTTGAACGGATGAGCCTCTGTGTTTAGAATCCAATCATCCAAGCTTATGAGGCTCTCGTCGCTAAATAATAGATAGTAATACTTGAGGGTTTCTGCAAGCCAGAAACTCTCCATCTGATCAAGCAGTTCCGGCGCCTTCTTGGTAACGTCGTCAATTGCGCTGTTGCCGTAGTTCGTGTGAGTGGCAGCCTGGACGGCGGTAAACATACGCCATCCGGCCTCGCGCCAGTGTTGATCGCCCGTGATCCGGTACATGTAGAAGACGGATTCGATCGCTTCGGGGCTGTGGAGGAAAGCATATAGGTTAGCATACTCAAGATTGGGACAAAGGCTTTGCTGTTCGTGAACAGCCGAAGTTTAACGTACCGGAGGATGTATCTGCCATCATAGATGCGTGTGAAACCAGGAGGGAGCCGCTCGTCTTCAATTCGGGCTTGAACATACTCCTCGTGTGATGGAGGTGGCGGCTCCACAAGGATTGAGTTTTCGTATTGTTCGTTTGGTGAGGTGGTCTTGGAAGGAACCTTGTCAGCTTGGGGTCTATCGGTTTCCATGGCCTTGCGCTTTACTCTCCGCTTCTCGGCTTTCGATGGTCCATCACCTATTTCAATTTGTGGAACAGCGTGAGCGGATTTTGACGGTTTTGCATCGTCGGCCTTTTCGGTTGCCGCCTTCAAGTGGAATCGCTCAACTTTGGCTTCGTACACTTCCTCACGGTTATGAGCGTAGGGATCGAGAAAGTCCCACCATCTCGTTTCGTTCCATGCACATTCCTCTCGGCTAGCGCACGGCACCACTCGGAAACTTTCAGGCATGATACCCGTTCGGGTCGAGTTGTATGCCCAGACACAGCCTTCTGTGAGCTTCGCAGCAATGTCGAGGTCGCCTTCCCGCTCGAAAACCTTGGCGCCCATGGCCAACATGCCTCCCACGAAACATGTCAAGTGAGAACCATCGGGCCTTAGAGGCTCTTCGTGTCCGTGGCGGGAATGTCTGTTTTCGCCAAAAGCAGAGTATGAGCCTGACACGAGCATGTTATGAGCGTCGGGCGTCATAGGCCTGAAGAAAAGCTTGTCGTTCGCCACGTCTGCCGATTGCTCATACATGGTTCGGTACTTGTCGACCAAGCCTCCCAGTAGTAGATATTCCTGAGAAAGTCAGCCAATGCTCAACATGTGCTTGGCAACGCTATACCTTCGTCAGGTACTCATAAGTGGAATCAGCCATCGCACCCAGGCTAAAGGTCTCAGTCGAATGCGTGGATGGCGAAGCGAGGCCTTGCGATATGCATTCTTCTTTCAATTTGATATCGGCTTCGCTCCAAGTGGGCTGATTCGCCGCATTCGAGATATTCGCAACCGCGTGCTCACCCAACTGTCGTCTTTCGAGTGGCTTCGAGGCATCTGGAGCCGGTTCAGGCAGATTGTCCACCTGACTCTCGACTTCTGCAGCCGTCGTGTCGGCAGGCCTCGTCTGATCATTGGGCCTGAAGATTAGTGGCGAGGGCTGAGGAAAAGGAATCATCTTGGCAGTGGTGGTTACAACGTTGGCGCCGTTTTTAGCCTTGGCTTTTGCAGCGCCCTTCTCGCCCACTTTGTCAAGGGTAGCGAGTATCTCTTCCATCGACTCCCTTTGAGATACCTGGGGTGTAACCGGCTGAGAAGAGGCATATTGTGGTCTCTTGCAGCCTGAAGCATCAATAGACAACGGCCACATCCCCGGAAGTCTCGTGCTGTTCTGCCATGCCTCCAGTGCATCCGTGATTCTTGCGACAGCGTCATAATAGCGCGGTTCCTTGGTGAGCTGTGCCAACCTTGTGAATTCCACGGAGAGCGAGCCAATTTCGGCGAGGACAACGCGGGTGCCAGCACGATAGGGCTTGGAGGCAGAAGCGCTATGTATCTGTAAGAGATAAAGGAAAACACCAGTTCAGCGTACTGCACTTACGGCTTCCAATGATAGTACGTGACCGGCATGCGATTTGGAGTATCAAAAGCGCCCATCAGAATGTCGGCAAGCTCAACAGCCTTGTCGAGCAAGATTGAATGTTTGCCTCCGCTGACATCGTACGCGGCCAAGAGTCCTCCAAGATACCTGATAGTCGTTTCAAACAGAGGTATGTCATCTCGGGTGCTGGTAGTGAAATCTATCTTGCGGATTGCATTTGCCGCTTCGTCGAATTCCTCCTTGAGGTCCATGATCCAAAGAGTATCCAGAGAATCAACCAGGGTTGCCGCCCAGCCGCAGAAAGGATTCCGAGAATCACCAGACACAGGCATCTGTTCGTCTTGAAGCCATGCATTGCGCTTGTATCCTGACCACGAGTACTTGAACACCTCTTTGATCGCAGCCAATTTTTGCTCCCTATCAAGTCTGTCCTGATCCGACTCTTTGGGAAAGTCATACTGGATGCGCGGTATCGCTCGGGGGGTGCCAACCGGAAGAGAAATTGTTGAGCCTGATGGAACGGGATAATGCTCTGTCTGTGGCTCCCAATGCACGCGCGGGATGCTGCTGGCCTCAGCAGCGACCTCAATCCTGCCTTTCCCCTGCTCTATCGGAAGCTCAAGTGTCGTTGTGGGCCCTGCCGATGTTGTTTGAGGCCCGGAAGGAGCCTTGCCAATATCACTCTCGAGTGAACTGCTGACGGCGGGCGCGCGATCCGACTGCCGGGGCTGATCGACTGAGGTTATTGGAGGAGGACTTTGCAAATGTTGGCTGCTCTCCGCGGCGGGGATGAGGACGTCAAAAGCTTCTGTTTCTTCAGCCGGTCGTGGCTTTTGCGGAAATTCAACAGGCAGGCCATTGCTGAAAGAGCCTGCCTCGCCTCCTCCGCCCGCGATTGGAAAAGGGCTTCTTAGATGGTAGAAACGTGCAAATTGATACAGGACGAAGGTGGCCAAAACAGCCAGGGTTAAGAATACCCGGTATCGCCTGAACCGGAGCATAATGGACGACCCGCGCCCTCGATGTGAGTGTGTCTCTTCCAAGCACGGCCGGGCAGATTGATAATGGACATTTGTCGCCAAGACTCGAGTATCAAGGCTGAAGTCCTCCGTACTCGACCCTGCCGCGGAAACCCACCGAGGCACTACTACTTCGCTCGGCCAACAGATCAACAATGTTCTTTTCACCACCCATGTCTTGTTGACTGAACATCAACATGGCAGTAGTTCGTTGGTATCACAGACCTGAGCTGGGACGGGCAGACCCAGTCCACCCTCCGCGGTTGAGCTACCGGCCGACCTCCATGATGCAAAAACAAGTCTCATGCTGGGCCCATTCAGTCGTTATCTTGTCACTTCGTCTCACCCGTAGCTCGCAACACTTTGTTCTCAGGGCAGGATGATATGGCAAAGGCTGCACCGAGTAGTCACAATATACGTTATTGCCGTCAGGTTGCTTCAAAAATCAACAGCAAAGAGTGATTTTATTTCTCAACAACTCTATTTTTGTTCTACCTCTGCACGATACCTGATCAACCTGTCTCACCAGGGTCTCATGGACTTGCAGGGTCATCTCCATACTCGGCTAAATCGTAGCCAAATGTTCGCATTACTGCAGGGTCCTCTGGAGATCAAGCCACAAATGCCGTAGGTACCATGGCTTCCTTCTCTTCAGTAAGCCCTCTTCGAGCTTTGGCGACACTGGCGGTACTGAGGCCTTCATATCTCTCGATTGCTATGGTGAGTGTTCCACCGAGCGAATTTCCCTCGCTCCTAAGGTCAGACGCCCGAGACTGGACCATATCAATCAGCATTAAGGCTATTGTCTGTTTTCGGTCCGAATATGTCAGCATGCGCTCTTGCTTATGGCTCCGAGCCAACACTCACGTCGACAACTGTCTCGATCTGGCGCAGTATCGCGGCGATAGGCTGCCCAATGAACGGAACGGTTGAGAAAAGGCCCGACTTCCCAATAAGAATGTTGAGCAAGGCTTGGTGTACACGGACGAACTTTACAGGTTTAGCGTGTGTCCATAGCCGAAAGCATTCAATCACTCAAACCTCTCTGAAAGCGTTGAAGATATTGTCGGCACCCGGCCCGGCAGCGACCGGAGGAGAACCATTCATCTGAGCAATGGCAACAGTGGCCATTGTGACAATCTCCGTGAAACCGGTAATCAATGGCTAAACCGAGTCAGTACGTTATGAGATTCATTTCGCAATACGTTCGTACGCACAGGAAGTGGGCCTTGCCCGATGATTATCAGCGGTCCATTGATGATTGTGATAGACTGGGCTCCAGCTTGCAAAGACGCGGACTTTTTAGTCAACGTATTAATGTTGTCAACCATTTGATGTGGTGTAAGCCCTGCGAACACAGGAGTAACCAGCACACTGGCAGCCAAAGAGGCAGTGATTGCACGGAAAGGAATATGCATTCTGAAAGGTTTTGGAGAAGTATGTCTTCTCAGAGGTAGCAGAAGTCTCGATTGTTAAGTTCTTCTGAAGAGCTTTGGGGTGCTAGGAGGCGGGATTGGAGGGCCATTTATATCCACAGGATAACCCGGCAGGCTGGCCTTCCATCCAGGTCCATAGTCAGTCATGAGATGACCGGAGACGCGAAGCTGGCACTCCATGAACCACATCCGTGTTCTAGTCATGAGGGTGGTCCCGATAGCCGCAGACCTTCAAGAGCATGGGGGAAAAGCGTGGGACTCAAAGTGCACGATCCCGGCACGGCCAAAGCGATACAGCAACCATTGGCTGGGCAGCCCCAGCATACGTGAGATTTAAGGCACGGCCAAATCCACCAGCTTGGTACTGAAGCTGGGAACGCACATGTAGAGCTAAAAAGACGATTCTGCCCGACGATGTGTCTGGACGTGAACACAGAAACCACAACACAAGCCCCCGCAGTTTCACCAGCAAGATAATGAGACGAGACAATTATGAGCAGATTGTCTTGATTGGGCTGATGCGTCGAATAATGAGCCTAGCAAACTGAGTGCCCGTATCCATATTTCAGGAATACCAAGTACGTTCGACTCTTGTCAGAAAGCCCATGAAGTCTTCATGGATGCCTCGCAAGTTGTCGACCGAGAGACTAAAGCAATCAGGCCCGTCTAATGCGAGGCGGCGGTTCAAGGCCACAAGTAAGCTTGACAAGGCATGTGAAGCTCAAGTGGTGGAAACAGTTCACGACCGAAATGAAAATTGTACAACAGTATGTTGGGTTATGGGTGGATCAAGCCTCACACCCGGCACAGGCGGCTTTTTGACCCAAAGCGTTAAATAGTAAATGCAGCCATACTTACCTGCATGCCCATGGATGATGTATCCTACGCAGGCTGAAAGGACTAAAAGATTGAGTAAGACCATTCCTGCAGAACCGTAGGAACATAATTATCACGCCTCGAGTCCTTGCTGACCAGGCCGCCGTGGCCGCTGTGCCGGTCCTCGGTGCTTACCTAGGCTTTCACTTACCTCAGGTTAGGTAGGCTTCAGGATCGAAGAACTGCAACATTAGAGACATTTACGACTCCTGATTCTGTGGTTGGGGTAACGCTTAGTTGGGTTTCCAAACGTTTAGAGAACCATCTCCAGATGTGAGATCACATAATGAAGGCGCAATGCTCCCGGCGCTAGAGGCGGGCTGGCGATGCGGCGGGAAAGGGGGTTTTTATTCGTCATCTGCGTGCCGATATGAGGGTAGCAGCTCGGAACGTGATGTGCAAGAAAACACTCCAAGAAGAGAGTGCCAACTGGTAAAAGATTGTGCCGTGCTGCCGTGCCCCACCTGGGCACACTTCGCTCCGTACATAGGCATGAGTTTCCAGCTGATGAGGTTGGTGCTTCAATCCTACCGAACGGCCCTATACTATACTAACTGCTCATTGGTGGACCCGCAGGTTGCATTTGGTCGAATGGGTGACCCAACCACTGAGTCGCTCCAGTGCTGCATGCCACATGTGAGATTTCAGGTGAGCTTATCGATCTAGTATACATCATGTGACTTACAGGAAAGCGTCATTGGCATCTTGTAAGGCGCTTCCCCGATGCTGCGCCCGCTCTGCAGTACATAACCTAAGTTTCTGTTTTTGCATCGTCTCTACTCTCCTCCACCAGGCTCCGATTGTCTGCCCTTTACCAGAAAGCTTCATTAGCGCACAGACTTGAGTTGTGCAGAGACTAGCTCACCATTTGTCTCGCCTTCAACATCTCATCGCAGAGTAACAGATTCGATGCGATGCCGGCACTGGAGGCAATGCAGTTGCGCAAAACTCTGAATGAGTCGTAAACTCCTTCCTGAGTCGGATCCATCGGCTCTCCCGTCGTAAGGTTGATGCCCACCGTGTTGCCCTCTGCATGTTCGTCCTGTAGCGCTGCCACTGTGGTAATGTTAAGGGTTTATAAGTGTCTTCAGTTGGGAGGTTGCTTACGGGAATCTTGTATGTCATGTCCTGCGTTCGCTGCTAGGGTCTTTGGTATTATCAACAACGCGTCCGCGAAAGCCGTCACACCCCATTTTGCCTTGCCCTTGACTTGCCGTCGGAAGTCCTCGCTCATCAAATGCGCAGCACACGCTATCTGGAATGCTCCGGCTCCGGGTACGACGCTCTTGTCGACTATCATATTGTACACGCTCCGCAGCCCGTCTCGCACGGCGTCCTTGACCTGCGTGATCGTGTGTGCATTTGGGCCCTTGATCATGATCGTGACAGATTTTGGGTCTTTTACATCCTCCTAGTCACAGTTAAAATTTGAAAATGGCGCTGCCGCGCAGACACTCACGATGAATGTGTATTTCTCTTCCCCAAGCTGGTGCTCATAGACGACGCCGGCCCAGCCAAGCACATCGGGCGAAAGGTCATCGACACTGTTCTGAGCCGTCCCGCCGCAGACTAGCTGCAGTCGCTCCATGTTCCTTCGTTTTGCTCTTCGAAGCGCGTAGATGCCGTTCTTGACCAGCACATCGAGACTCAGAGGATCGATGCCTTTCTGATTGATGATCACAAAGCCTTTCTTAGGATCGCTACCACAAACCTCCTTTTTCAATTCCACTATCTTTCGAAGCTTGTCGTCCACGAACCTTCGTTCGCTTTCGACTAGCTTATCTCGTTGCTCCGCGCTGGAGTAGTAAAACCCAGAATTTATCTCAGACTTCTCATACTCCAAGCTGACATTGAGAGTAAGAATGAATGCGTTTTCGACTCGCTTCGCCATGTCAGGATGGCGAGCACCGTGATCTAGGGCAAGCCCTCGGATCAGCTGCGTATCAGCTGCGGTTCGGTGCTGCATGGTCATGATCTCGATCATATGCAAGTCAGGCTTGGCGGGTGGAGCATATATGGCAAGAACAGCATCTACGATGTCAGGAGTCAGTTGCTCCGCCAGGGTGGCATTCAGCTTGGTAGACAGAGACGTTCGAGCGACGGAAAGAAGCAGCTCTCTGTCCACCTCTTTCGAAAGTTTGAACTGGTCCAAGAACTATGAATGGTCGATGATCAGTGTGAGAGCAGAGAAGGTGGTGTTGCTACCCACCGATAAGGCTTCCGATTTAGCGATCTCATAACCGTCGGTTATGACTCTCGGGTGTAGTCCCTCCGAGATGTATCTGTCCGCCTGCTTTAAAAGCTCTCCGACCATCAGCACAACTGATGTGGTGCCGTCTCCAGTAATATCGTCCTGCGCCGTCGCAGCCCGAGCTATCATGACCTGAGTGCGCCCTGCTCAGCCCTAGTATGAAAAGCCAGATTGGTTGGACCTACTGCAGTAGGATTTTGTATTTGCTGCGCAGGATTTAGCTTCATCATGCTTTGTTTCAGCTTAGACGTACCATTTCTCTCAATAGCACACTTCCATCTTTGGTGAGTTTGATCTAGAGCGAGCTTGTAAGACAACAGAATGGCCTGTCCAAGGACGGCATCTCAAACTTACTGCACCGGCTCCATCCACAAGCCTAAGCGGTATTAGTATTCAGTTAAAGAGATATAGGGTATGAACAAACATCTTCAACGTGCCAAGCGGTCCCAAATTTGAGGCCAAGACCTTGAGAAAGCGATTTAGCTAGGAGCCGCTCATTAGGGTCGACGTCAACGTTGCGTTACCTGTTGCAGACCTTCGCCAGCGGATATGTTGACTCGCAGAGCTTCACCACGGCGCTACATTGGTCAGCAGTTGAGCTTTGAAGATATACACAATGCTGGTACCCGTGATTCCGCTTTGGGATTTAGTAGTTGTGCAGCTGACATGTTGCTTATATTGTTAATGCGTAAGGGAGGTTGAAACGCGTGGAAGCCTGTGTGTGCTGATTCTCTCGAACTAACTTTTTCGTAAAGTCGCGTCCCAAGCTTCGCGGCCCCGGCCCCGGGGCCGGCGGGCAGGACCTCCCGAAGTCGGGAGGTCTCTACCGGGTTTTCATTTCTCCAGTTTGCAATATTTTCCAACCTTAGGTTCCGACCTCAACCTCGCGAGACTCTTGCTTTTTACCTGAGGTTACACATGAAATCTTAACCCAACCTTTCGTGCGCAGACCCGCACTCTCACAGTATGTGTAGTAGCATTCAACAATTGCGCGGAGCAGCTTTTCTCATTAGCACAAGCTAAACACCAACAGAATACAAGATGACGGTCGACTTCTTACTGCACGAAAGCAGCATTGGCTATGCGGTGCGTTTCTCATTTTGATTTGCACTCTCGAGCATCCAGTTAACTCGGCCCCAGATATATAAGGTAGACATGCAAGCCGATGCAATCGGAAGCCGCCTCAAGGAAGTGCAGGAGAAAAGTCAAGATTTTGCGCTCTTCAGTAAGTGAGCGAGTGGTTTCGGTGCGGGATATAGGATCTAACTAGCAACAGCGAAAATGGTGCATCTTGTCAGCTTTGCCCCCTTCCAAGGCGCCAGCCATGCGCTCGAGAATGCCAACAGCATATGTGAAGGCGTCGCCTCAGAATATCTCAAGTCAGTACTTGAAGCAAACCTGCCCAAAACTGGGTCCAAAAAGAAGGCTGTGCTTGGAGTCTCAGACAAAAACCTTGCGGCTAGTATCAAGGCGGCTTTTCCTTACATTGAATGTGAGACTGGGGACACGAGTGAAGTTGTCGGAGATCTGCTGCGCGGATTGCGTTTGCATGCTACAAAGCTTCTGAAGCAGTTGCATGAAGGAGATGTCGAGCGCGCACAGCTCGGCCTCGGCCACGCCTTCTCGCGATCCAAAGTCAAGTTCAGCGTCCAGAAAAACGACAATCATATCATTCAGGCAATCGCAACGCTGGACTTCTTGGATAAATCCATCAACACGTTCTCGATGCGTGTCCGGGAGTGGTACTCGTGGCACTTCCCCGAACTTCTGAAAATCGTCTCTGACAACCAGCGGTACATGAAACTGGCACTTTTGATCGGCGATAAAACCACACTGTCCGAAGAGAAACTCCGCGGCCTGGCTGCTATTGTGGACGACGATGAGAGCATCGCACACAGCATCATCGAGGCTGCAAAAGTGAGCATGGGTCGTGATCTTTCCGTCAGTGACATGGAGAACATCATGTCTTTTGCGACGCGTGCCATCAGGCTGAGCGAGGTCCGCAAATCCATCCACAGCTACCTGACCATGAAGATGTCCGTAGTCGCCCCTAACCTTGCCGCGCTCATTGGCGAGATTGTTGGTGCACGCTTGATCTCGCATGCGGGAAGCTTGACAAACCTGTCGAAACAAGCGGCGTCCACTGTTCAGATCTTGGGCGCAGAGAAGGCATTGTTCAGGGCACTCAAGACGAAGGGCAATACGCCCAAGTACGGGCTACTCTTCCATTCCTCATTCATCGGGCGTGCTGCGCAGAAAAACAAGGGTCGCATCTCCCGATTCTTAGCGAACAAATGCTCCATCGCCTCACGCATAGACAATTTCTCAGAAGTGCCTACTTCAAAATTCGGCGACGCGTTAAGGAAGCAAGTGGAGGAGCGACTGGAGTTTTACAACAGCGGTGTGCGTCCTTCGAAGAATGAAGCTGTCATGGTAAGCTCGGTGACATGAACTACATCAACAATGGTCTGTTTGAACCATCAATTCTGACTTTCAACAGAAAGCTGCCATGGATGCCGTGCTGGATGACATTCACATTGAGGACCCAACCGCCGGTGGTGCCGATGAAGTAGAAGCCGTGAATGGGGTGACTGCACAGGCGACGCAACAGATGGAGAGGAAGAAGAAAAAGAAAAAGGCCACCGATGGCATCGATGATGCTAAAGATCAGGCGCCGACGGACACAATGGACATCGACGGAGATATGGAGAAGGAGCGCGCTAGGAAGAAGGAAAAGAAAGAAAAGAAACGGAAGCGGCATGGTGAAGTCATCGCAGTCTCGGACATTAATGGCATCACGCACACCGAGTACCGAAAGCACAGCGATGCGGATGCTTCTGCCCCCGAACTAAAGAAGAAGAAGGTTAAGGCTTGATTCTGACGTCCTTGCTGCGGGTCTCGCTCCATATCAGATCCAGTCGGCGTTGTGTCCGGCGTCAACGGCGCTTTCGGTGCTTTCGGTGTCCAAACTGCACTCTACAATGTGCCAAAAATGGTGGCGCTTAGTCTACTACTGTACACGTTTCCCTTGACTTAGAAGTCTAACATTGTACTTATGGAGACAGCTGAACGTTGTCACAGCTCAAAGTGCATACCCCTTTGCTCTTATCACTGACTTGAGCATTTCGACCACGTTTCACACGCTTGTACTTTCTCCGCCGTCTCCATCCGTCACTGTGTTCTTGCCCTGTTCACTGTCTGGCCTTGGGACTATTTTCAGTGAAAAGTCCACGTGCCTGACCCCCTGATGGATGCTGCTGGTACTGATGACATCTACATGCTCGCAAACATACTGCTCCGCGTTTTCCTCGGTCAACCCTCCACTCACTTCCACAAGGACCCGTCCTCTCTCGCTCAGATTCCATTTCTCCTTCAATCGCCGCGAGCAGTCTCGGACACCGTCCGGCGAGAAATTGTCGAGCATCACGACATCAGCGCCGGCTCCGATGGCCTCATCGGCCTCCTCGAAACTCTGACATTCAACCTCCACCTTGATTGCGAACCCTCCAGCTGCTTTGGCAGCCGCTACTGCGTTGGTGATGCTGCCCTTGCATGCCCATATGTGGTTGTCCTTGAGCATGGTCATTGCCGATAGATCGTGGCGATGCGGATCGCAACCGCCCACTAACATACCGTACTTCTCCACAAGACGGAAGCCCGGCGTTGTCTTGCGAGTGCCAGCCAGGATACCTTTGTAGCCAGCCTCGCGCAGGAGACCTAACATGTAGGAGGATTTCTTGGCAATCCCCGAGCAACGAGCTAGAGTGTTCAACGCCACACGTTCGCCCAGTAGGAGTTTCCGCACCGGGCCCCGTACAGTGGCGCAATGCTTCACAGGCTCGAAAGATTCACTTTCTTCGAGGTGCCATTGCACGGTACAATCTAACTGCCGGAAGACCTCGTCAAAGAATGGGACTCCTGCGAGGATACCCTCGGTCTTGCCGAGAAGTCGGGCTTCGGCCACGTCCTCGCCCACCACGAATCCGCCATAGTCAAAGCTGGGCGCGTCTTCGTCCAGCCAGCTAGACACTATGCGCTTGTAGTTATCTGGTAGTAGGTGGGCGGTATTGCCATGTGCGTTTGCCCGTAACGAGTTGTGCATGCCGCTAGATATGATCCAATGACGCTCCGCTTGCAGATACCGTGAATGACAGTGCTCCGGCTGGGATGACAACCGTAGGTCCGCTCTGCCAACTTGACTCTTTCGATGTATTAGGCTGAGCCAGTCTGCGGCAGGCAGCCTGATCTTTACCTCTCCGTTGAAATAAGGTGCCGGCACTTGTGCAATAGATATGATGACTAGCAAGTCGAAGATTCCAGCATTGAAGTTCTAGAGGCGGAATAATGAGCCAGTCTAGCGGCCCGAAGCTTTGCACCCAACAACATCCATGGATAGTTTGATCACGGCGGCCAACCGGTGAATCCACACAGACGAGAAGTGGACACTATTATTGCACATCGCGCTTTCGGTCCGACTCAGACAAGCTGGGTGTGCAGCGAAATGCCCGAAAGACTACATATAAAATTTGGTGATGGGCTTTCAGTCGAGCCAAAGCCGTCAAATAGCGAAACCCCTCCGACGGCGACCTCAACTTGCAAAAAACGAAAACGCAACAGCAATGAAAGGTCTTTCGATCATTCAAGCAGGCCAGGGAGTCTGAGCCAGGACTCCGGAACATTGAGAACGGCCGAGGGGAAGAAAGCAAATACGCTGAGTGAGCGGCGCAAAGCCCTCATACCGTTTCGACAAGCCTTACCAATATGGAAGCATTCGTCCAATATTCGCCAGGCCTTACGCGGAGCCAGAGATGTTCTTCTCCTTGTGGGAGAAACAGGCAGCGGCAAGAGTACACAGGTGCCGCAGTTTCTCCTGACCGAGGACTGGTGTAGAAAATGTATCGCAATAACTCAACCCCGTCGGGTTGCTGCAATATCGCTCGCCAAGAGGGTTGCAGAGGAGATGGGCTCTCTTCTTGGATCTGCATCGCCTACAAGTAAAGTGGGATACTCTGTTCGGTTTGACACCTCGATATCGCCTTGCACGAGGATCAAATTTCTAACGGAAGGCATGCTCCTACAAGAGATGCTGCGCGATCCGTGGCTCAGGCAGTACAGTGCCGTTGTTCTGGACGAGATTCACGAAAGGAGTGTGAATGGTGACCTCTTACTCGGGTTAATGCGGAACATCGTCACGAGCGATAAGGAGGGAAGAGACGGCGAGCCTCTAAAGCTAGTCGTAATGAGTGCAACGGCGGAGATGGATCGGCTACACAGCTTCTTCAGTAAGGGGTTTGGGGGAGGGTCGAAGTCCGGTGATTCCTTAGATGACTGTGACTGTGACTCTACTTGGTCAGGCATATCGTCTTCCTCTGCAGAAGCAGAAACTGCCATAAATGAGGTACCGACTGGATCACGACCGCTTGCTCCGTTCACAAAGGCACGCCATCAGTTCGACGGGAACGGGAACGGCGACGGAAGTCAGACCCGGTTCCTTACTGAGGGTCAGGAGCAAACACCAAACTCGGCGGCGCCGACAAGATCAGGATATAATGACCGCTGCTTGTCGAAAACCAACGGCAATCTGAGCTCTCCTCACATTGCATCCTGCTCCATTAAGGGACGAAATTATCCGGTCAACGTTACATATCTCCCAGAACCAACGTCAGACTGGATCGAAGCAGCATTGACATCAATCCTTCAGATTCATGTTCAACAGCCCTTGCCTGGGGACATACTGGTTTTCTTGACAGGGCAAGACATCATCGAGGCGCTAGAGAAAACCCTGGTTGAGTGCACAAAGAACTTCCCTCTGGATCTGCCCCGAGTCAGTAATTAGCTTTTTGCCATTAGTGACCATGAAACTGACTTATCATAGATACTTGTACTTCCTCTGTTTGCAGCGCTGCCGCAATCTGCACAGCAAAGAGTATTTCAGGGAGGACCACCACGAACGCGGAAAGTCATTCTCTCTACCAACATTGCCGAAACATCGGTTACCGTCCCAGGCGTCCGCTTCGTCATAGACAGTGGTAAAGCCAAGATAAAACACTTCAACACTAAGCTTGGCCTTGACACGCTTCTGACTAAGCCGATATCGCAGTCTGCCGCGATACAGCGAAAGGGCCGGGCGGGAAGAGAGGCACCTGGAGTTTGCTATCGGTTGTACACTGAGAAGGATTATCTTCAACTTCAGAGGTCAACACTACCTGAGATCCTGCGCTGCGACCTATGTTCTGCACTACTGGGCATGAAGGCGCGCGGAATAGACGAAGTTATGGATTTTCCTTTCCTTGACAAACCACCACGGGACGCCATCGAAAAGGCTCTCTTTCAGTTATATCAAGTCGGTGCTCTCACCGACACGGGTCAGATCAGTGACATTGGCACCAGGATGGCAAAACTACCACTTTCGCCAATGCTGGGCCGCACGCTCGTTGAAGCTGGGCAAGCTGAGCGTAACTGTCTCTTACAGGTCATCGACATTGTAGCTTGCCTCAGTGTAGAGAGCATCTTTCTCGCCATCACCACCGAAGAGAAGAAGGAGGAAGCAGAGGAGGCCAGAAAATCTCTGTCCAGACGGGAGGGCGACCATCTCACGTTACTCACAACGGTCCAAGCGTATGCTGCTGAAGAAACTGATCGTAGAGCGTGGGCGGAGCGCCATCTCGTCTCTCACAGGGCAATGCAACGCGTCATGGACATTCGTAAACAGCTTCGGAAGCTCCTCGGTGTCCCGAAAAACGCTTCGTACACTTCACTGGATACTGGGTCCGAGCCCATCATAAAAAGTCTACTCCGAGGCTTTGCTACACAGACTGCCATACTGATGCCGGATGGCAGTTACAAGACGTCGTGCGGTAACCAGCTGGTTACAATACATCCATCAAGCGTCCTTTTCGGCAAGAAACTCGAAGCCATCATGTTCACAGAGTGGGTGTTTACGAACAAAAGTTATGCAAGAGGGGTCAGTGCCGCCCAACTGAATTGGATCGAGGAAGCACTGTCTTCATCACGCAATGGTTCCTAGCGGTGGTGCGTCATCGGTGACCTACTTACAGTACATAGCAGATATAAACTCCATGGTTATGGATCAGATAAAGGCTTGAAAATAGCTTTCTTCGGCTCATCTGAGCCCCTAGATATGGGTTTCAGGAATCAACTGGTCACCGCCGGCGGCCTACTGCACCTCCTTCTCCAGACCTCGCAGCGATATTCACTATTTCGCCAATCCCGGCTTGCTCCTGCTCATCTTCGAGTGCCGCGATTTCCTCTCTGCAATCCCACCAGATGCTTTCCGCACGCTCGAATGCGAGTTTGCGCACCTCTTTCACGGAGTTGGCCTCGCCGGCTGGTATCTGGCGTAGCTGTTCAATCACAACCTCCTGCCACTGTATGGATGTGCGCGTGTAAAAGGCGCTGAGACTTTCGAACGGCCGCGGATGGGGTAGAGCATCTGCTGAGTTAGACGGTAGCTCGCCAACAGTGGAATCCTCAGTCGGAATATGTTCATTTTCAGATCGCTCAGGAGAGGGCAGCGGTTGAGAGACGGAGGTTGCGGCAGTGCTCGCGTTGTCCTGTTCATCGCCCTCTTCCTCGTCATCATCAAAGCTGTCGTCTGACTCTTCTTCCTCACTGTCTTCATCCTCGCTGCCGTGCCAGTCCTCCAGCTCTCGCCTGTAGATCTCTGTAACCCCGTCAAGCTTGCCGAGCTCAATTGCGTGCATCTCGTCGAACGTGTATTCTCTATCTCCTTTTTCGAAGGTACCTCCAAAGATATACATAACATCGCCTTGCACTGCCAATTGCGCGTTGAATCGTGGATGAGGCATTTCAAATGCCACAATTTTCTGCGGCTTCTCGGCTTCGCTATCCTCATGGCCGTCGTCGCCTTGCTTCAGCACTTCCAAGTCTCCATCGTCGGCTCCTTCGATCCTGCCATGCATTTCCAGGACGGCGAGGTTCCGCAGTAATTCCTCCTCGTCAGCTCTGCCGCGACCGCGTCTTCCTCGATCCACATTTGGGGCCTGCTTCTTCGATTGAGCGCGCGGTCGTCGCAAGGTCAATTGGTAGAATCGATTACGGTCAATGTTCCAGGCGAAGAGATTATTGAAGAATTCGCTGTCGATTCCCTCTTCGCTTTGCTCGACGTCGTAGACTCCGCCAAATAACAACCCTCGTCCCTTGTGATAGACCATTGTTGTACCAGCTCGGTGAGGGTTAGGAGGGTTTGCAGGCTTCTTCCTGCGCTCCCAATGCACCTTTGGGAGTGCATTCGCCGGTGCGTCTGAGCCAGGGGGCACTATCCGTAAAAGCCATGAATCTTGGTGCACGATTGGTTTATAAAATGTCTTTAGAGCAGCTCTGTTGCTGCCCTTTGTCTGCTTCGACACAGCCTCGCTAACCTTGACGCGAGAGTAGCCTCCGAAGAGCACGGCGCCAGAATCGTGAGGGAGCAAAGACATAGACGAACGTGCGTCTGGCTTGCCTGATGCTGGAGGAAGGGAAGGAGAATGCCAGGAGAACGCCTGACAGTCGTAGATCCACACGTCTTGAAGATATTTGGTTTGCTGGGAGGTGTCCTGAAACCCGCCGAATAAGATAATGTAATTTTTGAAATAGGTCATACGATGTCCGCTGCGTGCAGGCGGTCCCTTTCCTTTGGTTTCTATCCTTGACCACTCTCGTGTGCCGGGGTCAAGACGCCAAAAGTCATTGTAATGGTAAAATGTGCCTTGCTTCGGCGATGAAAATTCACCTCCGAAAAGATATATACCGCCAGCATTACCGCCCCGACACCAAGCATGTCCACTCCTTGGAAGGGGCGAATTCGGACTGGTAACCACTTTCCACTCATCTCGATTGATATTGTAAACGAAGAGGTCATTGTAAAAGGAAGCCAGAGCACCGTTAAAGTACTCCCCGCCGTAGATGAAGAGCTCGTTGTCGTTCGAAGGCGATGCGATGAAGGTGGATGAAGTTCGTGCTGAAGGCGGCTCGCACACTTCTTCAGTAACCTTTAGAAACTGCTCTTGCTTGCGAGCATACTCTGCGAGAACCTCATCCAGGTCGACATCCTCCGCATCACTATCGTCAAGTTTCGAGCCCTTAGCCTTGGATTTCTTCTCTTTCTGTGCCGCTTTTTTGTCTTGCTTTTGGGCTACGCGAGCTTTCTTCTCACTGGCTTTACTCTTCTTGTCTTTTTTAACCATTTTCGGGTCCACACGCAAGTATCACAAAAAGAGACAGTGAAATGACGTTCAATGTTGCTTTCAGACTGCCGTTAAAAAATATCATAAACGAACGTTAGCGCCAGCCGGGAAATACGAAAGCGACTGCATGCCCACGAGCCTCCAGATTCTCAATGTCAAATCTAGATGTAGCACTCATCGCCGTCTTGCAGCGGGCTGAATGTTCAAGAATAAACCTTGAGCGCCATCATCGCCCGTCTCCATTCCGAGAACATTGTACACAAAATCAAGGTTAACAGCAACCGCGGCTTTCTAAGATTGGGTCTTCACCACTCAGTACAGAATCACGCGCACGATGTTGCAAGTTGCTAAGATCATTGACCAGAAGACCCACTCAGTCCCAGGTGATATCAGCTCGGTCTTCCATGATTCGCAATCTAATGGTTGAATAGGTAAGCTTCTTGTCACTGAACATCTCTTCGACGTTCCGCTTGACTATACCAATGTCGATTCGCGCCGGATGAGAGTTTTCGCCCGTAGCGCTTGCATGGCGAGAGATCCGCTTCAGCTCTTGAGTGAGAGTAACGCAAAGCCCAAACCATGGCTTGTCTATCTGCAAGGTGGACCAGGATTCGGTTGTCGTCAACCACAGGAACATCCTTGGACCAGCATTGTCCTCCAGAAAGGCTATCAGGTTCTATTTCTCGACCAAAGAGGCACCGGCATGAGCACCCCTTTCACGGCCTCCTTCCCGGATACGTCCGGTGATGCCTCTCGTCAAGCAGCTTATCTTACGTACCTGCGAGCCGATAACATCGTGAGGGACTGTGAAGCTATCAGACATGCACTGACGATGAACTGGAACTCCGACTTCCAGAAATGGAGCATCTTTGGTCAAAGCTTTGGCGGCTTCGTTTGTACTACCTATCTCTCTCTATTTCCTGAAGGCTTGCGGGAAGTATTCGTGTCGGGCGGCCTCCCTCCATTGGTGCCTCATCCAGGTGAGGTTTACAAGAGATTGTATAGGAAGGTAATCGAACGAAATAGTGCGTACTATGAGAAGTATCCTGAAGATGATGATCGGATCAAGAGAATTGTAAGTCAGATACACGAGGCTGGCAATGACGAAATTGCACTTCCCTCTGGGGGCTGGCTTTCGGTTCGTCGGTTCCAGCAGCTCGGTATCCATCTTGGCTTTCACGGTAAGCCCCTTGACCTCTTTAATGAAGATCAGGTTTAACTAAGATGCAAGGTGGGATTGACAAACTTCACGGTATGCTCTGCGTAAACCGAGATAGTGTCTGCTCGTGTGCTTGCCAGCTGACCAAGCATACTAGACCTCGTTCTGCGCGCCTGGATGGATCTTCAGTCTTCGGCGCAGCTGACTCGACCAACTTTGAGCGCGCTAGAGTCTGCGACATCTTTTGATGACAACGTGCTTTACGCTGTGCTTCATGAAGCCGCATATTGCCAGAAGTGAGTTTAGACCACTACAAAGGAGCGCAAAAGCTAAGGAACATTTCCAGCGCATGCAGCAACTGGTCCGCCGAGGAAGCGCTGAAGGAGTACCCGGAATTTGACTCGACCACCAAGAGTGCTATTTTCTTCACAGGAGAGATGGTATGTCTACCATAACATTATCGCCAAGCTTCAGAAAGGCATCCAAGCGAATAACTTACGGATGACCTTAGATATACCGGTGGCAGTTTGATTGTTCCACGGAATTGAAACGACTTCGCAAGGTCGCAGACATGATTGCAGCAAAAGATGATTGGCCGCAGCTGTATGATGAAGCTCAGCTGGCGCGAAACGAAGTACCCGTATATGCGGCTGCGTACGTGGACGATATGTATGTTGATTTCGAGTTCTCCATGGAAACGGCAAGAAAAATCAAGGGCTGCAAGGTTCACATAACGAACGCGTTTTACCACGACGCCATAAGGAGCAGAGCCGGCGAAACCATGAAGGCGCTGTTCAACTTAAGAGACGACTGCATCGATTAATGGCACCTTGGAGCACTTTGTTGGAATAAAAACCTGCGGGAAGGCCACGGGTCTTCCTTCGGCGGTTTGCATATCTGCTTCACATCGTTGAAGATGCCAGGACATGGCGTGTGGCGAGGATGATAGAAGCAGACGAAGTCATAGTGTAATACTCCAATCATTGCTGTCTTGCGTGTGCTCCCTTTCCTCTAGGTCCTTCCCTGTTGTCAGTTGCTGATCTGTCCGTGTCAATGTGCATCTTTGGAGGTATTTTGGATGATCTCTGGGAAGGTAGCCGTTCTAGGTCCATGACGGTCCAGAAACGGCTACCCTCTCCAGTTCAACAGCATAGTCTGTATAAAAATGGTCAGTCCCTGGTGTAGCAGCTGCGCAAGGATGATTGGAGCGGCATCCTTCCATCCGGACGATCGGGGACACCAGCAAAAACTATGAGGTCAGCGGGGTTTCCTCGGCAGACGATTCCTACTGAGGCCGCGAGACGGTCCACCAACCACCGGCACACCGGTTGACAAGTCGGCCCAGCAGAGCCCAATCTCACAGCCGGTTGCATGTTTTACTCTCGTGGTCGACCCCTCGTGGCAATGATAGAGAAGGGATCTACAAGACGCTCCGGTTCTTGCCACTCGACAGCAGAGTTCATATTAGCAGCTAAATTCGACTTCCTGAGTGCGACAAACACCGAGATGCACAAGCTTCTACTATGCATAGGAGACAGTTATGATGAAGTTTAGTGTCTAACACACACATCGACTCACAAAGCGGTTCTGACGAGTGCCTTCGAGTCGCTCTAGTAACCGAATCAGTCTGATAGCAATAGAACTGTAGTCATCGAAACTCGGTGAAGAATCCTGAACGATGGCTCGACTTTATGCTGTAGGCGCAGGCCACGCCTTGCGAGGGGATACTCCAGCGGGAGACGAGGAGGTCGTGGTTCTGGTGACAGGCTTTGGGGTGAGTATACTCGATGTTTCTGATCTTTATAGATTATGTTGTGGGTTTTCAAATTTCATTATGATCATATATGCGTTGTCATTTTCCAGTAGTGCAAGTCCCCTCTTCAACATCATTTCTCGCCAGCGTACATGAGTATTAGTGGAATCTGCAGGATATCCTTTAATAATTTTCAAGGCTCTCTTATGATGAAGCTGATCACCGATGACTTGACTGCAGCCTTTCGACCCAAAATACCCCATCAATCCGTCCTATGAGATCGCCTTATCGCTCCCCTCCAATCTCGCACCGACCTCAGCCCACCCGTCGCGCATCCGCATCGTCAAACCCGAGACGCCGGTCCACGTCGCATATCGTACCGTGCTCGACCTCGTCCCGACGCTTCTCTCACCGGCGGCGCCGACACCCAAGCCGGACATCATCCTGCACATTGGGATGGCCTCCCGCCGGGATTACTATGCCATCGAGCAACTGGCGCATCGGGACGGGTACGACGAGTTCCCGGACGTGGATGGAGAACGCTTCACCAACGAGCAAAGCAGGGCGCGGTGGGTCGACTGTCCCGAGACGCTGGTCCCGACTTTCCACTGCGATGATGTCTGGCGCCGGTGGCGTGGCGACTTGACCGACCCGGAGACCGACGTCAGGCCGTCAAACGATGCCGGTCACTTTGTGTGCGACTTCATCTACTACACCAGCCTTGCGTGGTTCTATCAGCAGGACTGTCAGGAGAGACCCGTCATGTTCCTGCACGTGCCGGGAGACCTCAAGAGCGAAGAAGACATCGAAAAGGGCAGAGAGGTGACTATTGCGCTAATCAGGGCTTTGGTAGACAGTCGTCGGCATCACCGGGGTGGCAGTGCTGGCGCATAACCTCCAGGAGAGGAAGCCAGGGAGCGAGACTGAGATCTTGCATTGTATGATTATGAAGTGTACGATTGTTTGCGAAGTGCGGCATTTTGGCGTTCACCTGCCTAGTGTACTTTTTGCATCCATAGTATGCGTCTGTATCATCAACGGCCATTGAATCTTGCCCAGTGCAGAATCATGAGGCTGCATGCGGCTGACTGATGTATGAGGTAGAAATCGTGAGGTTAAAGGCTCCCCTGGTCTCTTCATATAGTTGACCTTGATCATTACCAAGATGTATTCCAAATGACTGTATATTGCCCAATAAATTCATTCTCCGAAATCGCAATCATCCAAAAGTGCAACCGCTAAATGCTCACATAGTTCATAGATCATCCAAAAGCTCAAACATGCAACATGTACATCCAGAAAGATTCATCCATCAGAGCAGAGACTTGCCTAAAACATTCCAATCAGGTTCTCATGAAACGATACCTAGGGTGCGACCAATGACATCAAAGGGTTATCCTGCGGTACCGTTCGGAGGCGTTGGTCTAAGATACACTCTTTGACCGCATTGTCTAAAACATGTTCGCATTATGTGACGAGCTGGGTGGTCGGATCTTTGCGTAGAGCTCCGTCTTCAAAAAGTCGTAGTTCTTATTGGCAAAACAGAAGGGCGCACGCAGCAAAGTCTCGGCTGTAGGGCGGTCGGACGGATCGCTGAGTTCGTACAGTCAGTGCGCAAGACTACAATCAACACGGAGAGTACGATGGAAGACTCACATCGTGAAGCAGTCATACATGAAGCTGATAGCTCCAGGGCTGATGGCGCTGCTTACATCATCCGGGATGGGCGGCGCCTCGTTGAGGCTGCCCAGCTTGTAGATAGCGCCTATGGCTTCCTCTTTGCTCCATGGCCGACGGCCGGCAAACATCTCTAGAACCACACAGCCCAAGGACCATATGTCGACTTTAGCCGAATATCCCTGGCCCTGCGATCGAATGACTTCGGGCGCCATCCAGAAAACAGAGCCCTGCATACTGTTGGTGATGTCGTTCCCATAGATATTGTCTGATTTCTTTGATATGCCAAAGTCGGAAATCTTGCATGTGCCGTCTAGATCAAGGAGGATGTTGTCCGCCTTGAGATCACGATGGAGAATCCCTTCGCTGTGAAGGTAGGAAAGGCCGTGTAACGTCTGCCGTGTCAGCGAAGAGACCACCTTCTCCTCGAAGCGACCGTGCTTGCGCAGGCAGCTACCGATGCTGCCACCGGGAATGTACTCCAGGAAGATGGAGATGGAGAACTCTTTTCGCTCGCAGCCCAGATACTGAACGATATTGAAATGATCAAGATGTTGCATGGTATCAATCTCCTGGTCCAGCGCCTTTACCATCTCCTTTATCTTCTCTTTATCGGAGCCTGCATTTTTCGGATTCACCTCGACTTGCTTGACTGCGATGGGCTCTCCGGTTGTGATGTTCATGCCAAGGTAAACACGACCGAAGGTGCCTTTCCCGATCAATTGGCCCTTCATCCACTTGAACGTCGCTTGACGCGAAGGTGCAGCGCTAGCGCTGGGCAGCGTATCCTGCGGTATGGTCTCGAGCTGAGACAAGCGGCTGCCTCGCGGTGGTTTGACTTGCTCCGTCCGGGCGCCAAACATCTTCGTACTCCTCCTTCTGACGATGTCGCTCTTTATCTTGGTGACCTGAGCAGGCCCCGGAGGAGCAGGAGTGGGAACTTTGCTCGGCTGCCGATATGCGCCTTTGACAACTTCACGGATGGACTTGGTGCGACCCAACCCGCCAGACTTGCGCACACTTCGTTGCGCAACCGACTGCACGGTGTCGTCTTTCCTGAGAGTAGAGTCATTGGAGCCGAGCGTATCGCCATCTTCAGCCGAGGAAAGAGAGGCAGCAGACCGAGCAGGGGCCAACGACGGTTTCGAAGGAAGCACCTCCCGCTCCGGGGCCACGATCGGTGAGTTGAGAGAGGCGTCATCTTCCTCAATAAGTGGCTGGTCCAAATCGACGCCGGGGAAGAACTCGTCCAGGTGCTCGACGAGCGCTTCAACGGGTGGCCTGTTTGCCCACACATCGCTCGCAAAGGATTCTCGCCGTCCGAATTTGCTCGCTTCATCCGGGGAGTCGGTTGACCAGCCTGCAGAGGCAGCGGATTGAGGCGGAAGTCGCTCCGCTCTACCATCGTTTCCGACGTCATCGCTGGAAACGTTGCCGTCGAAGGTCGGCTTCTTGGGTGATTCGAATGCGACTTTGGGCTTTGAGGTCCTGACCGTCAACGTAGGCCTTTGACTTCTCGGCCCTTCGTCACCGGCTGTCATCTCGTGATTGGATGAGTTAGTCCCATTCGGTGACATCGGCAGGGGCTTCTCGCGATTGGGGACGAGGGGTTTGGCGAAAAGACCGCTGTCAGAGTCTTCATCGGAGTCTTGCGAGTCGAATACAGGGGACCTGGAGAACGATACTGGGTTCTCCTTGAAATCCAGCTGTGGCCCACAGGAACGACGGGATGACATGCGGGAGGGCATATCAGCGGAGCTCTGTGGTGATCGACTGGTTGCTTCCGCAGCCGCTGATGGCGCTTGTTCGTTCTTGAGTCTGGCGACTGCAGATCTGGAGCTGAAAGACTCGTGGTGCATTCCGTTCTCACCTGATAGCATTGGATCATATTATCAGTATCTTTGACAAAGCCAATGAATAATGGCTTACCTTGGTTATGTCCATTGAAACCGTTTCGGCTAGGGTTGATCATAGCCATTTCCCGCTGCCTCCTGTCTGAGTTCTCATTGTTGACAGCGCTCGCACCTGACGGGCTTGAAGCTGATTTCGGCAGCGCGTCATTGTTGACACCGATGGCCGAACTTAGCTTGCCGGCACCAACAACGGCTGCAGCAATACCCGAGTTTAGAGGAGGTAGGGGCTTCCGCATGCTTTGTTCCAGAGCATCCGCGCTTCCTGGCTCGGCGCCGGCTTTCTTCGGCAGCGCGTCGACCTGGTCTGGCCAAGACTGCCTGGCTTTTGCTGCCGTCTTCTTGCTCAGTGAGTTGGCCTTTAACAAAGTGTTACTATCTGGCGGTACCGGCGGCGGAGCTCTTTGTGGGACCAGAGGCTTTGCTTTACTGTCCTCGAACTGTTGGCCGGAGCCATATGGCGATACACGGCGCGAGTCAAAGTCGATGACCGTATTGCTACGGATGCCATACGTCTGGTCGCCCTCACCGCGAGATTCGCTACGCAGGCGCTGTCTTTTCCCTGCAAGGTACGCCTGCTGTTTCTCTTCGCTCTTCCGGCGGTGCTCTTCAGCTGCCGCCTCCAGGATCCTTCTCCGTTCATCCTCGTTGTAGTCGCCCGTACTGCCCTCGCCCTGCTGAGATCTGTACGAATACTGCTTGGAAAGACTACTGGAAGCGGTGCCATTGCCGGAAATGAGAGACTGGATCTCAGTGCCCGATACCAAAGTGCTCTCACCGGATCGGAGACTATCAAGGCGCGGTGGGTCTGATGCGACACGGCCCCAGGCAGGCCCGTTCCTCGATTTGAGACTGGGTGAAAAAGCTGCGAACGGCGGCGTGAGAGCACTGCGTGGAAAGTGTAGCCCCAGTCCTGCCGATCCGGGCACCTGGCTCGGCGTGCTGACAAAGATCTTCAGGCTGCCTGCGGCATCTCCCAGTCGCCACCGTGCCTGCATTAGGCCGGCATCCGAAAGAGCTTCCTCATGTTCTACTTGAGACGGTGATGTAAGGAATAGCGTTATCGAGTTTTCGTCGCTAATGTTGAGTTCCTCGCAGATGACATGTCGGATCGCTGCTGCAGTCTCAGCATTCGAGATGTCGATGAGACGATAGTTCCAGGCATCTGGGGTAACAAAGGCGTATCTCCTAGCGTCGGATTCTCTCAAAGGCGCCCGTCCGCGCATGGACAGCTTGTCTACCTGCTCAATCGGATCCATATCTACCTGTGCAGACCTTCTAGACGATGGTCGATCGAGCGAGGTCTCGCTCGAGTTTGTGGTAGACTTGGCAAACGGCGCATTCGGCAGCATCTGACGTATGTTGACCGGACTCGTTGGCGAGTCTAGATAAGTTTCTTCTGGAGAAGGGTTGGGATCGTCCTTCTTCTTATCTCGCCGCATGAACTTGAGGAAACTTCGGTGTTCCTTGGCACTCGCTGGCGTGTCCGGCGCGTTGCGCCCATCCGCCTGCGATCTGACTCCGTCTTGGCCATTGCGGCGGCCATCGTACGATGCACTCATCGGAGCCGTCTCCATGCTTGTAGTGCTTCTCGAGCCCATGTTGGACATGACCGACTCGGAGCTCATCCCTCGCGCATGGCCAGGATATCGGTTTTGATTCAGTCCCTGGTTGGAATTTGCCAACCGAGAGGGTTGGAGACCCGGGCTCTGCTTCGGCGCGCCAAGGGCGAACTCTGTGCCCTGCTCCGCAGGTACGCTTGGGCTTTGCCTTCTCGGAGACGGACCCTCACCGATCTGGCCCAATGCTGATGCCGGAAGTCCCGTGCGACTATTGTTGTCTGGACCTTGATCATTCACGTTGCCAAGTACTGGCATGGTCACGCTTCTCTGAGCGGAGTATCGCCTCGATAAGAAGCCCTGAGCGGGAGAGTGCATTCCTCCTGCCATGACTTGTCGCCCGGGACTCTCTTCGCCACCTCCTGCAGTCGATGGAGTGTTGGTGAAAACTTCCTGACGGCTTTGGTTAGGCGAATTCTCAACCCCACCGTCCGTTCCAGCACTTGTTTGAAACTGAGACGATTCCCTCCTCGTACCAATCCTTGGACCGCCGGAGGAGCCGCCGCTGTCGACGATCTTACGCACGAGTCGGCGCAATCTCCTCCCCTCCTCTCGCTCCTTTGCTTGATCCCAACCGGTTCCGTTTGCCTTGCACTCGACCACCAGTTGAGGGTATATGACCTTATGCATCATCGCCACATTACCCTTGCCACCGTGGCCTTTCCCGATCTCCAGAAATTGCGTGCCGGCGAGCTCCAGAGTCTTGAAAGTTTCCTGCCAATCGTTGGAAAAGGAGTTCGCCGCAAGCCAGATCAAAACACGGTCCAGTGGCCACTGTGCACCAGGATCCTGAGGTGACAGGGGCGCGCTTCCGGAATTGCTTTCTGAACGTGACCGCGCACTATGGTCTTGTGGAGCTTGCTGCGCTCCCAAGACATGACCCTGAGATTGGCTGTCGGTAGGTTCTCTGGGCTGTTGGCCGGCATGGTTGCGCCCTGGCTGACTTGATCCGGAGCTCCGGAAGTTTCTCTTATCCGACGCATTCGGCTCGTTCGCTGGATTCGAATGAGTGCCTTCGTTCGGATGTCGGGCACCGACGAACCCTCCCAAGCCTCCCGCGGGGGCGGATTGGTCGGCACCGTAGTAATGCTGGGGGTATTGATCCGGCATGGGCCTTGCGGGAGAATATAGAGGTGGTATCCCAACACCGGGCCCGAACGATTCTCCTCCAGGAACATAGGTGGCGGACGTGAGCGGCTGATTTTCGGACGGTCCCTGCATGGGTTGCTGAGCACCTTGATGGTAGCCCTGGTAAGCATTCGGATTGTAAGCCGCCGGTGTGTGGGTCGGCGTGTGCAGAGGCGGCGGCGGATAGCCTGGCGCCCTTGGCCAATAAGCAATAGGAGTTCCCGGCGGTGCTGAGGGCGGCGGAGGCAGACCCAGAGCTCCCTGTCCGCCCTGCGGAGGAGGACGTGGTGGCGGCGGAGGCAGTGCGAGGCCATGGGGAGGGGGCCCAGAGGCGGAGGCAGAGGCGGAGGCAGAGGCGGCCGGCGGAGGAGGTAGCGGGATGTACTGCGGACCCTGTTGACGGTGCCCTGGCTGGTAAGCACCGTGCATGTTGGAAGAGGTGGGAGTGTTGACACGGCGGTATGTGTTGTGTTGCGATTGCGGATTAGTGTCCACCGAGGAGACTGCTCTGGGCCGCTTGGAAGGGATTGAAGGATAGGGAGAGCCTGCTCCGTGCGAGGGGATCGAGAGTGAGGAGGCCGGATTGTTGTAGGTTGGGACGTCGCTCAAGATGAGATCAGACGGTACGACTAGCTGCTGGTGTGGTTGCCCTGGCGGTGGAGATGCGTTTCGCCGACTTTCAGAAGCATTTGACGCTGTGGCCATGATATGAACGACTCAACACCTCGCGTCGAGGCCATATGGAGCGGCTACGCCATGAGTGCCTAAAGCGACGCTCAAAGACACCCGGCGACTGTCCCTCTCGTGCGGAGTAAGACTTGAAGAGCAGGCCACTTGAAGCGTTCAGGCAAAGAAGCAGGATGGAGTGGTGGACGACGAATCAGATGCGCTTGGAGAATGCCGCATGAAGCAGCTGAGGATCAGCAATCTGTGTCGAGCGGCGAGGGGAAAGGTGGAAGGCTGAAAGAAAAGAGTCTCGTGAAGTCCAGTTGCGGTCGGCAAAGAGCCTTGTCGCCGACTATCAGCTTGGAGTCTTTCTTTGCGCTCGAACGGCGGGCCGGCTGTCCAGGCCCGCCGCCCGCGCTTAGACCCCGCGGGGACGCTAGCCGGATCTGGCACAAGCGCACCCGTCAAGTACCGTTGTACCGAACCCTTGCTGATCACGCTGATTTCTTTTCGTCTCTTGTTGGAGACAGCAGTCCTTCAATGTTCGTCGCTCTGGCGCATACTTCTGCTTATCATAGAACCTAACCCCAATTCAGGCACCGTCCGTTTGAGCAACTCGACATCTTCAGTGGCAGCTCTCATGAGCTGCTCCGACCAGAATGTTTGGCACCCTGGAAGAGACCTCCACTCGCACCGGATGCTACGAGACTCGATGTCGCCTCTCACAGTCTCGTAGCTGCGCAGTTCGAGCTCTCCAACTTCAGGGGAACGGTCGAAGAGTAGTTCTTGGCAATGGCCACCGTTCTATATGTCGATACTGCAAGATGAGCCGTGAGACACCTGGAGGCATGCTGAGATGGATCTTTCCTCTCAGCAGCCAGGGACGAGACCAGAAATGTGGGTCTTATCATTTGGGAACAGGGCAAGAGCTCCGCATACTCGGCCTGTTGCGCCCCACACGCTTCCCTCGCCTCAAGCATGACTGTTAATGGCTCCCTCTGCTCCCTCATCTTCGGCAAAGTATCTGGCCACCGCCGTCCCGGTGCTACCACTACCTACAACTACATAATCAGCGTAACGCGGCAGGCCCGGTGTCGTGCGGTGACGGATCAAAAGCGGAGACGGCTCCGTATGCCAGAGGGAGGCGGTAGACTGGACCGATGATGACCCTGCCCGTTGGCGGTGTGCTGGGCTTATTTCCGCCATGCTTGGTGGAACCGTGGAGGAAGGAGTCACGGTAAGACGATAGGAAGTTCCGCGTACTGCGCATTTCGTTTCGCGAATTCGATTGACATTCTAGTCTACAACGATTCGACCTCCACGCAAAAGGACATAGCTACATACCAATCCAAATCTGGACAATCGTGTTCTCAGAACGACGCTTATTCGCCGGTCTCTGCCCCATTCTATGCGCTCTCAATAAAGATGCGAGACTTCTTGACTGAGACCTGTCGAGGCTGCAAAACTCTTTCACATTGCACCATGCCTGGCTCCGGACAATGGCAATGGCTTGGCGATCAGCCACTGAAGCGACCCGATCCAACTCTGAAGATTGTAGACCAGACATAGCCCTTCAACATGGCGGCATGGAGGCTACCGGAAGACTAGCTTCATCGATATCGCGCAGGCTGCCGGCTCGGAGGCTGTGTCCGAATGGCTGACAAGCATGGAAGTGACGTGTGTCACCAGACGCGTTTCGTTGCGTACCGAGCTTCAGAGCGAGCAATGATGTGTGCTCAGTCGTAGACTATGGCCAAAGCAACTTCCCGTCGTTGCGGAAGTCAACAAGGGCGTCCACCAGGAAGTGTCCTTGCGTCATCACACCACGGCCGGGGCTCCTATCAGCCGAGTAATAGGCCCACCTGGTATTAGCCGTGGTCGTGGGGGAATCCTTTTCGTCTGATTTCAACTACTCCGCGGTGTTTCCATTAACCTCCTCAGGAGGCAAGGTAAACCCACCGGCCTTTTCAGCTATTAGCACATCCCAGACTAATTCTCCAATACGTGTAGGAGAGACCCCAGACTTACACATGGCATGGGAGTTGAAACTCCCGTCAGACACTCCAATGCGATCTGAACGCAACGAAGATCTGGTCCAGACTGGTCGGGCTGGGCTCCAGTCGAGGAGTCATCGAGCACTCTGGAGAATTTGCTCAAGCCGGTCAACAGGAAAGTGGTTGAGCAGATTCCATTCTCCATGGTCACTGGTGGGCGGTCCCACCCCCAATATGGTGGATACACGCTCACTCCTGAGAGTTCACAGGCCTTCTTGATGCTTCCTAAGAGGTACGTTTCGCAGCTTCCTTCCAGGCCCTGGAGCTGTAACGAAATCTCATAGGAGTTGGGTTCCGCATCCGGGCGGGGCAGTTGTGTGCAAACAACTCTTGATTCTGGGTTGGCAACGGGGCGTTCCTGCAAGAGAGTGCCCCCCTCGTGCATCTGCGGCCTGCAATAGCCGTGTTGGTAAAAAAGAGAAAGGGAAAGAGCCGCAAAGATTGTTGTGAGTTTCATGATGCCGTTTGGGTAAAGACTCCTTGATCAGCTTTTCGGATCGGATGGAGGAGCATGACCGAAAAGAATAAGGGTTTCGTAGGTGACCCGGCTATATAACAACGCCTCTCGAACTATAGGAAAAAGGCAGGTCTGGGGGCTTTGTTTCCAGCCCTTCTGAGTAATCTGCAAGAGCGAGATCAAGATCTGTGCGGGCAGGTCGAGAGAAACTGGGGAGCATTAGATTGGGTTGGCGCAAAGGGCAGATGGCGACAGAAGCATCGAGTAGCGTGATTCGACCCTGAAATGGTAGCCTGCCTAGAACAAATTCGCTCAGCTACTGGAGAGGAAGAGCCGCGTGGCTGCAGTAACATCTCCGGGACTGGCCGAGCAAAGCCTCCGGTAGAGTTGGATCAGAATGTGCCCGTGCTCAAGTGCTCACTTATTTATCCCAGATAGGATGGTATAGGGCCTCAAACTTCCTGAAGGAGCTATACGCCTGATCTGTTTTTCTGCACATGTGTACAGCTCAGAGCCAGTCTGGGGCCCGCACGGTACGCCGAGAAGCGTCCTAGCCCCATAACGGCTGCTGACGGGTTTGATGAAACATCACAACCACGGTGGTTGTAACAGGCCTGGCCTTTTCAACGTGCCGTTGCCAAAGGGACTGCGATGTCGCACCGAGTTCAGATCGATGCATACCTATTCTCTGCCATGAGCCAAAGCGTGTCTCCATGGTTTGTGGAGATCCCTCGCCGTTTCGACCGTTCCTCTGGAACAAAAATCGCGTCCAATCATTGGGCCCAGTGCGCACATTTGATAGCATGAACCGAAGGCTCTTGTCAGCTCAGACCGGTTCTCGCTGACAGACCAGATGCCTGGGTAGGCCCAGTGTAAGTCAGACCTCTCAAAGTACGATAACCGGTACTATCTCCGATCCAACGTCCAGATATCGCGCTCCGCGTGACTGCCTAGGACTCGGATAAATCTTCTGGAAGAATCACAGAGACCTTCACATCGAGATCGATGCTGTCACGATTGTGAAAGTCTCGATGATGGCGAATATCAAAGTAAAGCCAAAATCCAAAGGCTCGTGAAGATCAACTTTGGGGCTTTAGGACAAACCGAAGACGGAATCCGACGCCCGACAACCTGATACAGCCATCCAGACTTTCTTATGGACTTCTTGCTCCTGGATCGAGCCCGAAGCCGCAAGTTATCCGATCTTGACCTCCTGAAGATGTAAATGACCCTGTCACGCGCCGGAGGGTTAAAGCTAGCTTCTAGCCGTGGATGCAAAGTCGTAAATCTCGGTCCAACTCACTTCCACCAGATAGGGTAAGCCAGCGGACTCAAAGGCTGAAGGACAAGGTCAGACTGTCGGATTTCACTGCCGACGACCACAGACACCCCCTTTCCCCGGTTCACGATGATTCTTGAGGTCTTGGGGTGCTTGGAGGTTGACGGGCTGCGGCGTGCTCAATGCCTTGGCTTTCTGACCCTGTGCTGAGAAAACTTCGAGGCCAGCACTCGGCCGTGCTAGCCGGGCGCGAAGGTAGCTGAGCAGTTTGCTACGCATTTTGACAGGTCGCGGGAATAGTCTGCAGGCCAGGAATTCGCTTGAAAATGTGCCGATAGCGTGTGTACGGGAGGTCTCGGAGATGGAGTACTTCGTTCTCCGTACGTATCCTGGTACATATTTGTACTGTCTCGTAATACCTAGGCATCACAATCTCCGGGTCTGCACGCTTGTCGAGTTAATGGCATGATGAATACTCCGTACTTTTGTGGAGAACCTCTTTCAGCAGCAATCTCCAATAGACTTTCTAGGTAGTCATGTAGTCGTTACTGATGTGGGCAACCAATTGCGAGCTCACCCGAGTGGGAGGCTCTCCTGGAGAGATGGATGGATTGCGTCACGTCCCCGAAATCGAATGACTCCAGAATAAACTGTCGCAAAGCATATGCGGCAACAAACTCGTCTGCTTCAGTACAGTCTCGCCACAATCACTCAACGAGCAGCATGGCCACCGACATAAGAACTTCAGAGCTCAGCCAGCCCGTTGACGTGGCAGAGGTAAACTTTTCTGCACCTGCATTGCGGAGCTTGCATCGCAGAATGTTGATGGTGCATAACAGTACCTTTTCCGTCGGCTCCACGAGGTCGGCGTCCGCTCTGTTCACGGCGTGCCGGGAGATTATAATCTAGTCGCCCTGGACTACATACCCAAAGCAGGGTTACAATGGGTTGGCAATGTGAACGAACTGAACGCCGGTATACACATTGGCTGCTCTCTGGATATGCTAGGCTCGACCCATCGTTACAGAAACACTTGCACTAATATTCGGCCTCTAATGTAGCCTATGCCGCTGACGGCTACGCTCGAGTCAGAGGCATCTCGGCCGTTGTCACCACCTTCGGTGTCGGTGAACTCTCTGCTGTCAATGGCATCGCCGGCGCTTTCTCCGAGTACGTGCCGGTTGTTCATATCGTGGGTTGTCCGTCGACCATCTCGCAAAAGAATGGGATGCTCCTCCACCATACCCTTGGCAATGGTGACTTCAAAGTGTTCGCGAACATGAGCAGGGAGATATCTTGTGCAGTGTCCCTCCTCAATGATCCACACCAGGCGGCAACCCTAATAGATGATGCCATTCGGGAATGCTACTTGAAGAGTAGGCCTGTCTACATCTCTCTGCCAACCGACATGGTTCAGAAAAAGATTGAAGGCAAAAGACTGGAAAAGCCGCTGGACCTGGAATATCCGGCAAACGACGAGGAAAAAGAAAACTATGTTGTGGAGGTTGTCTTGAAATACCTCCGAGCTGCAAAGAGGCCCATCATTCTGGTGGATGCTTGCGCCATCCGTCACAGAGTGCGTACGAGGTGATGTTTTTGCGAACGTTCAACGCAGCTAAATTCTGAAAGGCTCTTCGTGAGACGCACGAGCTGATCGAAAAATCGGGCCTTCCTACCTTCGTCGCGCCTATGGGAAAAGGGGCGGTGGATGAAACCTTGAGCAACTTCGGCGGAGTCTACGCCGGCGACGGGTCGGCCGCTGGAGTCAAGGAACGTGTCGAATCATCCGATCTCATCCTCAGCATCGGAGCGATACAGTCCGATTTCAATACCGCAGGATTTTCGTATCGCATCAGCCAACTCTCCACCATTGACTTTCACAGCACTTACGTCCGTGTCAAGTACTCCGAATATCCTGGTGTCCGAATGAACGGTGTTCTGCGCAAGGTATGCGCCTCCTTGGGTACGTTGAACGTGGAAAAAACACTTCCGCCAGGCAACGAGATACCGCAGGATGAGAAAGAGTCCAAGGATAAGACTATCACGCATCAGTGGCTGTGGCCGCGTGTGGGTCAGTGGTTCCAGGAGGGCGATGTCATCATCACCGAAACCGGAACGGCGAACTTTGGGATCTGGGAGGCGAGATTTCCCAAAGATGCCATCGGAATCAGTCAAGTTCTTTGGGGTAGCATCGGCTATGCCACCGGTGCATGCCAAGGAGCAGCACTGGCAGCGAAGGAGAGCGGAATCAAGCGCACCATTCTCTTCACCGGCGACGGAAGCTTTCAGCTGACGGTTCAAGAGCTGAGTACGTTCATTACCCATGTCATTGCACTCATTGACTCTTGCAGGCACGATGATTCGGCGCAATTTGAATCCGATAATGTAAGCCTTTCACTCGAAGTGTAACAACCAGCTGCTAAGTCTGTCAGATTTGTAATCTGCAATGAAGGATATACAATTGAACGATATATTCACGGATGGGACGACGTACGTGTGCTCTCGACGATGCAGAGATAGCTCCTGACCGTGAACAGGAGTACAACGACATCCAACCTTGGAAGTTCAAAGACCTTCCAGGTGTCTTCGGTGCTGATCCGAACCAAGCCAAGTCATATCAAGTCAAGACCAAAACTCAACTCGAGGAGCTCCTTGCCGACTCGAACTTCTCGACAGCGCCATGTCTTCAGCTCGTAGAACTGTACATGCCAAAGGAGGACGCTCCCATTGCGCTGAAGAAAACTGCAGAGGCGGCAGCAAGGAGAAACGCCGAGGGCTAACTGTTTGGTTTTGTCTTCGATGTATGAGGTTGAGTTCCTCTCATTTGCAAAGAGACGATGAAGTGCTTTGATGTTATACGAGCCAGCTGGTTTGATTTAACCGTGTCTGAGTATTTTCAGGAAGATTCTAGCAGCAGCAGAAGTATCCCATAATTCGCGAAAAATGGCAATCTTCACTCTGCACATGTGTACTGGTCTGCCGCGTCTCCATCATCCTTGTACCTCTTTAGCCGCTATCTTCTCGTAAGCTCCTTCGCAGAGTCCTAAGCTTTGCCAGATTCTGCTCCAGCGCCTCGATCTCCTCTTCTTGATCCTCCACGCTCCTCTCCATATCCGGCAATGCTCGCAACGCCACTCGCGCTTTCTGCAGCTTAACCTTGATTACGGAAGCAGCGGGCGCCAATCCTTGAATCTCCAGTGGAGGCGCATCGGTATAGGTGTGAGAGGGGTGCTCTCGCGTTGTGGAGGGGGGAGGTAGCGGCACTGAGTACAAGCGCGATAGTAGCTGGTGAAGCGCAGGGATGAAATCGAAAGTGCTAGGCTGTATAGCAGATAGTACCGCGGTAGGCGATGGAATATCTGCGGAGGGGGGAGCGGTCCCAGAAGGTTGCGATATCGAGAAGGAACGATTGAACGAATTCCCGGTTGGCGTGTTAGGAGACGAGGCCTGCGGAGTCGACATTGTCTGGCTCTTCGCCATGTTAATTTGTCCAAATAGCGGTCCTGACTGATCTCCTAAAGTGCGCGAGGAATGTCTTGAGCACGATCGACCTCGGGAGCTGTGCGAAGGTTTGAGCAAGAGTTGAAGGAGGGAAATTACAAAACTTTACTTTACCTAAGGTTACGAAGCAAACAACGGAATCGACCAAGCGGCGGAGCGGAATATCTTGGCACAGCCCCGCTTCCGTCATACCCAACCGGCTTCACAAAGACTTGTCCCCACAAATTGCCTTCCGATGTGTAATCGGTCTTTCCAATTGGTCTACTAGGGGTTCTTAGAAACGTTAAAATTTCAATTAAATCTAGACTCCGCTACGATGGTGAACGTTGAACAGAAGGCGGTTCTTAGTAAGTCAATGTTGTCAATTGAGTGGCATTGCTAACTTTTCTTCAGTCGTGATAGATGGATGGGGGATTCCTAGCGAGAGCTCGCCCAAGGAGGGCGATGCTATTCTCGCAGCTGATACTCCGGTGATGGACGACTTTGCCAAAGAAGGCTCCCAGACTGCGCAAGGCTATACCGAACTCGAAGCCTCGTCGCTAGCAGTCGGCCTGCCCGAAGGGCTCATGGGCAACAGTGAGGTTGGCCATTTGAACATCGGTGCCGGACGGGTAGTTTGGCAAGATGTGCGTTAGCTCTGTCGAAAGAAAGTGGTCTAGGTTATTCACCCCTCATCACATACTTCAGGTTGTACGGATAGACCAAACGATCAAGAAAGGCGAGCTCAACAAGATAACCAACATTCAAGAATCGTTCCAACGAGCGAAGAGCACCAACGGACGTCTGCATCTCCTTGGTCTCGTTTCCGATGGTGGAGTGGTAAGGTCCACCAGGCCATAAACCTTGTTGTATAGAAACTGATCCCTACTCCAGCACTCACATATCAACCATCTCATTGCCCTCTTGAAGGTCGCAAAAGAAGTGGGCGTTCCTAATGTTTATATACATTTCTTCGGCGACGGGCGTGACACAGATCCCAAGTCTGGTGCAGGGCACTTGAGAAATCTTATTAGTCAAACAGAGGAGCTCGGTATTGGTCAGATTGCAACGGTCGTCGGGAGATACTATATCATGGATAGGGACAAACGGTGGGACCGGGTCGAGATAGGCATGAAGGGTGTTGTGCTCGGTGAGGGTGAGGAGAGTACGGATCCCGTCAAAACTATCGAGGAGAGGTACACCAAAGACGAGACGGACGAATTCCTCAAGCCCATCATCGTCGGTGGAAAAGAGGCTAGAGTTCGAGGTGGGTCTTCTGATCACCCTTCCTACATGACTATTGTTTTACTCAAAAATGAGTTGCTAGATGACGATACCCTGTTCTTCTTCAACTATCGCTCCGACAGAGTCCGCGAAGTAACACAGCTTCTTGGTGATTTCGACCGCTCACCCAAGCCCGATTTTCCATATCCGAAGAACATCCATCTGACCACCATGACGAGATACAAGACCGAGTACAAGTTCCCTGTGGCGTTCCCGCCTCAGCTCATGGACAATGTGCTCGCGGAATGGCTGGGAAAGCAAGGGGCAAAGCAATGTCACGTTGCCGAAACTGAGAAATATGCTCATGTCACCTTTTTCTTCAACGGCGGTGTGGAGAAGCAATTTGAGGGCGAGGAGCGCGACATGATTCCCAGCCCTAAAGTGGCCACTTACGATCTCGAGCCAAAGATGAGCGCCATGGCTGTTGCTGAGCGACTTTGCGAGCGAATCTCTGAGGGCAAGTTCGACTTCCTAATGAACAACTTCGCCCCTCCCGACATGGTCGGCCACACCGGTATTTACAAAGCGGCCATTGAAGGCTGCGCAGAGACAGACAGAGCGATCGGGCGGGTGTACGAGCAGTGCAAGAAATCTGGCTACGTCCTCTTCGTTACATCGGATCACGGGTGAGCAATGCCCGCTGCTTCGAATCATTCCAAAGCAATCAGCTTTGAAGACCAGACTCGTGGCCCAGACCGGAGGATGTGACGCAAAGCTAACGAGTGTCCCAGGAACGCCGAGGAGATGTTGAACGAACACGGACAACCAAAGACTTCGCACACTACGAACAAAGTGCCTTTCGTCATGGCCAACGCGCCAAAAGGCTGGAGTTTGAAGAAGCAAGACGGGGTGCTGGGCGATGTGGCTCCTACGGTGCTGGATGTGATGGGCTTGGAGAAGCCAGAGGAAATGGGGGGCGCGAGTCTGCTGGTCAAGAATTAGAGGTTTAGCACAGTATTGCGGTGCACTGCCAGATTTTAGACAACATCTTAGACAAGATCGACGAATGTATCTAGATTTGCACCTCTTCTTAGTATATAGTTAAAATCCGCTATCAGATTGATAGGTACTTGCCCAGGGGCCTGCGGAGCAATTCCGCCCCGCTCCCCATTGGCCAACAGACCCCGCAGTCCTCCTTGCCTAAAAGCTGTTTTCCGCCTCAGGGCCAGCCCTTTCTTACACTTCTCCCGGTCACCTCTCCTTCCACAGATTACTTGTTATCCGTATCTCTCGACAAATGAGACCAGACCGTGCCCTTTGGCCCCACAGCGCTCTATAAGTCGTATTCACACTCAGCATCCCCCACAATGGCAGCCCTCACGGCCC
>QQTW01000179.1_pt1 | contig 36896 bp, 44 predicted proteins | sample 1904831 | NCBI WGS metagenome assembly QQTW01 (sample SAMN09435610, study PRJNA476489) | Subsurface metagenome, whole genome shotgun sequencing project.
GAGGAGGGCGGTTGTATTGCTTTCTTCTGTTGGGGAATGGGCGGATGGTGTTTGGGGGGTTTTATTTATCTCGTCCATTGCTCTGTGTATAAGGGGAAACTTAGTCGTACATGTACACTGTTGAACTTTTCATTTACATCTCATGTTATTTCACAACTGCACACTCCCGGGTAACTACACATAAATGCTTGATTCACACCTGCAATCATCCTACACCTAACTCATGCCTGGAAAATGCGCCTAAGCGCCCATGCACACAGGTAGCCATTTTTCATGTTTCTTTTCCATATTTATAAACATCAAGTTATTTCTGAGTTTAGCCATCGCTCAGACGTGGGTTGTCTGCCTCTACTTACGACTTACTCAAATAAGAGGGGTGTATAAGTAAGATAGCACTTGGCGTACAAGCAATCCGACAATTTACCTACCTGCGAGCAAGTACTCATAAGGATCCAGTACATTCAAACAGTCATACAGGTAGCAACCAGCGCCTGGCTCCACACTGACAGATAGAACTAGGTAACGATCGGGTCATATGCAACCCGACACCACACCTTCCTCCACGCCGACAATTGCCCTCTCCATCTGAAGTGCGCCCTCAGTCGTGCAGCTGCAAAGACTGTCGATATGTCCAACATCACAGGTCCTGAAAACAGAAAAAGCCTTCCAGAGCCTTGCACAAACTACATCGGCGCAAGCTCACTGAGATCAGCCACAGACCCAGACCCAGAGATGTGATGGAGACATTTACACACCTGCCTTGGCCGTGCCCCAGCATTCGCTTTCTTCATGTTGTGATTTCGAACATTGGGATCGGGTTCCTCCATGCGTTTACTGCTTGTGTTCATCATCTGCATATTGATAGTCCCAATAATCACACGTCTCCGTTTCTCTGCAAGCCGCTTGCATCGTTTAAGGGCAAGCTTTCATGTGTATTCAGCCATGGCAAGGCCCATATGAATCTGTAAATTTAAGACCCTTCCTGCGCTTCTGTTCTCATGCTCTTTCATGAAGGATCAACCTCGATGGACCGAAGAAGGAGAGAATGCGAAATGGTCTTGACGCCGCTGGTTGCTTTACCTGACTGGGCAAACGGAATGTTCGAACCACTCGGACAGGAAACTGTTGACGATCTCGCTTTCAAGGGTAGGGCCATCGGTCTGACGACCGAGGGGAGCGATGATGATTTCCAGGTATCGGCACATATACGGGCCCTAATCGTTCATGATGTCATCGAGCTTCGAACATACGGGCAGCAATTGTTCTTCCAACAAGAAACTGGATTGTGGGATGCTTCTTCTGTGGATAGCGAGGAAGAATTCTTTGAACAGGCCATGTGGGACCTGACCATATTAATGATAGCCGCATACCCAGACGTGTTCACGGAGCCATGTTGGCTTGACATTCGATAGGCCCGCGAGGCACCAATGAAGTTCGATGTCATGGATTTTCTCTCCGACCTTGATGGCAAGGATATCATCCCAGCGCTGCATGACGGGTAAGAACTCTCAGACACTCATTGAGATTCATTGAAATCTTTGATGTGCATCAAGGTTCAAGAGACCAACACTAATGATGGCCGTCTTCTCAGCAACGATCCGTTCCTCGGTCGATGGCTGATCCAATACTTACTCCCCGACAAACGTAATTTCGACTAGAGCGATGTGGTTTCCACGTTCTATGACCTTTTTCGAAGCCATTATGACAAGAGAAGGGTATAAGCCCAAGAAATGGGAAAGAGAACAAAATATATTGAAGTTCAAGTTCGAGGCCAATGAGGATTTGAGAAAGCTAGACGCTCGCAGATTTCCCACCGGATATGTCGCGGCAAGAAGCTGAGAAGATGTTGATTGTTGAGCCAAAGCTCGGTGCTCATAGCTCTGCATGCGAAAAATCATCTGAACGAGTTTGTTCCTTGATGCTCTTCGTGATAATCCTAGTCTTGCGTCAAGGTAGATCACCACACTCACAATACAAGCTGCTTAAGATGGCGCTTTCGTGGGTCCGAACTGTGTCGCTCATTTTTCTCTGAAAAGGGAATTGGAAGGTTCCGACCTCAATGAAGAGCCGATTGGCCGGCTTGGCGTTGGTACTGTCACAAGAGATATTACTGCGTGGGCTGCCTCGAATGCTCATAGGGCTATATATCAGCGTACGAGGACTTTCATCAGAGACACCCTCGGGCTGACTATTTGAGCGAAGCGCCCACCACTCAGCCAGAACTTCAACAGTCTCTGCAAACCCTCATGGGATTCCAACACCTTGCGGTCCGAGGCAGAGGGACACGACAATCCTTCAGTTAAGCTGCAGTTTTCAATTGAGTTAACAGGCCGGCTGGTGGCAGCTTGTCCCTGCGATTGGAATTGACGATGGTTGATGGAGTTTAAGTACTATCAGTGTTAGCATAATACTTGTTACAATCCCTGATCGTAAAAGATTGCCGTGATTGTCAAGCCCCATATGATACCTCGTTGGAGCAATCCATATGACATTGATTACGTAAGTGAAGATATGGGAGGACCTCCAAACACTGATCAGCAATATAGTTTCTTCCTGAAAGGGTCAGGTGTTGTTGAGGGGCCCTCCATATTTATCATAAAGGTGAAATGAGCAATCGTCTAGCCCTTGGATGCCATGCCTAAATACTTGAAGGGCTCATGTACGGACGACCTCCACAGATTGATTTCAACCAGATAGTACAAAGCTTAAGAATCGGCTATAAAGGCAGTCACGGGAACCATCACGGGAGCCTTCACTTGGGAGCGAACTGAAGTCCATACTTAGCGGTAGAACAGTCTAGCTTGGTATACTACAAGTTATACTGTCATTGCATTGTGGGAGGATCCATGAAGTTCGTCCAGCTACTCAAATATCGGGCGGCCTTTTATGTTCGGATAATAAGTAGCCGGTTTTGCGCGGACGCGCAGAGCTTGATGTTGATCGTGGTGCTGATCGTTGGAAGCGCATGATGTTTGATGGTTTCATAAGATGCGCTCCACAAAGCAACCATTTGGCTTTTTCTCTTGTGCAAAACAGCAGAGGCTCACTGTTCAGCGTCACGGCATTCCCGCCGATTGCCGTGCAACAGTTTTCCGCTTTTACTGAGGATATTTTTCATATTTATATACGATCATCCACGATATCTCTCAATCCAGTGCATCAAGCGGCTTTCTTTACTGGATAGCCCGTCATGGCTAACGAATTTCACTGCTCCTCAATGACATTTCTTCGACTCTCAGTCGTATTGACAGTTCTTCTATTTGCCGTGTCCACCGCTTCTGCCCCTGAACCAGGCAGAGGCCGAAGGGTGGTACCTTCTCCATGGGTCCGTCACCCTTCCTTTCCCACAAATACCCCCTTTCCAACTAACACAAGACATAGTGGCATCCCACTTGTCCCGGCCCATTACCTCCACGATACAATGATAACGGCAGACCAAACTTCCTAGTCAACGCGTTCCGGGACATGTGGGTGGACATCCAGCAAGCACCGGCGATAACGACCTTGAACGATTTCTGCAACGACGCTCGGGGAGCCAGTTGTGGCTGCTCATTTAAAAGCGATAGTAGGGATGCTACTCCATCCCTTAAATGCTGGGGAGGGTGGGGGGGACCGGCTCCTGGACAGGCATATTTCGCTCTTTTGCTATGCAAGTTTTCGTGTCATTGCAATTGATAGCTGCCATGTGGAGGCAACCCTGTGGAGAGTAGGAAACCCCTGGGAAATTGAAAAACGGGGGTTGTGAGATAGAGAGATGTGGGTGGACAAGGGTTGTATGTCGGGCTGGATTGGGAAAAACTTACTGTATCTATGAAAACAATGAGACACCGACGGGTGCTCAGCTCTATTGATTGCGAGTCATTCATCATGACCGTATTAGATCTTCACAGTACAATTGGCATTGTCCGATGTCAAGTGACCGGGAGGACACTGATTTGGGTTAAGGTACCTCCGACCATTACGCTGACTCATCAGCCCTTGATGTTAGATGTGGTCCGTGCTCCATAGCAACCGGACTCCTACTAGATGTAAACAAACTCATGCGCCTCATGACGATTTACTTCCCTTTACATTAATAACGCCATCAACGTCAAAAGGTTACAGAACATTGTAGGCTCCCAAAGTGTATCAAATTTCATCATGGATCCCCCACCCAAACCATCATCATCAACCCAACTCTTCCAAGTCTACCTCCGCCTGCGCCCACCGCCATCCTCCCTCGTCCAAGTCACGCCGCAATCCCTCTACCCGCTCCTCACACCACCTGAGCGCTACCTGACCGTTGAAAAGCCAGCACATGACAGCGAACATGGCATGCCCACACACATAACGCTAAATCCGCCGTCGGACTCGCGCAAGCGTGCGGTCGAAAAGTTTGCTTTTACCAAGGTGTTCGAAGAAGATGCGTCACAACTGGATTTGTTTACAGGCGCAGGGGTAATTCCTTTGATCGAAGGGGTACTGGAGGAGGGAAGAGATGGGTTGCTGGCTACGTTGGGAGTGACGGGATCTGGGAAGGTCTGACTAAGTTGCGAGTCCAGGTCTCGAAAAGTCAATACTAACATGACGCAGAGTCATACCATACTGGGCTCTAAATCTCAGCGTGGTCTTACGCAAATGTCGCTCAACGTTCTATTTAGATCTCTCGGTTCCAGGACGATACATCCGTCTTCGAATCCAATGCTAGTCCCCACCCTGGCCGCGACAGACGCATCCGAAGCCCAAATACTTTCCGCTTCGAATTTCCTCGAAGGTGTATACGGGGATGGGATTGCAGAACGCGTGGCATCAAGAGCACCAACACCCATGACGGTAGGCATAACCCCAGACATTGGACCCCAAAGCCTTACATACCCCAAATCCCGCGGCCCGCGAGGCCAATGGTCAATACTCGGTCTGGGCGGCGTCTCTTCTCCCCATGAAGAGAACGTACCCAGCGTCCGACCAGCCGCGCCGTTATCTACCCCGAGCACAGGGATAGGCTCCCCTGGGAAGGGTCCCTTTCCACTCCCTTCCCAGCTCCCCTTCTGGAATAGTCCCAGGATCACAAGAACCGTTGCTAAACTGAGATTTGGCAACCTAAAGGATTGCGGATATACCCCAAGCGTGCCGCGAAAGCACCTCCCTCAGCGACCGTCAGCTCTACCGCAACTCCCTGACGTAAGCGATGTCACCGTCAACGTGCGTTCTGACGCCGATTACGCGATTCTGGTGTCCATGTACGAGGTCTACAATGACCGCATCTTCGATCTTCTTTCCAATACCCGCAATGTCAAAGATCATCGTCGGCGTGCTCTCCTGTTCAAGCCTACCGAAGCTTCGGCAGACCGTAAAGTCGTCGCTGGCTTGCGGAAGATCGTGTGTGGGAACTGCGAGGAAGCGTTGATGGTGCTCGAGATCGGGTTGATGGAGAGACGAGTTGCAGGTACGGGCAGTAATAGCGTGAGTTCAAGAAGTCATGGGTTCTTCTGTATCGAGGTGAGGAGTAGGAAGTCGTCAGGGAAGAGCGAGTGGACGAGCAGTCAGATGACTATAGTGGATCTTGCCGGTGAGTATCTTTGGCCAATGCGCAAAACATGTCTGATAAAGACGCCGTCCAGGTTCGGAGCGAGCACGAAACGCCAAGACAGCCGGTGCCACTCTCGCCGAAGCTGGCAAAATCAACGAAAGCCTGATGTACCTAGGACAATGCCTCCAAATGCAAAGCGACTGGCACGACGGGAGCAAAGTAAGACCACCCCCCTGTACCCTGCTTTAACTACACCACGCCATACTAACACAACCACCCCAAAGCCCTCTCTCGTCCCCTTCCGCCAATGCAAACTGACAGAACTTCTCTTCTCCAACTCCTTCCCTTCCCCTCATCCCACCAACCATCCCACCAACCCCACCCCTCACCGCAACCCCCAGAAAGCAATCATGATCGTCACCGCCGACCCGGTCGGCGACTTCAACGCCACCTCCCAAATCCTGCGCTACTCCGCCCTCGCCCGCGAAGTCACCGTCCCGCGCATTCCCTCCGTCACCAGCACCATTTTCTCCGGTTCCGGCACCAACGCAACGACCATCACCCGCAGCTACGGGACCAACGGACGCGTGACGCCGAATCAAGGCGGCGGAGAAGACTTTGAAGTCGCGATATCGGAAATTGCCCGTTTGAACGAGGAAGTTGAGGCGTTGAATCTGCGGTTGTTGGAGGAGGGTAATAGGAGGGTCGAGGCGGAGATGAGGTGGAGGGCTGCGGAGGAGAAGGCCGAGAGTGTGGAAGCTCTTGTTAGGGAGGAGTGCTGGGCGGAGATGGAGAGGAGGTTGGAGGAGGAGAGGGGCCGGTGGAGGGGGGTTTGGGGCGTTGAGGTACGATCGCTTCTGTCACTCTTTTTCGGAGCAAAGAAACATGCAGCTTACCATTTTGTGAGCAATAGGCGGATCATAACGACGAACATCTAGATCGGAAATTGGAGATTTTGAGTAGAGGGGTCGTTGAGAGTGAGCCTTTCCCCCCTTTTTTTTCCCTTCTCTTCTCCTTCCCCCTTTCTCCTCTCAACCATTCAACAAACCTCCACACCACAACCCTAACTCCACACGCGCACCTAGTCCACGAAGACCCCCCTCCCACCCCGACCGCCCAGATCCACGACCTTGAATCCGAAAACGCCGCTCTCCACCGCAAAGTACAGGCCCTCGAACGAGAATTCCAGTGTCGATCGCCTACAAAATCCCAAAGCAGGAAACCGAAACCAAAATCGAAGGTCTTGGAGACGTACGAAGCTGAGGCGGGGAGTAGTGACGTCGAAAACGTCGGTTACGGCATGGGCGGAATGAGGTTGGATGATGGCGATACCGATGATAAGGAGGTTGGAGCCGTCGTGACGAAGACGCCGAAGACGACGCAGAAGAAGAAGGTGAGGAAATTGACGACGAGGAAGTGGGATTTGGGGCTTGAGATTGAGGGGTCGAGTCCTTGATTTTCGAGATTCTTGATGGGACTCATTCGAGCGCCTTCGGGCTTTCTGACGAAATTATGGAGGACGTTAGGAGTATTTCTTTAGTTCACATCTCTAATTCGTGGCTTGACTGAGTGGGCGTGAGTAAGTTAGCCCATATCTCTCAAGATGAAGCACGACACTACAGACCAATCTACCCCCCGTCGGCAAAACGGGCAAGTGATTCCAAACAAGGGTTTCTCCTCGATGCAAGAGCAACCCTTCCGCAAGGAGGTGCATCAGCAGTGCGCTGCCACGAGATCTGTTCTAATCTATTGGATCAGAGCTAAACCCGAGCTCGAACCGATGTGCGCTCTCAAAGTTCTCGTCTCAGTGCCCCCCATTTACCGTAATCGCAGATCGGGACATGTCAAAACGCTCTAGGCGAGACACAGCAAGCTTCGTTTAACCCACTGCGAAATAGGAGTAGAACCATTCGCAAGGGTTCTTGTCTATGTCCGAATCAACGCCGGCCATTGTATTATCCGACTTACCCATAACGCGCATTTCCCGAAGTGGCCTATCCCGTTTCGAAAGCTCGATTGCAAGTCCCATCCTATGCGCCAACACTCAAGACCCCACTAGACCGCCTCTGCCCCTGCCCCTGTCCCTGCATCCCGCTTCCCATTGCATTCCCCACCCCCATCTCCATTGCCCCAGCCATACCCCCAATCCCGGTCCCGGTCATCGCACCGGACCCACCCATCAGAAGAACCTCGCGCATCCTCACCGGCACACCAAGCACAGTATGACTAAACGTCTCGTAATCGTCGTCAATCAACCATTCCAGATCGGCCGACTCGGGCGGGAGGACGATGCCGTTGCCCGGTCTGGGGTAGGGGATGTCTTCGTCGTAAGTGTAAGTGGTGGCTATGGTGTTGCCATTAGGGGAGGGGGGCGAGGAAGGTTTGGTGGCGTCATTGGGAGGCTGAGAGGGGGCGTTGGTTGTTTGGTGGGGATTGGTCATGGATGTTGGGTCCTGTGGAGATGTGATGGAGTGTTTCGGGGGAAAGATAGGTAGAGTCGGATAGATATCCGCAGCGTGCAGGAGCATGGAAACGAGTTGTTCGTGCGTGAGACCGGTGAGATACGCACGCCTCTACACCACCACCACCACGACGCTCTCGTCAGCAAAGTCCACAAAGAGCCACGGCTTCGAGAAAGAGAACATACCTCCTCCGCGCTCCATCCCTCCCCACGCCCCTTGCCCTCTCTTCTTTCCCCCACACACCCTCTACAGAACCACTCCATCTCCGCCACTTCCACAACCTCCCTCCCAATCGGCGGATCATGACAATGCTGATGCCACCCCCCATTACACCCATCGCAAAAAACAATCACGTTGCTCACGGGACTATGTCCTCTCAGACAATTTCTGCAAACGCTCGCTTCGCCAGCGCGTCGGCGGCGACGGCGTGTGGGAGCGGAGTCGGAGTCCGGAATAGCGGGCGTAAAGGGTGTGGGTTTGAGAATACGGCGGCCGGAGCGCGATTGGGTGGGATGTGGGGTGTAGGTTTCTGATGTGGACGAGTCCTGTTGAGGGGGTGAGTTAGTGGGGGCCTGCGGAGGTTGGAATGGTGAGGGTGGAGCGGGGGAGGACGTACGTCGCCGTCTTCGGAGCTGCCGGCTCTTTTCCGCTTTCCACCTCTGGCTCCGCCCCGTGCGCGACTGCTTCCTCTTCCTCTGCCCCGGGGCCTTCCGTTGGGTGTAGTGTTTGACGGGGTAAAAGTAGGGCCCCCAATGGGTTTCGTGTCCGTATTTTCGACCCGAATTGTGCCTCTCGCGGCCGGACTTGTTCCTTTCGCACCTCGGCCCCTGTTTGGACTTACCAGTAAAGCGGCTGACGCGGGCATGTTGTGACTCGTCAACATCTGCGAAAGAACTTGCTCGCGCGCCGCTTCCCAGCCTGGGGTTGTGCCCTTGCCATTACTTAGATTGACGCGTGCGAGGATCTCATTTGTGGAGGCGGAGAGTTTGGGAAGCACTGGTTTAGGAGCAACGAATGTTGGTGAGGACTGTACCATTGAGGTGTGCGTAGTCGGTGGTGCTGAGGTCGAGGCGGTGTTTGACCATTGGTGCGTTTGCTGGGGATTGGCTGGAGCTGCTTTTGGAGCTGCAGGTTGTAGTCGCGGAATTGAAAACTCATGGAATGTCTGTTGCGATGGAGAGCTGTCCAGTGTTGGGTTTGATGTCATCGTGCCAGGTACTCTTACAAATTATCCAGCGATGAACTTTAGATTACCTTAGCTGGATAGGATGCTGGGGCGTAGGGCTGGCTTACTAAGCAAAGAAAGCCTCTAGGGCTGTCACCACATTGCAAGCGACTTTCCAACAAACACTTGAACAGCTATTTTGTGTCGAGAATAATAAGAAGTTGCTGACTCTATTCCCTTTTGTTACAAACTTCGTCTTCATGGTAAACTAAAAGGATTCTCTGACGAGGTGGTGGGGAGGAGGAAACGGTGTCGAAATCTGCTGCGACGCCATTACGTTGAATGCTGGCGCAACGGTTTTGAGATTGGTCTAAGGTGTAGTGTAGGAGCAAGATAGAAGGGCCTAGGTAAGTTGGATTCAGAATGCGTAGGGTGAAATGGAGAGGACGCAGTTTGGAAAGTGGAGAGCTGAATCTGCACACATGCTCGAGGTTGTACGAGAGGGTACAGCGAGAGCTCCCAGGCAAGCACACAGCCGTGGTATGTGGTGGTCATGTTCAAGGGTCAAAGGAAATCCGAACGAAGGTGTCAGGCACTTCCCACTTGATGAATTACCGCTGCATCTTTCAGAGCTCCTGCACGATTTTGAAGAGCAAGTACCACTATGCCGGGCATATAAGTCGCCTAAGTCATGCTGCGTGGAGCGCAAGCTATCGCTATTTCCTCCAAAGTTGAGGGAGAAGAGGCAAGTCATCGGCCTCATTACAAGCAAACTTCAGTCAGTTTTTGTATCAGCTCCCTTGGTGTTCTTCTTGTGGAGTTCGCAGGTGCTTCCCAATTCTCTATCCATTCCGCGAAGCTTGATGCAGTGTAGACAGAACCCTTGGAAGGCTCCCATTGCAGCCGACCTAGCTCCCCTAACGGTCGAACTGAACTTAATACGGCAGAGCGAACAAGTGCACGATGAGTTTATATCTGCCGGGTATGCCTGTAGACGCACGCACACTCCGGAAAGTGACACTGATGTCAGGGCACCCGCTAACGGCCATACCCCAAGGCTTTTGAGTGATCTAAGATGTTTCCAAAGTCGGTTACCGTTGTCACCCCGACAACTGTTGCGTACGGCGTCAGGGTTTTCGTTTAGTATAGGCGATATTGTGTCCGCCAAGTCGAGGGAGAGCTGACACTCGATCTCCCGTTTATTTTGTTGTAGGAGCTCTATATCTTTACGTCAGTCTCCGGCCCTTGCCTTTCAACGCCGGATGGAGATTCACCAACGACCCCATCAGGAAGCGAGCCCATCATCTCAGGCTTATCAATGAAGCCCTTGCTATGGTAAACCATCATTATCGATACTTGCTTGAATGCCTCCGCGTCATTGAACACGTAGAAAGGAAACAGTAGACTGTGCTTGTTCTGTGTGTCCCATGATTGGGCTTGCTGGAAGGAGCTCAACCAAGTCCTACTCCACGGCTCCAGCTTTTCACCGCATGCGTATTTATCGCAGAGAATAGCAAGCTCCACGAGAGCTTGATGACTCGGTTCTTTTGCTACTCCATGGGGTCGATGGTGGAGTATGTTGCAAAGTGTGGTCATAGCACCCGCGTTGTCCTCAGGAAGTGTTATCCGCAACGTGCCCGTAGTCTGAAGTTCCTTGCCCTCCGAAAAGCTTGGACTGAACATTGCTTTGAAGACGGGCGATGCCAGACCAAGTACTTTTGACGAGACCTGAAGCTCTGTCCTGTCAAGAACCAAGACAACGTCGCCCTCAGGATCGATGATCTCCGATATCTCTGGAAAAGTCTTCATTGTAACAGAAGTTCGTTCAGCCGACGCCGTTGCCTAAGCGTGCGACACGTATCAACTGGACTGCGTTGGCAGTAAGTTACAGTAAAAGCATGTAGAAGTGAGTCAAGAGCTTACCACGGCAGACTTCAAATTGGTATGGTGACCGTGAATAGTATCAAGGTATCAAGGTCTATTCACATAGAACTGAGCGTCGACCTGGCGGTATATGCACGGATAGGGTTATTTGTTCGGCTCAAAACTTGTGAGTTCTGTGCAAGTCAACTGCGTTCGATTTTCCTAATGTGTTCGATAAGATGAAAAGATGAGTTCCAGACGGAACAAGGCTGAGGCTCGAGTCATATCACGAAGCGCCGATGAAATGTGACGTAAAAGGGTTGGTTGAGTTAGCATTTGCCGCTGTGGCCCCTTCATGAGCTGAACAGTCCTGTGTTTCAACGACAGCGATACGCCGTATACCAAAACTGTCGAGTTCCAGTACATGTGGGCTTTCAGTGGAATAGATGCCTTTTTCACATCGTACTGGGTATGGAACATTGAAGCGACCCAGAATTACAACCACGTGACCCGAAGCAGGCGAGATTGATCTTAAACGCAGCAATGGACAAGCGAAGATTGCAAAAACTCGTGAGACTTGAAGCGCATCAAGTATAGTCGTCATGATCGAGGATTGACAAAGCAAAGTAGATACAAATAACGCTACTGTATCGGTCATGAAAGAGGGAATCAGCCAACACCCCCAAGAACATAAAATTTTGAAAAGAATAGGTCCCAAGAACCATCCAGTCATCTACATTATCCACAACCCTAATAGCTCTCCCATTTCTGTCCATCAAGAGCCACCAGACGATTGAAGAGCTCATCCCTGAGCGGCAGAGCCGTTATACGCCAAGTCTGGCCCATTTTATCAACAATCTCCAACCCGTCAGCAACCTCGCGATCTGTAGCCCACCCAACCACAAGTTTCGCCTTCCATCCGAGCCCACCTATTTTCTTCAGCTCTTTGATATCGGCAATGGCAACAGAGAAAGCCGGCTCCACGCCACCAGCCTCTCCAGTTCCTTCGGTGGATTGACTGGCAAATGAGACACAAGGAGTGGTGGCCGAGGTGCTGATATATACGTATCCCTTCTTTCCCTTGTAGCGGGCCTTGAAGTCAATAGGCCCTGAAGGCTTTTGCTCCTCAGGCGTCGGCAGAACGCCAAGATGCTCTTGCGCAGGCTTCGATCCTAAAGTCGCTCGCACCTTGTCCACTCCAAGCTTGGTCTCGACACTGGTCTTGGTTGTGCCTTTCAGGAAACCAAGAATGCGCGAACCATGCTTATGTTTTGCGTTTCCTTCAGTACTTTCGTGCGTGGATTGGGTTTCGTTGGGGTCTGCATGAATGGCATCGTGGAGCTCTCCATGTGATGCGTCCAACGAAAGTTCCTGTGTATCCAGAGCGGCCGGGCCCGAAGGTGGTGGGTCTGACGAGCGAGGTGGAGGAGGGAGAGGAGCTTTATTGGCTTCTCCAACACGTAGGAGCGTGATAGTAAGCTGCGCGTTGGTGGGAACTCCTTTGAGGATAGTGCTATGTCGTCGTCAGCAAAGTGTCTTGAAAGCGCCGAAGTCGACAACTCACCGCCTAAGTTCGAGATACTGCTGCCAATTTGGAATATTGCGGTTGAGGAGATCAAGGGCCCTCCAGAAGACCGGATCTCCGAAGAAGCCAGCACCGACGAAAAAAGTTGTCATCTTCATGAACATCGAAGATGTTGTAACAAGTGCAATCGCTACTGCAGGTACAAGTACACCAGCAAGCCTCATCCGTGCTGTATCCTTTGGAAATGGGGGTGTAGGTGATAGAGCGCTTAGTAGCATGTCAGCATTTACATCCAGAATTACCAATACACATACTTGGCAAATCTCTCCCATCCATCGGCGATATCACCAATGACGTGCATGATCGGCCTCATCTTCGTCCACATCGCCTCTTCCATGGGTTGCTTGGTCTTGTCATGATGAGCAGGAGCCGTCCCAGTTGAAGTGGAGCCTTTAGCATCAGCACCTTGTATAGCCATCTTGGTCGGGTCTGGCACGGATTTATCGAGTGGATCTCCACCTGGAGTTGACTGATCATGCTTTCCAGTAGCACTGCTCAGAGCGATGGTTGCAAAGCTGGACACGAAGTTGCTGGCTTCTTGCTCAACAGCTTCGCCCTTATGCTTCTCTGGTGCTCCCGTCGCGCTGTCATGACTGCCAAGCACCCCAGCCTTGGGCGACTGTACACCGCCTGTCTTTGAATTTACCAAAGCCAGAGGTGCCGGCGGGAATAGATAGTGTCGTGAAGGCGGGTACATGATCAGCACTATCATAGTTGTGAAGAAAAGCGGGACCAAGAAATTGAAAGCCCATGCGATGAAATAAGCCTGGCTAGCTATTAGATGCGTCATTCTATTGGGATTGGGGCACACACTGAAGCAAAGGCGATTGTCCGGCGAGGTTCTCGCCATGATCTCAGGCGCGCAATGTGGTTTCCACCGCCCATGAGACCGATGATGACAGTCATATACAACCTTTCGATGTTGCTCCGGAGCTTATCGGGCGAGAATTCATCCTCATCGGCGATATTGAGGTCTAGACCTCCAGGTGGATCATAATTGATTGCTTTCACATGGTACATTTGCTTCGGGCACATAAATCTTAGTTTACCGCGCGTTGAACGGCGCACGGGGGTTCACCATCATACCTTGTTGAAACGTCTGACTAGAAGCCATAGCTGTTCATTGGGAAGACCGCCAACAAGGGGCTTTGGGACATCCTTGGGGTGCTCTGTCCACCCAAGGTCTTTCACCTCCGGCTCATTGTGCCCTAATTGTGCCACGCCTTTCTCATCGTGATCGGTATGGGCCAGTGCATGGCTGTCCGATGGAAGGTGCGACGGTGAGGTACTTGAAGTAGGTGTATTCAGGAACGAACTGTTGGAGGTCGAAGTATGTCTCGTATGAGATTGTGAAATTGTTGTAGTATCCCCAAGCGGCACCACCGGCGGAGGCCCTTCCAGCTCGTCATCAGGAACTGGCCCTCCGTCCTTGAAGACATAGCCTGGCATAGGCATCTGGAGGTGTCAAATTAGAAGCGAAAGAGGAATTGTAATCCTGCAGTGTCAGTCTACGATCAATTCGGTCGGTGATGGTTTCTACACAAAGTCAAACAGCAGGTTCGAAGCGATCGAGGCAGGGACAAGCGAACTGACGTCACTCGGTCGACGTCGTGAATTTGCACGCGACTTACACAAACAACGTGAAATCAGACAAGAGAGCTGAAGCATCCGTACCACGGCCTTCAATATTCACTTGAATAACTTTGAACGCCTTCTATTGCAGCACTTTCTTGGTTGCTACTCTCCTCGATATTTTACTTATGACAAGGAAAACGAAAATGCCAACAACGCGTAAACCAGCCATGATAGCATCTTCCCACTATGCTTCTTGCTGAGACTGAACAGCAAGTTGCGAACTTGGACTTACTCATACTGTTGACTCAGTATACAGATGGACATGAGCCATATCAACCGCCCTATCACCTATCTATTGCCCCTGCAGCACATATCAACTATGTTCCCAGATGAATCGGCCGTTCTAATTGGGATGCAGCACTGGAAGCCTCCAGATATTCGTTAAAGACTGGCGTAGGAGCAGCAGGCTCCATTGTCGCGCAGTCGGAGCTAGCTTGAGCGATGTCTGACGCCACAATACCTGAGTAGTCGTCGTCACAGTAGTTGTGGACAGACTTGTCGTTGTGGACACGCTCGGTGTGGTGGACCAAGCCGTTGAAGTCGTCGTGGCCTTGCATGGCGCTGGGCACGCTGCAAGAATAGGTTAGTCGGCTTCGTCAAAGGAAGTCCTTGATCATCTGCTTTAAACGGGCTGGAAAAGGATCGGTGGGTTAAGAGACCAAGGCCACTTTTACAGAGTGCATTGACGCAGGGTACCTCTATCTTGAAGTCCAAAGATAACCTCTGGAGATAGCTGACCTACTTCTCTCAGCACGGCAAAAACAAGCTGTAAGAGTGTTGATTATAATGTGAGCACACAATTGAGCACCAGAAATGCTTTTTGCTGACGGGTTTGGGCAGGTTGACGAAGAATTTGTTACTACTCGAACGGTGCATTTGTGAGTGCTATCCTTCTCTGGACAGTTGTCACCTTACCTTATGTTCGCTTGACCGGAGCCTGCGATGGGAACAGACGCTAACGTACAGCAAATCAGGTTCCAGGACTGGCAGCAGCCAGTAACCCTGTGTATCATAATGCGCGGCTATTCACTGAACCGTCTCCTCCGAAGCCAGACTTAGACCAAAGGCCGGATCCAAGCCCTGGTTCGAGTAATCTTATAGTCACGGAAATCCCTCAGTGTACTCAGGACAACGGCAAGGCATATGCTACCAGCTTCGACTTCGGTGGCACACGTAAGTACCTTCTCCGTCAAGCTGGCTTTAGGTAGTACTGGAAGCTAACATGAAGGACAGCGGCCTCCGGAAAGTGTTGGTTGAAGAGCTATTGGGATGCTGATTCACCGCGCAAGAGCCAGGGGGTGGCCGCCATCAGCGCACAGACGTGTTCGAAACCAACAGGCTGTAACCCTATAGAACAGATAGTTTACGAGCTAAAAATGGGTAGCGACGACGATACCCAGGCCTCAGCCCATTAATAGGAGATTAACCCAAGCTTCAATCTCGAGAGCAATGAACATGACTTAGTACCTCAAGGACGCTGAAGCGCATGATATGTCCAAGTAGAATGCATATAGAGACATTTTATGAGGACGAAATTGATAGCAAGGCATTGATCCTATGTGTTTGCCCTCATCCTCTTATCGCTTATCTTAGGCGAGCCAAGCCAACGTTATGTGGTCATCGACCATGACTGTCCTTCACATCCAACGTTCCCTAGAATCAGCCCAAATCAGCCTACATCATCCTGGTGCTTAGCATCATGGAATCGGTCATATCTACTCCTGCTTTGCGTGCTGCCATACGATTTTCCCTGACGGCAACATGGGAATCACCTCCCATCAATAGCGAAGCCTTATCAGTAAGCGATACGGGAGGTCCTCCGCAACGGAACAGCCCTGTGTTTAGGAAGTTAGTAGAAGGAATACTATACTCGCGAAGGTTCATCTTGAGCTATCATGTGGTTATTTTCGGCCTTCTTGTCGTCTTTACCACTGTGCATTGGGCCGGCCGGTTGCAGAAGTGGAGAAGAAGAAGACCGAAAAGTGAGCTTAGGAAACAAAAAAGGGACCATGACCCCAAGTGGCTGCCGGCCGGTTCCCTGTCGATGGTCAAAAGTGCCTCTATGACGGATAGGGAGACCGGAGACACGTCGTCATCATCAAGTAGTACTCTCCAGGGTGCTGGCACGCCTCCTTACCATGGCAAGGTCGGTGGGGTTGATACTGAGGAGACGACTCTGCTACCGAAGCAAAAGCACGAGAGAAATCAAGCTCGCTCATCCGTCATTTCCAGTGTCCACGCGTGGCTTGAGTACCAACCTCGACCGATTTCTGTCATCAATAGAACCCTACCATCGAATGGGACCACGATAGCTATCCTAGGATTCATCTTGCTGAATGTGTTCTATGTTTTCTACCGAGTACCGTTCTCTATTCCGATGCTATTCGTCTTTGCAGATAGAGCGTCAATTGTATTCGTGGCAAATCTACCCCTGCTCTATCTTCTCGCTGCGAAAAACCAGCCGATCAAGTTCCTGACCGGGTATTCCTACGAATCTCTGAACATCCTCCATCGTCGTCTTGGAGAGCTCATGTGTCTTTTGGCGTTACTTCACTCTGTCGGCATGGTCGGAGTTTGGTACACCCTTCTGAGACCAACCGGGTTTACCTTTGTAAGGTTCCTCTTGAGTAAGGTAATTCTATTAGGTCTTGGTGCTCTACTTGCATATGAGCTGCTTTATGTTACGTCTCTGGGGAGCTTCCGTCAGAGATGGTACGAGCTGTTTCTGGGGTTGCACATCATTCTTCAGGCTGCAGCCGTAGTTTTTCTGTGGTTTCACCATGCCAATAGCAGGGTCTACGTCGGTATCGCTGTGGCAGTCTTTCTGATCGACAGGCTTGTCTACCGTTTGAATCTGAAGACGAACACCGTGCGAGCAGATATAAAGGTCTTGGAGGATGAGGAAACAGTAGCCCTCTCTATGGTCGTGCCATTCAACAGAAAGAAAAATTTCCGAAGCATCTTCGGATGTGGAATCACTAGCGGTTGGAAACCTACAGAGCATGTCTTTCTCACTGTACCGTCACTGGCACGAAAGCATGTATTTCAGGCGCATCCTTTCACAATTGCTTCTCGGGCTCCTACTTCTTCCGATACGGGTGCCTCCATCGATCTAATTATTAGAGCTCAGGATGGGTTCTCGGCTGATCTGTTGCAATACGCAAAATCCTACAAATCTGCCTTAGTCCGACTCGATGGGCCATATGGATCACAGTCTGCCGTGCGATTATTACGTGACAGCGAGCTGGCGGTGGTCGTCGCGGGCGGCAGCGGCATTGCCGTTGCATGGCCGCTTGTGTGGTCGCTGTTGGATACTCAAAATTCGACCGATCTAGAACGTCTCAGTGCTGATCTCCCGAAGAGAGTTCTTCTTATCTGGGTTGTTCACCAACGATCCCATTTCTCTTGGATTGGAGAGGAACGTCTCGCTGCGCTACAGGCGCGAGGAGTGGAAACGATACTTCCAGAACCGACGGAAGAACATGGTCGACCTGACCTAGGATCGATCATTGACTCTTGGCTTCGGTCTAACCGTGCAGAGTCCCATGACGGAACTGACAGGATTGGCGTGGTGTGCTCTGGACCCGATGGGATGAACAGAACGGTCAGAAATGCTTGCGCATCGATGATGGCACAAGGTCGGGATGTCGGCGTCGAGATTGAGAAATTCGGATGGTGAAGAGCATCTTTCAGTACCCTTTCAATGCAAGGTCCGGTCTTACGAGAACATCTCGGACAAGAAAGCAATCTACAAAAAAGGAGCACTCGATGAGTGAACCAACACCGTTAGAGGAGGCTTGTTCTCGAGAGCAGCACAACGTCCTGGGTATATTTCTACGTCTCGTTTTCCGTACAATCGACCTAAGTCCACATTGCGTAATATGTTCTTTCCATTTCCCAACTTCACCGTCACCTATGCGCACTTGGATGTTCCACTTTAGGGCTCCGAACTTCCATGGCCGCTGTCGAGGTCACCTGAGATGGGCGCATCCGAACTTCCAAATATTCTGCGAAATAGAAAGTGGCCAGTCATATATCATCACCATAACCCTCGTTTGCAAGTTGCGACGGAGCTTGACTTCCCAGCTGCATGATAAGGTGCTTGGGAAGAAAACATTGGTTGCCTCAACGTGATCGAGAAACTTGTGGATCTGATCAGGAGGCTAGGGAACTTATTGCCCCAGGTCACGGTCTTGGGAATGCGGATAGTAATGGTTGCGTGGAGCAGCTTGCGAAGGCATTGGCTCGGACATGTCGGAGGCTTCGTGGGTGTCAAAGACCGATTTCGACGCAGTCAGAGCATTTGCGGCTTGAGTCCGTCTATGGATGGTTCCGGTTATTCGGCGTTGACAGGGCTATACACGGTCAAGGCAGACACGAGGTTTGGGAGGGACAGTGTAGGTTACACTTACTAGAACTTATGAGTTATGATTGCTATAGCGTAGGAGCGATACAGTTGTTGTCTCATCGTTCGTCTTCTTCCTATGGGATGTAAGCCAGTGAGCAGATGAGAAATTTGGTGCCGAAGACCCTTGAGAACCGTGATGTCTGACTACAGATGAAATGACCGTAGAGAATCAATGCTCTTTTTTGTTAATAGTCATTAATGGTAATATAACCTGGGCAAGGGCGCTCTCTCTCGATCCAAGGGGTATAATACGACATCTATCTACAGAGCCGTGCATACGTTTCGCGACATTGAACCTGGCTTTGCCACAATTCCCACGAGGGCTCTTGGTCAGGTTGGCACAGGTGCAGTCAAGGTATCTGGAGATCCGCTCTCTTGGGTACTGGTTACCATGAGCCTGGACTGTGGGACGACACCCCTTTCTGCAGCAAATTATTGTCGATACATTGACTTGACTTCTCATAAGAACTTCGTTGGTAGTCATTCTGGAGATGGGATTTCAGCATACCTGACATGGATTTCTCTGTGATGCTAGGTGTCGTGCATGACTGCTGTGCAGGAAGGAGTACAACTTCAGGTATTCCGAGGGTGTGACAAAGTGCAACAAGTATCATCTTCTCTCCCTGCCTGGATGTCTCATACGACGGCATATCATACCTTCCACCAACGCGCAGAAAACCTGATCAGACTGAGGGAATGCCTCAAGTCCTCAATCTTGATATCATCTCCTGCCACGGCAGAGCAGCCAAGACTGTTGGTTTGCATGCGCAGGTGGTAATAATAACAAGCCTGTAGTATAAGGCAAGGAACAGAAACTCATGATAATGAGCCTTCGGGAGCTCTTGGGCCAATGGATGACCTCTGTGAGTGCATCTTCATGAGATGCAAGCCTGAGGTAACTTAGTGTACAAGGAGCTTACAAACCGACACCCGGTGGGGAGGTACGAATATGTTGGGGTAAACGGGGAAGCTCTCAATAGTGTTTCTCCGCACAAATCGGGATGACTCCGGACCGCGTGAGCCGCCTCCTTTTCGTGATGATCGATCCCGCAGTGTCGAACCTTATCTCGTTCAAACCTCAAGCCACACAGATCAAATCCTTCACTTCAATCCAATGACGCCCAAAAAGTGAAGATTCATACTTTCCACATCTTGCTGACACAATTCTTCACGCCATTTTACTGTCAAGATTATTCATGAGCCCTTTATGCGAATGGTCTTTTCACACTGCCTCGTACCAACGCGGGGTCGACAAGGGACAATCCGGATGTAAAGGTAACCTTTGAGCAGGCCTGAGGATTAGCTGTCAATTTGTTCATTATTGGTCATGCTACATGAGAGAGGGTCAGATGAATCAACGGTGTCAGTACCTAAGGGTAAACACCACTGGCCGTTGGTGACATGATCCACGCGACTCCGGCATGTTGTGTGGGGAATATCTGCATGCAAGATCAGCTCCGACAGATTTAAACCTTCAGATCTGCATCCTGCATTCAGCTTGCGCCTCACATCATGCAATGCATTGTCGCTAGGTGGCTGAAGTATAGCAACTTGATGCGTTCCATTCTTTCTGAAATCTCCACTTCAGGGCAGTAAAAGCAACTCCACCAACACCGACGAGCAGGGTTGACAGCTCGCTGGTGCATGAAGAAATCTCTTCGGCACAGATGTGGGATTGACAGGCTGTCCTCACGACGTGCTCCACCACGCCGCCGATGTCATGGAATACGTCCGCACCGCAGCTCAGAACCGCATGGACTGACAACGGCCTTCTGATTTGACAGCAAGACATGTTGTTAGCCGTCTTTGACCTATGCTCTATTGGGTCACATATCACACAGCCTCCTTGATCCATATTCGTGTACGGAAAGGTTTTGATACAAGCTACGATGTTGCCAATCCTTGCCAACTCTCGCCACTCAATACACAGTTTGGGTTAGGGAGCCGAGGCGCGCGGCTCGGGCCACCCGCGAACTCAATCTCTATGACATTTTTGCTAGGGAACTTTCAAATTGACTTGGGATCTATAGGGACGTTGTGGTGCTGAGAGGTTGTTGTGGACCAACATGGAGTATGGGCGTACTAATTATCAAGGGTTTGCACATGGCTACCACAGAAGCAAGTCGTAGCATTGGAGACTACTCTCATGCTGAGAACGGTTGGACAACTGAATGATTACATGACTTGAAACATAAGAGGGACAGCTAACAAGCCTGGCAACTAAAGAACATACTTTCCACAAGTGCCCTTTTCTAGTCTCGGCCGAGGTAAAATGCATACGGTTCGATTTCAACCCTTTCTTTGGCCTAGGCCGTCTATGACCCAATACCGGAGGCCTGGACCCTTTTCTGACTGTGGGCTTGATGAAGGAGCAAGGATATCATGGGGACGGCAAATGGGAAGTTAGTGCGGTTCTTATGCACGACATTGATTCGATGAGTTGCCATACTTGGCTTCAGGTGGAGGCTACCTTCAACGGACTTGTACTGACAGCGCTCATCCAGAAACAGATTAGGAAGCAAGCACCAAGAGAAACAAGAGGCGCCGGCGTGGCTTATTGTTGACAGGCTCTTGTCGATTCTATTGCCATTTTTCGGTAATATATCTCGTAGATGCAGACTATGGATATGGTGGAGACCGAGTCAACTTGACAAAAGTGTCTCATCGAGTTTTGTTGCAACTGCAATCAAAAGACAACCAATCTCGCACGTTGACGTGGAGGGCTGAACGTACCACAACTCACACTGCTGCTGGCATGATCTAACTCACTGGCGGACTACACAATGACCTGTCGTTCTCATCGCCACCACATCGCATCTACGATTCTACAGCATCGAGACGCAGGAATGGAACTATCTGTGTCTCGATGCAGTGGCCAGTGGTTGCATCGTGATGAGAGAAGGACCTTGGAGTGACGGGAAGCTGCAGAATGGTCAGCTCAAGGATTCTGCTTTAGTCTCCCATTGCCATTTTTCCAACCTCCTCTCCACCATCTTAGTCCGTCCTGCATACATGCCTGGACTAAGGGGCTGGAAAGAAATGGTTATCCTGCTGAAAACCGGAAGTCCGGCAACGCCCAGATAGGCATGACGATGGGACGGGACGACACTGTCGAACCTCATCTGGTTGATTCCTTGGTGATGAGAACTCTATATAAGGGTCCTCATCCTCCCCCAATATTGCTCATCATCCAGCAAGCAATCAGTCTTCCAATCAATCAGCTCTTCCAACCAACACTCCAGAAGCTCAACCCGGACGTCCAATCCGCACTCAATCATCAATCAACATGCAGTTCTCCATCCTCGCCGTTGCCGCCTTCGCTGCTGCTGCCATCGCCGGCCCCATGCTTGAGGAGCGCACCGACCCCACCACCACGAAGGTCGTCAAAGCCTCCTCTACGAAAGCCTCCTCTACGAAAGCCGCCTCTACGAAAGCCTCCTCTACCAAGGTTGTATCCGTCAAATCCACAGCCACCAAGACCACGACTTCCGCCCAGGCTACTCAAACCAACACCGATGCCCAGAACCAGCAGCAGAAGTGCGGTAACAACCAGCAGCTCTCATGCTGCAACTCGGTTCAGGAGCAGATCATCGGTGGCATCCCCATTCAGGTTGGCATTAACTGCGTTACCATTAACCGTTTGTGCCCTCGGAATTTCCCAATACGGATAGAGCAGCCGAGCTGATTATTCACAACAGTTCTCTCCGTCATTCCTGTGACCCAGCAGTGCTCTACTCAAGTCGCTTGCTGCTCGAGTGGAAGCCAGGTAAATTACTACTCCCCCAATCCCCAAAGATCCCCACTAACAGCATCCTCAGACCGGCCTCATCAACGTTGGCAACGTCTGCCCCATCCTCTTGTAAATGCTCACGCATTCGAGTGCGGCCCCTGGTTTCCGAAGGGCGCAACGCTCCGTCTAAACGTGGACTTCTGTGTAAACGTGATTACACACCGCAAGGGTAAACGGAGAGAGCGAGATTGATTGGCAGGATCCTTGCAAATATTCCATCCTTTCTGCACCTCCTCAGACTATTTTTTGCTCCTGTCCTGCGCGTCTTTGGCAAATTGTTCGAGAATTCTATGTAGCTAGTTGGAGGACCACGTATATAGGGGGGACAAATAGGACACTCATTTAGTACTCCTTGAACCATTATTCTCAATCTTTTCCCGTGGAAAATTTGATGCTTTATGTGTCTGGTAATTTCATCTAAGCCGCCTTCCTCTGAAATGTATACTTTGTGGTTGAACCCTCCCTACTGACTTGCACCACGCACTGCGAGTTCTGTCTTGCGCTTACATGGCGCCTCCTGACGAATTTTTGCCACATAAGCCACAATCAAGACCAAACATTTCAGCTCAATCCAGTTGGCCCACATCAGTTCCAGATTGGGGAATGAATGCCATGCCTCATGATTTGAGGCTGCTCCATGTGTTGTAGGCATGTTGACCAACTTTCTTCCAGAGGGATGTGAAGGAACCCCACAAATCTTTATCGGCCGTTTCCGAGGTGGCCGAAGCCTCATTGATGTTGTAGATATCGTCAATAAGGTCTTTGCATACAAGCTACATATACCCTAAGGCGATGACTTATAACTTCGAACCCTTTGAACATGTCAGCCAAATGAGATTGCACAGTCCATTTAGATGTATATTCTCGGCTTATTTAGGATAAAAATGGACACGGGTGTGTTGCTTGTGATTTCGTCAATCTAGTACAGATGAATATATTTCAATCAGCACTCATAGCACCACTTCATCTTAAACATTATGAGAAGTCTCAACATGACTTGGATCATTTGTGTCCCGGGGAGGAGTTTTCCCCCCAAATGAAAGAGTGGAATAAGACGAGGATGAGATGAGTGGTACATAGAACTCCACCAGCTAAACTCCCAACCCCAAGCGCTCCAGCATACACCCACCACCTCACCCGTCCCCAAACCACCTATGCGCCAATGCCTCGTGCGCCGTAAGCCTTTCGGCTGGATTGAATTTCGTCAAACCACTGACAAGATCTTTGAAGTCCACATCGACGTCCTTCCACAGATAAAACGGCTTACGCGGATTAGTCTTACCGAAGCCGTCACAGATCACTGTTAAGATCTCGCACCAAGGACTATGGCCAAGATGTTCTAAGAGCCCATTCAGTCCATTTTCGTCGGCAAAATAAGAGATTTGACGCTCAAGGACCACAGCTAATGCTTCCTCGCCTTCGTCCAGCTCCTCTTTCCCCACAGCGAAAATCACCCGTTTGATCACGGCGTAAATACACTGCACAATAACTTGAGTCAGCAGCCCTCTCTCAGATTAGGTAGAGGATATTAATGAGCTTAGCGACTTACGACAACAGCAAATGAGAAGATATCGGAGGGTTTGTTGACTCGGCCCTGCGCGTGCGCTTCTGGACTGCGCCACATTATGTTGCCTACCTGTGTGCCGACGATGGCTTTCCCAGGAGGTACATATGCAGAGTCCTCGATGTCAGCAAGCTGGGTTTCCTTGATGACCATTATTCCGTGCTTGTCCTCCTCCCAGTCGACCAAGATATTGTTCGCTTTGATATCTGTAGCGCATCAGCTCAGCTACGAAACAGGACACCGTACATAGGGCAGGCGTAGGTTACCGGTGTGGACAATGTTCCGATCATGCAACGCCGCAAGTCCGCGTAGGGCATCTTTGAGAATCCGCTTTATGAGCGCGAGCGGTACATTCTTCTGGACAAGGCTCAGGAGATTGTCGGTCATGTATTTGTGGACGAACATCGACTGCGTTGGGACGGTGTCGTGTAATAGACGGAGATTGGGACAGCCGCGCAGGTCTTCGTACATGGTCTGGAAGTACTCGAAGTTAGACTGGGAGACCTCTTTCAAGACGTATCTTTGGCTTTCGGCGCTGCGTCGGCGACAGTCAGCGAGTGACAAATTGTTGGGATCGCGCTTTATGGAGCACGTACGTGGCAAGATGAACGCGGCCCTGCGGATGGCCTTTGTCTTGGAGTACACGCTCGATGATATAGTGACGGCCGGACTGACCAACTGCCTCTGAGATCGCGGGGAATGTCTTCTGAAATTCTGGCTGAGCGTGGTCTGCCGGCGACGATGGCGTTGTACTGGAAAGACGACACAGTCTGACGGAAGCAGGGAACGTGGCCGAGACTGGCATTGGTGAAACGAAGGCTGGAAGTCGAGCCGGGGCTGAACACGTCTTGAAGGAGCGAAGCATCAGGGATAAGAAGGGGCGCGATGGAGACATGGGGGCTGGAAATGTCTAGATTGGACGGAGTGCAGCGCGGGTGAATGGAAAGCCGTGGTACATAGATCTTTAACTCAAGCTCCGACAAGGCGTGTAATGACATAAGGCTTGTAATGCACGAAGGAGCGGAATGGGCCCAGGACGGGTCAAAACGAGAGTGTTATATATGAGGTGCGCTAAGAGAGTGTACGGAGTGGCCAGAAATTGAGTAGCTAGTTTGAATAGAACTCGATATTGTAGACTTGGAAAGCTGGCGAAGCAAGTGAGAGCCTTGTGTACAATGGAGGGGGGCTTTTTCGGAAGAGACGGTGACAATGCTGAAGCGGACTCGAAGGGATGTTTTGGGGCAGAACTTGACTAAATATTGTATAGAGTCGGAGATGTACGAATATCTTCTCCATTTACACCCCGCCTTGATGCCATTGTCGGGGATTGAAGCATTCAGCACTCAGACAAAAGGTTACTCCATCTACATGATTTAGGGTTGGAGTGCTGTATCAACCCTAGTTACTTTGAAAGCGGCAGCTTTATATGATGCCAAGCTTCGCTATCGATAACCGCCTCACCGCCTTCGTCTGATTGGTTGCGCACAACGTCTGCCTGAGAAATATTCTGACGGGATGTCTTGCACAGGGCAATTGCTTCAAACATAAGACTAAATGGCGAAACGGCGTACAAAGAAGCGGACCCATGTTGGTGCACGCAATGGAGCCAAAAATGTCCCTACCAATAATGACTCGCTCCGAAAGTCTCCAAAGAGCATGGTAATACGAATCGGAGCTGGGGAGGTAGGCCCTAGCGTTACTCAACTGGCCAGAGATGTGAGATCCATGATGGAGCCTGGGACGGCCAGCAGACTCAAGGTAGGCGGTGTACTTTTGGGCCATGCACAGACAAGAACTCCCATTGCTGACTGTGTCGTGTGGCAGGAAAGAAAATCCAACAAGTTGAAAGACTACACCACCATGGCCGGTCCACTTGGTGTCACGCACTTGCTTCTCTTCTCGAAATCCACTTCCGGAAATACGAATCTACGGCTGGCGCTGACACCGCGAGGACCGACTCTACACTTCCAGGTCGAGAAATACTCTCTGTGCAAAGACATCAAAAAAGCAATGAAGCATCCGAAGGGCGGAGGGAAGGAATACTTGACCCCCCCTCTGCTAGTGATGAACAACTTCACAACTCCACCGCCGACAGACGGCTCCGAGCCTCCGGTACCCAAGCACCTCGAATCACTAGCCACAACCATCTTCCAATCCCTCTTCCCACCCATCTCACCACAAACAACACCCTTATCCTCCATCCGCCGCGTCCTACTCCTCAACCGCGAACCCCCCACTTCAGACTCCCATAACGGCAGCTACACCCTCAATCTCCGCCACTACGCCATAACCACCAAACGCACCGGACTCTCCCGCGGCATACGACGACTCAACGCAGCAGAAAAGATACTCAGCTCCAACGACCGGAACAAGAAACGAGCTCTCCCGAACCTCAGCAAAATGGAAGACGTAGCCGACTACCTCCTCGACCCATCCGCCGCCGGCGGCGGCTTCACATCCGGCAGCGAAAGCGAAATCGAAACCGACGCCGAAGTCGAAGTGCTCGAGCTCGACGCGCGGAAAGTGCTCAACAAGCAACAACTCGAACACGCACGGAGCCAATCCGGCCAAACGTCGAGTCGACGGTCGGGGCCCACGGTCGAGAAGCGGGCGGTGAAACTGGTGGAACTGGGTCCGCGGATGAAATTGCGGATGACGAAGGTCGAAGAGGGTGTTTGTACGGGGAAGGTCATGTGGCATGAGTTTCTGAATAAGTCGAAGGAGGAGGTGAGGCGGTTGGAGAGGGTTTGGGAGGAGAGGAGGAGGGTTAAGGAAGAGAGGAGGAGGGTGCAGAGGGTGAATGTTGAGAGGAAGAGGAGGGAAAATGGCAAAGGGGAAGGGGGTGAGGAGGAGGAGGAGGTTGATTTGGAGGATGGGGAGTGGGATAGTGAAGGGATGGATGAAGATGGTGAGATGGAGGTCGAGGAGTAGGACTTGGACGTCGTGCTTCATGTCGAGGTGGAAACAGAGCTGCCTCCTTGCTCGGGCAGGAATGGTAGTTCTAGCCAGCCGGATACCGATCTCCCAGGCAACTTGCGGTGATCACGGTCTAGATCCAACAGCAGCAACGCCAAGGATCGGGGGACAGTTTGCGCATCCGGTCCTTCTCGATGCGATGCGACATGGTTGGATGAAGCTAAGCAGGCGAATATTGGCAAAAGCCTGTTCAGAAACGATGGCAGATTGTTTCCCGTTCTGCAAAAGTGGCCTGGTTGTTTCTCGACTAAATCCTGAATGTCGTCCCCACTATAACGCAGAATTGTTGACAGCACATGTCTAGATCGAAAAGGACGCATGAAGATATAATACCACCAGATCCGCAAGAACGAGCCGCAACCACTCTGCATCAGTTCGTGACCAAATCTATCTACAATCTCTACACTCTCAGACACTCTCCATCTCCATCTCCCTCCCCAACCCTATACACCGGCATCCCATCACTCCACCGCTAAGCAACAACCCCCTCCTCCCTCAACCCATCAATCTCCTCCCCACTCATCCCCAGCACCTCCCTCAACACCTCATCGGTATGCTGCCCCAACGTCGGCGGCGGCGTCCTGATCCCGGGCGTCGAATGCGAATATTTCACCGGCGTATTGACCAACTTCATCGGTCCACAGGTCGGATGTTCGATTTCCGTCACCATGTTTCGCGCCAGCACTACATTGACGGACACACACAGACAACACATCAGTTCCCATCAAATCTCATGCATATGCATTCCCCAATCCACACGCTCAACACCACACGTCAAACGCAACGCAGGGAGGGGGGAATACCATGCTCATGCCTCAACGTCGCCTGAATATCATTAACCGCCGCATACGGCAAACCACTCCCGTCAAAGACGTCCAACCATTCCTTCGTCGTCTTCGAAGCCGTCACCTCCTCGATCATACCGCACAGCGCGACGCGATTCTGCACGCGGGCCGAATTGGTGACGAAGCGCGGGTCGGTGGACCAGGCGGGATGGCCCAGTTTGGCGCACATGATGGCGAAGAGCCGGTCGTTGCCACCGCCGAGGAGGATGTCGCCGTCGGCGGTGGCGAAGGATTGGTAGGGGACTATTGAGGCTGTTGGGCCGGTGACGGGGTTAGTCCGGGAGGGGTGGTGATCCGGGGGGCGTGGGCGGAGGGTAATGGTCTAGTCTAGGGTTGGGAACAGAGGATTTGATTCCACATACGATGAGCGGTTCCCCAACGACCCGTATCCGGCTCGCCACTGATGAGCGCCGAACTCGCCATATTGGCCAAGGTCGCAACCTGACAATCGCTCAACGCCACATCGATATGCTGCCCCATTCCCGACCTCGAGCGGCCCAGCAACGCGGCCAGGATACTATTCGACGTGTAAAGCCCCGTCGTCAGATCGGTCACGGCGACGCCCACTTTGACCGGCGGACCGTCGCGCGAACCGGTGATGTGCATGAGGCCCATTTCCGCCTCGACCATGACGTCGTAGCCGGCGCGGCTGCGGTACGGGCCCGTTTGGCCGTAGCCCGTGATCGAGGCGTAGATCAGCTGCGGGTTGATCGCGGCCAGGCTGGTGTAGTCCAGTTGGTATTTTCGTAGCGTGTCTGGTAGGTAGTTTTCTACCAGCACGTCGCTGGAGCGAGCTAGTTGGTGCAGGATCGAGACGCCCGAGGGATGTGCGAACGAGAGGCCGACGGATTTTTTGTTGCGGTTTACCTTGGGGCTAGGTCAGCTGCCGTGTGGTGCGAAGGGGGTGGGGTTGGTGGAGGTCTTGCGGAAAGGAAATATGCGCTCTCGCCCGGTCCGTCTGTGGCTTCGCCTTTGATGGGCTTTGCGTATGGTGGACCCCATGCTCGCGTGTCGTCGCCGCGGGTAGGGTGTTCGATCTTGATGACTTCTGCCCTGATTTCGTGAATGTCTCTTAGCGTCTCGGTCTGTGTGCACGCGCCGAGCTCAGCGGTGGTTCATACTGGGCTTCATGTCGCATACCCAAGGTCTCCGAGGATTTGCGTGCAGTAGGGCTACCGAACGGGATCAGTGAGATATAGTCAATGTGAAAGCTGTGTTGATGCCACTTACGCCAGCAAGAACGCGAGTCATGTCCAACACACGGATACCGGCTAATGGCAACGTTCCCGAGTCCGTTAGGGCTGTGGCCATGTGCCGTCTTTGCTTGGTTCTGCTGCCATTGACGATTGGTAGGCGCCTGACGACGTCAAATGCTGTTCGTAAAGGCCGCCGTGAAGACATTTCAAAGCTATTGTATTGTTTATGCCAGAGCTCTGTTGTTCTTTTTGGAAAATAAGTGGTGTATGAGCTGCCCCGCGAAGGTCGATAGCGGTTCGGTGCCCTCTAAACCGAGGCATCTCCTTAGTTCAACCGCCGACGAATGTTATGTAAAGTAGAGTAGTCGAAGCCAACCCAACTTCATAGCATTGGGAATGACTTTTTTCTCTTCTTCAAAGCCATCACCCGACCTGCAATGTTGTTGGGCTGATCGAGGAGCTGGCTGGAAGCTTCTCATCCTATTACATACGTAGGCAAAAGTCATCCATGTGTAACATTTCCTCCACTGTCCAGACCAAACCTCCGACGAACGTGACTTCACTTCATTGAGATTGACTTTTATCTCTTCTTTCACTTCGACCCAAATTGAGTTGCAAATCGAAGAGGGTTTTCTCCCGTCGGATTCACAATCGAACACATCCCTTCTGGACTTCACTTCTTTAGGATTGACTTCTACCTTGTCTCTTCCTCTATAAACAACGGCGGTCGTCCAATTCCAGCGGAATAACCCTCATCACTTCGAGAATCAATTACATCTCGTCAAGTATCCAATAGCGAAGATCAAGACAATGTTCACTGGCATTGTCGAGACTGTCGGTTGTAGGTCTTCACTTCCCACATCGCCATCATCGTAATTGTCGTCGTTCGAATTTCTCACCCAAGCTAACCCCAGCCAGCGGTCTCCGCGCTCGAGAAGCAAGATGACAGCTCCAGCGGCGGCGGCGGAACCTCGCTGACGATCTCCGAATGCGAGGAGATCCTCGGTGACGCACACTTGGGAGATAGCATCAGCGTCAATGGTTCGTACGTTCTCGGTGCATCATACTTCCCCCACGAACGCATAGCTGAGCCGAACCCTCGAATCAAGGCACTTGTCTCACCATCACACAATTCGACAAGACTTCTTTCAAAGTCGGCGTCGCGCCTGAGACCCTCCGACGCACGAACTTGGGTTCCTTAACAAAAGGTTCCAACGTCAACCTCGAGCGCGCTGTATCTGCGTCTACGCGCATGGGCGGCCATTTTGTCCAGGGCCATGTCGACACCATTGCTACGATCTTGAAGGTCACTCCAGATGGCAATGCGCTTGTCTTTCGCCTTCAGCCGCGGGATAAGTCGGTGTTGAGATATGTGGTTGAGAAGGGTTATGTGACGCTGGATGGAGCGAGTTTGACGGTTACGCAGGTTGAGGATGGGCCTGAGGGTTGGTGGGAAGTCATGCTCATTGCGTATACGCAGGAGCGAGTCGTGACGGCGGGGAAGAAGGTGGGTGAGCTTGTTAATGTGGAGGTTGATATGATTGGGAAGTACGTGGAGAAGAGTGTGCAGGGGTATTTGGAGGGGAAGTCGGGGGGTGACATGGCGGTTTTGGAGAAGATGGTTGGTAGGATTGTGTCGGAAAAGATGAAGCGGTGACGAGTTGTTATAAACCGACCGGGAACCACCTCGCCATTCTCCTCACAGGGTTATGACTTCTACGTGCTTGGCTACCATTATCGAGCCTCAGCTGCGAAGTGTGCTACTTTACGCAGCCCTTCTGTTCGACACGCAGAGATAGTATGCACAACAGAACGTTTCAAAACAGCCCTTTTCCGGCCCTCGATAGCGCTGGAAATACCCGTTGTTGCCGCAGACAAGGGAGAATTGACATGAGAGAGTGGTTCGATTAGTTCATTACTCCGTATGAGGTTGTACAAGAGAGGTTGTAACGCTGCGCTGATGGTGTCAGCGCCAGCAGCCATGTTGACCGTGGCGGAAGCGACAATCTCTTTATCCTCCATCCGATCCGGATGAGCCCGCTTCGTCTCAAGCCATTGCTCTATCATGTCCCTACGTGCGCCATCGTTATCCATGCGAGCCTTGATGACCGCTTCAGCGAGCTCAAAGATGTGATTGGATGGCTGTAGCTTGAGCCATCCGATGATGGGTTCGCCAAAAGAAATCCGTGTAACCAATAACTGTGTCCAATTACATGGAGGTAGATGTTCAAATGTGCGTGAGTTTGCGATAACTCCCCCGATATCACGGCCTTCCTGGAGGAAATCAAAGCGGCGGGAGAAGGTGACCTCCCCAACTACGTCAAAAGCGAAGAAATTAAACCAACCATCGAGGTTGACCTGTTCATTGTCATGGCATAGTTGATCCAGCCGGCTCATGAGTTGGTGCTGTCGACAAATGGCTCCGCCTTCATTACATTGGACAAAGCGTAGCCAGCAGCAACGTTCTTGGTTTTCCTAGCGTGTTCCCTTGGGTCCAGCTCCGACATCAAATCAGGGAAACGGTTGTCCGGCATAGCGAAGATTTGATACAGGTCGCCCTAGAAGCTGTATCAGTACTGGGAGCACGCCAACTGTGGGAACAAGGGCATCGAGGCGCCTGTTCGCGCCAAGAGGACTGCTGAGGTTGAACTTGCTTTGCGAATATTAGGCCAGAGGATCTGGCCCACCGCGTCAGGATGAACCAACGCTGACCTCTTTGTAACCTATACGAACAAAATCATCTATGGGTGAAGCGCAACGAAGGCTTCGGGTAAGCCAAGATGAGCTGAATTACACGCCTCCAAGAAAACACCGAAAGACATGGCTAGGTACCGTGCTTCTCATGCAAGACGATGATGTCTGCCTCATAACGACCTCTAAATATAGACGAGATCTTCCACAGGTAGGAGAAACTTGCAAAGAAAGGGCCGGGAACATCACCGATAGGGGAGATGTAACGCCTTCTGACAATGAAGAACGTGGTAGTTAGCACTGCAATGCAGAGCAATTGCGGCAATTCAAGGGCAATGGAGTTGTGAGGGAGTATTTGCACGTTCGTAGCAGCCGCCATTGCTATGACAAGTTTCTGGAGAAGGCATCTGAGAGCGATGACGACGAGAAGGAGAGAAATGGATAGAAAAGAGCAGAAGAGGGGTTCATGGCAGCGATAGCTTCCAGGCAGCCTGCTCCTCTCAAGGCCAGTAATGCCCTCCTTACCGGGTCATTCACCAGTCAGGATGTGGTCAAGTGTGGGGCTATCCACCCTTGGGAGTCTCTCCATATGCACATCTCTCTATAAGCGGAGTACTATAGGTAGAGATGCCTAATCAGATGAGAGAAATCCGACGCGATGAGGACTCAATACCAGCACACTTGATATCGAAGATGGTGGGTTTCGGCTTCGCAGGTTCATGAAATGATCAATGTTAGACGGCAAGTTCGGGAACGCCCGATGCACTGACTCAGCCGCATGCAGCTTAAGGTAAGGTAAGTAGATAATCTGCACGTACCAGTCGATTGAAGATATCATTTGCACTTTCCATTGTCATGGCCAGGTACGGGGCTTCCATTGACGTCTGGATTAAATCGGTTGCGCAAATAGCGCCTGGATTTCATAGCTAAGATCTTCATGGGGTATCAGATGGAGAATGAGGCATCCCTGAATGGGACGCAGATATTTTTCTGTCGCGAGCATGTCTCCCCGGGTTAAGTGCGTCTCAAGAAAAGCAAAACTGCCCGAGGAACCGAGTTCAGTTTTGTCCGCACGTGGTAACCTTAGGTATAGGGACCAAACGCCATGTATTCCATGGTATATCGTCACGATCCTCGCAGAGATCCAATAAATATCCCCAACTCCGTGCTCCCAACGCCATACTGCCTATTAAATGTAAGTCTCATCCCTCTGATGCTGGCTCCATCGTGATGAGTGTCGTCTTCCGCCTCGTCGTCTCCAGCAGGAGCGCTCGGACATTTCATATGCCGCTAGACCACCCATGGTGAGATTAGCAACGTGAATATCTGCGAGGAAAGTTCTGATCCATCACGAATCTCCGCTCTTTGCCTCGTCATCGTTGCCGGTATCTTGCAGCGGAGGCTCCGGTGACTCTCTCTTCAAGCCTTCCGACTCATCGACTATGGATTCATGTCCAGCATTTCCGTTGACAAGGTTAGGGAACATTGCCGGTGGAGGTTGCGGCTCAGCTGGCTCCTCGTCGATCTCACTCAGCTCGCTCTCGTCATCGGCGCTATCATGAACACTGCCCGGCACACTGCTGCCTAGTCCCTGCAAGTCTTCCTTTCCTGGGTCATCTTTGGGTGTCATCAAACCCTGTGTTGGGTGCTGCAACGTGCTCCTGTCGGTCGTGCTGAGCATTCTTGAGGTCTCAGATATCGCGGACGTCTTGGCAACCGCGGCTTCCGCTTTGCGTTGGATATCGCGTCTGCCAACGCCCTTAGCACGCTGCCTCACGGCACCGGCATCCGGCGTCGTCCCCGCAACTGGTGGAGGAGTGGCAACAGTATCGACAGTGTTCATGAGGAGATGATCGACCCTCATGCGTTCTCTGCTCTCATCCCCACTGGCTTTAGCGGCCAGCTCCGGTACGACGGTCCGATATAACATTGCATAGGTGTCAGCAATGAGATCATCAAGTAGGGTAGGCTTCATCAAGCTGTTGTTAAGCTTTTTGAGCTCGATGACATCTCGCAGTATATCGATTATCGGGGAATAGGTGTCAGGAAGGTGACACCAAGTCTCCAAACGGGCGGCGTTAATCTGAAAGTCCTCATGGCTAACAGATTTGAAGATCATATCTTCATAGCCTTCCGGAATATGCCCAAGGCGGCGTAGAAACTGTTTGCAGCTATTGAGCAATTCATTCTCTTGTAGATGGAATAGCATCGACAACATACCTTGAGATATGCTAAGCACACCTCCTGCCAGACTTTTGCGAAACCTACATAGTCCCCTGCCCTTCTCCTTACACGCTTCGTCAAAGCTTCCAGACTAGCGCGATCACCGAGCTGAACCAAGAGTCTGACAAAGAAGGACAGGTATCGAGTAGTATAGACAAAGTGCCTCCCTGCTCTTTCGTGCTCCGGCTTCCACACCTGGAGGCTCATCGTCTTGGTGAAGATCTGTTGGGTAAATTCATGCTTCGCACCCATAGCAGCAGTAACATCGCTGGCAGAGTCGTCATATATGACATGCGCAGCCTGTAGAACGGTAAGTAAAAGCCCCTTAGCTTCGGAAGCAAACCTACTCTAGCGACCATGCGATGATGCCAATTCGATTTGTCAGCAGTACGCAGAGCTTTCAGGACTTGCAGGATATACGATTCCCAAGTATCAATCTCCTCAGAAGGCGGAATTTTACGTGCATAAGGCGTGGCTTGAAGTACGTTGCTAGCTTCCATGGGCTGCCCTCAGTCAGCTAATGGTTCTCTCATTCGGTGATATTGACGTACTTCAAGCACTTTTCTTTCCACAAGCTTATGGACAATCGATACGAGTTTGTAGTGTGGTTCCAAGACCGGTTCTTGTCTGCTATCTTTCCTTTCTGGCAGTGTCTCGATTGCTTGCATACAAGCGTCCAGCACTTCGCGGTAGTGGGGCCTTTTGCCGTTCCTGCAGATCGAGTCGTCACAACTAAACATCTTCCAAAGGCACTTGACAAGCATGTAATGGTTGCTGCAACGACATCAGTTCGGCTTGAAAGCAGTAGCGGCGAAAATGTGTACTTGCGTCCATCGCTGAGGCTTCTCTACCATAGCCTTCTTGAATAGAACACTAGCGAACTTCCAGGCCGGAAACAACTTCAGGTCCCTAAATGGTCGCTTCTTGTACATGCCCTGGGTTTGAGCGCTGTAGTGTCTCGTGAACTCGTCAAGACTGAAGGCATGCATTGAGAAGGGCTCCCTTGAAGAGGCATATATCCGGAAGCCAAAGTCAGTGTAAAGCTCGGATATTTTCCTTGCAGTCTCAAGCGAGGTGTCAGCGTATCGCACGGCCGTCGCTATAGCCATACTATAACAGTGTATTGCCATTCGCTGGAGCTCATCAAGAGCTGTATTTTGACCATTGATTTTCTCAGCGGACCACAATACATTCTCCTCGATCATTGCATCATAGACAGTCGCTAATCTATACCATGTCTCCCACTTGTCCATGCTATGTTCAAGGTCAAGCTTGAAGAAGTAGCTTGCGAAGTCCAAATCCTCTGTCGGGCCTGGAGCCAAACGTTTCTGCGAGCGGAACCTGATCAAGGCCATGTGGCCAAGCAGGAAGTACCACCCTCTCTCAGCAATCACGCCGCTTTCCGTCGAGATTGGCACTATTGATATATCCCCAACACCCCGTAGACAGCGGTACAGGTCAATAGGATTCACAGGGCCTTTGATGAAAGCGGTAAGTATTCGTCTGTTTAACATAAGAGCACTGGTCTGCTTGGGGGCTCCAATGACCTGCTGCATCTTGTCGATTATAGGCTTGAGATCTGATTTAACCAAGTCTTTGATGTTGAACCTGTTGACTTGGATCATGACATGATCCATAATCTGTATTGCTGTGCGACGGTCGAGGGGTTCCGGGGTACACCCGTGATCTTGCAAATTCGTCTGATTAGAACACAGTTTCAGACCGTGAAGATCGATGATCACTTGAGCCAAGTCAGACTGCCTTATCTCTGTCTGTGTCATCCCTAAAAGTTCCCGCTTCATCAACTTCAGGAAAACTCTATTGGAGAGCTTGCAGTACGATCGAATACCGAGAACATCATGCACCACACGAAGGTAATCGGCCAAGTCGTCTGTGGGCGTTTGGAAGAACTCATTATGTTGAGATATGCCGTCCTTCAGTAATGTGTATTGCAGCGTCCAGGTCCTGACCTGCATCTCTCCTAGCTTGTTTGTGAGAGCCACTAAAGAAGGATGCATAGATGACGGCGCAGGCAGAAACCCACCAATACGGGCGGCATCTTCATACAATGTGAAGCTGTGCAAAAGTCTGGAAAGTTCAGCTAAGGCTGTCATCGAGGAGCGAAGATGTTCATCATCAATGCAATCAAGAGAGTCTGCCTCGTTCAGTGCTAAGGTCAGCGCCTTAACAACCAGATTGTCGAGACACCATAGATACTTCAATAACGTCTCCTGACGATATTCTATAGTACCATTGGTGTAGGTTTCAGATCCGAGATCGTCCATGATGATCTTGACACTCCGGAGGCAGCAGGAAAGAACTTTTGGTGGATAGTTAATGGACTCGTAAGCGTCCCGTAGTCTTTCCCAGAGCAATAATAACAGAGAGGGGCTGCCATACTGAAGAAACTTCGACAATTCTTGTGCTAAGTCACTGCGCGAAGCGTGCTGGGTAGTACTGCTTAGTTGGGTCTGCTCGCTCTCATTCTGCGACTCTTTCCCACCTCTGTCATGAGCTTTGTCATGTAGTCCTTGGTCAGATCCAATAATGGAATCGAGGACTGGCTCCAGGCTTTCGATAACCGCTACTGGGTTTCCAGTTTCAGTACTCAGCATACCGAGGAAAAAGTCCATCGTTGTGAGCCTCGTTATTTCTCGTTCTATGGCCGCAGCGGAGACCTCGGGCATAGCAGCGTTATTCTGAAGCTCAATGATAGGGTTACCCCCAGCTTCCAACAAGCGCTTCAGATCATTCAGGCATAAGAAGACATGCTCACGCGAGACTCCTTCTGACATATTGGCAAAGAAGGTGGCAGCCCAGAGGTACCTGAATGTCAGAACATCGAATACCAAGGAGTCTTCAAGCTCCGCTGGAAGCAGATTCAGAAAGTCGCCGGCGAGTGCTGCCCACCTCGATAAGCGATCTCTTTGTAGTGTTCGTGTCGCAATGTCCACTTTGCTACTTGGGTTGGTGATACTTGCATA
>QQTW01000180.1_pt1 | contig 36793 bp, 58 predicted proteins | sample 1904831 | NCBI WGS metagenome assembly QQTW01 (sample SAMN09435610, study PRJNA476489) | Subsurface metagenome, whole genome shotgun sequencing project.
AACCGAGGTGCTAACCCCCCCCCCTCTCCTCCGTGTGTCCCTCTTCTCCTTTTCTCCTTCGGTCCCGCCCCTTCCCTCTTCTTCTCCTCTCCTTCTCCTCCTCGTCCGTCGACGACAGTCGTGGGGTCTCCGTCTCCTGCCCAACTTCTCTTTTCCGGTTCACCGTCCGCTCCTTAGTCTGTCTCTCTCTTGTATTCTTGTTGGCGAGCTCGGCTTCACTCCTTGAGCCAGCTCCCACCGTCGTTCATTTCCATCGTTCATTCATTCATTTGTTGCCCGTCTACAGTTGTGCGCTCGTCACTCCTTTTCGAGGCCTACTTACCACTCCACGCACTGCATCATCATCATCATCATCATCATCGTCATCCACCATCCACTAGTATCTGCCCGCTTTTTGGATACCATCTTTCACGATCACCTTACGACCACGACCGGGCTGCTCGGATTCAGCCTGTTGTCTGCTCTCTTCGTTCCAGTCGGCTCGCTCATCGATTGACGACCCTCCGACTCCCCTCCTTTGGTGATTGGATTACATCTCTCATCGCGACCCCATATCTTGCATCTCTTGATCCCTCCAACACCCAACTGCATCTTTTTGGGTCTGTTACCCAGTCCCTGTTGAAACCATCGTACGTCGAGGCTATGATGGCGATGATGGAGGGGACGATGACGACGATGGAGGGGGCGACGATGACGACCGAGTCATGGCCGGCAGCGACCACGACCACCAGCGCCGTCAGCTCGCCGCGTCCCATGACGGCGTCCACCAACGGAAGCCGGCGTCCATCGCGCAAGAGCACGTTGACGCAGCAGCAGAAGAACCAGAAAAGACAGCGGGCCACCCAGGATCAGCTCGTCACGCTCGAGGTCGAGTTCAACAAGAACCCGACGCCGACGGCGGCGGTGCGGGAACGCATCGCCCAGGATATTAACATGACGGAGCGTTCGGTGCAGATCTGGTTCCAGAATCGGTATGTTTTTATCTCATATAACCGAACTCCTGTTTGCGCGGAACCAAATCTGCTCTCGATAGATGGAATGCTAATGAAATTCAACAGACGGGCCAAGATCAAGCTGTTGGCCAAGAAGAGCATTGAGACGGGCGAGGACTGCGATGCCATCCCCGACTCGATGCGCCAGTATTTGGCCTACCAGGCCATGGAGTCGGGCAAGTGTCTGGGACGGGGCCTGCCCATGCGCACCGGGCCCGCCACGATGGCGTACGGCCCGGGCGCGGAGATGTTGCTCGCCCCGGAGCCCAACCACCCCAGCAAAGTCGGTGAGTCGACAGAACGATTGATTGCCATACATCATTCGAAACGCTGGACTAACTTCCCACCAGTCATCCATCATCTGGCTTGCCGGGCGCTGCGCGTCGGCACCTGGCGTCGTGTTGGTCTCAACGCCATGGATCTCGTCATCTTTTACTCGCCCGACAAGGCCGTCATGACCTACTACATCAACAACGATTCGGCTGGCTACAAGATCGAGTATCCCTTCTCGGCCATCCGCAACATCACCCTCGACCCTGGCGATGGCATGTCGGCCACGACGCAGCCAGGCCAGCCCAGCACGGGCGGCTTGGTCATCGAGCTGATGCGTCCGCCCAACTTCTTCATGGACTCGTCCGGCTCCGGTGGGTTTTACCAGTGTGGCGACTTCACCGAGGACCAGCAGGCGTCGCGCATGCTGGTGCATCATCTCGGCGGCCATCCCAAGGTGCTCAGTGGTCAGCTAGCCAAGCTCATCGCGCTCGACTCGTTCCGCAACCGTCACGGCTTCATGGGCCACCCGATCCTGGCCGTGACCGCCTCCGCGCCCGTCTCGCCAGGTCTGCATCGACCGGCCTCGCAGCCGAATCACATTACGCACCCACACGTGGCCCGCAACCTGGAGCGTCAATTCGGTCCGCATCTGCACCCCGGTGGACGGGGTCACAAGCGGCAGCGCAGTCGGTCGGTGCCCGCCGCCGTCGATTTCACCGCGCTGCAGTATCCCCTGCCGGCGTTGCAGGTTCCCCATGAAGTGCCCATCCCGATGCCCTCGCCGCAGCAGACGACGATGTTCGCGCCGACGCCGCTGCATCAGCCCCTGGGCACGTCCGCGCTGGCCGCCGGATCGGACCTGCGCATCGACACCACGTCGGGTCACGGCATGGATTTCCGGCCGTATCCACCTTCGGCCGCCACGACGGTCTCGCCGTCGGATTACGCCAGCCCTGGGCTGTTCAGCATGACGACGGCGGGCCCAGCGCCGGAGCCGACTCCGACGATGTCCTACCATTCGCCTTATGGTCTGCCGTTCCTGTCGCCGCATGTCGATGCCTCGGCCGTCATGGACCACGGGGCGTCACCGCTGTCGTGTCTGAGTCCCGGTGATCCCGTCATCGCCAACCAGTCGCCGCCGCTGTCGACCATGGACCGGTGTCCGTCGACGGAGCTGTTCGCCATGCCGGACGATCCGTCGACGATGACGGAGGACGGCATGAGCCTGACGGAGCTGTACTCGAAGCAGTCGTTGAACCTGCCCATGCCGTCGCCGGCGGCCATGGACGCGGCGGCCGCGGAAGATCTAGCGATGCAGAACATGATCTCGTTCGATACGATGGACCCGTCAAGCCTGTCGCCCGAGGGGGCCCCCATGTGAATTGTATCTGCTTCCAAAACGCTTACATTTGCGTGGGCGAGGACGACTTGATGCGCGATCAGGCTCCGGATGTGAATCGTTTCGAAAGGGATGATGACTGCGTCTGTCGCGTCATTCAACTGAGTTCCGTGGGCTTCGGGGAAAGGTTGGTGCGTGGGGGAGGTTGGTGAGATGAGTAACGACCGAGGCGTTGCTGTTGCTTATTACTGTTTCAACTTTTTGCTGCTGTGATATCTCACTTGGACATTTTCCGGAGCGGCGTCGCTTGCATCTATCATGGTCTGGATCTCATCTTGGCCATTTATTCTTCTGGATCTCTATTGACAGCTACTGCTGCTGGGTTCTTCAGCCATCTATTCGCCCATCTTCTTTTTTCTGAGCTATCTTCCATTTATTGGACCTCTTTTTGCCTTTCTTTCCTGCCTCTCCCATCTCTCTATATCCATCCACCACCTCGCTCTCATTATTCATCCATTCATCTTTTTCCATCTCGCAGCCCACATGCGTCTACGACGCATTTAATTGGCTATTATCCCTCTCTCGCTGTGTCTCTTGTTCGCCATGGATGGATGGTTGGAAGGAAATGGGGAAGAAAGGAAAGGAAAGGAAGGATAAGCTGGACTGTACCATACACATCTATCTGTTTGTGGTCCGGTTGATGATCCGTCTGCGATGGACCAACCGAATGACCCACGTTGCTGGCTCTATCTCTGTCTGTCTGTATCTGTCTATGTTTGGGTTAGGACTACAGTAGTAGTGGGAGCAAAGCAATGTAAAGCAATGCAATGAAATGAATGTGCTTCCACTCCCTACCCCACTTTCACTTCTAACGATCATACTTCATCCTGTCCAAGTCCACTTACTTCTTGCAACACACAGAAAGAATCTGATTCTCCTCCTCTTCTTTCGTCGTCCCTGTCCTTGTCCAGCTCAATGCTGGACGAGGACACTGGTGCTGGCCGCTTGGCCAGCAGCAACAGCAACAGCAACAGCACCAGGGCTGGGCCTGGGACCGGGGCCGGGGCCGGCGGGCAGGGCGACGGCGGCGAGGCCGAGGGAGATGTTGGTGGTGGTGGTGATGATGATGATCACGACGATGATGGTTCAAATCACAAGTTTGACCGTTGAGAGCCTCTCGTTAGCTGGCGGTGACCGTTGAATACCATAATCCCAATCATTACAGTCGCCCGTGTGATGCAATGAGTGAACTTAGGATCTACAGTAGCTGATCATGGCTTCTTCACGTCTTGGTCCACCTACTCCCAAACCGCCATTACCAAATACAACTCCTGAAACCCTTCGTCAATTCTATATCGACGTCTTTCTTCTCTGCGGTGTAAAAGAAGATGATGGAGAACTCGAGCGTCTTCTTCAGAAACTTCCTCGAAAATATTACTTCTTGAAGCCTTGGATTGAATCAGATTTCAGTTATTTTCTTGGGAAGTATGGATATCCAATGTGGTACAGTCTTCATCCTGAACTTGTGGTAAGTTTTTTTTTTTAATCTGTCTATGCAGAAATCCATGGAAAAGTTTTATGATGAATGTAGCGAATGATGATGATGATGATGATGATGGATGGTAGTGGTGGAGGAAACCGCCAAAATATCCATCCTCGCAAGGACATGGGTCGTTGTGGTCGCCGTTACGTTCATTAGCAACTGATGCTGTGGTGGGATCCATCGGTACTCGTACGTCGACGACTCCCACCACTGCATCGTCTGACCATGATGATTCCCTTCGACAATTTTGATCTCGGCCTGCACGGGTACTATTTCGGGGGGGGGTTTGTTCTTGGTCTCTGTTCGGTGATGAAGGAGCTTACTCCAGTGGATTTTCTGCCGCAGTCGACGAAGGTGAGGGAGCTCGTGATTGTAGGACTGGACTGAGACATCGTCAGATGGTCGAGTCGAGGTAATCAAATAGGCATTGAGAATGGTCATGACTCTTGATACTGAGAATAAGTGAAAAGATGAAGGGAAGGTTGGATAGATGGAGATGATTCTCTATCTGGGTGCCCGATTTATTGTCTCGGGAGTTCTCCCGTACCGTATCTAAGACCCTTCGAAGGGAATAAGTGCTATAAGAAACAGGGACCTGTCTCGCATTGCTGGTCTAGACATCCACTTGTGGTGCGATGGAAGAATGATGAAAGAAGAGAATGACTAATGTCTGAATCATCGTCGACCCACTTGGAGTATGACGGTCATTTTCATACCGAGAACAATGAATAGAGATGATTCGTCATGGTTCCATTGACGGATGAGCGCAATCGAGAGGACTCATAACCTTCAGGTTCCCGACAACGACGGACGTGTCAGGACTCATCATCCACTATCATCGTCTTCGGCCTGGTTACTTCGACGAACCACCTTCGTTTCGTTCCCGCCGCCTCTAATCGGTTAGCAGCGATCTCGACTTTGGTGCGAAGTACATTTTCTCCTCCATACCGGCATCATGCCTCCAAGAGCCATCCCCAGCCATGGAGGTGAAGGGTCGATGCAGCAGCAGCAGCAACAGCAGCCTCCTGTTATTATCAACCAGGTTGCCAATGTCGGGAGCCATTCTCATGCACAGGAGGCGAGTGCAAGGGTCATGGGACCAGGGCCAGACCCAGTCCAGTACCCGAGCCCTCACACCCAAGGTGCAGGTCCCGTCGCGCACGACCAAACCTCCGGTGATGGATTGACCAGGGAGGAACTCACTCTCGTGGAAACGCTTAAGTTTTCGCCTAGCTGGATAACTGAGGTACATTATTTTCGTACCTTCCCTGCTCGACCTTCGCGGAGACACCCTCCTCAGTAGGCAACCAGCCTCCCGCTTCTTTTTGTCGGCCCAAGAACACAATAGCAGTCGCTGTCCTACTATCCGTACCTGGATGAGTAGAACCGAGGGAACACGTACCGCCACTCACCCGCTAGATGATGATCGCTGATGTCACGAAATCCCAGCGCCGTCAGTGGCCCGACCACATCACCGCCCAAATCAGAAACTACATGCTGGAACACGACTGGTATGAACACCACGGAGGGGACGCGGGTTCAAGCGAGCGATTGCTGGGGTTGTTCAACCTCGTCAAGGGCAATTTCCGGCTTAGCGGATCAGAACGTTGGACCAGGGCGCATGATGATCTATTGCTGCACAAGTTGAAACGAAAGGTGGGCGCCGTTCGATCGGATTTGGTCTATTTTGGACGGATCCGGCGCAACGATAGGTATGAACCGTACCGTCGAGTGGATCGGAGGTCGCTGAGGGAGCGGCGGGCGGAGGACACTGCGAGGGGGACCAACCAGCATAGATAATGTTATCGTTGTTCAGCTCTCGAAATAACTCATCGGTATTGATTCTTCATATCCTTTATTTCGAAGATATGGTTCGAGACGTCGTTCGAAACGAGCAAACTATAAGTCAACAAATTTCAAGGCCGTCAGTCCATCAGTCATTTGTTTGTTCGATCGCTTACGAGCTGGGCTGGGATAACGAGTAAGAAAGAAAAGGTTGCTTGACTTGACCAGACGAAGAACGTGGAACTCATAACCAAACAAAGCGATGGAGGACCGATCAGCCGGTTCGATATAAAGTCGACGGCGAGGAACGTAGAAGCAGAGATTGGAGATGGTTTGAAAAGATGGAAATAAATACCAAGCTAGAATCCCGCTGAACACCATCACGAATCCACACCGCCCAGGACCCCATCATGTTGGCCATCATGACATCCGTAAACAAGCGGTCGCCTACGACAGCGATCTGAGAAGCATGCGTGACTCCTGCGGACGGGGCGCGGTGCAGGAAATAGTCCATGACGGAGGTATGTGCGCCGGGTTTCTTGGTCGAGTGGCGTAGGACGGGAATACCGGTGGTTTTCTCGATGTATGTGGCCTATTCAGTCCCATCTATCATCAACATTCTTGTACAGTATAGTTTTACTGGGCTAGTTCGGTTGCCCTTCCAAAGGTCCCCAGCAATCCAAACATAGAGGAAGAGAAGGGGGATCTACATCGCGATGGCCAGGATCCGAAGTGCTCGTCCCCGCAGAATTGCTCACGATTAACAATCGGGCTTCAGGATACGCTGCTCGGAGAGCTTGGAAGTGATCCTATTGATATTTATCAATCATAATTGTCCATTCAACGTAGATTAATCGGGTACTGGTATATATTCAGCAGAGATGGAGGGATCAATTGTACTTCATAAGGCTTATAGACATCATTTTCGCCCGGTCGAGCAAAGCAATTGTCCTTATCGAGTACGACTGCCCGAATGTCGACCTTTTGCTTATATTTCTCGGAAAGCGCTTGGGACAGAGGAATGGGTAGCTGTTGGAAGGTCGAGACGGTGTAGTGAGGGAGGCACAGTGATGGGTCGCGGAAGAGGCGGAAGATGGAAAACGTCCCGGAGAGGTTCATATCTTTTTAATAGCGGAGGAGTGTGCTTCCTGCTCACAGTCATGGTGGCATAGGCATGCCTTGTCTTTGCATGTCGTCGCATGTGAAGTCTCAGTTAACGGCGAGTTGCGCCGGTGGAATGATGATCCGGCTCCGGCCGTTGTGAGCTTAAGAGCCATGAGAGCTTCGCACAGCTTGAACGCGACAAGCATAGACAATCCAGCCCAAAGACACAGATCGACTAGCCCAGCATGACCAGCACGATTGGGATTCCGATCAAGTTGCTCAATGAAGCTCAAGTATGTCACCCCTCTCCCATTCTTGTTCACTTGCTTTACGCGTTCATTATCAGCATGTACTTCCGGAGTAACTAATCATTTCCAGGGCCATGTTGTCACGTTAGAGATCACCTCCGGCCAAGTCTACCGTGGCAAGCTACTTGAAGGTAATGTTTGCCTTCTTTTGCAAAATATCTCAGATACATGTAAATATATTGTTTCTTGCTAACAAGATGCACACACACAATAGCGGAAGACAATATGAATGTTCAACTCAAAGATATCACCGTCACGGCCAGAGATGGGCGAGTCTCGCATTTGGATCAAGTATATATTCGGGGAAGTCATGTACGATTCTTCATCGTGCCGGATATGTTGAGGTGGGTTCTATTTCATTTATTCCGTACTATCCGCTGCATTGCATCGAGCGGAGTGCTTGGAGGGGCGCAAGGAAAGAAAACGGTGAGGAAAACTAGGGTAATGAGAGTACTTGCTGACACTCTTTTGTGCGGTGAATAGAAACGCTCCGATGTTTCGATCGAGAGGAACGAGAGGAAGAGGTGTCGGCTTGGCGAGAGGAAGGGCAACAGTCAACCGAGCTCGAGCTGGACGAGGAGGACGATGATGATGGAGACCTAATATCATTGCGACGTTGTTTTTGCAATTTCGGGTTGCCGAAGCAGTCAACTGAACCTGGAGCATTCTGTTTTCCAGTTTCCCGTGACATCCTCATCTTCAATCCACTTGGAAAATTTCAAAACGAAAATCTATTGATTGAGACGTATGTCACGTGTGCGAGCTCTCGCTCTACCATGGCGCATCTACAGTTCTCACAACTGCTACTGTGGGATCTACCGTACATTAAACAACATCCCTTCACCCAATGAATATCTCCAATCCCCGCCGACTACTAATCCTAGGCCAAGCCGACGCTGGCATACCCCAATTCTTGCAAGGTGCGAATCGTGTACCCCGCAATCCACCCCACTTTCCTCTCCATTGAGCTTCGAACTTCGATTTCGAAGCCCACCAACATCCTCAGAGCTAACTGCACGCCGACAGAACTCACTGGTTCCACTCCACCCTTGCCCTCTTCTGATACTACCTCTACCTCTATATCCACAGAAGAAACCCAACAAGAGGCACAGACACAACCATCACTAGCAGGCCTCTCGCATACATGGACCCTTCAAACGAAATACTACCGCGCCACGATCCCCATCTGGATCGACGAATTGACGTCCGATCCCGAGCAATGGCAAAGGGAATTTTCTCAACCAGAAGCACGAGAAGTTCTAGACGTGATCGGTGGGGTGGTGATGTGTTTTCGGAAACCGAGTGATGAATCTCAATTCGTGAATTCTCCTCTCTTTCCTCCTCTTCTCTATTTGATATAAAAACTTTATCTACCCATTCATTTCATTTGAAGTGAATTCGAGAACATCGCTGGAATACAATGGCTAGCCGGTATTTTAATCAATCGCTGATACACAAATCTGATTGAAGGAGAGAATCACAAAATGCCTTGTAGCGATCTCTACCGTCCTCGATCAGGGTTTTGGTCCGGACCGGGACGACAATGGAGTAGTCCTGGTGGTGTCGATACCACAGTCCTCTGCATCTACATCTACCGCTTCTTTGAATAAGACGCATGAAGAATGGGAACAGTTCATGATGGGGGAGTATGGATGGGAGTATATCGACTTTGAAATGCGAGGGAGGAACGAATTCGGAGGTTTGTGCATATCACGTTCTGTTGTTGCACCCTTTCCTTCCCATCCTGTGTCTTGAGAATGTCTTCTTCAAATCTTGCTGCATCTCAGTAGCACTCTTACGAGAACGTGGTGTCCGAGCGTTCATGATGAGCGGGAAAACAGTATTGCTGATACGCAATGAGATGGATAGAAGCAACGGGTATGGCTCGCGTCAAAGAGGTTCTTGAAACGGTCAATTGGAGCGGGTCTGATTCTGGTCTTACCCATCATAATGATATACTCGATCACGACTCAAATTCCGAAAATGATGGTGATCCTGCAGAGCAAGGGCGGGTTTCAGGAAGTGTTGGCAGGAGGAAGGATAAAGATCTAGCTGCGGAAGTGGAACAACTCGAACGGGAACTCTTCGGGGTGACACAACCTCTTGTTCGTCAAGGCCTTCATAACATTGATGATCAGGAAGGAAAGGAAGGAGGAGACGGTGGTAATAAGAAGGATGATGACCACGAGGACGAAGATATGCAAATTCAGGATTTAGAAATGATCATGGCGCGTATGCAAGCCTTACGAGGTACGTTTAAACCATCATCTCGTCACTAGTCCTTTTTTCTTCCTGCTATATATGCGCCTTGTCTCATCCCAGGGCATTCAAAGCTCATGATGATTGCAGATAACCCCATCGTTGCGCCGCAGAGGCCTGGTAGAATAACGAGCAAAGCCAGTGATGCGGATCCTCCCAGCGGCGGTACTGGCGGGGAGGATAAAAACGATGGTGATGGTGGTGGAAGTATGAAGGACGAATCAGGAAACTCGTCCTTGGCGGATCTACAACGTCGACGAGAGGCTTTGAAACTGGTCAAGGAAATTATGCGTGGTGTTGGATGATTTGAAGGAAGGGGGACGTGTTCCATGGGACAACTAGTCCCGCTAATAGAGTAGGATGCATGAATGATCTTCGGGCTTTGTGTTTTCACCCTCCAGTTCAGCCGAGTCTTCTAAGCTTTATGTATGTACGAAGTCAAATTAGCTGGAAATATCTGTCTATGTGGGGACAGCAAATTAGACCAGACCGGGCTTCTCTGATTCTTCAACTCCCCATTGCATACATACATGCCTCAAGGTACATTGCCTAGCATTTGCTAGCGAAGGTTGTTGAGTATTCATCGGAGGTTTCACCAACACATTGCCCGGCTATCATTTCTCACCTCTACCGTCCCAAAGTTCGCACGGGAGCTTTCCCACGCATGACTCGTCTCCGTTGAGCAATCATGTGTGTATACAACAGATAAGCCCCTACTCTCTCATGATCAGTTTTACACGAATCTAACGATGCACTATATGTGTATCTCCCAATCTGCTGCTAACCGTCTTGACTTGTCTCGTCCGGGGAAAGGGAGGAAGCCGCCTGCCCACGAGGAACATGAGTAACATACCAGGGATATAAATCAATAAAATCATTCTCAACGCCCAATCATATTCGACTCGGATCTTTTTTGCCGGCGTGATAGCCGCGTAGACCAATCGGGCTTCACTCAGTATACCCATGGGGTACAGGATGTAGAAAGTGTTATATCTGTATAAGTCCACGTCATTTTGTATGTCAGCTAGGATTGACTCTACCTGTCCAGGGTTTCAATTCAGTTCAGCTGGTGGTGTCTTGCAATCAAGCAAGCAAGCAAGCTTGACTCGACTCCCCGTCCGTCGGTTCATAGTCGTTCTCACACCCCGTTCAAGTTGCCCTTGACCGAATACAGCACCCAGGGAAGGCGCTTGAAACTGGCAAATGATACAATAGAAAATTGAACGGATGGAAAGAAGGAAAGAACCATAGCATACCTCAACCAAGTCAACCGTTTCATCAAAGCATTCTCTTCGCCTCGTCTATTGGGCGATGACAACGGCGTCGATAGAGCGAGGTAGTACGTATACCGGATCACTTCGGTAGTGGACCAAGCGAGGAGCATGGTTGAGTAGAATGGCGATTGAGCCGTGAAGGGAAAAGGGTAGGTGATACCCCAGACGAGAAGGATGCGGGAGGAAACTTGGAGGAGGGTCGTGATGATGGGGGAACGGGTGAGTTCTAAGTTTATCATGAGTGAATGATGGAGGTGACTAGAACAGGGATTATGTGTAGAGAACGGAGGGCATTTCCTGTCTAAGCGGATCCTAGATAGACACGCATGGGTCCCAATGCGAGAAGGAAATGTGAGGCAGAAGGGGTAGTTCTCCATCGAAAGGCTGCATGGAAGTCCCGAGATTGGGACTTAAGACCAGGGCCCGAGTATCCATTTTTTGTACAGGCAATGTTGATGTTTTCAAGCTCGCAGAGCGAGCTTGATTCCGGCGAACGAGCGTCAGAGATGGAGTGGAACGAAATGAAAGCTCAAGAAAAGATCTTGAGCTGATATTCCCACGGGCAACGCAACAATGGTAACATCAATTGATAAATTGATAGATGCAAAAATGGCGGAACATACTCATCGCCGAATGACCAATTTCAAGCAATGCAACGGTCTGGGTCCAGCGCACCCATGTTCCAACGCCACCGTATACATGATCGAAGCCAACGAGAGGAACCAATAATAGGACTCGGCCGAGCACGATCAACCATGCGAATGCGCTGAAGAGGTTGTATAGCTGGAGATAGCGTATTTGGAGATATCTAGAGGATGGAGCCATTTGGTTGAAGGTCTGGAAGACGGAGAAGAGGGATGATTGGATGGGAGTGGTGGTTGCAGCCGGTGGGGTTTTAAGGCATTTTACGCTTGGGTTTGACTTCTTGAAGGTTCCCGTTCGTGACAGCTTCGAACCTTGGACCACTGCAAGGCGAATAGTAATCTTTCCACTTGGATCGGACATACGACGGACATCGGTCCTGTATTCTTGTCGACTTCAGACGAAAGATTACTATCGCTCTCAAGATAACAATGGACAGTCCACTTTCGACGACCTCCTCCACCCCACTTGTGACGACGATTCTCATCTAAGTATGATGGGCCAGTCAGAGACGCGAGGATTTTCGGATATTTACAGTACAAATAACAGCGGACTAGGACCTGGTTCCTGCGTTCGCGTTATCATACTCCATCAAGCACGACTTGATTGGTTTCTCATTCCATCCACCTTGGCATAGCAAGCAGTAGATCTCTACGGGCAGTATTACTATGGCATTGAGACGTCAAAGTGAAAGCCTCGATTTCATACCTCGAAAATACCTTCCCTTAATTACATTGCTTATTATTCCAATGCTACTTGCCCAGCAAGTAGCATCTCCCAGTTTTCCAGCCCAAATACGGACAATGACTACCTGGATCCATTGCGGTCTCCATTTTCCTTCCCAAATGCCGACGCTCAAGAACAACATGACCAGTCCAAGAAAAACAATTCCCTCCTCCCTGGCTCCATCACGCCTGAGAAGTCACTGTGGGCTCTCGATCTGAGCCAGTCCAGCTGGCACTGTCGGTTTCGATGTCCGTCTTGATCACCACCGACTCCTTCCAGCCAGGCCATGACCTCATGGACGGCTTGCAACTGGATTCCGGTGATGAAGATCGAGCAGTGGAGTTTTTGCGACGACCGCACAGCAGTGGTCGCATAACCGGAAGACAGACACAGATCAGACCGACCGTCGGCTCGATGATGCACCACATTCCCGGAGGGAAGCCATGGACTGAGATTTCGTTAGCAGGGATCCAATGACAACAAACGGGTGGGAAGAGCTACATTTGGAACTCATCGGGACAAGGTAATCGATATAGCACAGACGAATGATGCTGGCCACCGTTACGCTGGTGAAGAAGTCAATGACCTGGTCCATTCCCATGAAGCTCCGAGGCACTTACAATCCACCGAGAAGGAATATGCCCGAGATCATGACCTTCTGGGAAGATCGCAGACTCAAACTCCAGATACAAGGAATTGGCGAAATCAAGACCATGAAGCCGAAAATTACGTTCAAGACGCCAGTGGTCATCATCCGTCTGGCCTGGTTTCCGCAGCGGCCCGGCTGGTCTCGGTTCCAGAAGTAGCTGATGGGTCGGCATTCTAGCAGTAAGACTAGGTAACAGCCAAGACACCACAGGGTCACATAGATGCCGAGCTGGATGAAGATGCGGCGATAGGTGGGCGTGGTGAAGATGCGGTAGTACAGTAAGAGGAGGGCAATCTTGTTGGCGGTAACACAGGCGCTGTAGATGAATTCATGGGCGAAGACGGCCTGATAAAACCGTCAGAACGACATTTCAATCTCCATAGAAGAGGTTTCTACGGACCTTGACGCCTAGCTGCATCCGCTCGACACCAACGGCAGCAATGTGCTGGCCCACGCCGTAATGGATGGCTAGAAGAGTTCAGTTAAAAGAAGATTACAGATTGCCTATCATTACAGGAGCATACCAATCCAGCAATTGATACTGAGCGTCCATAAGAGCAACAAAGCCACGAGGACAGCATGATCGTCAACCTTGAATGGAGCACGTGCGAGCTTGCGAGCCCATGCACGAAGACCGACGACGAGAGTGGCCAAGAGGGTCAAGAAGATGGTGATGCCGATGGCGAGTGGCCGGACGCTGTCGCCGTCCGGGGCAGGATTGGGCTCGCTATGGCTGCGGGAGAACAACGACATGGTCGTCATGGTCGAGCAGAGACGTCTGTCCTTCCTGGCTCTGTTGCTTGGAACACTTTGGGAGGAGGATCGATCACTCAAGGACGGGCTTCTGGACACTCGGGAGCGGCAAGGACAGTATATGGATAGAAATAACGGCCGTCAACCCCATACACGCCAGATCGAAATCGAACCAGGTCGTCCGTTCAGCTATGCATTGCCCAGAGAAGCAGAACAAAGCAAAGCCCACGACCAGGCTGGCGTGCATCCCGGCATATCAAGACACACAGGCGGCAAAAACAATGAGACCATGCTGCGCTATGGATTCAAGTGCATCTCGTCTGTTCTCACCCCGCACGGCACAGGTATGAAAGAGTGAGCACGGCTTCCCGTACCGTTGTCTACCCTGGCCAGGCAGTTCGCACACGAGGTGGTTGGAATGGGAGGATTGACGGAGTGCATATTCGCTCGGACGGGATCTTCGGCGAAAGCACAGGATGCTCGTGAGGCTGCGGCACGGTCCGAAGAGAAGCGGCACGGCAAACAAAGTACGAGGGAAGGATTACTCGGATATCAATTGACTATCTTGTACCCTACAGTGCCTGCGGACTGACGGTGAAGGTGAGCGCTTTCCACTCATCGAACTGATGGCGACAGAATGCCCCTTCATCAAACTGACGACGACAACGCCTACGTCTACTCTTCATCGTATCGACGGTGATTCCAGCTTCTTCATCAGACACATGACGACGGCCAAGTCGGCCTACCATAGATGTGGGAATTCACCTAGCTTGGGACGGTATAGTACATGATTTGAGTCTATGGCCTACACTGATATTGAAAGCAGTGAAACCGTAAGACGGACAAACCATTTCACCATTATCATTGCCGTTGTCGTTCGTCCGAAGATTCACGTAAAACCCGGAAGATCGTCCGGTGACAGTGTCACATCAAAACTGTCGATCGCTCATTGGGAATCCGATTGATGGCGATGCAAATGTGCATTTGCTCCCCTTTCATCCCAGATGCCAAGCGGGATGGAGAATGAATATGGACGGTCTTGAAATGCGGGGACGTGTCGATGCGGGACGCTCAAACGGGAACCAAACCAAGACAGTGGAAAAGTGCAACGGGAACAACAACAGCGGGATGAGATCAGCTCGCATTGACATCCCTGACACACACACTAGCACGAACGAACGAACGGGTGGTCCGGTAGCGACTTTTTCCCAAGTGACGTCTCCGTACAGGTTTTTGTTCCAGGTCTCTATTCTTTTTCGCTGCATGATGATGGAGAAGTCGCTGAAAACGAGATGCAGCGTGCAGGAAGACGAGGACGCGTGACCAGCGTTCGTCGGCATTCAGCTGAAGTCGGCTCTTCTGACAGACGTCCTGGGTTCGGCACGAGGATGTATAGTACTCATTAGAGTAAAGGTTACTCTCCCCTGGGACGGAGAGAAGGAGTCTGACGAGTATCTGCATCACCAACCGCGGCTAGATTGTGCTAACCTAAGTTGGTGGGACAAGCATACATCTAAGCTATGTTGGATGTGGTGTTCTCGTAAAACAACTGCGGTCCTACTGTATGGTCTAGCCTTATCGTCTGCCGCGCGGGGTCACAGCCTTGACAGGAGACATGGGACGAAAGATCGGACGAACTTGTCAATAATTCCCCATCACTGGACGCTGGCTGGCATTGAATTCTTATCGTCAAATCCACATTGACTTGATACGTATCGGCAATGGATATCTTAAGATGGAAAATAGCGGTATATCATCGTCAATCTGAGAAGAAGTCTTCTTCTTTTCATCACTCTCAGTTCCATAAGGAACCAACAAGTCCACCATCGTCAATTTGATGACGGGCTTGCCGCCAGCCATCATTGTCAATCTCACGGAGCCTGAGCCCAAGTGCGGCTTCTCAGCCCCCGGTTATAGATACCGACGGTACCAGAATCCCTGTCGGCGGCTACTACTACATCCTCCTAAACCCAGGTCAAACGACAACTCGAATTCGAATTCGAATGCGAGAGAAAGGCGCGCAGCTTACACGGAGCACGCGACCACGACGATCTTTCCTCCTTCTGCACCATGAGCAAGCACCACAAGCATCAAGAACGGATTCGTGAACAAGGCTGAAACAAATCCATGACCATCCATCCATCCATCCATCACGAGCTGAGCTGAGCTGAGTTGAGGTTGAGCGAAAGATGCAACGACGATCTTCTTCAACGGCTTTATCATCCGGACTGAAGTCCACGTTTCGGGTTTTGCTCATCTCCCGCTTCTTTAGGTTCGTCGATCATCCATCGTTCGTCCGTCTGTCCGTGTGTCAGGGGGCTGTCAAATGGATAGAGTTGGAGGAGGACAGCTGTTAGGTACAGCTGCTGTCGACCAGCTGGCCAGCCCAGCCAAGCCAAGCCAGCCGCACAACATCCCATCCATCCATCCGTTTTTCGGGCTGACGGACGCGGGTGATCGACGGACTATAGCGACGATCACCGTTGGACTCGACGAACAACTCTGGAGCTCCCCGCAATGCAGCGGTTCTAGAAATGATATCGAAAATGGACAGAGATGGGACGAAAGCTATTATTATTATTATTGTTATACGTCAAGATTATTGCACCGCACAGTTACAGTACCGGGCCCACTTCGACTTGGGGGACGTGAAAGTGGGACGGTCCGCTTATTGTACTCCACAGAATATGATGCCAAGCGGGGGACAACAACAAATGGGATAGGACAGCTCTGCAGGCACCAGGAATGAGGAGAGGTTTGTGATCGCCGAACCTTCATCATCATCAGTACGGTGAAGGCTGGGTTATCTTCAATGTTAGTCCGATGAAGAATAGGTTATATCACTATCATTAGTGTGATGATGGTCGAGTTTGTCTTTAAAGTGAATCTGATGAAGAATCGACTATATCACCATCATCATTCTAGTGGAAGTTACCCTCATCATCGCGAAACCGATGAAGGTGTCCTCCGTCGTTGTCATACACATGCCGAAGCCGCTTTCCTCCCGTCGTCGTCGTAAGCGTAACGAAGACGCCGAAGCACAGCACGGCTTTGCAAAGATTTTATCAAATTCGGTTCCTATCCCCAGCCCGAGTCGAGTCGATGACTTACAACAGATAAGATATCCCTATCCCTATCCCATACTTCTCCTTGGAATGGGATGGGATGATATCGGATGGGATGGGATAAGATATAAACTACAGATGCGACAAACTGCGAATACCCTTCAAGGGGAACGGAAACAAAACGAGACTATGCTAATAGTAGTAGTCATGTTATAAGAGAAAGGGAATGGAATGGAATGAATTGAATTGAAATGATATCTCATACTATGCCATGCCATACCCATACCCATACCCATACCCATATCCATGCCAATACCAAAATGCAAGAACCGATGCAAACCCACAATGCTATGCTATGCTATGCCATGCCCATGTCCATGCTATGCCTTCAACCGAACTCCAACAAATCAAATCAATCAATCAATCAATCAATCACTCGATGAATCAAATCGAATCAAATCGCTCAAATCGAAAACACAAGTGGAAAGAAAAATATCACGAGAGAGACAGTCTCAGCCCCATCCATTATGCAGCTCACGTCATCAATTAGAAGAAAAAGCGACCTGTCATGAATTGAAGGAGCAAAGAACCGAAAACGGAACCATGAGAGAGAAGGAGTAGTAGTAGAAAAAGAGGGAGTTATTCAAGCCAGTATGTAGCCTGTAGCTTTAAGGAAGAAAAGCCAGCCAGCCAGTAAGTATCGCCATCACCATCGCCATCGCCATCGTCATTGGAATCGTGGTCTCCCGCCGTAGCCCTGACTCAATTGCATCCACGCATCCGTCCCTCGAGCATTCATTACCATACCGTCATCTCTCTTCATCTATCCATCCATTCCATCCCTAATTCATCCATCCCCGTCTGCGACAGATCAGGATAGGCTAGAATAGAATGAATATGATTTAGAGATAAATCTGCTTGAACGCCGTTGTGGAAATCACGCTTCGTTGGCAGACTCGGCATTTCTTGAAGGGTTCGGATTTGGTGTTGTTGTTGCGTTCGCCTTTGCTGCGTTTGCTGGAGGCCCTATTGTGGGTACATTCGCCGCAGTAGACCTGTTGTCCAATCATCATTAGCATCAATTACTTTATCGGGGGAGCTCGCAGGGGGAGACTTGAAAGGGGGGTATATGAGGAAGACAACAACTGACATGACCGCATCCTCTGATGAAATAAACCGATCGTTTCTCGTCCGTCTCACCCGCCCCCAGCTCGTCGCCGCAGTTCGGACATACCATCATCTGCTCGTCCGTTGGGGTACGCGTGAACCCATCTTGAGCCGCCGGCGGTGCGGGAGGAGGAACGTTAACCCGTCCGTGATGTCCATTGATGTGCCATCCGCCTGGTAACCCTGCTTCTGATCCTAATCCCCCAGTCCCGATTAGCCCCCCGGCCATTCGTATGTCATCGTCGTCCAAGATGGGCACAATCTCGTAGGATAGATTCGGGACGGAGAATCTAGGGTTGGAAGTGGTATGGTTGGTGCTCGAGCCGCCACCTGTACTCCCAGCGGTGCTGCCTCCGTTGATGCCCCCGGTGCTTCCTGCGTTGCTTCTTCCCATGACACCCATGATGCTGTAATCGTCTCCTGTTTTCATCGCGCGAGTATTGTTAGCGATGGGTGGAAGAAGAAGAAGAAGAAGAGGAGAGTTGTAAAAATGTAAGATGGTCTACATACCATCCCCACGTCCCCGTCGCCAATCCGGAAGCTCCCGCTGTCGGCTGGCCATCAAGGCATGATGACGATCAATCAACCGCGGTCTGGGCCGAGGCCGCACCTGCGTGATCTGCACCAGCTGCTGGACGTTCGCTCCGTGACCGAAACGCCCCCCCTCGACGGGCTCCACCAACGAAATCTCGGGATAGGGTTCGTGGGGCGAGTGTCTGAAGAACGCCAACGTCGTACCTTGATGAAACGAATGCGGCTCGACCGGTTGAGGACGCATCAGCCCTCCTCCCTGTCTCGGGGCGGGTCGTTCGTGGGTCACTTCGATCTCAGACGACTCTGGGTTGTCGTCGTCGATGGTCAGATCGATGACCGGTCGATTGAAGTTTGGCAGCCGACTCGCCCGTGTTGATGATGCGCTTTGATGGTTGACTGGAGTCTCGTTCGTGGGGGCTTCCGGCCCATCGCTCGTCAGGTCGATCGTTGGGACGCGGACGTTGTTGACGTTACGATCAGACGCACCCAGGAGGGGTGAGGCGGTGGACATCCTGTTGGAGAGACGTCGAGTGGTTCGAGAGAGGAAACTAAAGAGATCTGGCCGGGAGGAAGGGGCAGTAGTAGTGGAAGAAGTAGTAGTGGGTGCAGTAGAGGTGGATGGATGAGAGGAGAGATGAGAAGTGGCACGAGAGCCGACGGAGTGAGAGGTGGTCATAGGTTCCTGTGATTGCCCCATGTTAGTGATGTGTGAATGGTATGAACCGAGGGTGTCATTCCATCCAACAACAGCGTGAGAGTGATGTTGAGATAAACACGGTCGTTACCTTGCTGGGCTGTCTCGACCGAGCCGTGGGCTGCTCCACTTCCATAATCCAGCCTCGGCACGATCACAACCAAACTTCTGGAGCCTGCAGCAGTCTGGTGGGATGTGGCATAAGCTGGAATCGAGCTCCAAACTAATAGATCGTCAGGAACGTGTCCGAAAAGCTGTGTGACAGGTGTGAAGGCGGTGATGATGCTGTTCACCGGCGCGATATTGATGACAATTGGAGACGTCGAGATCTCGAAGGTGCCGCCGGCCGGAGGATTGAAGTTCCGGATCACGTGTGCATAGCGTGATTGTTGAAGAATTGGAATCACGTGGATCGTGAAGTCGCCACAACACGTGATCTCAAAGCCTCAGACTCGACCTCAGCCGGTGAGGTGGAAAGGAGGGTCTACGGTGAGCGTGAGGAAAGATGAGTAGCGAGTAAGGTGGAGGAAGGAGAGTGGAGGGAGAAGAGCAATAGACGTCCACTCTATGGTGAGCGTGAGAAAAGATGAGTAGCTAGTGATGTGGAGAAAGGAGAGTGGAGGAGGAACTAGAACAGACGACGTCCACTCTTATATGGGGACTGAATGGACAGTAGATGGGATTGTTAGTCGACTCTTGAATGAACGACGCCTGATATTCACAAACGAACTGAAGCCCAAGGATCGAGCAAAGGGGCCGCCTTCTATCACCATGCATTCACTGAAAAGTGCCCACCGCTGAAGTTTGAGCGTCCCCTTCATTCATCCTCATGTAGTACCGTCACCACGCCAGCCCCATTCACGCTGATCAGTGAGCGTGCCTGAGGTCCCCATTGCACCGCTACCGCCGGCACGGCGCTACGCAGCGGCTCCGACCATTCTTTCGTGGCTTTCGAATACGACTGCACGGTGATGCCAGTGGGACCCGCGGCCGCCAAGAACTGCCCCGTGTAGTCCCATCGCACGCTCGACACCGGTCCACCCATCTCCAAATCCCGCAAGTGCGCCGTCGTCCGCAGATTCCAGATGGTGACCCGACTCTGACCCTCTGACGCGCTGGCCAGCCACGTCCCGTTCTCCGAGAACGAGAGAGATTGAATGGCACCCGAGGCGTCCAGATCAGCGGCGTGAGCGCCCGACCGAACGTTAAAGATCTTGATCTGTCCGCGAGAGGTGCCGGCGGCAAACAAATGACCGTCCGGGTGAAAGGCCGCAGCGGTCAGATCTGGCACAGATCAGCATTTCCATGTCAACAGTAGACGATCTGATCATATCTCACTAGCATCGAGAAAGATCTGGGTGATCGGTTTGAGGCTGGACAGATCATAGAACACGTAGCTCTTGTCCGCGCCGACCGAGGCCAGCATCTCCCCGCTCGGATGGAGGGCCAGTGCCGTCGCGCGGCCCGCATGAGACGTAAATTGAGCTCGTTCGGCGCCATTCTCGAAGATCATGACCTGGCCGGAGGCCGTGGAGATGATAGCCCGAGATTCCCACCAGAGCGTATCGGTCACCTGACCCTGTCCACCCTCGAGCGCGTGCACCAGCTTGTTTTGCGAGATGGAATGGATGCCCGCCGAGCCATCGCCACCACCCAGGATCACAAGGTCGCCTGTAGGATCCACCGCGATGGACCGTCCACCTGGATGTAACGCCATGGACGTGTAGCCTTGCTGGAAGCGTTCAATCATCTCGGTCGACGCCCAGTCTTCGGGGACAGGTCGTTTTCGGCGTGTTTTGGACAGCCTACGATGATGAGTCAGAGATACAGCAGTACGGTGACGAGAGATTAAGAGAGACACATACTTCTCCTGCGTCGCCTGTACTTTGGCGGCCATCTCGTCCGGTAAGGCCTGGCTGTCGACCTGCATCTGATCGCCATTCGTTGCTGACGCGCTCGGGCCCACCGTCACCTTGGACAGCGCATCGCGAGCCTCGTCCCGCTCGTGCGTGAGTCGAGCGATGACTCGCACCGCCGCATCATGCTGATACAGCGCCGTGCTGAGCTCCTGTCGGGTTTGCGCCAGCTGCTGTCGTAACGAATACGTCTCCAACGCCAAGGCATCCCATTCATTCTGAAAGACGGATAGCAAGGAGGGGATGGAGGTCAACGTCGGCGGTCGAGGCTTGACGACCCGACTCGACTTGAGCTCCACCAAGTCGTCCGTCGTCAACTCCTCGCCTGTCGTTGGATCACGGCCATTTTCGGCGATATAGGATTCAATCAAGCGCTTCTCGAACACAGCGCCTACACCAAATTTAGCAAGACTTGTCATGCAGAATTGACAATTGTCGTACTTACCGCTTTTTCGCGACGCTACCGGCACCTGAGGGGCCTCGCCCGACACTGCATGCGCGTTAGCAGATCAGATCACCAGATCAATAGGGCAGCAAGAAAATTGCAGCATACAGGCGCAGAGCATGGTCGCGGCGGAACCTCAGGAAGACTACTGTATCGGAAGAACGTATCCCTTGCCAATGTTCTGTGAGGATTGCAAGCTAATTGGGTATTGAGTGTTGGGATTTGAGGTGGACAACGTGAAGCTCCGCCTGTCGCGACGTGAGGTGTCGTCTCGCGACATTCCGTGCAGCAGAGCCGCTCGCAGAGCCGCATACAGAGCCTCACGTCACGTGCCGTCAGGCTTCCTCTGATGAGTTTCTGATTGGTTCGACAGATTATGCTAATCAGGACGTCTCAACTGTTGTCGTCAAATGACAGTTTGATCTTCTTTCTCGTTTTCTTCGCCGATGACTTGTTTGAAATTTTCGAGGGCATCTTGGAATCCGCTTCTTCATTGTTTCCCTTCTCCCCTTTCCTATCCTTGCTCACATTATCCTCATCATCTTCACCGACGACCTTGCCCACTCGCTTTCTCCTTCGCTCGCCCACCTGTGCCACGCTGGCTTGCTCTGCATCTGGAGCATCTATTTTCTGTGAAACTTCTCCTGTGGCGGTTGCAGTTGTCTCGTGAACCTCATCTGCGCCCCGTGCAGCGTCTTTCGAGCCACTGGCCGGCTCGCCGACCAATTTCTGATAGTCGGACGAGGTGATGACCTCGTTGGTATCCGCATCCACATATGTTGGTGCATCGTCCTCCTCGTCGTCGCCTCCCATCTGCAGTCGCTTGGGTCGTTCAGGTCGTCCCAATTGCCGCTCCCGACGCGCTCCATCCTCCGGCGCATGCTGCTGCTTGAGCCGTCGCAGAAAAGCTGGCTCTTTGGCTTCTGATGATGATTCCATTCAGCTCGATAGGTGTCATTGACCACGCGGTAACATACCGTATGTGAGGTTCTTGCCGTTGAACGCCATCGTCTTATCACCCGAGGCTCACGATGTCGAGTCGCGGTATGGGATATGGGATGTTGTTCAGCGATGCCAATCCAATTCAAGTTAATTAGCCTGTCAAACTGTCTTAGGGAAGCTGGTGAATTTGGCGCCAATGAAGATAATTTCTCAATCTGGATAAGCGCCTACAGTACTCGGTTCGCTGCTTATGTCAGCCGGAGATGTCGCTCTGGGTGAGAAGGTACCAATCCGCCCAAAGAGCGCAGGAGAGTACCTGCTGCTTCACATCTGTGTCCCTCGGACCATTTTGCGGCTTTCGTTTGCCATCGTCGATCATAGGGGATCTCGTCGACGGCGGAGGCTATGTTCATCGCATCCTGGTACGCGCGTTGCGGACCGTAGTATCCAGCGGTCCTCTCTCTTCACGGCGTCCACTGGTCCTCTCGGGGACACCAGATGCCTTTGATCGTTAACCTGTGGTGCACTCGGCGTGGTCTGTTCTCCTCGACGCAACTTCCGGGGGTTCCTGCGGCGTGGTTGGATTGGCTCTCCTATCGAGTAACCTAACCGTGTTCCCCATCATCCAACCATCCTCATGTCGACTCGATAGACGTCTACTCTTCGCGCTCCGGCAGGGCCTCGAGCCACAGACGGCGCATCCACCGTGCGAAGATCGACACGTGAAGAGCATCAATTATCGTGCGGAGGGAGCACTTCGTGCGGCGTCGCTCGTTATTCGATCCAACCCAGGGCCGACCTCTTCGTTTCAGCCTCCCGACGAATTTATTCCTACCACGTTTTAATTACTGGCGGGTGTCGGCCATCACATAAAATCGACACCACGCCAGCCCTACGTTTCCTTCGTCGACTCGAGACCAGGTCGCTGTCGACGCTGTCGCTGGGCGCGTGAAGGTGACGCTGCTGGCTGCTCGTCCCCAGCCATCATGGATCTCGTGCAAAAGATCGTCAAGCGCATCCCCTCCGCGCCGAACCTCCCCTCCCTCCACGACCTCTCCCAGCAGAAGGACCGCATCTCGCCTCGATTAGCCTTCTTTCGGCGCCGAGTGCGCTTAAAAGGCAACTCCTCCATCTCCGTTCCCCTCGGCGCCGTCCTCCTCTTCCCATGCATCGTCATCGTGCTCATCTTGGTTCTCATCGTCCGACATCCGGCCACGCCGGGAGGCATCTTGATGCCGGCAGGTGCTCCTCCAGCGATCCGGTATGTGCCCACCATCTTCGTGTCTCGATTCATTATCCTCGCCGCTGACGAGAGACTGTGTGCAGAAAAATCAGCGAAAAGTATGACAAGGTTTTTGTGACGGGCTGTCTCGAGCCCAAAACCGATGGGCCTCGAGCGAACGCCGCGTTCGTCGTCCTGGCGCGGAACAAGGAGCTCGAGGGGGTGATTCAATCGATCAAATCCATCGAGCGACACTTCAATCGCTGGTATCATTATCCGTATGTCTTCCTCAACGATGGCGACTTCAACTCGACCTTCAAGGAGACCGTCGCCAAGTACACCAGCGCGCCGGTCGAATTTGGCAAGATTGACGCCAGCATGTGGGGTTATCCCGACTGGGTCGACCACCGCGTGGCCAAGGAGGGCATCGCCAAGCAGGGCGACGCGGCCATCATGTACGGCGGTATGGAGAGTTATCACCACATGTGTCGATTTTACTCCGGGTGCGTATAAATACATCGAAGGTCTTTCGAAAATTGCTCCTCGGTGCTGACTTGTGTGGCAGCTTCTTCTACAAGCACGAACTGCTACAGAAATACGAGTGGTATTGGCGATTAGAGCCGGAGATCAAGTACTTTTGCGACATCACCTAGTATGTTTTTTGAAGATGTCGAAGATCTATTGCAGAGCTCATATTCGTAACAGCGACCCGTTCATCGAGATGGCGCGCGCCAACAAGACATATGGTTTCACCATCGCCGTTAAGGAGCTCCGAGAAACCGTGCCCAACATCTTCCGGTACGCGTCGGCCTATAAGCGGGTCCACAACCTCACCTCCCAGGGGCTGTGGGAGATGTTCATCGAGCCGCCCCCGGAGGATTCCAAGCCGATCCCCACGGACGACCCACGTTACAAGCCACCCCTGCCCGAGGAGATTCTGAAGACGGAACCCGGTCGTGGACTGCTCCCCGACGTCGACCCGGAGGCGATGGAGAATGAGACGTACAACATGTGTCATTTCTGGAGCAACTTCGAGATCGCCCGGTTGGACTGGTTCCGGAGTCAGGCGTACGAGGACTTTTTCCAGATGATGGACCGAAGTGGAGGGTTTTGGATGGAGCGGGTGAGATTTACCATAATACATTTCATTGTATTTATTCGATCAATGCTCAAGTGCTGACGCCGGCAGTGGGGCGATGCGCCGATTCATTCGTTGGCGGCGGGCGCGCTGCTCTCGCCCAAGGATATCCACTACTTCCGGGACTTCGGCTACCGACATACGACCATCCAGCATTGTCCGGCGAATGCTCCGGCACGTCAGTTGCCGCGTCCGCCTTTCCTCGAAGAGACGACGCTCGATGAGAAGAAGCGCAAGGAAGAGGACGAGTACTGGGAATCGTACGACCCGGAGAAGGAGAACGGGGTGGGATGTCGATGCCGGTGCGACACGGACATCGTCGACGTCGAGGGCAAGCAGGGCAGCTGCCTCCCCGAATGGGTGGCCGTCGCGGGCGGTTGGGCATCTCCTTGACATCATTGTTTTCATTTTCGATTTTCTACTCTCTCTGTCGATTCTATTGTCCTGACTCAGTGATGTCCTTCCACCACCAACCTCCTATCTTCCCGTCTCGACTCATGCTGGAACCCCCTCGCCCTCAGGTGCGTTGATCGAAGATGCGCGCGTGGATGCCCCTCACGACCAGAATCCTCGATGACCGTCTCTCATATTCATTTTCACCCCCACGGACCTGCCCATTATCCTCATCCCTCGTCCACCGCAGTCCCTAGGAATTGGTCATCGTGGGGAACGTCATCGACTGCCACGATCCCATCAAGTCTCGACCCTCAACCTTGCCCATGATCATCTTTTATCATCGGACTTGGATTGAGTTCTTCCTCTTCATTTGTCTTTCCCAGCGTGGCCTTGGCTCTTTTCGCTACGACGTTTGCGTTGTCCAGCATCAGTATTTCTCCCTCTGATTTCGAAAGTCTACTGTACATACTCATTCGGCGTTGATATATGCATCGTCCGGTGATGAGCTACGCCGGATTAATCGGTGGTATCGACCTGTTCCCTTTCGACCATCATCATCACTGTTTGCGTTAGAGGACTCTGGCTCACCATCAACAGTACGGATCGTTCTGCCTTGCATTCTGGGTCCTTCTTTTATACCTTGGTTATGATCACGCAGCTGTTATTCATGTTGTTCATTGATCAGCCCCTTTCCACTGGAGATCTAATCCACCACACGTTCGGCCACAGGCCAATGTTGGAACTGGGTCGGCCAGGCTTCTTCCACCGGCCCGTACCTCAATTTACTATGGAACGGTGAAATGATGTGAGTTAGTAAATCAGCTGAGGTCCAACCAGAGATATAGGTTTGGGATCTCCGTGGCATTGGAGAGGGACATCAGTCTCTTGGCAGCCTTCCTTGTATGTGGCAACAGCGTGCTAACCTATCACCTTGACTGAGGTGTGATGCGGGTGAAAAAATAAACAGGACAGCTCAGCTGTGGCCGCTTCATCACGCTTATGACGATGGTATCATTCTCATCGCCTTTACTATGAAGGTCATTGTGATTCATACAGCAAAATTATTACATCATCGCCATCGCCCTTCTAGCGGAGGGTGTTATCTTCATCATCCTTACGACAAAGGTATCTTCCTCACGCTGATGATAAATGGCCTAACCTTCGTCACGCTGATTGAGAGTACCAGTCTTTCATCACACTTATGATGATGGTCATTAGGATTGTTTTCATCAGCGTGACGGCGAAGAAGACCTAACCTTCATCACCTTGATCATGATATCAGGGCCTCTCTTCTTCGTCCTTAGATGAAGCCTGCCTCAATGCCCACCGCAAGGGAGATGGATGATCACTGGCAGCTATGGCTGAGCATATATCCATTCGTGTCAACCGCCTCACTGGTCCTGCCCGTAACCTCATCAACATCTACATGGATTCTTCTCATCATCGTAGGCAAGACTACAGTCCCTGGGTTCCATCTGAATCTAGAGTGTAGTCCCAATTGAACATGAAGCATTCATTCATCTTGAAGTCGAATATGTTTCAACTGGCAACCCCGATGCCTCTCACATCGCTCATGAAGTTGAAATTGAACTTTTAAGCCTCGTCTGCTCCTTTGGTCAGATCTCAGATCGGGCCGCGTTGCAGCCTAGCTTAGTCATCCTCTCCACAATCGCTGAGTCAGCCTCCCAGAGCTACCGAGTGGGGCTCAGGTGATATTGAAATCCCCCCCTCGACCTCCTCGCTCTTCTCTCACTTTCACCTCCCTCGCTGCTGCGAACATCTTCTGTGATCGTCATCTTCGTCAATTTCCAGGGTCTGCTTGATACTACTGGTCTCATCTGGTAGTCTTGCTGCCTGGAGCGCGGGTGAGCTGGCTGGATGAACCGACGTGGTCCGCCTCACTTATCGATAAAGCCTCCTGTCGGTGCCTCGGACCCCGCCATCGAAAGTCGTGAGTCACTTCATCCATCCGAGAACCGGTCCACGATCAAGAAGTTGACCATCATTCTCGGGGTAGACCGAAATCCCCAGTCCGGATCGTAACAGGTCTGAGCTCAGTCGAGATCATCTGCTCGACTCCTATTTGAGTGAGTGCTTCCTTTCAGTTTCCCAACTTCATTCTCTTCTATCACGCCCATCTCCCTTACTCTTGCATCCACTGATCTCAATGCAGGACGCGGACGACCAACAAGAGGGAGACCTTGCTTCATCGGTGGTCGAGTTCACGTACCCCGCTCTATGCATTGACGACCATCTCGCCAGCACCTGGTCGTGGTCCTCCACGCCATCTCTGACGGACATCATGACACCCCTGTCCGAGGGTCAGTCGGATGACAACAGCAGCTCCCTTGGAGACAGCGCCTACGAGATCTTGGGCGACTCCACCGTGCTGACATCGGACGATGAAGATCGTGACGATGCCACGGATTCAGCTTCCTCGGTCGGGGCTCATGGGCCCGACGACGTGACCAGCGTGGCCGGCACGGAGCACAGCGAGGACAGCAACGCCAGCGGCCATCAGCTCGACACCCCCGGCATCACGCCAGCCCGCTCCGAGCATGCCAGCGAGGCCGAGGATGTCAATAGTAGCCACGTGACGATTACGAATCCAACTGCCGATGAAGGCGAGGTCATTAGGTTGGAGGAGCAACCGGAGGAGCCGGGATCAACGACCATGATCGGCTTCCATATCATGCAGATCTTTGACGAGGCGGAAACGTCCAAGCTCTGGAAAGACGTACTCCGGAGCGAGAGCAGCCCGCCCAAGACCCTGCTGGGCACCGTGCGGCTGAGAATGAGCCGAGAGGTGCTCGCCATGGAGGAGCCGCTGCGAATTTGGTATGCGGGCGAGGCCGAGGTCAAGGACGCCATCATCGCCAAACTAGCCGCCGCGCTGGCCGCGCCCATGTGGACCGACCCGCAGCCCAGGACGACGGCCATTCGTCGACGCTCGTCCCGCTTCAGCGTGGTCCCGGTCTCGTCCTTTGGCGACCGTGGTGCGCCCGAGGTGGAGCTCATCGACTCCATGGGGCTGGAGCTGGCGGTCGACGACTGCACCTCGAGCCGCTACGTCAGCACCCCCCTACGAGTCTCGTTGGACATCCAGCTGAACGGGACGACGTGGTGCTCCTCGCGCCGCGGTCCCAATGGCCTCGTCTACGAGGCCGCTGCCTCTCGACCGCTCCCGCATCTCGTGGTCATCGTGGATGAGGATCCCAATTCGCAGACGGACGTCGACTTCCATCAGACGCGGTGCGTTCTGAAAGCCGTGGCGTCTTTCCACCGCGTGCCGGTCTTGTGCGTGGCGTCGGCGCCCATCTACACCACGCGAAGCTATGCCGACTTCGCGGAGAACCAGGGCGGCCCGTATGCGTGCCTGGAGGTGCTCAGCCAACCACCGGGCCACAACCGACCCATGAGGCGGGCTTCGCTCGACCTGGCCACCTTTTCGCGCATCGACGCCCTCCAGTTGAACCGCCATCTCGCATATCTGATGGCGAGGACGACGAGCAGCGTGACAGCGACCACATCGCGTCGGACGGTGCGTCAGGACGTCGATGCCCATGCGGAGGATGTGGAGAAGTCTTCCTGGAAGACGGCCGGATGGACGGGCAAGGGTCCTCGCATCCGTCATCTGAAGCGTCACGCTCGGCCGGCGTGGCTGCTGCTCAGTGTTTTCTTGGTCTGCGCCCTGATGGGCACCACCTCGACGCTGATGTATCGACAATTCGGATCGAAATCCGCTTCCACGTCGCCGGACCTGTCCCGACCGACGGTGCTGTCGACCGTCAAGCCGGTCAAGACATCACTTACCAGAACCACGACCGCCACGGCGGGATCGTGCATGGCATCCTCGGCCCGACAGACTCTCAGCACGATCGGCAAATCGTTGTCGACGCAACCGCAGACGCCCAATAGCCTCACCGTGCCCTATTCGAGTAAGGAATTGGGTCTTCTGCTCGGCGATCCGATGTTGACCACATTGAATCAATCGGACGAGTATCAACTGCAGGTCATTGGAGATTGCCATATCATCGTGCGGCCCCCCAAGAAGATCTCTTCGCTCATGAAGCGGGCGCCACCGCTATCGGTCTCGGTCAAACGCAATGGTCAGCCCATCCCCGTCGAGCTGTCGAAGCCCTTCGAGGGCGTCTACGCGATCAAGCTGTGTCGGGAAGATGCCTGGGGCGTGATGAACGTGACGGTGGCGACGACGTCGAAAGACCAGCAGCACCTGACGGCCGATTTCGGGACGCCGTGGCTCAAGATGGTGGAATGGCAACGGGCCGCCAACAACATGGCTCGACGGTTTCAGGATGGGTTCTCGCAGTGGCCCCCGTGGATGTCGATCAACATCTCGAGCATCGTTCGACCACCTGTCCGTCGAAGTCGACCATCTCGACTGTCGAAGATCTCTCGGCAAAACTACTCGTGGGCTGTGGTGACTCGAGCGGCTCAGCAGGTCTCTTCGGCCGTGCAACGACAGCGTGCGGTCCTCTCGGCAGATCTGGCGGCGGTGGACGATTTCATTCACGATGTCATTACGGAAAAACGGGACCAAGCTGCTCAGATGGCGGAGAAGATGCAGCGCTGGACCGACCAGGCACGCGCGACTCAGACTCGCTTGTCCAAGACGTTTACGGTGCCGCGGGCGCGGAAGCAGGCCGGTCGAATCTGGGCTCGTGTCTGGCAGTATCGAGATGGGATGTTTCGACGACGAACCACGCCGGTCAAGGGAAGTCAGAGCAAGGGAGGTGATGGGAAAGGATGCAGTGGACGGAAGACGTGTCGTCGGAGCTTCATGTGCGGCGGCTGGCGAAGGTGATGGCGAGGGGACTCCTTCAATGATATGGCTCCTCAATCATCTCGTTTCGTACGTGCTCTTTTGATTTCCATTGCAAAAGACCGTCCCATGGGCGTTTTATGACTTGGTGGGGAGATCAGGAAGAGGTAGGGGATGAAGATTCAATTTGAGTGGGTGGGTGACAACATGATCCCCGTTCTGGGCCAGTTGATGCCTTTTTTTCTCAATTCTTTTCTCTCTACTCTTCCAGGATTATTCAATTAAAGTAGACCATGGGTTATGAATGAATCTTTCATATTGATAACGCATGATGACCAGTCACTGATGCTTGACTCTGTCCTTGGTTATTTTATCTACGTAATAATGGGTTCTATCGAATTAATCGCCGATACTTGATGGAGCAATCTTCATCTTTTCGATGGGACGATGCAACTCGAAAGAAGGCGGTAGCTTACACAGTCGGTATGGAGATGTTCGGACACCGTAGCTGTAGGCGCATGTAAAATTGTATCAAGCCAGTCTCGCCCCACAGCGTTTCTGTCACTTCCTTGTAAGCTGTGATCCCTAGACGCCCTGGTTTAATAGCAGGCTTTAGGGCTTTTTCGAGCCAGCCGAGGGTTGCTTTAGGGCTCGATTTAGACGATAGGTGCCCTTACGGAGCCTCAAAACCCCGCTAAACCTCCCCCGGCCTAGGCAGCCGCCTTGAATCAATTGTCTCATCACTTTCGCCACACCCACCTGAACCCCGCCCCCACAGTCCGAGCTGAACGGGAAATACCTGACATATGAGCCTCTGACATCAACCTCGATCACACCTCCCCCTGCATCCTCATCATCTCCATTTCACGCGTACATATTCCGCTCGCCTTACAGAGCATATTCTCAATCTGAATGCACATTGAATCATACATATCTTGCATCATGGCAGAAAAGTCCAATGTCCAGCTCGATCCTTCGGCCGAACGGGCCCAGGATTTCGAGCCCAAATTGGCCAAGCAGGAGACTGAGCTCGCCACGCATCCGCAGCAGGGCGAAGCTCAAGAGAGCTCCAACTCGGCAAAGGAAGAGTCTGAAGTCAAAGAGACGACCACCACCTCGAGTGAGCAGCCAAAGTCCTCCTCCACCGATGATGACAAGGACAAGGAGAAAGACAACAAGGAAGCAGAGAAGTCATCGTCAGGAGAAAAGCCGACGACGATGACGGGCAAAGTGACGGATCTCGCGGCGAGTACCAAAGACAGCGTGTTTGCCATGTTTGGCGGTGGCGGCGGCAAGAAGAAGGAGACCGAAAAAGACGAGAAGCACGAAGGGGAGGATGAACCGAGCGGGTCATCGAAAGCGATGAAAGCCAAGGAAGGGGAAGGAGAGGTAAGAATATATTTCTATATCCCTCAACCTATGAGCTGTTGAAAAGATGTTCCCATTTGCTGACTCGATCTTTCTAGAATGATGAAGTGGAAGAGTCACCCGACGTCCATTTCGAGCCTGTGGTCCGTCTGACCGAGACGGTCGAGACCAAGACCCATGAAGAAATGGAGGAAGTGGTGTTCAAGATGCGCGCCAAGCTATTCCGCTTCGATCGAGAGACGCGTGAATGGAAGGAACGAGGAACGGGGGATGTGCGACTGCTGAAACATAAGGAGAATGGCAAGACGCGACTGGTGATGCGACGTGATAAAACGCTGAAAGTGTGTGCCAATCATTATGGTGAGTTTTCTTACATATTCTCGATGTAGACATGGGTGACTGATAAGCAAAAGTCGTTCCCGATATGAAACTCTCCCCGAACGTGGGCAGCGATCGAAGCTGGGTATGGAATACGGCGGCGGATGTCAGCGAGGATAAACCGGAGGCGCAGACGCTGGCGATTCGATTTGCCAATACTGAAAGTACGTATCAATCATATGGACAGTGTTTAACGAGTAGCTGCATGCTAATATTGATATTACTTCTAGATGCCGACAAGTTCAAGGATGCATTCATCAAGGCGCAGCAGGATAACGAAGCCCTGTTCAGCATGGCTCCCACGGAGGGTGATGAGGAGAAGTCGGAGAAGGAGAAGTCGTCCGCTTGAAGGGTATGGTCACAGGTTGGGGGTTTGGTAGATCAACGACATCAAGTGGTGGTGGTAGATAGTACAGGTGGACAGACGAAGGATGGATATACCGTGATGAATGAACTGCAGAGTCCCCAAACAGACCATCATATGATAGGTGGCTGTTGACCAACTCATTCTCATAGCACGTTTTCGTTTCGTTTCGTTTCCTCTCTCAGGATGTATGCTCTCCACAGATCGAAATACACGTATCTAGATAGTAACTTCATCCATTCCATCATCTCCTGACCTTGTCCACCTGATATTGTCATCGTTTGTTCAGTTCAGCCTTCATTCACTCTCTGTTTGCGCTGTCCAGTACGTCTATCCACTGAAGTACATATATTCAGTCCCCATCCACTACCTACTTCCCTCCCCTTTTCCTCCATATCATACATACATCTCTTCCCACCAATCTATGCGATGGTCAAGAGTACTTCTAAATCTAGTCGTGCCCAGAGCTTCCTCTTCCTATGAGAAGTGAAGCGAAGTGAACGATGACGCCCTCCAAAGGTCAGGATCACGTGACGCCACCCCCCACAGTCGCGGGTACCACCAGCGTTGTCGCGGCTGACAACAACGACAACAACAATACCGACCTCAACCGCGGCTCATGGACGGCTCGACTCGCGCTGCGCCCACGAGAACGCGACGACGAGAGCTTGATTACGAGTCTTGAAGACAGTCAGCAGCAACGCAGGGGATACACCGGCAAGATGGTGGAGGTGAGTTTGTTTCTCAATGTCATCCATTACATACATCATTCAGTTTCTTCTCAATTCTTGTCTGCTTTAATTTAACCTCAGTGAACTAAGCTAATTGTGAGATGAAAATTGTAGGTTAAGAGGACTGTGAAGCTCCATACGGAGCAGCGACCGATGTTAGTTTTGTCTCCATTGCATTCCACCCTACATATACCCTACATGCGAACACCTTCAGAAGTGCCAATCCTGTCAATGCGTGATGAGGACACGAGTGGCTATGATATGATGGTCAGAAATCATGATGTCCGGACAATGCAATCGCAGAATGGAATGCGCGAGCAAGAGAAGAGAAGAGAAATTGAATTGAGCAAAATAAAAGCTGATGTTTACGGTGTTGCGATATTAAAGAGATAAACCATCTCAAGTCGAAGGATTTCCGATGCGAGCATGGAGTATCCGAATTACGATGTTGGATGAGCAGGGGAAAGATATCCCCGCGTCGATCTTTGAGAAGGCAACGTATAGATTACATCCGAGCTTTGAGAAACCGACTCAGGGTATGTTTTTTTTACTTCTATTTCAGTCTCTTTTCGGGAGGTGGTTTTCTTTCGTGGTTTATTTGAATGGTTGGGGTTCGGTTTGGACTGGACAGGATTCGTTTACTTGTTGTCTATGAAGGTGATGAGGATGGATGGAATGTTCCTTGCTTTGCGTGTCATCTTCGTTTGGTTGACACGTCGGGTCCTATCTTCCCTCTCTTCCCTCTTTTCAGCCCGCTTTCATTCTCAGGCCTGCTCTCTCTTGGATGAATGAGTAAAGCATCATCATCCTTGTCTGCTCTCATTCCTCACCTTGCTCGCTCTGTTTGTTTCCACGTCTACTGTTCGTCGATGAGAAAATCTAGAAGCTGACATTGAGTTCATCTACCTCCTCTAGTCATCCGCTCTCCCCCCTTCGAAATCCACGAAGAAGGATGGGGCGAATTTGACATGGAAATTATCCTCACAGCGGTCGAAAAAGGAGGCGATCACAGTATTCCGCACGACTTGAACTTTCAGAACGAGACGTACGACTCGGTGCATCACATTGTGAGTAATTCCTCTGTCTCTCCCTTACTTTTCCAGTCTCCCATTGCTTGGTGCACCCCAACACACCGGATAAGAAAATCGAAATAGTGAAGATATGACTCGGGATGGGATGTGCCGGCTAACCGTTGATATGACCATGGGGTGGGTCGGCGATGAAAACAGACCTTCAAAAATCCAAAACCAGCATTCATGAACGTCCTTCGCGAAACCGGTCCGGTGCCTGCAATGGAAGAACAAGCCAACGGGGTTCATCATGATAAGAAACCGAAGAAGAAGAATCAAGACGAGGAAAGTCGGAAGAGGAAGAGAGGGGGTGTGAATGTATGTTTTTTTTTCCTTATCTATATCCATCATCTCCTCTCTTTAGTTTGGGTTCAATGTGTCCCAGCTGCGATTGTGGTGGTGACGACGGATGGAATTGCTAATGAAGTATAATGTAATAGATCGACATGGAGAAACTCGCCGACGGACTACAGAAACTCAAAGAAGAAGATCTCCTCGAGGTTGTTTCGATGATAATGGAACATAAGACGGTCGATACGTATACCAAGAATGATGTCGAGCGTGAGTTTTTTTCATTTTATACATTCCTTCCGCAATTTTCGTCGCCTCGCTCCTCGTTGTGTTACCCATCTCGATTCGTCTGTCAATCTATCCGTCTATCCATCCATTGATAGTCAATGGGTGGTCGGATGGATGGATGGATGGAACGAGTCTCAGTCGAGGAGATGTCTCGTCTAAAGTGTGACTGAATGGTGAATGATTGAATGAATGAATACAAGAAAGCTAACGAGTGATAATCAAAATAGAAGGAGAATTCCACGTCGATCTGTATACCCTCCCCGATAGTTTGTTGAGGATGTTATGGGATTTTACCAGCTCGAAGGTCGAAGTCTGATTTTCAGAATGATCTAATCACATAACCCAATCTTCCATCTTCTCATTCTCGACACATTACTACCTCTCTGGCTGGCTTTATCGAAGTCTTTTCAGCGTGTATGGCTTGCTCGGGATGAAGTACGAAGTACCAGTAGGATACGCTCTGATAGGATGCGAAAGGTGGTAGTCTGTTCTCCCGGGATAGTCTAGTTTAGCAAGTCTCTCAATAATAAAACAGAACAGAACAGAATAAGATCGAATTCTTAGCTCGCACGTCGTATGTACTTGTACATCGTCTCGCCTCGTCTCGTCCTCCCCCGCTGCCTTCTTTCCCAGCTTTCCGTCCGAGTCAAATCCTCAGGTGAGTAAGGTACATGCTCCGTCAATGGCTTACTGTATCTGTTGAATCGTCAAATGGGCAAGTTACGTGTCTCCAGTATGATTTACAGTATCATAACCTACTCCGATCCCCGATCAAAAAGAGGCAGAGGCAGACAGGTCCACCATTTCCAATCCATTCTCCAACGCTGACGTACTATACGATCCGTTATTTATTTATTTATTTATTCATGAGGTGTAATAACCCAGAAATAGAGACGAGGTGCATAGATAAATCAGGAGTTGCAACCCTTCAACAACTCGATACTGTCCCAATGACCCACAATTCTTCCTTTCTTCCTTGCTCATCGAATTGATTATCCCATCGGCTGATATCTTCTGCCTGCTTGTTCTTCATCGAACTGATATGCTCTGCCAGCTCTTCATCCAACTGATGGCGATGGACGGCTTCGCTGTCTCCGTCGGACAGATGACGATGGAAATATCTTCATCGAATTTTGGTGGATGAAATACTTCATACTTCATTCGACTCCGTCGTCGGTCAGGTCGGATCACCACCACGACAAAACTACTATTTAGAATATCTTGAGTTTGACTTTCATCCCATGGACGAGGTACATAACGAAGGTGAATTAGATTAACTAAATAATTCATCTGAGATTTTAGTTTGCTGTAGGTTGACCTAGGGCTATCACATATTCAGCGTACAGTAATACGTTAAATGAACCAACCCTACGGAGTAATCAGACAAGATATCCAAATCCCATCCCATCCTATTCCATCCTATCTTATCCATTAGTTTATTTCCAAGAGCAAATACCTCCATCCAATCCAAGACAAGAAAGCGGATATCGACGAGTATTGATGCCTCTTCCCTCGCTCCCTTCGTTTTCTAACCCATGTAGGAATCGAATCTCAGTCTTGACATACATATATGTACGTGCGAGCGAGTGAAATAGTAGGGTATGGTATTAATGGAGTATATTTCTACCGATGTGGAGCCCGCTGCACTGGTGCAGCTGTAGTTGCTGTGTCTCATCCATACTCACGATCTATTTCCAAGAGCAGATACTTTAATCCAGACAAAGAAAGTGGGCGGATATCGAGTGTTGATGCCTCTTCCCTCGCTCCGTCCGTTTGCTAACCCATATGGGAATCGAATCTCACTGTTTATACAGTACACATATGTACCACGAGCGGAGCCCGCTGAACTGGTCCAAGCTTTACGTAGCTGCTATGTCTCATCTCATCCACACTCGTGACCAAGGCTGTGACCCAGTGTTGTAGAGTACATTCCTCTAGAGCCTCCAGAGGGGTAATGTACGAAAGTAGCTTAGGTGGACAAGCGAATCATTCAAGCTAGAATTCGGTGCCTAATACATTCCCATTTCCGTCGTCAGTATAACATAACTCCTTGATCGCATCGAGCAGCGAACGCCGTCAAAATTATCAAATGACACCCCTCCCCACTCCAGCCCATCCCTTCGCATAGCACATACGAATAACCACACCTCTAATCACGACTTCGAGCAATAAAACGAGGCGTCATGGAGGAAGGAATAGATCAAACAGCGAAAACGGTGGAGATTTCATGGACGAATTAACGAAGGAATAAAATTGAAAAAAGGGGAAACATACGCTTTCAAAACACCCTCTAAGCCTTTCATCATCATCCTCTCCTCTTCCTCTTCTTCATTTCTTCCTCTTCTCTTCCCATC
>QQTW01000181.1_pt1 | contig 36767 bp, 28 predicted proteins | sample 1904831 | NCBI WGS metagenome assembly QQTW01 (sample SAMN09435610, study PRJNA476489) | Subsurface metagenome, whole genome shotgun sequencing project.
GTGGAGATCCGCGTCGTCTGCCTCAGGACGCGTTCCTTCGCAACTCCGCATGCGTGCAAGAGTTCCCGTGTCTCCCACTTCCAGGTTAGACTGACATGTTGGGCATCAATGAGTTAATCGGAGAGCAGAAGCCGTCCACATGTCTAGATTGCCAGTCAATCTGCGGGCGATCATTGCATGGTCGACAGATGCTCCAGGCACGTCAAAATCCCATGATATGTTCGGCCTCGCTCTTACGAGAGTTGAAGAACCGTACTCGGAGACAATGCTTTTGCATCCTCGAAGGGCGCAGGTCAGGCTGCGCTTCAGTTCGATTGTCGGCCTCAATTGGTCACCTCCAGACACCACAGCCGTGCTCGACCGCAGAGCCGTTAGTTCTGCTGGACTGAGCCGTGCAAGCATGATCCCACTCTCAGTCCGTCATCTTGCTGGGGTAGCATAGTAACCATGGAACCTCATCTCAATCCGCATGTTCGTGCACATGCCACTCCAACTGAAAAATCTCCGTTCCCTTCAGGGTAAGGCGCAGATATGTCGATTTCTTTCCCCTCTTTTGCTAGACGCATGCCATATTCTCTTCGCCCTGCATGTCAAATCATCAATCGGGCTTGACGTTACTGCCATGTAAAGTACATCCTTGCGAGCTGATGGCAAGGCACCGCATGCTGTCGCGCGACTGTGGTCCTTCATCGTAATTGATCCTACGAAATCCGCCGTCTGGCTCGCAGCACGCGATCAACGATCAAGCAGCAGGGCGCTTGGACGGAATGCTTCCGGTATACGGTCTTCTCGAATTCCGATGCTCTAGCTCGGAAAACTTTGCCACCGCCCGGTGCGCTCAGCTCAGCGTGTGCGCTGCGGTCGTCCTGCGGTCCGCCATCTCCTCTTTGCGGGTGTTACACGCTTCCCACGCTCAGGGCCTCTCGGCACCCCCACGGAAGAAAAGCACCCTACCCCTCATCGTTGGCTGCTGGGGTAGTCCTGTCAAATTCCTCTGGCCCGGGCTGAGTGGTGCGTGCTGTGGTGGACTTGAGAGCGTTACTGGGCGAGGCTCCATCACGGGGCCAGCTGAGCGCTCAAGCTTGGTTCGTGAAGAGGTACCACAACAGCATCGCTGATTTTTGAGCTTCACATTTGACCGACGGAAAATTGCTTGCAAGGATCGTGTGAAATGAATTGCAAATGCCGTCCTTCGATGCCAAAACAAAGCTTGCCCTAGCGAGAGCAATTGGACAACAGCTCACATGTGTCAGCTCGATCCACGACGAGGCTTCGAGCGTTGTGCCCAACAATCCATCGCCACCGGGGTTTGCCGTCTCAGCATCTTTAGCTTCCTTGGTTCCACGTCTTCTCCGCTTTCACGTCGCGCTCCCCGGCTTCTGCACGTTGTCCGGACACGCGACGATGTCTCTTCAATCCAATGGTTACCACCAAAGCAAAGTTAAGCAACGGGCATATCCCGCGCCCTCCTTGTCACTCACGTGTTCCTGACGTGTTGGGCGTGGGGATCCTGCACCACTCCGCCAATCATGTGCGAGCTGTCTCCTCACTGCTTAGATTGTATGATCAATGGATGCATGATGTGCTTTGTTTTGTAGACCGGATTCTCAGCGGCCGAGCTTTTTGTCGATGAAGTCTCTGGCATCCGATCTTGTCCATGTGAGCATAGGACGGCGAGTGAAAATTTTCTCCCTTGGGCATGAATGCTTGAGTCGATGATTGCAAAGCAAAGTTGAGAGTAATCTTTTTGACTTTCCACTATACCACTCCCAGACGCGGGACTTGTCGAGCCTGCGCAGTGGTCGTACTTGCGAGAGACTTGGATGATTTCCACAGAGGGTGTGAAAACAGTGTTTGTTGCTTCGCCGGAAATGCCCTTAGCTATGCTGTCAGTCAGGAACTGTGGCTCTTTAGACTTTGCGTCTCCCTAGCCTATTGAACGTGTGTTTGATTGTTTCTTGGTGGAATCCTCAGAGGTATTGTGTAGACGTGCGATATTCCGTAGCAGCTCCTCCGGGAATGTGAGTCGTAATTCAGACTTATCCGCAAAACATCAGCTTCGAAGAGGAATTCTGTTGTATGAGTTGTTCCGACTGCTTCATCAGGGCGAGCATGCCCTCCAGAAGTCTCACAGCTGGTAAGAACTGGATTTCTTTTCTATTCACATTTCTCTAGCCTCTTTCTATCAAAGTGAAATCGCCCAAAGCATCCTATTCTGGCTCTGCTTTGACTGTTATCGCAACCTCATCTGTGCCGGGAGGGTCGTCGCTTGCGCTGCTTTCTTGTGTCTGCGGCACATCGTCCTCTCTTTTAACGTGCATAACCTCTATCCTTCTTCCGCGTGCGGCTGGAACCTCTTCCGCCAACACCACCGTCTCTATTCCGGCGGGCACTCTATCCTCGTTTCCCCATGGCAGAGCATCGATATCAATCTCCCAGTTCAGCAAGCTCCTCAGAATGACTTCGGCCCCAGCCTTGCTGATGATCTGATTGGCCTGTCTGCAGTTCTCGTCACAGCAACACTCCAGGCAGCCATCCGGGCATGGACAGACCGAAATACGCTCACACGCTCGGCGGAGCAGGACGTCTATGAATTCAAAAGCCTTTGTTGCAATGCCACTGCCCCCAGGACCACCTTTCGCGTCGTAAAAATTCAGGCGGGCGGGCCGCTTCCGCGCAGTATCACGCTTAGCCAGTTCTTTCTTTGCATTCTTGCATTCTGTTCGTACGTCTCCTGGGATGCTGACCACAAAGCTGGGCAGGAGACCAAGAACGGCGTGCTCGGCGGCGTGGATTGCCGCCGCAACGTTGAGATCCCGGCCGGTGAGGATATCGATAGCCAGTTTTGGAACGTCGAGCCACAACCCTTTAGAACGCAGCACGATGGGCGGATTGTCCACCTCGACAGCATCGAGAATGCGTCGCTTCTTGTCCAGCTTGAAGAAGCCAAACACGACCTGAGTGATTCGAATCGGCCCGAAGAACGCACGTGATGCGGATCCTGGTATGCTGCGAATTGCCTCGGTCTCGACGGGGTCGATGTCGGTGTAGTCCCGCTGCTGCGTGTACCAATCGACATTGACTCGCTCCACATGAGCCCGCATGCCCTCCTGGCTAAAGTCTCGGACCAGGTAGGTCTGACCCTGATGTAAGAAAATGCCGCCATCGTAGATTGTAAAGAATGCTCTTGAAGCTTCCAGCTCCTCAAGCACCACATTGCGGCCGTTGGTCGTATCGATGATTGCAAAGTGCTCGTCTTCCGTGTCCCGTATGTTGACAAACTTGGACGGGTGCGGCAGGAATCGCTCGTTGCAGTGATAGAAACCTTCATCATCCAAGCGCATGCGCTCCTGCGCTATGGTACGGAGTTGCTGTCCAAAGTACGTCCCATCGCTTCGAGAACGGATTGGCATTTCATGGGCAGCGCATTGCATGTGTCCTTCCAGAACCAAGGTATTCTCCAAATCGACTTTGAGCTCGCAGTTTGGTTTGGTAAAGATCTCATCTGGATTCGCCATGTAATGCTGATCCGTTGGAAAGCAATCGCCGACTAGGACAGACAGTGAGTCTTTGTTGCGCCGACCCGCACGACCGCTCTGCTGTCTCAAGTTGGCTATCGAGTATGGGAAGCCCACGGTGATGACTGCATCGAGCGAGCCGATGTCGATACCCAGCTCGAGTGCGCTTGTCGCCACGATGCCGACGAGTTTCCCCTCGAACATCTCCTTTTCGATCCTCCGGCGGTCCTGGGGTGCGTAACCGCCACGGTATCCCATGACCCGTGCCATCACTTCAGATCGCTCCAATGCAGCTAACTCGGTCTTGACCGCGCCGATCAAAATCTCACACTGCCTCCGAATCTTGCAGAATGCTATCACTCTCACGCCTCGCAGAATCAGCTGGCAGAAGAGCTTGGCAGATTCCGCCATTGTATCTGCTCGACCCGACGTGGGATCAGCTGGATCTTTGAACGGTGTGTTCCAGCAAAGGAATTCTTTGCGCCCTGACGGTGATCCATCAAAGTCGATGAGTTTGACTTGCTCCACACCGAAGATGGTCTTCATGTGTTCCTCGGGGTTAGACACGGTCGCTGAGCAAGAGATGAATTTGATGCGTGTATTCCCTACTGCGGCGCATATCCTTCGAAGTCGCCGCATAATGAATGCCACGTGGGCGCCAAACAGCCCGTTATAAACGTGCAGTTCGTCGACAACGACGTATTTGAGGTTCTGTAGGAACGTTCGCCACGATTGCTCTTGCGGCAGAATCGTGATGTGCAGCATGTCCGGATTGGTAAAGATGATTCTTGCCTCGTCTCGAATCTTATTTCGCTCAGCCATGGGCGTATCGCCGTCGAAAGTCTCCACGACAATGTCCTGCAGACCATCCATAAGGCGAAGCAGATCTTTCAGACTCCGGCGTTGGTCTTGAGCAAGAGCTTTGGTGGGGAATATGTACATAGCTCTTGCGTTGCGGTCCTGCTCCAGCTCATGCATAACAGGTATCTGGTAGATCAGGGACTTTCCCGAACTTGTTGATGTTGCTACAATCACATTGTGACCATCGTGCAGATTGTTGATCGCCTCAGCCTGATGAGAGTAAAGCTGCTCGATTCCACGAGTGTTGAAGAGCGCGTTCACCAGGTTTTGCGACAGCGCGAACTGCAGATCGCCATATATCGGAGGCTGAGGGTCAAAGACCCGATGGCCGTCCGGGACAATTTGGCCGCTATACCAGGACAGACTCTTCAATTCCTCTATGATCTGAGGAATCGAGCTGCGCTCCATAGGTATACTTGCGGGTAATCGCGCCTGACGTCCTGGCCCAGGAGCTGAAGCAGGGTCCTCGGAGGGAGTGGGAATGTATTGAGCGCTTTCTTCTTTCAACTTTTGCACAGGATCCACCAAGTCTGCCTCACAATGATTCAGAAACTCGTTTATCGCCGAGGTGAATTTGGTATTGCGCTTTTCAATCAGGTTCATCATCTGCTTCTGACTGAAAACGGGCATTTTCAGGTCCTCATGCCTCAGTTTCCGAAAGGCCCTTACAGGCTCTCCTGTTTGACCGTGCTGGACTTGCCGCTTCAGATCTCCATCGATAAATTCAAACAGAATCACCTCGCTTTTCTTGTTGTCGCGGAGGTTGGTAATCTCGAACAATTGGTCATCTTTGGCCTTGCGAGACGCTTTCGTGCTTGACTCGTTCGTCACATTCACCTCGAGCATGGCCTCGTCGACATATGCGAAATTGATTGCTTTTGGTACCAATGTCTTGATTTGGGCGACATCTTCTACGAGCAACTCGCTCTTCGTATGACTCTCAACAGCCGTTTTGATGGTGTCAAACGTAGTGGCGAGATGTTTGCGTGTACAGCAGAATGTGTAGACAAGATTCAACGCTTTGTGTGTCTGTGCCAGTCGCGTCAAGTGGCCCGGCCAGGGAATCGTAGAGTCTACAAAAACGGAGGACTCGTGTCGGACCAAAGGAGGTTTTGTCGTTCGTCGGCCTGAGGGCGAAGTCTTTCGGGTACGCTTCCTGCTCCCTTGACTCTTGTTCTGTGGAGCCCCCGGCGAGTCTGTATGAGCAGTTTCATCGAGTGAGCCGCTGGGACGGTCGGTTATTGATGTCGTATTAAGCTCGACATTCTGTACTTTGCGCCTCCTTTTTGCAGGCGGTACCGAAGCTGCTCCAGGCTGAGTACTTGTCATATTCCCATCTTGCGATTTGTGGTCTGAGTTCGTAAGTGCGAATGAGACCAGAATGCTTGTTGGGCTCCAAGAATTGGTGTGCAAAAGGGCTGCGTAGTCCGCCTGCGGTTTTTTTGTCGTGACGCCACCAACCTTGGAAGTTGTGACGAAATGCAAACCCTAGCAGTCGCGTTGGCCTCCAAACGGATATACGCGTAATCACGGGACCGAATCTAACGTCTTCGCAAAGCTACTGTCCCAGCCTTATTATTATCAAGATGATTTGCAGCGATGACCTCGATCGCGGCTGAAAGCGAAAGGTCCAGCGCATGCTCTTACGGCGACTAACGATGACTTCCATTCACTATGCTCTTTGCCTGCGAGGAATTTCTGGTTGCTCGAGATTTTCTGTCGACTAAACAGAGTCTTCAACGCTTTGTACAGTACAAATCGTTTTGCAGAGCGAGATAAGAGACGAATGGGAGTAGAGTGTTCAAGACGTATAGGCCTCATCATCCAACAACCATAAAAGCGTGTTGACCCTGTCAATGTCATCTACAAACGCGGTGGCCCAAAATCTACATATCCTTTTGCAGCTCCTTGACCTTTTCGAACAATTCCCCAGCGTGGACTTGTTTCACCTGAAAATTATGTTAGCATGGTGTCATGTTTATGCAGCATGGTCATCACCTTCAACTGTAAGAACTCTATTTGAGGCTTCCCATCGATCGAACCCATGAAATGAATAATACCTCCGGTAGGAGCACCGCCGTTGGAATCTCCAAACCGGAGTTCTTTGCGGACCGGCGTATTTAATATCACTCTATGCGAACCTTCAGCACGCATGACGAATCTGGCCTTGATCGGCCCATCTTTGTCGCCATCCGTTGAAGCAGGTTTTGTAACGTTGAGCTTGAGGTTGCCCAGTCCACGCTCTTTCCATTCTTTCTTGTTGTCTGCCACTTTGGCGAAGTTGTACAGCTTTGCGCGACATGCGTAAACGACCTCCTCGTCTTCTTCGCCTGTTTCCACTGCTCGAAATCAGTACGCGAGTAGGTTGGTAGAGCTTGACGGATTGACACTCACAGTCTTGCTCGAAGAACCGGTTGTCCCTCTGCTCGCCCTCCGGTTCGGGACTCTTGACTTCGCCAGCATCACCTTCATCTCCCGACTCATTGTCCTCTTTGTTAGAAGGTACGCCAAACGGCTTGGCAACCTTGTCGCTTGATTTGGTGAGGTCTCCGTTGTTGCTAGCAAAGGTGGTCAGCCCTCCCCCGGAGAGGGCGCCGAACGCGCTGCCTGTTGACGAGGCAAGTTTGCCAAACCCGGAAGGGCTTGACCCAAAAGATGATCCACCCAAGGAAGCGAATGGAGACTTTGAATTTGCGAGGGTAGACGTAGAAGGTGTTTCTGTAGTTGTGGAGCCTTTTCCGAGGCTCGCTTGACCACCAGAGTCCGTTGCGAGACTTCCCCCGAGTGCACCAAACGGGCTTGGACTTGGAGTGGAATTATTCAATGCGGCAAAGGGGGACTTTGCTGAAGTAGCCAAGGCTGCGAAGCCGGAGGAAGCAAATGCGCTTGCGGAGGTCTGATAGGTCCCGGAGGAATCCTGTTTTGCTGCCGCGCTGGTGAAGGGGGATACAACAGACATGTTAGAGAAGCCGCTGGATAACGGTATCTGATTTGCAAACGGTCAGCTGATAAGTAAAGATCCCAGAGAGTGGCAGTACGTACCTTCCTCTCCTCCTGGTCTGCCGTCGCCACCTTTTCGGAAGCCTGTGGGCTGTTGCTGTCTCTGTGTCGTTTTGTTTTCCGCTCCTCCTCTCCACAGTTCTTTGACTGAGCGTCAATTGCCGCGACGCCATCTGACCCTGTAGATAACAGGTCTTCTCGGTCAACTTCCCCTGAAGACCTTGCTTCCACATGATCCTCCACAAACTCATCTAGACTCCTCTTGTTTTTGGGACTGACAACGACGGGCTTACCAGCATCCTCCATCGGGTCTACGTCACCTGATACTACCCCTGCGTGTCCGTGGTCAAGACCAGCTTCCTCTTCCACTTCATCTTTCGCCCTGTCATCTACGGTTGGGCCGTCTTCGTCTTCCTCTTGGACGGATGATTCCCCCGAGGTCTTGCGCCAGCCCGACTCTTGATTTCTCGGGCCCAGCTCAACGTCTCGCGATCGTTTGCGAAGGTGTCTTGCTTGATTTTCGTTGGCCTTCTCATCATGGTCCTCTGCCCGTTCCACATCCTCGAGACTTCTTTTCCGCCGTAACCGGCCTCTGTCACCGTTCTCGTCACTGAAGGCTGCTGCCCGTTCGTTGCTGGCGTCGGCAGCATCGTCATGTTGAGCCGTCCCTAAATCGGCTGTGGTATCTTTGTCCGATGTGTTGCTTGATTCTTGCGGTAAAGTTGCGATTGAGGTCTTCTTTAACTTCTCACGAACGGGCCTTTCCGCATTCTCGGCATCGCTTGTGGTGGCTGAAGGCGCAGCAGAAGGATTCTTCACATCAGCCAGAGGTCCTGCCCGGCCGTCACTAGTTGACAGAAAGTCGGAAGCATGAGTGCCTAAATGTTGGTGGTTATTTGTCTCCGCGGTGTCCATATTCATTTTGCCTCCCAGCAATCCGCGCCGTACTGAATTTGTGGTGACCGAGCCAATGCTGTCCAGACCAAACACTCAAGCTGGTGATTAGGTCTCTTCGCAGCCAGTCGATGTCAGACACTACCTCACAAGGGACGAGGCGGACAAAATGGTGTATTCGGAGGCCTGGTTATCCGCTACTGCTTTCAATGTTAACCAGAATACAAAGGGACGATAGACTCAGAGCATTTCTACTGACCATGAGACACACCAACCGCATTATATACACCAGAACTCCGACGCGCGAGTGTGAATGAGGCTCACCAGGACACGGGTGGGGTGAGTGACGGATCAGAGAAGCGGCCAGCGTAGGCAGCGGAGTCTGCTGAGGAGAATGCAACGGCGTCTGAGTATCAGCCTATGTCTGAGCCAGCCTGCTTGAGCTTATTTGAGCACACGAGATTTGGCTAGAAGGACTTGTTGCAGACTCTTTGTTGGCGCATGCAGAAACACGTTGGTATGGAGTCGCCTATCGCACTGCGGCAGATCTGCGGAAGATTAGGCCTTTGTCTTGGCGCATCGATCAATCTGTCATATCGGACCGCCACGACCGCCAAATACGGCCTTATTCGGCATGCCCAGTAATAGTCGCCGTGATACCGTACAGCCCTAAACTTAGTTGAGGGCCAATAGCTTCGTATTCATTATCGTTCCACGTCTACTCCGTACGCGAACTCGAACTGATACACATAAATTGAAACTCATACACTACTCAGGCATTCAAGTGATGAAACATAAGCATCCCAGCCCTACATAGAAGACGAACAGCGGGTATACCGCAATCCCAACCCGGTTGCGGACCACGCCAGAGCCACCGAGGATACTCACGCCAGCGGCCAGGGACCACGCTACGAGAACGATGTACACGGGTATTCGTGCGATGGTAGGGATTCCGAACGCGCTCAACAGAGCAGCAATCACTAGGGGAAACAAGGTGTATCCAATGATGCACACCGCTTGGAAGAACGATCTGAAAGGCAGGTTCAGCACGAGTCCATAGGGGTCAGTCTGTTTCACATACATGTTGCCGCCCAGCAGCTTTATCTGTAGAGTGACGACGGCCTCGCCAATCCATACCATCGCAAAGACTCCTGAAAACACCAACGATTTTTGCTCGTCCTTGGCGCCTCGAGACAGCAAGAAGCTCAATAGCAGGCAGAATAGTAAGGGACCCCTGTAGAGTCATCAGCGTCGCTTCAGAACGTCAATTCTCGGCCATGCATACCACAGATCCCAGTCTCTTAATCCCTCACTCATTCCCCCTTGGAGTACGACATCGGCATCTGGCCATCGCCCTACCCAGCCCCTGGCCCCCGAGGACATTCCGTCGGCCTCACCTCTCTCGGCCGCTCCGATGCCGCCGCCTCTTTGCAGTATACCTCCAAGAAGATACTTTGGCCAGAGGACCTGCTTCATCTTCTCCCATACCGCCAGAAGATCTCTTGACAACGTCTGCCATACTGTCTCATCGATCGTATTCGTGGGCGCGCGACGATCCTCGCCAGGTATTGAGGAAGTGAGGTAGGACTGAGATATGGGGTTGTTGCGCGAGCGTGACTGTGACTGGGGCTGGATGTTCCCTGTCAGGGGAGCACGGTCGGATGTGGTCTGGAGTGGATCATCAAGTTCGTCGAGTCGAGCTACATGCAATCAGCAACGATTGAGAAGGTGGTGCTCCAGGAGCTAACCGTCATCGGGGTCAATGAGATCTTGTTCGATGGCATCGTTATCGAATTGCTCGTAGGGATTGGACGAAGTTGCGGCGCTCGGCATCATCGCCATGGCAGCACCTTGGAGATGATCTACCGCGCGTGTCGCTGTCGTTCCGCTGCAAAAGGCTGAGCACGCAGAAGAGAAGCTTATGACCTTGTCGCCGGCCGAAGCTGAATGCCAGCTTTGGAACACGCGGCATGATGCGCGGAAACAGTTACATAAGCCGGAAGCTATGATACTTGCTAACCGCATTCGGGTTAGCTACATCGAGCATATTGACGCTGAAGGCTTGAAGAGCTTTCAAGGTTGATATCATTCCTCAAATAACAGCTGTAATAGCTCCTTCATGATGGGTAAGTCCTTATAGCTGTGCTATACACATAAGCTCGAGTTACTAGTCCTTTGGCTAGCCCTCCAACGGTCAAATCCCGACCTCGAGCCCCATGCTCCCCGCGCAAGGGCGGGCCGGTTTGATATTATCCATCGATGCTTACAGCTACTCGGTCACTGGAACAAGGGAGAAAGGCAAGAAGCGTTTGATTAATCTAGATTATGATAAGATTCAGTAGACATTGCCCTGAGCTGTACTATATCATCCCAAATTACTCCCCTTCTCTGAATCTTTTCCATAGTTTGCGCATTCGAAGTCCTTGCTTTCGGGTAAACTCGGTCATGCTACGAAGCAAGTCAGCAACAACTCATGGAAGACAGTCCCTCGTTCGTCGACATGTGGTACTCTTTGATAAATGAAATCTCGAGAGATAAATGAGCTTTGTACGTACCACGCATCATCGGAGTAGTCCATGTAGTTTTGAACAGAGTCTCTGCCTGGAGCATCCGGACACGAGTCCTTGCCCACCGGACAACCAAATGTAGGACTGCTCTGGAACGGTGTGTCGCTGACCTTATCACCTCTTCCGTCGCATGACGCGCCTTCAAAAACATGGAACAGGCCCAACCAATGACCGACTTCGTGGGTGGCCGTTTTGCCCAGATCGTAAGGGGCCAATCCGCCTCCGGGGAAAGTGCTTGTAAGACAGACAACGCCGTCATCGGAAATGGCAGTACCAGCCTTGATCTTCTTCGGGAATTCAGCGAACCCGAGGTACGCCATATTCGGGTGTGCCCAAATATTCAGCGTTCGATAGCTACCCTTCCGAGTAGCTGTTTTGTATTCGGAAGCAAACTGGAAGCCATCAGATGCCCATAGTTCGTTATCGTACCGGAAGATCCCCTTGTAGGAAAAATCGATATTGTACTTTGCAAAATCGGCGTTCAGGACGGCAATCTAGCGACTGAGTTAATGTGGGTCTTGGGCAACTGCTCCATGCATATTGGGTGGACGGACCTGCGCAACCGCTTGCTGCTGGGTAAGGGTAGCAAAGCCCGGGCTTTCAATAACATGGATGAAGGTATCGATCGTTATTTGTGATGGATCCGCACTGTCTTCCTCGCTGGAAGGGATTTCCGCCTCGGCCACGTCCCCCACTGGGCTGCCAGTACCGCATCGAACGACCGCCTGACCCTGCCGTGAATATAGCTCTGGCCGGGCTAAAACATGGAGAGCCAAGAAGGCGAGAAGGACGCCTGCTTTGTAGAACATCGGGACAGCGCAGGAGTACCAGGCTGAGGAAGTGGGACTCGCGAGAGGACGAAGAGGTGACCCAAGACGTCGTTGATATTCTCACAATCGAGTGAGCGCTGGACTCCTCAATCACCTGGGTACGTTCGCAGCCCTTGCTGGCGTGCTATCGATGGGCGGAAGCTTCAGACGGGTTTCTTCCGTCCCTGAAATAGTGTGAAAATCTGGGAGCGAATCCTGTGGTGATGTGTTGGAGGCCCGGGGGATAAATATTCGAACCATGTCTGGACGCCACTGGCGCCCACACTTTTACCCATTGGCTGGAGCAACACCAACGGCTCGCCATGAGGAGGACATACAATCGTTAGTGCGGACGGGACTGCGGGCGAAGTTGCGGACGCAGTCAAGCCGAGTCAGGTGAAGCCATGCAGACAACGTTGAGCGTAGACATCAGTGATTGACATCTGGACTCGCGTATCCTCAAACCGGCTATGCCGTTGCATGGTATCGAATCTAGTCCTCAGCAGAATGCTCGGATTATTGGCGGATGATCCAGCCGCAGGATGCTAAAAAACGGGCGAACCAGGACATGCAGTGTTCTGCTGATCTTCCCGTTGTAACGTTATGTAGTTACTGTGCCCGCACTGGTTGTAACAGACGATTCTACTGTATCAGGAGTCGATCAGCCTTTGCCCCACAATATGTGGATAATCTTGGAAGTTCGGTAAACACGGAAAATTATTGAATAATGCACACACGGCTGATTGGAAGCGCCACTGAACGCCCACGGGGTTCAGCCTTTTGCAACGTTGATAACAAAAGGTGACTGCTTCATCCACATTGTGAGTCGTGATGCTTTCTATGTTTTAATCCTCTCACGCTATGACAGCTTACCTAGTACCTCAGCCATACTGTGAAGTTCATCAACATTCGGACGCATGCTGATGAGAACGGAACAATCCTCTCAAGCATGCCCAGGTGGTGTAGACTGAAAATTACCTAGGTATGTCCAGCAAGATCGAGGGGCGATGCTTGGGTCCTTCCCGAGGTCAGCCGCAGCCCGCCGACCCACCTGGGCACCTGGGAACCTTTACCATTCAAAAGTAAAGCGCGGGAGCGTAAGCGACACGAGTCTTGGAGCCAGATCTGAATCGCTTCTAGAAGGTGAGTTCTGTTGAGGAAAGAAAGAAAGCTCGAGGCTGCACTGTTTGTCTGTTGCGATGCCGGTTACCGCGTTTAATTGGTAAATCCATGTATCCCAGACCATCCAGGTCTCAGCAAGAACGTCAAAGCTTTGATTTAGTCTCGCCTTTTTGACGAATTGACAGGCAAGCCACCCAAATTCACTTCTAGCGAGCGATGTGGGTTTCTTACAGCCGAGTTCAAGAGCCTACTTTATCGCGTTAAAAAGCTTCCTAGGCTACGACTCTACTAACACCAATGCCCTCTCGACTAGGCACTAGCTACTACATCAAGCTGCGCAGTAGCGAAACTATTGTGTCATAATATGAAGGAGAAAATATAGGTTACAGCCAATACCTAATTGATTACAACGGGCACAGAAGTGTCGTGGCTCGTTCCGCAATTCAAACTGACTTGGGTTCAATCATGGCGGCAACAGAATCTTGAACCACGTACGGATGGGTCTGGTGCTCTCTTGCAGCGCAAGTACGATCCTATCTTGTCTACCAATCCTCAACCGGTGTAAAAGCTCCAAGCCGTTAACATCCAGGTGAGAGTTCCAGTACTCACAAAGATCGGCCCGGCCAGTCCACTCCCCCACTTCGCAGTGCCGAATACCAGCCATTCCGACCCAAAATGTCCAAGGGCAAGCACAAAGGTCCACAGCGCCATCTCATAGACCCTAGGTTCACGTATGTTGTACGCTGCGTAAAGTCGCACGATGCTGGATAGGGCGGTCCAGGTGCCAAAGGTGCGCGATGAGAGCGGAGTCACCGGGCTTCGCTGCTCCGTGCTGGGCTTCGCCGAGCTATCTGATTTGGCACCAGAATACACCCGCCGGGTCAATTGCAGTGTGCTGTATGCTTGAATGCTATTGAACAGAGACACGACAGAGATCTAAAAAGATTAGAGCGGGCACGCTGCTCAGGGGTAAGGTGATACCAACAAAGAGCAGCCATTTCGGGAGATATCCATCGGAAGGAAGCAAAGACATTATAAAAGCCATGATTCAAGGTCTTATGGAAGGTTGTAGATTCGTGCTGGTATGCAATGCTAGACTCCTGAAGCTAGGGCCAGACGGTTGAAGGGAGCAAGTTGGAAAAAACATCCTGTTCCCCTTGGCCCGAGCTTTTCACCCTCGCGACTTCCCGCAGGCTTGAAGAGCTGGTAGACCTCCAGTTGGGATTTTTCTTCCACAGGAAAAGTGTCTCATCGTCGAGACTCGATATAAACTTCGAGAGCTGTCCGACAAGCTGAACTTTCCGAGTTACTGCGCATTCTCTGTCATGGAGAAGTTTCTCGGCAAATCAGTGGGAGCAGTGACTGGATCGCTTGCCGTTGTTGGCTTCCTGTATATTGGATTCAAGATTCTCAGTTTCATTCGAGTGATTCTGAGTTTGTTCATACTTCCCGGAGTGGATGTGAGTATGCCTTTACAGCAGGAGTCCTTGTTCTGGGGTTGACCTTGATTAGCTCTCCAGATATGGTGGGAAGGGTGCCTGGGCTGTAATCACTGGTGCTTCTGACGGCATTGGCAAGGAGTTTGCGCGTCAGCTTTCATCGAAGGGGTTTAATGTTGTGCTTGTGTCGCGTACGCAGTCAAAACTCGAAGAATTGTCCCAAGAGCTGAGCACGAAGCATGCGATCCAAACCAAGATCCTGGCTATGGACTTTGCACAGAACAGCGATGACGATTATGATCGCTTGGCTGGGCTGATAGACGACTTGGAAGTCACCATTCTCGTGAACAATGTCGGTCTCAGTCACTCGATTCCGGTGCCGTTTCTCCAGACTTCAAGACGAGAGATGACGGACATCATTACCATCAACTGCAACGGTACCCTGCGAGTAACCCAGCTCGTTGGCCCCGGTATGGTCAAGCGTCGCCGTGGACTTATCCTTACCATGGCTTCGTTCGGCGGGATACTGCCAACGCCGCTTCTGGCGACCTACAGTGGCAGCAAGGCCTTCCTTCAGCAGTGGAGCACGGCACTTGGCTCGGAACTCTCCTCGTCAAACGTTCAAGTCCATCTCGTTCAGAGTTACCTCGTCGCGAGCGCCATGTCCAAGATTCGCCGCGCCAGCGCGCTGGTGCCTAGCCCCAAAGCGTTCGTTCGCTCTGCTCTTGGGAAAGTCGGTAGAAGTGGAGGAGCTCAGGGGATTGCTTACACGGGCACACCGTACTGGGCGCATGGTCTCATGCATTGGGGGTTGGCGACATTCACTGGCACCATGAATCAAGTCGTCGTAGATCAGAACAGAGGCATGCATGAACAGATCAGGAAACGTGCTCTGAGAAAAATGGAGCGCGAGGGCAAGAAGGCGCAATAGCCTCTGGTGGTGATGTGGAAATGTCGACATAGCTGATTGGGCATTGCTTGGTTCATTGCTATGAATCTTGATGCTAGAGCGCCTGATCTGTATGTATGTACATAGTGATTCCTTAAACCACGGCCTCATCGAATTTGGGTGATTGGGAGCGGAGGACGTGCTGCGCTCCAACTTGTTAGGCTCCATAACGCCCGATAGCGCCGAACTCGCTTTCCAGAAAAAAAGGCCATTCTCTCAAGACAATGCTGCCTACGATGCATCGTTCGCCTGTCGCCTCTTCTTCTTTTTCCGTTTTTCAATCTCCTTGTCTTCCTCTGGCGGGATAAACTCGCTTCTCCTCTCTTCCATCTTGGCAGCCCGTTTCTCTCGTTGCGCTTCGACCTTTTTCTCTCTCTCCCTCCGCTCCTTGGCCTGTCTGCTGAGAAAGAACTCTCCGCTTTCAATCTGAAGATCGACCTTGCTCTTCTCCTGGGGCGGCGGGAAAGGCGTGTAAACTTTCTTGCTCTTGTCGGTGACTTTGAAGGGCTTCCTTCGTTTCGACAGGGTTCTCTTCTTGAAGTTGGGGAGAAACCGATCCCAGCTCTGCCCGGCCAACTCTGGATCTTTCGCCAATTCACGTTTTATCATCATCTCTTTTATGTGATAGATTGGATGCACGTTGTGCATGCAGTCCTCCACGACACGTCGAACTTCCTTGAGCCCCTTCCACGGCCCCATCGCCGCCACCGTATTGCCCTGCACCAGTAGATAACAACCCGTGAGCAGCTCCAATGCCTTGAGCGTTGTCCCGCCGGGCCCTAATATCCTCTGCCGCCGCTTCACAAAACGCTCCTTGTTCCGCACCAAAGTCCGAATCTTGATGATGTCGCATGCGACAAAGTCATCCAGGATTTTGATTGCCTGCGGAGACGGCACACTGCGGGCTAGTAGTTTGATGAGGTCGCGCGCTTTGAGAATGGCAGCGGGATCGAACGTCTTGCGCGTAGTTTTGACCGTCATGCTTCCCTCGACGAGATCGAGGACGCATGCGATACCATGCTTTTCCAGCGAGCGGGTGATGAGCGGCCATGATTCTCTTAGATATACTTCTCGGTATTTCGGAAAGAGTGTCGCAAAAGAAGACTCCTCGGCGAAGGTGCCACCTTGGTTGTCATCCGGCTTGAAAGGCTCGATCTAGTTTTGGTGTCAGAGCTCATCGATGCCAAAGGTACAGCTCGAGATTTGAGCAGCTTCACATACTTTCCATTTATCAATATCGTCCGTATCCCACGGTTTCTCCGTGTTGTGAGTGCTGGGCATTGCGCCTTGCGATTATGAGGAGTTGTATAGAGTTAGCGTTACAAAATATTTTAGAGGAGAACGGTGAAACCCGAAGATGGTGATGTCGGAAATCGCTGCAGTCGCTTATCGAGCCATGCCGCCTGACATAAATGTCTAGCTTTGACCAATCGAATAGCGAAGTTTAATCCACCGCTGCACTTTGAAGATAATTTGACATGACCACTGCTTCCACAGTTTCCCTTCCGCGTGTGTTCTTAGACGTCCAGGTCGGCACTGAACCGGCCGGCCGTCTAGTCGTCGAGCTCTTTGCGGATAAAGCTCCCAAAACGTGCGAGAAGTGAGCAGCCCACGAGATTCATGCAGCTCGTCCTGATAATCAAGATGCTGATTATTTGACAGCTTCAGAGCTCTTTGCGCTGGCGAGCATGCACCCTTAACTTACAAACGCTCGCGATTCCACCGCATCATAGATGAGTTTATGCTGCAAGGAGGCGACATTACAAAAGGCGACGGCACCGGCGGCATTTCAATATATGGCGGCGAGTTCGACGACGAGAACGTAGGATGGAGAGACATTGACGCGGCCGGGTTGCTCTGCATGGCGAATCGTGGGCGAGGGACGAATGGGTGTCAGTATGCATTGTCCACATTCTTCCTCCTTACCATGAGCCTCGCAACAAAGCAAGCTTGCAGTGTTCTGCCACGCTGACGCCTGGCGGCTTTACAGATTTTTCATAACCCTCGCGCCATGTCCGCATCTTAACGGCAAACACTCAGTCTTTGGACACGTCGTTTCTGGCCAGGCGATTCTCCAAGCATTGGGAAAAGTTGCGGTTGACAAGGATGACTGCCCAATTACGGACGTTCTGATATCCAACTGCGGTGAACTGGAGCGTCGCAAGAATCTACCCTCAGCTTCTTCAACACGAATTCCGCCTAGCAAGCCGTCAAAGGACAGCGACAGAGGCCGACGCAAACGTAGAGCATCTGTCTCGCCATCACGATCCGCTTCTTCCAGTTCATCCTCATCCTCCATGTCAGAACGCCATCTTCAAGAGCGGCACAAGCGTAGTCGCGGATCTTACCCTCCAAAGTCATCACACCGGCGCAGCAGTGACGCATCTATGGACCACAACTTGCGCGGCAGGCCCCGTCGGCGCTCGCGATCGCCATCACACAATTCCTCCCCAACTCTAGAGGATCGGAGAAATCCTCGCAAGAGAAGCCCGTCGCCTTCCAGGACGTACAAAAAACCGGGGCGGGTGGATGAGGCTGAGAGGGAAACACCTGAGGATCAGAGGCAGCGGAGTTCTCTGTCACATCAATCCTCCCGATTCGATGTTGGACAAAGGCACAGGTTCGCGCGCCTTGACGAGAATCAAGGTGATAGAGGCGGCGCAGGCGATCGACGGAGGAGTCATTGGGAAGATAAGCCTCATTCCGCTCGTCCTTACTTCCAGGAATCTATTGGCCGAGACGATCCCCGCGACGACCGTGATGGAGACACCGCCAATGTAGAAGTCAAGTACAAAGGCCGCGGAAGCATGAAGTACCGCGAGTGGAGGTGAACATGGTGAAGGACAGCCTGGACAGGGTTGCAAACCAGCTATGGTACAGTACTGTGTGGAAATCTCTGTAGCTCAATGCTTACCATCATACCATCCATTGCCTTTTTGATCCAACTGATTAACCGCATGTGTCGGTCTGAAGGTGTCACACTCACATGTGCACGAGACTAACCTTGGAAGGCCGTGACCTCCGCCAGATGCAGGATCGCAGGAGTATCCATGGATCAACTGTGGGAACTGCTCGCCTGATGCGCATCGCTCTTGAAGATACATCGACCCGAGCAACTGCCCAACCTGCCCAGGGCTGGGCAAGTGTTGCGATGGCCAAGCTCGATAACAGCTACCGTCGCTGCTCGATTAGAGTAGGTACTATTAGGTATGACAAGAACCCAACAGTGTCAGACAGAGCTCAGTTGCAGCCTTTCGGCGTGGGCAACTGAGCAGCTGGGCTTCTATCTCGCGCCATCAATGAAGTTTGATATCCCCGGTAGTGTGAGGGCTTTTTGGGAGTAATTCGCCTGGACACCACACTTCCAAGATCTGGACCAAGCAAGCAAGATGAATACATCAATTGATACCCTAATGGGCCAACTGGTCAACTGGTGTTGTGGACCTTCCAAGGTTGGAAGTATATTGTTGCTGTGTTAAACTCGTCGTTCACATGTCTCAGCATAGCCACCCACAGATCCATGGACCGGACTCACAGAACACGTCACATGTGCCGTGCACACCACAGAATATCGGAAGGATTTCTCTATATATTTGAGGGGCGCACCATAGCGACGAAGCATTTCCGTCATTCTTTCAGTGCTTTTCGAGAAACGCGCAACTTTATGCCCTCAGCAAGCTCACTACCGGCTATTGTGTACTAGCGAAAAATAAGCGTAGGACACACCTAAGCACTGCGTCTCAATTACCTCACAACTCTACCATCCCGATTGCTCTACTAGAATACCTGGTATGACTCAAGACTGGAGATTTCATTCATCGTGTCTAAGCCCTCTGTCTAGGCCTCGATTCAGCTTGGTCCTGGGCAGGTTTGCTGTTCTTCAACTTCTTTCTCTCTTGAGCACATTGATTCCATGGTTCGAAGTCATTCCTTTTGAAAGCACATGTCCAGGCAGCAATATTCTAGTTGAGTCATTGCATGCTGCTCCTTCCACTCTCAACGCTCAATTAATGAGTTGATTCCACTTCAGTCTGATCCAATGTTCTTTGTTTACTTCTTCTCGAAGCTCAATTTTCCGAAAAAGCTGGCAGCCCGGCATTTCCCACCACTGATGTTTTTAGTCGGGCCAATGGCCGAACTTTAGCCGCCTCGCTCACCACACAACATCAACGTTCCTTCATGGTTTGCATTTGTCTGATAAATATTCTGGCTATAACTTTCCATGTCCTAACAGCACATGTTATGAGTTATCTCTTATACTGATCTTATAATGACCTCTATAATTACGTGAAGTGCGGAGGCAGCGCTGCGGCTAAGGCACAGTTATTACGTTCAAGTATTACTTGTGATCCGTGGTTCAAGAGACTCTATTCCGACGATCCTCCATCACAAGTCCGCTACGTTGTTTACGAGCCTCGCTCTTGCCCTCGCTATCCCTCTTACTCTGGTTCTCACCCACTCTGACTCTTCCTCCCTCACATGCTCATGCCATTAGCGCAATCACAAGATTGAGGTCCACCATAGTCATCGTGACTGTGCCGTGGTTCACTGGTGACTCCTGTTCGATCTTTGACCTCAACCAACGGATCAGTCTCCCAACAGTTCCCAATAACTCTCGTCTGAGAAATTTCCCACACTGCGTAGTTCTCATACTGCTGGGGGCTGGTTTCCTACTAAATCCCCCTCCCCCCCTCCCATCTCTTCCTCTTTTCTTTCCTCTTCCTCCAACTTTCGTCCCCCATCGAACTCTTCTGACCTTCAAAATTCCAACTTCCACCAACTGATAAAGCTGTTCTGACTTTCACCTCTTACAAATCCCTTCATCTGACACAAGGCTTTAAACTCACATTCTCCAACTTTCATCACCTTCACATCTCTTTTACTACCCACAACCACACGATTGTCAAAAATGCAATCCAGACGTCAGCGCAACGCCGCAGACAACACTGCAAACGAATGCGAGCATCCTCGCCGCAGTGGAGTCCCCACCTTCAAGCAACGCTTACGACGACTCGTGCATCGTCATGATGCGAGCAGTCCACCCAGCTTTGACATCGCACTCTGTCTCCTGCAGGATGTGCTGATGGAGAAAGTGAGCGGCAACCGCCTGACTCCTCAATGGGGACTTGTAGATGAGTACAATGCTGTCTACTCTCTCATTCGCCAAACAGTCGTAGCTGGAGAGGGAAATTCCCTGATCGTGACCGGTCCGCGTGGTACTGGCAAGAAGACGATCGTAGAACAAGCCCTGAGAGACGTTGGCCAGCAGTACACCGAGGATTTCCATGTCATCCGCCTGAACGGCTTCTTGCATACAGACGACAAACTCGCATTGCGTGACATCTGGATTCAGCTCGGCAAAGACATGTCGGTCGCAAACGATGCCTTGGGCAAAAACCATGCCGACTCCTTGTCAAGCTTGTTGGCTCTTCTCTCACATGCAACCGAGGCCGGACAAGTTGCCAAATCTGTCATTTTCATCATGGAAGAATTCGATCTCTTCGCTTCACATCCTCGTCAGACTTTGCTGTACAACCTTTTCGACGTCGCTCAGTCACAAGCCGCTCCCATTGCCGTCATCGGCTTGACAACAAAGATCGATGTCACAGAGAGCCTCGAAAAGAGAGTCAAGAGCCGCTTCAGTCATCGTCACATCAACATTGAGCCACCTCAAGCTTTTGTCATCTTCGAACAGATGTGCAAGACATGCATCAGCATTCCCCGGGCCGAGGATGAACTTCACCTTCAAGAACGGGACTGGCTCTGCGAGACCAAGGTGAAGTCTTCCAAGTGGAACAAATCCAAGTCCGGTCCGTCCGATCCATCGCTCATCAAAGCATGGAACGATCTGGTCGAGGTGAGTTCCTGCCTTCAATGATCCGACAACCCATTTGCTGATGCTCCTTTGTACAGTTCGTCTTCAAAGATGCCGGCTTTATCAGCAATTACCTGACTCCGGTGTACAAAACCACAAAGTCTGTTCCAACTGTCATGTCCATGTTCACAACCATCATTGCATCTCTTCCCGACCATGGCCTCTCTGCCAAATCATTCCATCACTACCTGGATGCACTGGTCCCAGCGCCGGATGACTCGAAGCTTGCCATTCTTCCTCATCTGTCTGATCTCGAGCTCGCATTGCTCATTGCTGCCACTCGCCTGGAGATTGTTCGCGACTCATACACCTGCAACTTCCGGATGGCTTATGCCGAATACGTTTCGCTGGCCAGTCAAGCTCGGATCCAGAGTGCTGCCGGTGGAGCAGCAGCAGCCGGAGCCGCAACCAAGGTCTGGGATCAACATGTTGCCTTGATGGAATGGTACAAGCTCATTGAGCGCGAGTTGTTGATGCCGATTGCGACAATGGGCTCTTCTTACGAGGGTGACCTCAAGATGTACAGGGCGGATGTTGCTTTGGAGGAGATTGTCCAGGCCGTGCCGGCTTTGGACCGGACACTCGCAAGGTGGTGCAAGCAGTTGTGAGGTGCAAAAATGGGCTGGTTTTTGTTTCGGACTTGGCTTGGGATTTGCTTCAGTTTTCGCTTTGGTCTTTGGTTGTCTTTGCTTTGGTTCTCACTTTGGTTTTTCTTTGGAGTTTACTTTGGGTTTTGCTTTGAGCTTTGCTCGGGAATTGCTTTGCGCTCTGCATGGGTCTTGGTTCGGGTTTCGCCTTTGGTCTTCTTTTGGTTTTGCATGGCTTGCAGAGTTTGGTTTGGGAATCACTTTGGAGCCTAGCAGTTTGAATTGAAGCTTGTTTCACGCGCAAAACACCAGCTGTTGTGATACACCATGCTCGTAACCTCGGGGTAGCCCAGTTGTGACCGTAGACTCGCACGACGCATCTTGTATTCTGCTTTCTATTCAGCATCGCCTATCTTGCCTATAACTGCTCGCCAACCCGCAGTATAGAGACACAAGGCCCCATTCACTGTGCTAGTATCGACCATATGTTCATCAGTCACCGTCGGATCCTCAAGAATAGTACGGAATAGTAAAGCAGGATTTACAGACAGTGAAAGCACGCAAAGACTAGGACCTTTCAGCGTATACAAGACACTCATACGCATCCAAGTTTACTGCCTCAATCTCTATATACTGCATAGTACTTTACGATAAATCCGCATCTTAGTCCACCTAGCCGTCCGGATCGTCGCAGCCTTAAGAACATATGATTGCTACCTATGCTACTCAATTTCCCATGGTCCACAATGTTGAATGGCTTCAATTTCACTGAACATGCGGAAGAGCGTATGACCCCTCAGGGTTATGATCGCTCAGCAGGGTGGGGAATAATGTTCTGTATTGGGCATCATGCCTGTCGCAGCAAGCGTGGAGGGCAGGCGTGGAGGTCACCTCCAATAAAGAGTGCAGGTACAAGCCATCAGCCTGCAACGATGTAACGACGATATGCTGCGGCTGAGGACAAAGCCGCCTGCTTTAAGGGCGGAGCGGCACGTTGTGCAGCCTTTGGACAACCATGTAACATCGTCCTCCAGTTACGCCAAGAGAGTCCTCGCCGAAGTGACGCCGTATTTGAGCCTGTTGGACGTTTATTATTGACTTCATTCAGGCTCACAGCGCCAAAAAGGACCGCGATTGAACTGATGCAATGGCGCAAATCATGACAGTCTCGATGGATACGGAGTACGGAGGAGATATTTTGATAGTAGACAAGTATGACAGCGGTGATTCCACGCCGCTTGGTAAAGGTCAACAAGGCTAACATGATAGGGGACTCGATAAGCCAACGATAATGTCTCCGAAACTGGAAGTGGATCAGTCAGAACAGAGACAAACAGTTCTATTCCTTGTGAGATATCTCCGACCGCGCGTTGAGGCTGGTCCTTTGTACTCCGTCCGTGGGATGCGGGAACGACCGGGCGCTTCTTCCCCACGCGCCTGAAGACTGAGGGCGGACGGCAAGCGCCAAAGCACGGGAAAAGGGGGAAAGAGGAGGGCTAGCCGATGGGCCGGTCCACTCATATCCTTGCGGCGTGACCCTCCCGCAAGGTTCTGGGAGCAACTTCCGGCCCAGCGTTAGGGTCTTGGATCAGCCGGTTGTGGGGCCCTGGGACCTCCGGTGGCTGGGGCCATGCAACTTCAAGCCGGGCTGGTGTTGGCAGCCTCATCGAAACGGTGGAAAATGTTGCGAGACTGGAAGATTCCGTGGCATATCACCAGTAACAGCGCAGAGGAGTCGAGAGCCGCGATCCAAAAAGGAAAGCACAAACTTTGTCTGACTGTAACTGGTATGATCAGCAGCGATCCGCGGACGAACTTTGCATGTGAGCCTTATCCGTTGATATTGGGCTCACAAGATGTACATATATACGCACAGAGTTGCAGCAGCCACAGCATGCAGGATAACGAGTCGCTTCCATGCTGTACGGCTTTGAGCCCGACAGCCAGGGTCGAAGTGGGAGCAAATCGAAAAGAGCATATTGTCTTGTCGGCTGGTTGTTTCTCGTGATTACTAGAGATATGCATCCCATGCCCCGTTTATCCTATGGCGCTGTAAGATTGGTCATCCTTCGCTTTGGGGGAAAAACAATTACCTGGCCTTTTCTCATTTTCCTGTCCTTCGTCTTCGTTACCAGACTGTCGGAATCTGGCTGTTACGGCCACTCTTAGCTGCTCACTCGGTGCGCTTATGGACGCAAGAGCACGTCAGGAAGATTTCACAACCCACAACGACCTCCTCCATCCGTAATTCGACCCAGCACTTCCAAGCTTCTTCATCTTTCTCTCCATCGATGATAGATGATGCTGGACTGCTGTGTGATGATGCAGTTTTGGTCCCTCGAAGCGTTTCCTACATGGCTTGAGTCGTGTGGTCGTCAGTTGAAATTATGTCGTCATGTCATTGGCTCACTCGATTATCATGGTACTGCTCACCCACCGAGATTGCGTCCGCGTTCCACCCTACTGGCCAACAATCGGCATCCTTCTTGATCATCGAGCAAGCGCGTCTGTTGTTCAGACCTAACTGGGACGCGTGAGACTCTCGGGAGAACGGGTGTGGCCTGCCTTTGAGCCGCAAAGTCAAGCTCTTCCACTTCTGACTTCCAGGACAAAGTTCATGAAGATACGGGCTTTGATGGCTTGAAGACTGAAATATGGAATGACCATATAGTTCCGTTAGGCGTACGCGCAAAGCCATTTGCATAGAAGCATGCCGGACTTTCAGTTCTCTGGTTCTTCAGATGGATGACGAACGGACATCTTCACGACCTTCCATCAGGAGACTGCGAAGCACAAGGCTGACACACTTATCGAAGCTCCATTTGAGAAGGGAAGACCACGACAAGCCAACTTAATCTGATTCGAGCGCAGTCCTATCGCGATGCGAACACAAGCACCACCGAGCGGAGAAGAGCGGCTTCATCTGAATCGTTGGAATTTGCGCAAGCGGTTTCTATCTATAGCTGCGTCATCTTCTATATGAACTGAAGGTTGTTTGCACCAAGGGACCTGGCCACAAGCCCACGCCATTGTCACGCGCAGCTCGAAGGCGAACTTTCGAGCCTCTGACATGGTGCGCCAGTTGAGTCATCTTCATCTTTTCTTTCCCCAAGCCACAGTCCTGCTATGCTCATCAGCTAAATGCCATCAAGAGATATAGGGATCGTCTTACAGCGGAACATAAAGCTTGAGCGCCGGGTCCGCCATTTCGTCCCGAGCACGATCCGTCAACGTCTCGAACTGAGCTGCGGTCCAACCATACCGCTGCGTAAAGTGCCAAAGTCCATGCGAGTCAATCAACTCTGCCATGTTCTCAACGTTCAGTAGCCCGATACTGCGCTGCGTCGCATCTGAAAAGAGCAGTTAACGCATCTCGTCCCTGGTGTGACAGAGAGAATTCGAAGGGGATAGTCAGTCATGCATGGTAGCACGTTGGTTTGTCAAGAGGCACGGAGCCGCGTGTACGATACACATGCTCGACGTCTCCTAGCATGGGAACGGCAGACTGCGCGATGGAGACAACAACAAACGGCGACTCGACTATCCAGCAGCAACTCCAAGAGCCAATGAAAAACTTTCTCTCACCTACTGGCCAAACTCCAAGAGGAACACGATAGGATCTTTCCTGTACTTCTGTGTACCCAGCCGTGGTCAGCATGTTCGCGAGGTGTCTCCCAACTCGAGGATCTCGGTCCTGCTCCATGGCCGCTCGATAGCCGTCACTCCACTGCTGCAAAGCATGTTCGGCGGTAAGTTGACCGCTATCCGATTGGATGATGTAATAATATTCCACCAGTTGTACCCAGCCACCAGCTCTCAACAAGCGCTTCAGGTCTCGCAAGTAACTGCGCCATCGATCCTTCTTGATACCGGGTGCCACGCAGCGAGAGTGTATTAGATCGTAGTAGTTCGAAGGGTATGTGGAAGAAAGAGTCTCGTTCAAGTCCCAAACTTCACACGCCAGGTTGTCGGGCGCGTCGGGTAGGTCCGCAGGAAAGATATCGATCGCTGTCACCTTCGTCAAGAGCAACGTTAGTGTGCCCGATAGGGTTCGAGTTGACTCCACAATTTAAGAAAGGACCAGCCTGGGCATTCATCAGTCTCGCAGGATCATTGTCTCCTGGTCAAGACGCTATCAATTCGCTGAAGAAGAGCTCGACGAATCGAGTGGCGCCACCGCTTGCTGGACGACGGACGAGATCGCGACTATGATACATAAGAAGCAACTTACTCACTTCAGTCTGATCGTAGCACTGAGCCATGGCAACTGCCCACTGGCCTCGTCCATAACCGCAATCCAGGACTCGCCGTGGATACGCGATGGGAGGAAAGAAGAGTCGCTCCTCGAAAAGCTCGTGCAACATACGATGATGGACAACCTGGCGGTCTTCCTCGTTCTTCGTCGCTGTCAGCGCTTGGTACAATCGAGCGGGCTGTTCCTTCTCGGTCTCCACACTGAGCTCGACCCATGCTTGGAAGGAAAGCCAAGTCCCTGAAGTTGAAGCGACGGTGTCGGAAAGAAATGACATACTTCGTCCACGGGCACCAGATATATTCTTCTGTCGACGGAGAGCTTTTGATACTGACGGTTGTGAATATCAACAAGCTCGCGATACGTCTCGTCAACAGCCTCAGTCATGTCGCACTTCGAGACTTTCATTGTTAGCTTAGGCGTCTGCTTCTGGATGGACACGAAAGAGCCACGCACAGTTTCATTCTAGCGCAGCACCGCTTGTTTGACTGGTCCACAAGGATATGCAGGAGAGCGAATAACCGGAAATGGATATGTGATCCGGTGTATGGAAATCAAGACTCCCTGGCCATCAGCTTATGCAGTGCAGCAGTTTGGCTGATTGTTAGTTGCGCATATTCGGCGAAGCCGAAAGAGATAGCAAGGGGAACATATAAATGTCTGGCGCCATAACTGGGTCCGCCTCATGACCAAGGCCGGAAGGAGGCTTGTATCAGCCAGCATTGGAAAGAACAAGTCACTCAGGTTTGCCGGTACGAAACACACACCGAATTCTTCACAGCGAAGGGCGGTCCGAGGCGCCGCTGTGAACGGGTAGCAATTGCTCTTTTAGCGAGTTGGGTTCCGTTCGAGCAACGGGCGGGACCGGTCATGGCTCACCTGACAGTCCAACGAGAACGCTCTGGTCGGTAATTGCAGGGCAACGGACTTGTGGTGCACTAGGGAGCCTCTGGTTCGCTCACATGCTTGTCCTGAAACTTGACTCGACAATCGAATAGCGGGGCAAGGGAGTGCCCAGATGGGGTTTGCTTGTCTTGCCAATCCTCAAGTCGTATCCGGAATCTTGGTTGGCTCCATGATCGATCTTCTGCTCTGGAGCGGCGTCATTCTGCCTTGGATATTCACCCGGCAGTCGATCTTCAGAACGACCTCACCATATTTGACTTTCACTCATGATTAACCTCGCAGCTGGTTCAAACAGGGGTCCCGAAGGATGGCGCTGTTTCCCCACAAAGCCGGGCATTGCTGCATGCTGGCGCCTTCAGTCACCATCGGAGCAATCTCAGACCTGACGTGAGCCTATCATGGGTCTTGCAAAACCATTCTCCCAACGGCGAACGTCTGGACTTTGGGCAAACAACACGAAAGAACCAGAATGCCGAAGTGGCGCCGTTGAACGCATCTCCACGGTTTGACACAAACAATGCTAGCCTGGCACTGGCTATGAACCGGATGATCCCTCTCCTTGTTGTCATGACTCTTGAGAAAGCAGTGAGCCGGTTCTGTTTCCGCAACTATGTCCCGCGTCAGCGCAGAACCCGCCTTCTGGAACGTGCGCGGCGTAGATTTCGAGACCACCCGGCAGGCGCCGATAAGGCTATACCGGCGACATGGCCTTGGAATCTGATTGATACTCGACTATCTACACTCTCTTCGCTCGCGTCCCTGCACACTTCTTTCACGCGGACAACGATCTCGTGGCAAGCTGCATGAGTTGGTCACATGGAGGTGGTCTAGCGTCGCTTGCAAGTTGTGGGAAGGCGACGGACACCCGAGCTGCAACTCGTAGTTTGCACATATTTGGCAACCGTATGAGGACGGCACGGCTAGTGTTGCGAGAATGAGTGCGGACGCCGGAGGTTGCTCAGAGTGCAAGCTCGACGAATCAGGGGCTGCATAGCGCTTCCTGCTATCAACATGCTTGGTTAGATTTTAAGAGAGATTCGCTGTTCTTTCCCAAGCAAATCCTCTTGTCCTGTTCATGAAACTTCCACATTGTGGACCCGCAACACCGGTATCTGGTCGGCAGGTACCTCAAGCCATCTCCCGGCGCTACGGGATCTCGAGTTACACGGCGGTGACGATGAGCGCCTTCCTTGCCTCATTCATAGTTTCTTTAGCGTCCTTCGGAATGGATAACGCCATGGCTTGGCCTCACCTTCTTGATGTCTCCTATCACAACGGTGTAAGTGGTCTCCTATGAGGCTTTGTTCCGGTCTTTCCCTATTACTTGCCTATTACTCTGTACAGGTGCGTCGAAATAAGTATATTCACGGTCTGACATGTTGTCTTGCGTCATCTTCCGGGCAGCTTTTGCAAGGCGCAAGACGAGATTGTATTATTACAGATCGAATCTGAGCGGCTTGAGGCTCGGATCCACATGTATCAACGCTAGAGGTGTCTTGGAAGTCTAGACTCCTAGGCTTTCCGCTAAGCAGTCGCCTCCTACAACCTTTTAACCGGGATTTTGCTTGGACGGATATCTTCCAGTCCTCTCCATATCGTCGAGCATGCAACGTGGCAGCTCATCTATTAAGAGATGCGATGCAGCACCGGCATCCATCATCGAGTCCCTCAGTGGTCGAGTTTTCGTTCACCGCTGTTTGTGCTATCACGCAATTTTAGTATACTAAACGATGCTCATTTGGCAGAAAGCCCAATTGCACATGTGGTCAGCTCAGGACTGAAGTGAGCTTCTCTCATACCCGCCCAGGTTATATTGTCTAACACCAGAGTGACGAGTCATCATTGTCTTAAGCCATGGAACATGCACTGGCAACAATGGCCATGAGGAGGCACGCGGGAAGCTAGCTTTCAAAGTTCACGCCTTTTGGCATGGGGTAACTATGCCTCAAGCCGAAAAGGCTGAAATCATGATCATCGCTTGAATCTACTCCGTACGGAGTACTCGCACCGAAAACATGGGAAACAGTCAAGGGTTGGTTTCATGGCTTTTGAATGTGTGAGCCATTACAATAAGTGGACTTTCCATTCTCACTGTCATTGAGACACAGTATTCTTTCATCCTGATGCAACCACATCTTATAATTCTGCAGGGTCTTTCTGAGAGCTCAGTCATTCAGCCCGTCCAGCGGACCGACCTTCTAGATTCATCATGTGGTCAGCTACAAAATTGCTCGAGACGCGGCTCCAGGAGCTGTAGATGGAACGCGCGGTTAAGCTGTGGACGGAAATTCACCGCATTGCTTCTCTTCTCGGTCGTCTAGCCTGGACACCTCGTTGCACAAATTCGGAGGTTGTATATGCAGCGTACACAGTTGGTGGAGTGCGCCAATCGGAGTATACGACGATGGCTACATAGGGTTATAGCTTCAGTAGTATTGCATGTGGCGTATGAGCGGTAGCCTAGTGTAGGGAGTATAACACCCAGGAATTACCTGCATAGTCGTACGATCATCCCAAGGCCACTCCCCTTGTACGGCTCATAGCTGGATTTTATCTGTTACTTCCGAGTTTGAGTACTACGAGCACCTAGCGCTTACATGAGGAGTATAGAGCAGCGAAAGTATCATATATCTGCCCCTCATACCCTTTAGTGTCCTCATTCAGAGCATCGAATTCCTTCGTCGAATCTATCACGAAGCTGTCAGCGTGAACAGCCTAACGATGGAAGCCGCCGTAAAGACCTTCTTCTCGATGCCACGCTTCGCCGTCGCCGGCGCAAGCTCCGATACCTCCAAGTACGGCCACAAAAGTAAAAGCCCCCATCACCATCACGACTGTCCTTCATTCTCCATCTCCCTGTCATCCAGATCTGCCTAAAAGCCTACCTCACAGTCTTCGCATGGTACCTTGACCACGCCCTCCTCGTCGCGCCCCTCAACCCACGCGCATCAACCATCTCCGTCGGCTCAAGCGACTACGCGACCGTCTCGTCTCCGGCAGCGCTCCCCGCGCCCCGCGAGACAGCGCTCAGCATCGTGACGCCGCCGGCGGTGACGCGGGCGGTGCTCAAGGAGGCCATGGAGGCTGGCGTTAGGGCTGTATGGCTGCAGCCGGGAAGCTTCGATGATGAAGGGCTGGAGTTCGCGCGGAGGGAATTCGAGGCGGGGATTGGCGGCGACGGAGGTAGGGGTGGAGAGGGATGGTGTGTGTTGGTTGATGGGGATAGCGGGCTGAGGGCTGCTGGGAGGGAGAGGGGTGGGGAGGTGGCTGGACAGGGTGAGGGGAAGTTGTAGTGCTTGAGGGAAGATTGATACAACTGGGCTTCTACGTCCTGAGATTGAAGGGCTGTCTGCGTGCATAGGTGGTCATGCTGCAGCCGATGAGACTGGCTTCTCTTGTTCTAGTTGACCGTCCGGCGAGCGCTCGGCGAGGCATCTGCTACAACGAGGCGACACAGGATGGCAATCACTACGTTATGATTTGAATACAGAGATCAAAGAATGTACAGGTAAAGAGGCGCGGACAGACTCCAAGCCTTCCCGAGTGCCTCCCAATCTTATCTTTAGCAATCATGAATGAGCAAGAAACCGACTTCTTCAGCAATGCCAAACCGCCAGTCCCGGGGTATATCTCTTTTTGAAGTTGACCAACTCCTCCAAATATATACCGAGAGGTTCCCTCAATGTTATCAGGCATTTACATTCCGCTTCGAAGATGTCAGACGATGAACACAGGAGGGACACGAAGGCCCCGTCCGTCAATGCATCTGAACGTCCATGAGGCCGTAAAAGGTAAAAATGTCTCAATGAGAAGTACTTTTGATATAAAGCAGCAATTTCCCGTGCTCCACAAGGTCGAGGAGCACTCTCATGCAGCCGGTATCATGGACATATCGATACACTTCGTCAGCAGGTTGGAGGCCTCGTGCAGAAGCTCCCAGCGCGTGTTGCGAAAGTTGTCCCGCAGGAGAAGCAGGACGCCCAAGCACCCGTTCCTGTCCGGGACGTGGGCGAGATCGTCCGGCGACGGCACGCCGCCGACCCGCCGCAGAAAGCTCTGCATGTCCGCCACGCGCTGGTCGTGCGTGTCCAGCATATACGGCGGCCTCAGCGGCCCATCGAGCGCGAAGCCATAGCACCAGACGACCAGCGACGCGAAATAGAGCACCCACGGCCGGTTGAGCAGCCAGTCCTCGCAGGCCGAGTACTCGAAGCCGGGGCCCGGCTGGGCGACGCTGCTCCGGCGGGTCGGCCTGGCGGGCATCAGCACTTCGGACAGGAAGCGCAGCGCGTAGAAGGCGGCGTCGCGCGCTCGCGCCGACGGGGCCCAGTTCTCCTTCATGCGGCGCTGCGCGCCGGCGTAGTCTTGCTGCGTGATGCTGCGGCCCAGCAGCCGGCTGGCTCCGGCGAAGATCTGGCAGTCGACGATGTCGACGTGCATCGCCATGTGCGCGAGGGGATGGAGGACCGTGCGACACTCGGCAGCCATGTCTTCGTGTGACGCCGAGTTATATGGATTGTGGGCAGAGGAAGCTTCTGAGGACTTGACGAGAAAAGTATCAAAGTCAAGCTTCCAGAAGTCAAAGGCGCGCGTCAAGGCTCCGCGCCACTTATCCTTCCCCCCAAGTGCCTGAGAGACGCCCAGAGAGCTGACCTGCAGGTCTCTCTGGATCATATGCCAGCTGACGCTCAGAAGGCCGGCCATGAGGATGGTGCGGCCGAAGGCATTCGTCCGTACGGGTTGACAGCTCATCATCTTCCTCAAGCCGTCGAGAAACGGAATAGGTGTGATGCCGTTCATTTTCAGATTACCCTCAATCCTGGAAACATCGGCACCGGACGGAGCATTCCACAGCGCCTCATCGCACGGTAACGGCAAGCGCATTTCGTGTGCGACCAGCACGGCCGAGTGTCCGAACATTGTGGCATGCGTCGAGTCTATCACAAACGCAGCAAAAGCGACCCGACGCGTGGCTTCGTTCGTTATCCACTGTTGCCATCGTTCATCCGGCGTGCTGGATCCAGAGTTGCCCGATCCGTTCGGCGCCGATCCTCGTCTTCCATCCTTCAGACTCGGGGGAGAGTCCAGAGCGGATCTTCCTATCAGAGAGCTACCTCTGCGCATCAAGGTCAAAGTCGTCGCATGGTGTATGTGAGCACGTTCGTGCAAAGGTCTGATGGAGTACATCTTCTCAAAAATCTCAAGGAGAAGAAGTGCCTGAAAGACCCACAGCTTGGCAGGTGGCCGGAAGTCGGCGTCCATGAAGATCTCCCATCGTACGTGCCACGCAAGAAAGTTTGCCAGATCGGCACAAGCTTCTGTCATGTCGGGTCCGTTGCTCTTCTCAAGGCACGACGCCCCGAGCGACATCATCGCAAGCAACAGTAAATCCGGACAGGTGTCCGCTTGAAACGTCGGCCAGTGCAAGATTGGCATCTGCGGATGAAAGTGGATCCAGTAGGAGTTCACATAAGCGGTCATCATTCCCATACTCAGCACCTGGGGCTCTCCGTCCTGATCTCCGTCGCCCAGGAAATCCCTCTTCCGCTTGACTGGTACATGATCAGACTCGTTGAATCGGCACTCGATAAGGTCGAGGATCTTGCTCCTCTTCTCTTCAGACATTGCGTATCCCGGGCGGTGCGAACTGTCCAAGATGCTGCTGACGGCCATGGGATGGTGTGGCGGCGTGGGCTGGGAGTAGTAACCCGTTGGGGCGGCGTGATCGTAGTGGAAGTAAGGCGTCTGCATCCCCACAGACGCGGCAGGCATCATGTTCGCACTGCTGACACGATGCAAGCCTATGGGCGACGCACCCGAGGTGTGGTTCTGGTCGAAGAGCCAGGTCGTGAAGTCTTCGGCCATTGCGAACGGAGAGCGACTATAACCCTCTCCACCAAATATGGGCATGGCATATGAAGGTGCGATGGAATCGAGCAAAGACGGGTCGGAAGTCGTAGTCATGATGGTGTCGGGGTTCGACTGCGATGCCGTAACGTAGCCATGCTCGCTGTCTCTCGCCGGGGGTGCCTGGCTCATCGTTGCGTAGCCAGGAGGGGGCAGAGCCGGAAAGGGCGGAAAGGTTTGGTGGGCCTGGTAGCTCGCGCTGGAAGGGACAGGGTATCGAGGTTGTTGGTGCGAAGTGCTGAATGTCTGCGGCGGGGGAACTCCATAGGGTGAGTTGAGATTCAGCTGCTGCATCTTGGCCGTAGTGAGAGGCTGCTGGGTTTGCAAGGCTGGCCGCGGATACGCTCCTCCTACGGGGACGGAAGAAGCGTGTGGAACCTCTTGCGCACCGAAGCTGCCATGACGCTGAAGGGCGTTGTATGCAGCCACATTCCTGGCATGCGGACTGTTCCGCTCCATCGGTCCAAAGCTCTCCTGCCTGCGGTAGCTTTCGTCGCTTGCGGACCTGTGAAGAGTGCCCACTGGTTTCATGACCGAGCTGGACTCCGAGGCCGGAGAGTTGAAGTTGCGGTCCATCGTGGGCGATGCGTCGGATCCAAACATGGACGAGCTCGGGACGGCCGAAGTAGGAGAGATGACGTTCACGGTCTTGTCCAGACCGATCGTATTAGAGGACCCCGTCGCTGCGAGCCTGTTCGCCCCGGCAAATGCCACATCCCCAGGCTGTAGTATAGAAGGATCTGCCGTTCGGCTCGCGGCATGCCCTTTGATCGTCAGAACTGGCGCTGGTATGGGGTTGGCTGCTGGGATGAAGGTGTCCTTCCGCAGCAACTGCGAGCCTCTGGCGGTATGGCGTTCCCGATGGCGAGCGCAGAGGTCTTGCCTGACAAAGGAGCGGTGGCAGTCTGGGAAGTCGCAGTGGTAAATCTGTTTGGGATTGTCTGACAACCCCCAGTCATGTAAGACCTGTGAACAAAGCCATTGTTCCTGCACGGAAGACTTACGGTTCAGTTGATGACGGTACAGGTGTTCAGCTCTAGAATAACTTTTGCCGCAGCCTTCGTGCGGACACTCGAATTTCTTGTCCAAGCCCTTACGGCTCCTTCTACGCTTCCGTGACGAGGGTGTATCCCCTCCTCCTCCGTGAGACTCATCCGCACCTTGACCGGAAGCGACTGGCCCGCCGTTACTCGACTCGCGATTTCGCCTGCGGCCTCGCAAGTGGTCGTCCCGGTTCGACGACGCCGAACCGGGTGGGTCCATGACGGCAGGGTTCATGTTCGCCGGAAGCGGTGGATCGAAAGCTTTGCTCAAGCTCGATGTCATGCTATGGTGTGTCAAAAGCACCTCTGCCGTCATGCCGCAATCAGGCACTTCGGTCACTGGGAAGGGTCAAAGGTGACGCGGAGTGATCCGATGGATGCCAGAACCCGCTCCTCAAACCTCCGCATGGTAAGACAGAGTTCCCGTTGTTGAGCCTGGCCCGATCGAAAAGACCGGCGTGCAGAGAGCTATGAGGACCGAACAACAGTCGAGGTCGGCATGAACTGATCAAGTCACCGGTTCGCCAGAGCCAATCACGGGGGCAATCGTAAAAGAGAAACAAGCAGAGCAAGCAGAGACAGCTTGCACGGTTTGCAACAGAGCAACGCGGCTGAGGAGGTGGTGACAAGCTTTTTATCACGGTCGCGTGCAGTGATAGGAGTCGGCTCGCGCGGATTGGGATATTGTAATAGAGGAAGTCTCAATCAACGACTTCTGAGGCCAAGCTCCAGGAATCCGATTGACAAGGAGCCGACGCTGACCAATTTAAATCTGTAGCTCTTATTTCTCCCTCTCTGGCGGAGACGAGGAGATCAGGGCGGATAGGACGAAGATCAGGATCAGGCTGGCCAGCAAGTCTCCGCGGCTACATACACGCTATCCTCATACATACATATCTTACATCGCCAGATACCAACCGCATGCGCTACACCGTTTACATACGTAGACCGGTTCATCATGAGAGAACGGCCAGCGGGAAAGGGCCGCCTGCATCACAGGCCGCCGCCCCATGCGCCCTCTCTGTGTGGAAGAGAAGCCTGGAGAAGCCGGCGAGTGCATGAAGGCGCATGCATCATACGCGGACGGACAAGCTCCAACACCACCATCACCGTCAGCTCTGGGGCTTGTCGTGCTTTATCAGGTAGGTAGTAATTCTTTTCTAATCCTGCTGTCCTTCCGTCTCTTTCCATATCTCCCTCTGTCGCTCGAAGTCTATCCTGCGTACTTTTTGTGTACCTGTGTACTCGTGCTGCATCGACATGTCGATATCAGGCGAGGCTTATGATTAGAAGGCAATTCACTATCGCCACGCCTCGAACCTGACCAGACAGACGAAGAACGATACACGTACGTCCGCCACGCCTCGGCTCCGTAAAACTGAAGAAAACGACAAAGCAATTGTTTCAGGCAGTCCCGACACCCTGGAGACAATAGCGCCACTGGCGACTATCCAGCTCTGGGCTGTGGTGACAATGTCGCTGCATGAATTGCTCTGCTTTGAGCCAATTTCAGCGTCGCTTGAGGGCTCAGCGGTACATGCTTGGCCCAAAGTGCGGCCAGCCAGGGAGTTGCATGCCGCGTATTGCTCCTTACGGCCTGACGATATTGGGTAGCAGATGGCCCAGCTCGTCTGGATGGATCCCCGATCTGCTCCTCGACCAAAGGCGGCTGTCTTTTCCAGCCGCCACACGTGATGCGGGTGCAGCTGCCAGTGGCAGCAGATGGCCTTTGCCCGCATTGACAAAGGCGGCATGGCAGTCCAACACTTTCCCGATGTGCGACGGCAGGCACTGCTTCCGCCGCCGCCATAACTGAGAGAGAAACAGTTTTCGAAACGAAATGGGTCGCAGCGGTCACCGGATCCTGTTTATTCCTGTGTTCTTGTCAACGAGGCGTTGGTGAGCTTGACTGCCTTCCCGTTCGAGCGTAGAGCTGTAGGCACCTGGGCAATTTCTATGCTACCTGGGTACGGATTTGTGGAGAAGAACGAATCGAGATGCGGGAGACTCAGAGGGCGCACGGAAGGGTGACGCCACAGGACACGCTCGCTTCCCCGTTTCTCACGCCTCGAGGACCGCCGTCGACCGGCAGCTGTCGGCAACGTCTTTTCTCCACGTCGATCATGGTAGCACGTCGATGTGGGACTGCCGGCGCGATGCCTTGTTGGGAAGCTCAGTCTACCAACCACTGCACCAAACGGGCATCCGGTCTCTAATTTGGACAAGTCGGGAGTGGGATCGCAGAAGTTTCGAAAATTCTTCTTCATCGTTCTCTCCAGTAGCTGAGTCTTGATAGGTCATTGTCGAAGGATTACGATAGATGCGGCACCGAGACACAGAAGTTGCATAAAGCTCTCCCCTTTTGGGAATTCCGGGGCCATCTCGGAATCGATCTTGGGCTGCGGCTACCATTCAGTTACCCTTACCGTCCACACTTTGGCAGCAGATTCTCTCTCTAACCGAGGGCATAGAGACCTCTACTGAGATCGCCGTATCCTCTTCCTCAGGTTCGAGCCATGAGTCGTTGTGTGCTGCATTTTGAATTTTTCCAGTTGCGTGCTGGGAGCCTTATGGCCAATTGGTTACTCCTCTGGACTCTCATCGACTTGCTGGCCACTTCCCGTATACCCGTCCTTTCCTTACTCGGTAAGATTTGGACAACGGCACTACTGACTCCAGAACCTTCTGTCCTGTTAGTCGGACTATGAAGAGCATCATTGAGCTCTTACACCGGTGCGCCAATGAGTCACTAAGTTCAGCTCATGGTCAGTCAGAGGACACTCTGGACGGGAAAGAAAGTCGAGTCTGTCGGCGCAGCTTAAGCCACGGCTGACGGCTCTGATGCCGATTATCCATTGTGTCAATCGTGATTTTCTGTCATAGTCCTTGATGGGAGGCTGATTGATGATTATTGGCCTTTTTGGGCCACTTGACTCGGCCAAGTCTCGGTTGGTTTCCAGTTTCCTGCTGTTCTCTGTGTCTTCATGCTGTAACCTTCTTTGGCTCTTTCCCTTCTCCCTTTCCCCAGACCCTTATCC
>QQTW01000182.1_pt1 | contig 36695 bp, 24 predicted proteins | sample 1904831 | NCBI WGS metagenome assembly QQTW01 (sample SAMN09435610, study PRJNA476489) | Subsurface metagenome, whole genome shotgun sequencing project.
CCTAATTACCTCAAGCAAGATGTTGGCCCCAAGTTATGGCAACTACTTTCAGAGGTTTTTGGAGAAAAAATTAAAAAAAGCAATTTTCGCGCCACAGTAGAGCGGCAAGCGGTAAGAGTGTCCCATGAAGGTGGAATCATTCATCAAAACCAAATCTGTGTTACCGACCGACGCCAAGATTGGGGGGAGGCACCTGATGCTTCAATTTTCTATGGTCGCAGCGACGAACTGGCTCAGCTAGAACAATGGATTGTGACTGAGCGCTGCCGCCTAGTAGGGCTTGTGGGCATGGGGGGAATTGGCAAAACCCATCTGTCTGTGAAGTTAGCCGAACAAATTCAAGAGCAATTTGATTATGTTATTTGGCGATCGCTACGTAATGCCCCGTCCCTACAACAAATTCTGGAATCTTTGCTCCAATTTATCGCCAACAGTCAGGAAACGGATTTACCAGCAACCGTAGATGAAAAAATATCACTCCTGGTTGATTATTTACGAAAGCATCGATGTTTATTAGTACTGGATGATGTTGAGACGATTTTGTGCGGTGGGGACTGTACGGGCTTCTACAAACAAGGTTATGAATATTATGGCGACTTCTTCAAACGTCTGGGAGAATGCCGCCATAACAGCTGCTTGCTAGTCATCAGCCGGGAAAAACCCAAAGAAATTTCTGTAATGCAAGGGGAAACCATACCAGTTCGCTGCCTTAACTTACGCGGTTTAAGTGTATCAGCCGGACTACAGATACTTCAACTCAAGGGTTGTTGCTGCAACTTGGATGCTGAATGCACAACTTTAATTGAACAATATTCAGGTAATCCACTGGCATTAAAGATGGTGGCAGCGGCGATTCAAGAATTATTTGAGGGAAACGTAGCGGAATTTATTAAATATAATACCTTAGTTATTGATGAAATTCGCGCTCTCCTACAGCAGCACCTGACTCGATTATCAGAGTTAGGAAACACTATTTTGTACTGGTTGGCAATTAATCGAGAACCAGTTTCTATTGATGAATTGCAATCAGATATTTGTCCGGGTGTCTCTCAACAAACATTAATAAAAAGTCTTAAATCTCTGATTCAGCGCTCATTGATTGAAACGACAACAAACCATTTTTATTTACAGCCAGTGCTGATGGAATATACGAGTAGCTTGTTGATTGAGCGGGTTTGTGAAGAAATTGAGACTGGGGAACTAGTTTTGCTGAAAAGCCATGCTTTGCTCAAAGCTGAGGCTAAAGATTATATTAGAAAAACTCAAATTAGTTTCATAATTCAACCTATTATAGACAGGCTGCTAGGTGTTTTTAAAAATCAAAGTAATTTGGAAATTCGGCTTGAGGAAATTATATCAAAACTGCGAGTCCACTCTCCGCAAGAATCCGGCTATGCTGCCGGAAATATCCTGAATCTCCTTTGTCAACTTCAGACAAATTTAAATGGCTATGATTTTTCTAATTTAAATGTTTGGCAAGCATATTTACAGGATGTGAATTTACACGATGTCAACTTTACTGGTGCTGCGATCGCTAAGTCAGTTTTTGCTCAACAGCTAACGCAGATTTTAGCGATCGCATTTAGTCCAGATGGTCGAATGCTGGCAACTGGAGATGCTAACGGTGAGGTTCGCTTATGGCAAGTAGCGGATAGCAAACTGCTTCTAATTTGTAAGGGACACATGGGTTGGGTACACTCGGTTGTTTTCAGCCCAGATGGTCGTATGCTAGCAAGCGGTAGTAGCGACCAAACTATGAAGTTATGGGATGCAAGAGACGGTAGATGTCTGAAAACTTTGACAGGACATAATCAGCGGGTTCGGTCGGTGGCTTTTAGCCCAGATGGAACGATTTTGTGCAGTGGCAGTAGTGACTGCACGGTGAGGTTTTGGGACGTAAATAGTGGTACTGAGACGAAAATTTTGTCGGGACACGACGGTTACATCTGGTCAGTTGCATTTAGTCCAGACGGAATGACGCTAGCAAGTGGTAGCGACGATCGAACAGTAAAGTTGTGGGATGTTAGCACCGGTCAATGCGAGAAAACTTTGCGAGGACATACTCATTGGATTCGCACTCTCTGCTTTAGTCCAGATGGGAAAACCCTAGCTACAGGCGGTGGTGATTGGACTGTTAAGCTTTGGGATGTCTGTAACGGTATAGAGAGGAAAATTCTGTCGGGACACAGCCAAAGGATACGAGCAGTGGCATTTAGTCCAGATGGGAATACGCTCGCAAGTGGCAGTGGCGACCATACGGTGAAATTATGGGATGTCCGCGCGGGTCGGTGTCTCAAAACTCTCCACGGACATAGCAGTCGGTTAACTGCGATCGCCTTCAGTCCAGATGGGACAATTCTCGCCAGCGGTGGTGAAGACCAGGCAGTACGCTGCTGGGATGTTCGTGACGGTAAGTGCCTGAAAACTTGGCAGGGCTACGCCAGTTGGGTACAATCCGTTGCTTTCAGTCCAGATGGAAGAATTCTTGCTAGTGGGAATGAAGATTGGACGGTAAGGCTGTGGAATGTTGGCATCAATCAAGAACTCAAAACCGCGCCAGCAGAAACAAAAGCTGTGATTTTGCAAGGACACACTGGTTGGGTTTGCTCAGTCGCTTTTAGTCCAGATGGAAAAACCTTAGCTAGTGGAAGTAGCGATCGGACTCTGAAACTTTGGGATGCAAGTGACGGTACATGCCTCAACACTTTGTTGGGACATACTCGTTGGGTTCGCTCAGTTGCCTTCAGTCCAGATGGAAAAACCTTAGCTAGTTGCGGTGGTGACAATAGCTTGAAGTTATGGGATGTGCGTGAAGGTAAATGCTTGAAAACTTGGCGGGGGCATAGTGGTTGGCTTTGGTCAGTAGCTTTTAGCCCGGATGGTGCTACTCTAGCCAGCACCAGTGAAGACAAAACAGTGAAGTTGTGGGATGTCCGCACAGGTGAATGCTTAAAAACGTTTGCCGGACATACCAGTTGGGTGCAGTCAGTAGCTTTTAGTCCAGATGGCAAGATTTTAGCTAGTGGTAGTTGCGACCAAACTGTACGCTGTTGGGATGTTCGCACTGGTGAATGCCTAAACACTTTTTGGGGACATGCTAGCTGGGTGCAGTCAGTGGCTTTTAGTCCAGATGGCAAGGCTTTGGCTAGTGGTAGTTGCGACCAAACTGTAAAACTTTGGGATGTCAGTACTGGTAAGTGCTGGCAAACTTTATCGGCGCACGCTAGTTGGATTTGGTCAGTGGCTTTTAGTCCGGGGGGGATCTTGGCTAGTGGTGGTCAAGATGAAACGATTAAACTTTGGGATGTTAATAGCGGTGAGTGCCTGGAAACTTTGAGAAGTAAAAGACCTTATGAAGGTATGCGTCTTAGCAAAGCTCAAGGCTTAACTCCAGCTCAATTAGTTACGCTCAAAGGTTTAGGCGCAGTAGAATAATCTCTGTTTTGGCTCGACTAAATCCAAGCATGACCAAACGATAAATATCCTTTTGCCTCCAGAGAACTACCTGGTTGGCAAACAATTTTTATATGGTTCAACCTTCGGAAAAATACACTTGACCCTCTGGTATTAAAGAAACTTGAAACTTTACTCAGGTTACTTGGCCATAATTCTGGATAAGATTTTTCTTGTAAGTATCCAGGCCAACTGAGAAAAGCATCTCGTTTTTCAGGTGTACATAAACCCTTTTCTACCAAATAATCTAAAAATAATTGCCATCTAGGTTCAATCCGAGGGTCTTTTTTAATTAATTCGCATTCTATTCCTATCTTGGGAAAAACAACATTACCTACATCGAAATTCAAAATAATTTCATCTACAAAATAGGAGAGTTCTTGAATTATTTTTCTTACTTCAATTCCTGAATATTTCCAGCCAATTTTAGTAAGGTAAGCTAATATTTCCTCTTCAGGTATTCCAATAACATTAACTCTCACAGCCTCCAATTGTCGAGAAAGCATAGCTCCAATGTAAAGAAACTGGGAGCCTTCTGGTAAGGAATCCAAACAAATCGCGATATTTTGTTTAATTTGAGGCGAAATCGAAGTCCCATACAGGAGACTTAAAGCAGTTTCTATAATCTGTTTTTGAGCCGCAACATTAGACTGTTTAGTGCTGGTAATTTTTTCTATTAAATGTTTAAAACAGAAAAAAAAGCTAGGTATTGGCACTTTTGTTAGTTGATCGTTAATATCAAATTCCAGCCAAATGTTATCTATATTTTTAGCCAATAGAGAGTTTTGTTCATACCAATGAAGACAAAAATATTGGATACGTCTCCATACAGGATTAGTAAGAATAATATCAGGCATTACAGTGGGATTTAACCCTGCTAAAATCTCGCGGCTGCCATCGCATGGCGTAACGGAAACTGAAAAGTCTACAGCAGATGAATTAGCACCCAAACGGCACTCCAATAAAGCTTCTGATAAAGGTGGGAGCATTTTTGCTACTGTCTGGATTTGGGAAAAAGCTTCGGGAGTAACTAGTTGATGAGAGATGTAAGGTGCAACAACCTGAAAATAATTGTCTAGGGAACAATTCATAAAAACCTACGGAAAGTATTTTGATTTTTCAAGCTTAAGCCGAGAGCATACCAAATGCTTCTAAAAAAGAAAGTTGTCGATACAATTCATCGTTACTTTCCTTAAGGATGAAGCTGCGATAAGCTAATTCGGGCGCAGACAAAAATGGAATTAAAGTAGAACGGCGTATAGAATGCAAATGTTTACCGATTCCCTAATGGATTAATTTTTGATACTTGCGACAGTCTCCAGTTATGTGGATTGCTGTACAATTATGTAACCAAAATATATTAACCTCCTGACTCCTGACTCCTTAGTGAGCGTAGGCTAGCGTTTCTGTTCTGGGTTCTTCGTTCAAACAACCACTCGTTAGCAATAGATTAAGAGCTTGAAATGTCTTGTCAGATGGTACTCCGAGTAAATTGAATAATCCCACAATCTCTGCCGCTGTCTTATCACCTTTTCGGATCGTTTCTCCTAGTTCCCTTAGGTAATTTTGATGCCGAAATTTACGAGTCATAATTCTTGTCGAAACCTGAAAACCGTCTGGTAGCTTCTCGTATTTCAGCTCGTCACGGAAGCAGATGAGATCGTTAGCTCTAACTGTAGGCGACATATGTTCGTCGATCATTCTTTGGAGAATAGCTCTTAAATCATCAATATTAGAAAAAGAGCCTTCATCAAAAATAATGTAACCTAAGGGCCAACGGTTACTAGCTCGACAAGGGCTGATGAGTTTAACAGTTCTGTCAACCATGTTGAACAGGAACCCGGTGACGCAAGCAATAGTTCCTTGATCGGAAAAATCATCTTCCTGAGATGATTCACCCAATTCTGCCTTTTTCTTATTTCGCTCCCGCAATCTTCCTACATTAGCTTTAGGTTGATCTGATTCAGTATTTTGAAGGACTAATGCAACAAAAGCTAGCTCTTCTGCACTAAATTCTTCATGAATTTGGTTTAAGATTTTTAAGGAAATTACAGAGAACCGATCGATCTCACAACCCTTTTCTCTAGAAAGTTTCAGCAGCGATCGCACGCGCTCTGGATTTCTTAAAGCCAGAGCAGTTGTTGTTTGGGGAAAGCTGCCCAAAATTTCATGAAAATCACTACAGAATTTTTCATAATCTGGGTTATCTAACGGATCTGTTGCCCAGTAACAAAAACCTCCCCTAGTAGCAGAACCAAGGATTTCCTTGAGTAATTCCAAGACTCCACGCCATAGTTTGGCATTTTCTGATGTATGCAGGAACAGATCTTCAAGACGTGGTGCTGATACACCGCAAAACCAGCAGCCTACCGAACACCCTTTGCTTAATTCAAAGGCAACAGGAGCATGTACTATGGCATCGTGATAAGCTTTTTTGTACAGACTCTCATTCCGAGCAATCTGTCGCGCTCTCCAAGCTTTAAACTGAGGATTTGTGCAAACATTTGCTAGGGAGTCTTCTTTGTAGCTTTGTTGAAAATATTTTTGATAAATTTTTAACGTGGGAGAAATAGGAGCTTGTTCTCCCTGTTGACTAGCATATTCTGTATCCCATAGCTGTCTAATTTCTTCAAGATTGACTTTCAGGTTATGCTGGGAAGCCGCTTGGACTGAATCTGTAAAGACTTGCTCTCTAAAATCTGGATCTGCCTGCCATTTTTCAAAAAAACGTTTGAGATGATTCCTAATAATGAATTCTTGTGGATTAATTTGTTCATACATACTACTTTTCCCAAATATAAGTACTGTAAAGGGTGAGCGTTTTTACGAATTAACTAGAAGCAAAGAATGTTTTAAATTCCTATTTAAGAAAGTCAGGAGTAATCCTCACTCCTGACTAAAGTTCTCCCTCACTTCAATATCAGCAATGGACTGCACCAACACCTAGACACAAACACCTCGGAAAGGGTTATTAGTTTTTAGGTAAGGATTCAGGTATTTGAATGCCAGTCAGAGAGCCATTTTCAGGTTCGACTAAATCCTATTAAAACAAATTTAATCGCAACAAGACACGAAAAAGTAGGCTTTTCATGATTCTCAATAAGAATCATGAAAAGTACCTAAATCGTTGGAAACGCTTAATAGAAAAAGGCTTTAAGCATTTTTGTTTCTAACCTGAATCCTTACTTTATATATTTTAGTGGACCTAAAATAACCTTGATACCGCCAGCGATTGCCTCTAGAGCATCTTCAGAAAGTTCTCCCTCACCTTGAAGGTCAGCAGGCTTTACAGGAAGCACAACATATAGAGTGTTGGGGTTTTCCTCAAGCACCCTTACTTCAATGCTGCCTGGAATTGGAATTCCAAATTCTTTGGTAAGAGTTGCCTTAGGATTACTTAGCAGTTCTTGCTTGAACCCCTCATCTTCCCAAGCTTTAGCAACTAGATCGGCTTCAAGTTCTTGACGACTTTTATTTTCTGACATGATTCAATCTCCCGATATTTAAACTACTTGAGGTTTGCTAAAGATTTGTGGGATATATACACTAGTCAAACTTTTTGTACCGTGTGGTATAGCCCGCTATCTGTGAATCATTGATTGATTTAATTCACTCTTTTATAGTAAAACAATAAACCTATTAATTAAACTCATGATAATTCATGTTTTTTCTGTTTTATTCATTGATTTATAAAAGATAATTAGAGACTTAGCAATCCTTTTAAATTGTCAGCTTGCAATTCCTGAGAAACCAAGTTTCCACATTCACCAATCATTTATAGTTGCTCTGACTTTTCCCATTAAGTCTTCCTAGCAAGTTGCCAACCCTCGCTCTTGTCGTGCAATTTTAACGAAACTGACCACAGTACTTGGATACCAATAGGAGTTTTCTGGTGTGCTTTATCCATAATCCTTTATAAGCCAATACTGCTCGGTTAAGGGAAATAGAGGGTGAGATAAAAGCTTATTTGTTCTCGTAGGATTTACGAGAACAAATGAAGGAGAAAAAAACTAAAATGTTCTCGCGATATATACGAGAACATTTTTTCCCCTACCTCACCACTATTTTTCCTTAACCGAGCAGTATTGACTTATGGCTCTCCTCCATTGACATTATCTTTACAAAGAACTCGTCATCACTTGAATAATTTTATTCCTCAGTTTTTATCTGTTTGCGATCCTAAACGTCGCCAAATTTATCTTACCTTACTCAAAGTTATCGTCCATAAGGCTGTTACCGACCGTCTAGGAATTAAACCCATTACAAAGCGTCGCCCCAAAGCTTATCCTTCCATGCAGCAACCACGATCTGTATTACGGAAAAAGTTGATGGCTGCTTGATTTTACTTCTTTGTTGGCACTTAGGCTTCTACTTTGGTGGCGATCGCTTTTCCTTGCCTGCCATTCGGTTTATAACCTATGGCTGTTGGGCAAGAGAATAAAACAAAAATGGCATTGTGATAGTAAGCAGACAGAAAAAACGCTCGACAATTTAACTTGACAACGCCAACTGCTTTTCTACTATACCCTGTTTAAAAAATTCATTTAAGTAATGCAGGGTCTCAGTTAAAGAAATTCCTTTTTCGCGCTCCAATAACAAAGCCAGTTCGCCAGCAGTCAAATGTTTGTTAAAGGCAACTTCCGCTACATCTTGAAAGTGTGGCATGCCATCAAAGCTGTGCGTCATTGAGTTGGATGAGAAACGAAAACCATTCTCGACTTGCTCGTATTTAAGATCGCGTCGAAAGTCTATCCGATCGTCCAAGCTCAAAGTCAACGGCATATGTCTGTTAATCATTTCCTGTAAAACTGTATGTAGTTCGGAAGCAGTGTTGAAGGTAGCTTGATCGTAAATGCGATAGCCTAATGGCCATGTTTCATCGGCATTGCATGGACTGATCAGCTTAACGCTGCGGTCTACCATATTTAACAACAATCCAGAAACACAAGCAATGGTGTTATCCTCACCAGGATCGTTAGGAGAGAATTGCTCGCTCGCTTCTACCCGCTTGCGAAAACGCTCCTCGCGTGCTCTCCCTGCAAATGACTTCCTACCGAAAGCTTCATCATTTTGGCAAACCAGCTCGACAAACATCAATTCTTCAGCAGTAAACTCCTCATGAACTCTATCAAATAGTTTTAGAGTCGAGATGGAGAAACGTTCGACTTCGCCATCTTTTTCTTGAGACAACTTCAAGAGGTTCTTCGTCCGTTGCGGATCGTTCATGGCTGATGCCGTGGTAGTTTGGGGAAGTTTACCTAAGATTGCATGAAAGTCAATCAAGAACTGCTCGTAATCGGGGTTGTCCATTGGATCGGTTGCCCAATAACAAAATCCCTGACTTGCTCCCGAACCAAAGACTTCCTTAAGAACCTCTAGTACTTCACACCAAAGACGGGCATTTTCTGGAGTGTAAGCAAAAATCCCTTCTAGACGCTGCGCTGCTACTCCACAAAACCAACATCCCACCGAACAGCCTTTAGAAAGCTCGATAGCGAAAGGGGCATGAACAATACTATCTGCTTTGGCAAAACCAAATTCGCTAGATATACGGCGGATTTGGCGCTCTCGCCATGCTCTAAATAATGGGTTAAGTGGAGCACCAAGATTTCTGATTTCGTCCCTAGATTGCAGGCACTCGCCGATATATGCGTCGTATTGTCTTACTTTGAGGGGGATCGCTGCATTAGGGTCGTAAGTCTTGAGGTGTTCTGCATCCCATAATAGCCTGATTTCTTCTGGATCTACATCAAGGTTATATCTGCGCGTAACGCCATAAGGATCGACACGAAGAGCTTCTCGGAATTCGCGATCGGCTGAGCATCTTTCAAGGAACCGTTTTATCTTTGCTATATTTGAGAGATAGTCTGTATCAATATTCTTTCGATCGCTCCACAAGCGTTTTATCTCCCCTGTTTGCAACCCCTGTTCGATCGACTTTGTTGTCATTTTCCAACTCGGTTTGTTTGTTACTTGCATATTTAAATCTCCCAAATTTTTTTGGCGTTGCAGAATAATTGATGGTTTGTGTACGGTCGTCTACGGGCTAATCGTAGTTTGTGAATTTCATATCTGCTAAATTTCATCACCTAATCAGCAACGTCTTTTTTTAAGTCCCACACGATCTTTTCATATCAAGTTCGGGTAATTACTTACAATAAAATCTATCAATGTAGGTTGGGTTGAACGGCAGTGAAACCCAACATGAACTCCGATCAACTGTTGGGTTTCGTTCCTCAACCCAACAAAGCAGATATTATAAGTGTTTAACCGAACCTGATATCATAGCTAGCTTAAAAAATCTTAGTTCTTGTAACTACCGCTGAAACAGTAGCTACAAGTACCACATTACCGACAACCGCCTTATTGGCTGCCACCGGACCTCCTCCGCTTACTGATTCCAGTTCTCCCTCAGACAGAGCATCAGTAGTTTCACTGTTATACTCGGGAGGAGTAGGCAAAACAATATATTGCAAATTTTCCGTATTTTGAACAAGAACTATCTCTTGTCCTGATTGCAGTGGCAAGGAATTTTGTATGAATGTCATCAGTTCATTATGGTCGTTACTAGAAAACTCTGGTAGAAGGACGAAGTATTTGCGTTGAGGGGTGTTCTCTACTACCTGAAGTTCCAATCCTTCAGGAATATTGTTTACACCTGCTTGTTGCAAAACTCTTTTTGGTTCAGCAAAGAATCTTGCTTTATATTGCGAGTCCTGCCAAGTTTTTACGATTACATCTGCAAGCATAAGGTTTTGATCGTCAATCATAGTTCTTTCCCTTGTTTTGAACACTACTCTTGTTTTGAACACTACTAATGTAACCAGCATTTAAACTAAAAACAATATAGAAATATTCAGAAAAATTGAGGTAAAAGTTCCGAAAATTTGAGAACTTAAACATATCTGCTTCTAATTTTCGACAAGTTTTATTGTCTGTCGTGATATTTTCTCCTGAGATTTAAACTATTAGAGGTATGGCAATGATTCTTGGATAGATACTAATCAAACTTTAAGCGTGTGGTTTAGTCCAATCATAATAAAGATTGATTGCTTAACATAAAAAAATAGTGAAGGCAATCAATCTAGCTTGGTTACTCATAAAAACTCAGTTTTATTCATTATTTTAGTAAGAAAAGTTATGTTTTGATTTAAATTACTTGAAAAAATCAAGCGGTACGATCTGGTAATTTTATTTTAAATTACTTTATGATAGAGTTTTTAGTAAAGCTTTTAGTATTGAGGTAGTTCCCCCATGAAGTTTACATAGTTTTTCTTAAATAAACTGAATTTATACATAGCAATATTAGTCATGAAAAAACCACGATTTAAGCCTCATTTTCACGTTGAAATTGTTCCACCTGACACTGTTTACCTATTAAGCGAACAATCTTCCGTTGCCCTAAAGGGACGCATATACTGCCAACTAGCTCCTATACTGGATGGTAATCATAGCGTTGGGGAAATTATCAGTAAGTTGAAGGAGGAAATTCCTTTTACTAGCATTTACTACGCTCTTAACCAGCTTAAAAGCAAAGGCTACACTACAGAAGCTGTCGATTCTCTTCCCCCAGAAGTTGCAGCATTCTGGAGTCTACTCAACATAGACCCCCAAGTGTCCTTCAACCGCTTGCAGGAAACTTTTGTATCTGTAACTTCCTTTGGCGATGTACCAACTGAGCCTTTGGTTGTTGCTTTGGAATCTCTAGGTATTCAAGTGGGTTCTTCGCGATCGCACCAAGGTTTAAAATCCCTAGCAGTTGTGTTAACCAATGATTACCTACAGCCAGATTTGCGTGATTTTAATCAAGCAGCCGTTGATGCCAACCAACCGTGGGTACTGGTTAAGCCTGTTGGAGTTGAACTATGGATAGGCCCGATTTTTTACCCAGGGAGAACAGGCTGCTGGCAATGTTTAGCCCAACGTCTTAATGGCAATCGGGAAGTTGAAAGCGCAATCCGACAGCAACTCGGTTCTATTGAGAGTATTCCCACCTCCCGTGCCATTTTGCCCTCCACACTCCAAATTGGACTCAACCTCGCTGCAACAGAAATTCTCAAGTGGATTGTTCTAGAAGATACACAAGAAAACTCAATCCCTACTTTGTCAGGCAAAGTTCTTACATTTAACTCAGTCAACCTGGAACTACAAACCCATATCCTTACCAAACGTCCTCAATGCACTGTTTGTGGGAATGTTGATCGACGAGATCAACCCGAACCGATTATTCTCACAAGTAGTAAGAAGCAGTTTACTACTGATGGTGGTCATCGAATTTTCTCCCCAGAGCAAACTCTCAAGCACTATGAACATCACATCAGCCCAATTACAGGTGTTGTCAGTGCTTTGGTACGTACTTCTGAGTCTTTTGGTAACTTGCTTCATAGCTATTTAGCTGTCCACAACTTTGGTAGTGCAACCGATCTGCAAAGCTTGCGCCATTTGCTACACCACAAAGCAGCTGGAAAGGGAAAGACCGATCAACAAGCTAGAGCTAGTGGCTTTTGTGAGGCGATCGAACGCTATTGTGGAGTTTATCGAGGTGATGAAATCCGGGTCAAAAGTACTTATGCTCAACTGGGTTCCGGGATACATCCTTCTGTGTGTCTGCACTTCAGCCCAACCCAGTACCAAAACCGCGCTGCCTTGAATCAGCAATTTGGGGTGGATTTTATCCCAGAACCCTTTGACGAAACTAAGGAAATTGAGTGGACTCCAGTCTGGTCTTTAACGCAACAAACCTTTAAATATTTGCCCACAGCTTTGTGCTACTATAATTATCCTCTACCCCCAGATTATCTGTTTGGTTTTGCCAACTCTAACGGCAACGCTGCTGGCAATACTCTGGAAGAAGCCATTCTTCAAGGCTTTCTGGAATTGGTGGAACGGGATAGTGTCGGTATTTGGTGGTACAATCGCCTCCAGCGTCCTGCTGTAGACCTGGCTAGTTTTCAAGACCCCTATCTGCTGGAATTGCAAGCTTATTACAAGAGCCTAGAAAGGGAATTTTGGGTACTTGACTTGACATCTGATTTGGAAATTCCTGTCTTTGCAGCGGTTTCTCGTTGCACGGAGGGGGCTGAGAAAATTGTCGCAGGCTATGGATCTCATTTTGATGCCAAAATCGCCTTATCGCGTGCTGTGACGGAAATGAACCAATTCTTGACAAGAGTTGAGACACAATACCCAAGAAAGACTGAGGGGGAATTGCACGAATGGCTGACATTTGCTGCGATCGCAAATCAACCCTATTTAATACCAAATCACCTTGCGCCAAAAGTCTACGCCGATTATCCTCAACATTGCAGCGACGATCTTCAAGAAGATGTACTCAGTTGTGTAGCAATAGCCAAGCAGCATAATTTAGAAACTTTGGTACTGGATCAAACTCGCCCAGATATTGGACTGAATGTGGTGAAGGTAATTGTACCAGAATTAAGGCATTTTTGGCCTCGGTTTGGTTCTGGAAGACTTTACGACGTACCAGTAAAAATGGGTTGGCTGCCAACACCTTTGCTAGAGGAGCAAATGAATCAGATCCCAATGCCTTTTTGAATATACTTCGTGGACACAGATAAACAGGACTTACGCAAAGCCCCCCAATTTATCGGGGGGTTGGGGGGATCGAAATGGTCTAGAAAGCCTGATGTTTCGTCCTTGTTGCATAAGTCTTAATAAACACAGATAAAAAATCGGTATTTCTCTGTGTTTATCTACGTTCATCTGTGGTTTATCTCAAAGAAATTCAACAGATAAAAGGGAGCATCCCAATTTTGCGAAAATATACTTTGTCATTCTGAGCTTGCGAAGAATCTCAACAAGTTGGATACTTACAAGATGCTTCACTCCGTTCAGCATGACATAATTCTGCACATTTGGGATGCTCCCAGATAAAAGAGGTTTACTAAAATGTTTGAAGCTTTTACACTATGCTTAAGAAAAGAGATTACTCTAATCGAACTACCGCAAAATAAGGGAATTATCCTCCAAAGCAATACACGCAAATTGACATTTCCTCAACCTGCCTCTGGCTTGCGAGTAGCCTTGAAAACTCTTTACAATACGGGAGGCACTGCAATTGAACTCAAACAACTGGTACAGCAAGCTGATGGAATCTATGGAATGCTCAAGTTCCATTCCTATTTGCAAAAATTTATTAGTTTAGGCTGGATTTGCCATTCAATCTTACCCTTTGCCACTGCTGTCCCCCAAGCCTTTGATTATCAGTTTTCTGTCCCAGTTGTAGATTGGCAAAAACAGTTTTTTACCCTGTCTCGCTTTGCCTATCTCCACCAAGTAGAAGGGCAAATAGTATTAGAATCACCCTTGTCCAAAGCCAAAGTGATTTTACCAGATTGGCGTGGTGTAGCAATAGTTGCAAAGTTATCTCAACCTCAATGTTGTAGTAATTTGGTATCAGAAATTCCTAGCATCACACAAGAGATTGCTCAACAATTTCTCAGCCTACTTTTGGCTACCCAAATGTTATCACAAGAAACATACAAAGAGGTTGAAAATACTACTCTCGCTCAATGGGATTTTCATGATTTACTTTTCCATACCCGTAGCCGTCAGGGAAGACATGCCAATTCTACGGGGAGTACTTATCGTTTCTTAGGAAAAATAGAGCCGCAGCCAGTTGTAAAACCCCCAATGTCAAAAACTGTTATTCAACTGTATCAACCCAATCTTGAACACCTCAAAACCACTGATATCCCTTTGACACATGTTTTGGAGGAAAGACGTTCAATCAGAAATTATCACTCTTCTCCTATTACTGCACAACAGTTGGGAGAGTTACTCTATCGCAGTGCCAGAGTCAAAAACCTCTTCAATGGAGAATACAGCAGTCGTCCCTATCCATCTGGGGGTAGGTTATACGAACTGGAACTTTACCCTGTTATTAACACATGTGTTGGGATTAGTTCAGGACTGTATCACTACAATCCCCTAGCACATCAACTGTGTCAGCTTTGTGAGAGAACCAAGGATGTAGAAACACTGCTCAAGGATGCTTGGGGAGCCAGTGGGCAGCAAGATATGCCACAGGTTTTGATCGTTTTTGCTGCCCGATTTCAACGGTTGTCATGGAAGTATGAAGCGATCGCCTATTCACTGATTCTTAAGCACGTTGGCGTTTTATACCAAACTATGTACCTAGTGGCAACTGCCATGAATCTTGCCTCCTGCGCTTTAGGCTCAGGTAATGCCGATTTATTTACTCAGGCAGTGGGAACTGATTATTACGCTGAATCCTCTGTGGGGGAATTTATACTGGGTAGTAATACCAATTCACAAAAATCATGATACATACGAATAGTCGTAGAGGCACTATTCTGTGCCGTGCCCCTACCTGACATATTTGTATCAGCAATAAAGTGAAATGATATAAGTTGAGTACTACAGATTGTTAACAATAAAATGCAGAACATCCCTTTCCTTAACTTGCATTAAGAAAGGGATGAACGTGTGGTTTGGCTAAGTTGAGGAACCGTTGTGGTGTCAATACGGTTCGGTTAACGCAAGCCGACAAGAAAGAAGGGTGGGGCTTCAGCCTGCGGGCTTATGCGAACCGTATTGGTTGTGGTGTATCCTTTTTACCATTTAGGTTTGGGTATGGTAGCTGTTACGACACCTACTGTTGGAGTACAGGCTCCGCCCGCAACAGCTTCTAGTTCCTCTTCATTCAGTTCTCCTGCATCTTGACCTGGTTGAAATTCGCTCTGGCGGTTCTGAATTTCTGCCCAAAGTTCATCGGGAGTAAATTCATAACCATGTTTAGCAGCCAAATCGGTAGCAGCTTGTCGGTCGTTTTCTGCCTCCAGGGCTTTAGCCAACTCCTCTTGAAGTTGCGGATCTTCAGTGACTTTTTGCAAGAATTGATTAGCAGCTTGTGTGCTCATAACAGAAATCTCCTTAACTTTGTTACTTCCAATTTATTAGTAAATATTCAATTAGTCAATTATAAAACCTAAGATTTATTCAGATATTTTTTTAATAATTAATATTGAGAATTTTCAGATAAAGTAAGTTTTATTCAGGATTGGCTCAATGAGTTAATAGTTAGGTTGGCAAAAAGAATAACACATTAAGCACAACGCTATAATTAGACTAAATCCTATTTGTACAACCCTCTTTAAAAACAACATCTAATTTAGAAACGCGTCGAAAGTGTGTCTCTACAAAATAGGTGGTTTTAAAGTGCGGATTTGGTATTCGAGGATGAAAATAGTCAATTTGCCTTTGTAAAGTTGTGTTTGTATTCAGCATTGTGTAAACAATCGCCTATGTCACCATATAATTCCTTAGATCTGACATCAATTGTTGCTAAAGCCAGTACTCTAGCAGAACGTTTAAATAATTCTTCTCTTCCTCAAGTCACTGACAAAGATGAAACACAGATTTCAGAACGCTTAGAGCGATGGTGTCAGGTTGTGGCTCAGGGCAAATTAGCCAAATTCCAGAGGCGTTTAGCTTGGCAAGGATTAGACGTTGACACTATTCGCCCTCTCCTGGTTAATGCTCACTCCGATCGACAGCAACCCCTACCCACATGGACGACTACTTTGGGACAGGCGATCCAGGCTGCACAGAACCTTGCAAACAAGCATTGGTATCCTTACCGTTACTTGAACCCAGAAAACCCGGTTCCCTTTGAGCCAATCTATGTTCCCTGCTTGCAAGTTGCGGCACAGCAACTTTTGGCACTAGTAGGCGATCGCTTAAAATTACTGACAGACAGTGCAATGGCAGCGTTGGAGCGCCAACTTGTGTTACAACTGAGCGATTTGTGCTCTTGGACTCTGATGGAGGAATTTTCAGCGTTTCGCTCATCGGGAAACGCCCTGCGTGACTTTTTGTTACTCGCCACAAGGGGTTGTAATCAGGAAAAGTACCATGCCTTTATTGATAAATTATTTCAAGATGGCTTACTGTCATTATTTGCGGAATATAGTGTCTTGGGACGACTAGTAGCCACTGCTATTGATTTGTGGGTAGAAGCTACCGCAGAATTCCTCAACTATTTGGCAACAGACTGGTATGATATTGAGCAATGCTTCGGGGGGGAAACAGCGTTAAAGCAAGTTGTGGCGGTTAAACCAGGCTTGTCAGACCCCCACAATCGGGGAAGATCTGTGATTGCGCTCACTTTTAACACGGGAATGCAATTAGTTTATAAACCCAAAGATCTTAGCTTAGATGTCGCCTATTATAATTTTCTGGAGTGGTGCAACAGCCACACTACCCTCCTACCCTTCAAAGTTATCCAAGTCGTGAACCGTTCTACCTACGGCTGGGTGGAATATGTGGAATCGCAGCCTTGTGAAGATGAAAGCGCGGCTCGACGCTTCTACCAACGCTCAGGAATGCAGTTGTGCTTGATCCACACCTTAGAAGGGACAGACTGCCACTCCGGAAACTTAATTGCCAATGGAGAACAGCCAGTATTAGTGGATATGGAAACCCTATTGCATCATCGGAATAAAAACATGGGTTCGAGCGAGTCTGATGCGACAATTTTGGCACAAAAGCAGCTAGAGAAGTCAGTATTACGCACTATGATTCTACCCCAGTGGGGCATATCCCAAAATGACCAGTTAACAGTCGATCTTAGTGGCTTGGGAGGAGTTGAGGGGCAGAAGGTGTTAGCTCCTCGTTTACAAAACATCAACACAGATGCAATGAATGTGGGTGATGAAACAGTTGTCCTCAAGGAAGCCAATGTGGCGACACTCAAAGGGATTCCCCTTTCTCCAGATAATTATTTAGAAGATTTGGTAGCGGGATTTGAGCAAATGTACCGCTTCCTGTTTTCCCATCAAGCAGTTCTGCTAGCCCCAACGAGTCCCTTGATGATTCTGGCACATCAAAAAATTCGGTATGTGTTTCGCGCCACCAGAATTTATCATTTCATTCTGCAAAACTCTTATGCTCCAAGTTTGTTACGATTTGGTATCGATCGCAGTATCGCCCTTGATGTTTTGAGTCGAGCTTTTGTAACGGAGGAAGAAAAGCCTGTCTTCTGGTCGATACTGGCGGCTGAATTACAAGCTATCGAACAATTAGACATCCCCATCTTTACTGCTTTATCCTCAAGCGATAGCCTTGAGCTACCGAAAGGTGTAGTCATCCCAAAACTGTTTGAAGAACCGAGCTTCAACCGAGTGCTTTTGCGGCTTTCAAGTTTAAGTGAAGCTGACTTGGCTCAACAAATAGAAATCATCCGGGGTTCTTTCTACTCGCGGTTTGTGAGGGAACCAAATCCGGTTTTTTGTCAGTTAGTTAGCACTCCTGCAAAAGAAGCAATGCCTTTGACAAAAGAAATTTTAGTGCAACAGGCAATTACTATAGCTGTAGAGCTGCAACAACGTGCTATCTGCGGCGCCGATGGCAGCATTAGCTGGATGAGCCTGAGATACAGAGCCAACACCCAAGGTTTCCAGCTTCAAGGCTTGGATGTTAGTTTATACGACGGTAGCTGTGGTGTCGCTCTATTCCTCGCAGCCTTGGCAAAAGTTACAGGTAACTCAGAGTGGCATGACCTATCTCTAAGAACTTTACAGCCTTTATGCAAAGTTCTTCAAGATTCAAACCCTGAAAATGTAGCGAGATTGACAAGGCGAGTGGGGATGAGCGGGGCTACAGGGCTAGGTTCAGTAGCCTACGCTTTGGCACAGATTAGCCAACTCCTGCAAGAACCAGCACTGCTGCAAGATGCTCTTAAAGCTGCTTCCCTGATTACTCCATTGATTGTAGCCGACCAAACTTTCGACATTATGGCAGGTGCAGCAGGAACAATTCTTGGTCTTTTAGCACTGCCAGCATCAACTTCATTGGAACTGGCTCTAGCCTGCGGTGAACATCTGCTTAAGCATCAAACTAGCATTGATAAACGCCCCAAGGCTTGGAAAAATTCAACAGGCAAACAACTGACTGGGTTTTCTCAAGGTGCAGCAGGAATCGCCTATGCCCTTTTGCGATTATATGCAGTGACGCAAGATTCCCGGTTTCTTGATGCGGCAAATGAAGCGATCGCTTATGAACAAAGTGTTTTCTCTACTGAAGCTCAAAATTGGCCTGACTTGAGATCTGAAGAACCTTGTTTGAGAGTAAGTTGGGCAAATGGTGCTGCTGGAATTGGATTAGGGCGATTGGGAGGATTATCCGTTTTGGATACTGTAGAGATTCGTCAGGAGATTGCTATTGCCTTAGAAACCACTCAAAAATTTGCGATCTCAAATGTGGATAATCTCTGCTGGGGTAACTTAGGTCGGATGGAAACTTTGCTGGTAGCAGCCCAAAAGCTAGACCGACCAGACCTTTTGGAGTTTGTTCATCAAGCAGTTAGCCACATAGTCACCCAAGCCCAAGCTCAAGGTACGTTTACTCTTTTCCCCGATTTACCGCCAAAAGTTTACAACCCTGGCTTTTTTCATGGCGCTACTGGCATTGGTTATGAACTCTTGCGGGTTACCTATCCCAGCCTGTTGCCCTCTGTTTTATTATGGGAATGAAAAAAGACCTCATACCATGCTATGCCGAATCACCACACTCAATTTCCATTCTTGGGAACAATGTTTAGTTTACATGACTTAGAGGCTTAACTGAACCGTATTGGTTTATATTGGAGCAAGAGATGAGGCAGCTGCACAAGGTTTGTGGAACTCCTTACCTCCGCTTTATCGTCAATGTGCAATCGCTTACACCGATTTCTGGGCAGCTTATGCAGCGGTTCTACCGAGCAAGAGGCCGAAGTGCGATTGGAAAACAGACGGGTAAGACTAGCTACATTGAACGATTCAACAACAAACTTAGGCAACGAGTGTCTCGGTTGGTGCGAAAAACTTTGTCTTTTTCCAAATCGCTAGAGAATCACATTGGTGCTATAGGATTACCCCTGCATATTTTTGTTGGCGTAGCCTGCGCTACCCTTCGGGAAGCCGCTTCGCGTCTAATGCGCTTACAGATACGTAGGGTGTGTGTTAGTGATTCGTAACGCACTCCTCCCCTTAAAAATGGTGCGTTACGACGGACGTAAGATCGCACCCTACAATACTTAACTTTGTAAGCGCAAAGCGCTGTTCCTTGGCTTCGCCACGCGGCTTGGGCGAACGCCAACAAAAATCAAACCGGATTCCTATATTTGGTATTTCGTCCACTATTATAGCGATTCTCAGTTGAGTGAGGTACAGATTAAATTGGTACAAATCTTGTGGGGTGGGCAGAGAGTGCCCGCTATAAATGTACTTCACCAGACTCTTGACCGCTATACAATGCATTATTACTTATTTAGCACTACCCAGATCATTTTACACAGCAAGAAGAACAATAACTGGCTACGAAACGATGAATCAAATTAGAAAGGGACAAGTGTGTGGAGTTGCAAAAGGGGATACTTTAGGGCAAGTCAAATTTATTGCTCAAATTTTTGGAGTTGCTGCCTAATCTGCTTCCACACAAGTAGTTATTCTATCTTCAATAACTTTTTGTAACACAACCAGTATTTTTCTGCCTACTTACTTACTTAATTACTGTATTTTTCTGAATATTTCTATATTGTCCTGACTAGCAATGCGGTCTATAGTGATAACAGTTGACAAACAAAACGATGTTTTCAACATCATTTCCCAAAAACAAATCTACAAGAACAAGGAGTATTCATCATGTCTGAAAAGATGATGCAAGGAAGTCTAGAACAATTTTTCCAAATGGCCTCTCAAGACCTTGAGTTGCAAGAAAAGCTGAAAGCGGCTAATGACCGTGAAGCTTATATACGCTTAGTTGTGGAGCTGGGTAAAGAGAAAGGCTACAGTTTCACCAGCTCGCAAGTGGTGACTGCACTTGACAAAGCAGCTAAGGAAGCAGCGGAAAATGGTGAGGAAGCTTCACAGCTATCAGAGCAGGAGTTAGAAGCTGTAGCCGGGGGGGGCGTGGGAGAATTACTGATGAAGGGCGTGAAAAACTTGGCGGAGAACATGGTAACAAACTTGCGATCGTGTGAAAAATCTACAAGTTTACGAAGTTGCAAACCAGGAGGGTTGTAATGAAATAACTTTGCCAACCTTTATGGGTAATCGTGAAGTCTTAACGATATTCGTAGCGTGGCACGCAGCCTTTAAGGCTGCGTGCAAGGTTGGCAAAGTTATTACTGAACAGGTGCTGAATTGTGAACATAATTAGCCTGAATAAACTTTTGCGCCACATGCATCACTCATCACTTCCGGGTCTTTCGATACCTGGCACGCCCACGGGAGTCGTAACTGGTCAACAAGAAAGGCAGAAGGCAGAGGGCAGGAGGTAAGCCTTCTGTCCGATGCGCGATCCTTCTGGGGCGCTAGGGTGCCCAAGGGTTTGATTCCCCCACTGAAATCTTTGATTTCAGTGCTACCTATTTGGTCGGAGTCTGAATCCCCACCAAATTCTTCCCGACTGCCGTCACGCCTTCTACCTTCTTTTCAAACCATCATCCGTATGAGAATGACAAAATCCGACATAGCACAGATTGTTGCCTTCGCCAGTTCTCTATCTGAACGTCTCAGCAATGGGTTGTTCAGGGTTGACGCAGACCAAATGAGTGAACAGCAGGCGATCGATGAGCGCATAGCGCACTGGTGTCAGGTAGTTACCCAAGGGAACTGGGAAAAATTCCAGAAGCGGCTTTTGTGGGATGGGTTGGATGTTGATGAAGTGCGTCATGCCTTACGCTCGGTGCGTCTGCCTGAATGCCCATTGCCAAGCTGGGCAAAAACTTTGAGTGAGATTATTCAAACCGGCACAGACTTTAGCTTGTACCCAGACGCTATTAACCCCGACAAACTCCCCATAGAGCCGGAAAATCCGCTGCCCTTTGAAGACGTACTGCTGCCTGCCATCTTGATGGCGCGGCAGAAATTACTCACAAGTCTTGGTTCTGCTTCATTATCTTCAGACCATCTTCTCCTGGAACTGCTCTCTTTTGCAGCTTACATGACTTTAGAACGCGGCTTACTCCAACAGTTGGTGAATCTGTGTGCGAAAACCTTGGAATTGGAATTTTCCCGTTTTCGTCCCCTAGGACACAGCTTGCTTAACTTGCTGGTGAAAGAGCCAACAGGCAGTAAGAGCAAAGCTCATTACAACGCCTTCGTGCAGAAACTTTTGCAGGATGGGCTGCTAGCTTTTTTCCAGAAATATCCAGTGCTCGGCAGGTTAGTAGCAACTGCCATTGATTTTTGGGTGGAAGCGACAGTGGAGTTTCTGCAACGCCTCAAAGTTGATTTAGCTGAAATTCAGCAAATGTTCCCACCAAAGCTCTTGAGCAAAGGGACACAGGCAGATCGGGAGGAATTTCGCTCTTCCTTGTCTTCCCCATGCCCCAATTCCCAGTTAGGAAAAGTTATTGAAATCCACCCAAATCTATCTGACCCTCATAATCGGGGGCGCTGTGTAATTGCCATCAAGTTTGAGTCTGGGCTAAAGCTAGTCTACAAACCCAAAAACTTAGGCTTAGAAGTCGCCTATAACCAGTTTCTAGACTGGTGCACGACTCACGACGTGCCTTTACCTTTTAAAGTGCTCACTGTGAGCGATTGCCAGACTTATGGCTGGGTGGAATATGTGGAGCAGCTGCCGATTGAGGATGCACTTGCAGCGCAGCGCTTCTATCAACGTGCAGGAATGCTGCTGTGCATTCTGTATCTCCTGCAAGGGACTGACTGCCACAACGAGAATTTAATTGCCTGTGGTGAACATCTAGTGCTGGTTGACATGGAAACCCTAATGCACCATGAGGCGAGTGAGTTCGGCGACTTACCAGAAGCGACAGCATCTGCTACTGCTACTCAACAGCTGTTTGACTCGGTTTTCCGAAGTGGGCTGCTGCCGCGCTGGGATTTTACCAAAGATAACCGCATGGCTTATGATATCAGCGGCTTGGGCAGTGTTAGCTCAGAGCAAGCCCCCGCAAAGGTGCAGCGATGGAAGTCTGTCAATACAGATGATATGCACTTGGGGTTTGAGAAGACTACATTACCTATCAATGCAAATGAAGCCATTTTGAATGGAGTTGCCCTATCACCTAACAACTACATTGATGAGTTAGTCGAAGGGTTTGAGCAGATGTATCGCTTCCTGATAGAACAGCGCTCAACACTGCTTTTGGCTGATGGTCCTTTGGCAAAGCTGCAAGCACAGCAAGTGCGGTTTGTTTTCCGCGCCACTCAGGTTTATAGCGTAGTTTTACAAAAGAGTCTTGCCCCCGAGTTCCTGCAAAATGGAGTAGACCGCAGCATTGAACTAGATATCCTCAGTCGAGCTTTTCTCACAGGTTCGGATCAGCCCAAAGCTTGGCCGATTTTGCAATCAGAACTCAGGGCAATGGAGCAGTTAGATATTCCCTACTTTGCAGCCAAATCCAACAGTGATAACTTGACCGTTGGACTAGAACAACCTATTGAACGGTATTTTAAGGAATCCAGTCACAGCCAGGTGCTGAAGCGGCTGCTTTCGCTGAATGAGACAGATCTAGCGCAGCAAGTGGCGATTATTCAGGGCGCTTTTTATGCTAAAATGGCGCAGAATCCGTCAACTGAGCAGGCTAAAGCAGCCAACACATCCTCTGAAGAAGGTGCTGATTTCTCAGACATCAGACTTTTGGCCGCCGAACAGTTGCTCGACTCAGCACAAGCAATTGCTCAGTCAATCCAGGAACGAGCCGTTAGGGGAGCCGATGGCAGCGTCAATTGGATAGGCTTAGGCTTTGTTCCCAACGCTAAACGGTTTCAACTCCAGATATTGGGTTATAGTCTCTTTGATGGTAATTGCGGCATTGCTCTGTTTCTGGCAGCTTTAGATCGTGTCAAGGGCGACAACCATTTCCGTGACTTAGCTTTGGGGGCAATACAGTCTTTACGGAAATTTCTCCAAACAGCCGATGCGGATTCTGCCCAAACATTTGCAAGGGCAATCGGGATTGGGGGCGCTTCAGGACTTGGTTCTATCGTCTATTGCCTGGTCAAAACGAGCCAATTCCTTAAGGAAGCAGCGCTCCTAGAAGATGCTCAGCGTGCCGCGAACCTAATCGTTCCCGAAGTCATTGCTGCGGATCGACAATTTGACGTGATGGCGGGGGCAGCGGGAGCCATTTTAGGGTTATTGGCACTTCATGCCGAGACAGGGGAGCCAGCAGTTTTAGAGAAAGCGATCGCCTGCGGCCAGCATTTGCTGGCGCATAGGATTAGCGTTGATGGTTCCCCGAGAGCCTGGAAAAATTTTGAGGAGAAACCGTTAACAGGTTTTTCTCACGGGGCAGCTGGCATTGCCTATGCCCTGCTGCGGCTTTATTCAGCGACACATAAATGCGTTTATAAAGAGGCATCTGTTGAGGCAATTGCCTACGAACGCAGCGTCTTTAAGACCTCTGCTGCCAACTGGCCCGACTTCCGTTCTTTTGCTCAACAAACCGATCGACCTGGGTTTATGGTCAGCTGGTGTCATGGGGCTCCTGGGATTGGCTTGGCCCGCTTAGGCAGTCTGGAGATTTTAGACACCGAGGAAATCCGTCAAGATCTCGAAGTGGCGTTGCAAACTACTCAGAAGTATGGCTTGCAAGGGTTAGACCATCTATGCTGCGGTAACTTTGGTCGGATTGAGGTGCTGCTGGTAGCTGCGAAAACTTTGGGGCGGGAAGAATTGTTCAAAACTGCACACCTCCAAGCTTCTGTGGTGGTGGCACTAGCAGAACAAATAGGGGCATATAAACTGTTTGGCAACTTACCTACTTCTGTGTTCAGCCCCAGTTTTTTCCAAGGAACTGCTGGGATTGGCTATGGACTGTTACGGTTAGCATACCCAGAGATTTTACCTTCAGTGCTAATGTTGGCATAGAGGTGTTTTGCAGCTTCTCTGGAATTGGCATAGGGGTGTTTTGTAGCTTCTCTGGAATAATGGGTTGTGTTGCAAAAATTTTTGAGTCCTGAGTTGGCATTAATTCCTGAAAAAGTTAGGCTCAACCTCCACTGTCCTACTTTATAACCTAAAGAGCTTACTAATGTAACGATTCAACAGAGTAGATTCAGATATCGTCAAATTGCCCGTACCTTTGCTATATAGTAATCATATATAGCAATCCTATTTAATAGGTGAAAATGGCGCATTTCAATCAGCCCGGTTTAGCACTAATTTACCGGATTTCTGATTGCTTGCAAATGTTGTACTAACATGAATTTAACTGAGATATTCTGAGATTTTTACTGAAGTAAATATGTTTTGAGGAGTTTGTGCGGTCATTTTCTGAATCTCCTTAGTTATGTTGGATATACAAATGTCTTTGTTAAGGTTAAAACTCAATAGGGCATCCACCACTACCCTTGAATTTCATAAATTAGATAGGGCTGGAAGATTACTTTTAAATTTACTACAATATTCTCTAGAAAAACAATTCATAAAATCCAAGTTTTATTCAGTAATTTCTTTATTCAAGCCTAATTTGAATATAGTAATCCTATTTAATTTGTAAACGCGCATCTCAATCAGCCCGATTTATCACTAATTTACCGGGCTTCTGATTGCTCGCGAATGTTGTAACCTGAATTTAACTGAGATATCCTGAGATTTTTCCTAAAGTAAATAACTGAAAAAATCTTAGTTTATTAGAGAGGCAATGATTATTTATTGAGTAGAATTAGTAAAAAGACCATTGCTCAGATTAAAAATATTTCTAGCTGTCATTTTAAGTAAATGTCCTCAAGTAGTGACAGACAGCTACTGTCTCATGAGTTACAGCAACTAGCCAAGCCCCAATAGAAAGTAAGGAGGAATTTAAATGGATAATGTCATCTCGTTTGTTAGAGGAGCGCAAATCAGTTCCCTCAACGCTAGCGATCGCATCTGCTACGCGATCCAGCCTTTCATTCAGGAAATTTTTAATCAGTTTTTAGAGTTAAACGATTTAGGCAAAGCGATTACCCAAGCCACTAACAATCACGAAGAAGTGGTGGACAAGTTATTTGACATCGAGCCGAATAACATAGAAGAAAGCTTTTCATTAAAAAGAGAGTTTCTTTTTCCAAAAGAAAACCCCCTTTTAGCACTGTCTTTCGGAAATACCCGATATCCTAGTTTTTTAGGCAAAAACGGGATGGAACCGATTAAAGATGAGTCAATTTTGTCAGAAATGCACGACCTGCTTTATCTGTGCGGTCAGTCAAATTGGTCATACAACCAAATTTGCCAACAAATAACTGACCCTACAATAAAGTTTTTGGATAAATTGATCAAATGCAGCGTTGTGCAAGAACAGCCACATTTTCCCAACGCAGTTCCAAGAGAAACCCCAGGAGTTTTTCGTCTCCAACATGCTGCCCTACTATATAGAACTAAAACCACAGGGATTCTTGTAGATCCTCACCTCCATTCCAACTATGGAATCGCCAAAATCAAGAACGATATCACTCGTGCCAAGTTGGAAGGAAGCGTTGATGCTATTTTAATTTCCCACAGCCACTACGACCACTGGCATTATCCAACCTTGATGATGTTTGCTCCCGAAACCCCAATAATTGTTCCCAAAGTCCCCAGGGGTACATTAATCTGTGAGGATATGCAAGCCAGACTAGAAAGCTTAGGGTTTAAGAATGTAATTGCCGTTGACTGGTATGCAGAGCCAATTATGGTTGGAGATGTAGAAATTCATGTCCTACCTTTTTATGGAGAGCAACCTTTAGTTCCAGAGTACAACCAGCCCAAACATCCTGATTTACGAAATTGGGGCAATACCTATCTGGTACGTACAGAATACTACACCTCTTGGTTCTTAATTGATGCCGGAAATGACCCAATGGGGTCGATGGTTCAAGTAGCAGAATATGTCAAACAAAAGTTTGGCAGTGTGGAGCAAGTGGTGAGTAATTTTCAACCTTTATCTTACAACTCAATTGGTACTGATTTATCTGCTTGGGGAATAGATATTGTCGCCAATTTACTCAGCAATCCGCAAATTTTCTCAGTCACTAATAAAAAGGAAGGAGGACATCTTTCTCTTTTAGGACCAAAAGGAGTTGCAGAAATTTGTGCCACTGTTAAGGCAAAGTCTTGTTTACCATATGCTGACAGTTGGGCAGAACTAGGGCAACCTGGTGTACATGACGAAGTACTCATTAAGGAAGTCGAAGAAGAACTCAAGAATTTGGGATGCTCAACCACTGTTGTCCCTTGGAGAATTGGTGACGGGTATGTTACAGAACAATCCTCAAAGCAAGTGCTACTCAAGCAAGCCATTAATTAGTGAGAAGGAGCATGACGAACAAAATTATAACTAAATGTTACGCGCAGAGGCACAATGTCTTTCCCGTTGAGTACCTTGACGAATTGCGATCGCAGATCCTATCTTGCCCCTATTTAGCAGCAAGTCAACTAAGTAAAAGCTTTGCGGGAACTAAGGGATTTTCGGTAATCTTTAAACGCTCAGGCATCGGTGAAGTTGAACAGCACTTTCCGTTTTTTAAACCCTATTTGCAGGTTGCCTTAAAACAAGCTTGTAATGCCTTTTATCTAAATACCCTAGTACTAGAGAATGGCACGACGGTAGAGCCACACGTTGACTGTAGCATTTCCTCCTACGACATGACATTCACAATTCCCAATCTTGTCAGTGTTCTCTACATTCAAGTACCACAGGATCTACAAGGAGGAGAACTGGTACTACAGGCGGGCGAACACCAAGTAGGCATAATTGAACCTCGAACCAACACCCTGCTTTACTTTCGTGGCGATTTAGTTCATTCAGTAAATGAAGTCAAAAGTTCACAGCCTCGAATCAGCTTAATTTGCGAACAGTACAATTTAAGCGCAACTCGACTTGAGCATATTCCGGAATTTGAAATCAAGTCTGCGGCTGATATAGCAATCCTAAATCAGTTGTAAAATTCTCTGCTTTCTCGGATGCGTTTAAGAGGGGTTAAAACCCCAGGCTAGGCCTCCTCTGCGGTTTATTATCCAACCTAACTTGTTATGATTAGCGTTCTAGAAAACTCTCTCACAGATTATTTAAAACTTGTCAAACCTTACATTTCTCCTCAATTAATTTCTCCGGAAAACTGGTATAATATTAATAGGTTATCCCAGATTTTCCCAAGAGCTATCACCTCTTTTTTTGGGTTCGAGTGTCACTTGGGAGTTAAAGAAGCTCATGGTGACTTTTTAATCTGTGCAGACGCGGCTGAAGCAGGTCGGAAAATTTTAGCGGGTGACAATTATTCTATTACTTTACCAAGCTTCCTGATGGAGCATTCCGTATGGAGTAATATCCGCGACTTTAGCAGCAATTGGGATACGCATACCTCCCCTATGTATGAGAAGGTACGTAACGTCTGGCTGGAGTTTGATATGGATAGGTCTGGTGCTAGCATACCTATTCCAAGTTGTTTCTTTGGTCCAGAACCAATTTACTCCAACCCGGACCAACCCCCCCAAAATTCCTTGGTTAAAGGAGAGGATTCCCATCCTCATCAATGGGTCTCCAAAACAGCATTAAAGCTTTTGCTGGGTAAAGAATTGCCTTATAAAGTAGAGCGTCAACTTTTCAATTGCTTCGATTTATTGCCAACAGAAACTTATGTCTTTCAAATTGGTGTCATGCTGGCGAGGAAATCGGATCTGGTAAGGATTTGTATCCGAAATATTTCCCCTGAACAGATATTAGACTACTTAACCAAGATTAACTGGTCTGGTTGTGTTAGCAAACTCAAAGCTATTCTTACTAAGTTATCCAGTTTGGTGGAAAGAATTGATTTAGACATAGATGTAGGTGAGTCTATTCTCCCTAAAATTGGGTTGGAGTGTTATTTAAGCAAACAACCTAAATATGAACCGAGATGGCAATTATTTCTAGATTATTTAGTAGAAACTGGGTTGTGTATTCCTGAAAAACGAGATACCTTATTAGCTTACCCTGGATATATTCGAGAAAGGTCTAATAGGGAATTATTACCAAGTACTTTACTAAAATTGTCGAAATTTCTAGGATCGGAGTATGAAAGGGTATTTTTCAGAGGATTACACCACATAAAAGTTGTTTACCAACCAGAGAAACCCCTAGAGGCAAAGGCGTATCTTTCGGTCAGCCATAGTTTGCTGACTCCAAAGTTTGTCAGTCAGTGGAAGCAGCTTGAACTCACCCCAACTTAATCGCTTGCTTTAGTTGGGGTGCGTTCAATTGTTTGAGAGACACGATTAATTTAGTATGTAAAGCTGTTAGGAGCATATTCGATGAAATCTGTGGAATTTCGCGCCAGTGTTCTTGCTGGTTACGGTGCTAGCACTATAGAGATTGAGGAACTGCTTGCTTACAACGAAAATGTCTTTGACAGATCCTGTTTAGAAACGCCAATACAATTTCCACTTCCTCCTGAACCTCATGTCGCTACGTGGGAAAAGTATGTCACACAAGCTCAAGAAATTGGGGTTTTTCCGACTCTGCAAACAAAGCTAGTGCAACTGCGTTTTCCTATTCATTCGGGAATCAGCCAAACCCAAGCCTATCAGGCTGCTACTCGCAAAGGAATTTCAGTGGATAACATAGCTCAAGCAACTGGCTTGGTGTTAAAGCAACCGGAAAGAGTACAGTTGATTGTGCATCAAAGTCTAGCCGGGGCTATACCCGTAATTCTTGCGGAAGACCGCGAAGATTTTGTGTCTTTGGTGCAAGCATTGACAATGCGTAATGAACCTAAGGAAGTTCCTGCTTCTATGGGAGCCTGCATAGTAGGTGGCTTCAATAATTGGGATAGAATTCGTCAATATCGACAAAACTGGCAAGCCGACCATCCCGATCGTACAGAAGCTAGTTGGAATGTTGAGTTTCAACGGCTGATTTCCCAGAAGGAACTGTATCAGGATAGATTTATTATATTAAGTCAAGGTTTCTACAGCAATGTCTCCCCGTCAGATGTAGGACTTACGCAAGCACAATGGCAGCAGCTTTCGCTTACCATTCGCTTGGAACATGAATGCACCCACTATTTCACTAAGCGTTTATTTGCGAAGATGCAAAACAACTTGTTAGACGAGTTGATTGCTGATTACCAAGGAATTGTCGCCGCTACTGGATGCTATCGGGATGATTGGTTTTTGCGCTTTATGGGTTTGGAGTCCCCCAATTACCGTCCTGGAGGTAGACTGGAAAACTACCGAGGTAATCTTTCTCAAGGAAGCTTTAAAATTCTGCAATCATTAGTTGTTGCAGCGGCGAGAAATTTGAAAACTTTTGCAAATAAGCAGATAAATAGTATTAACCCTGCTTTAACGCTGACTTCCCTATGTTGCCTAACTTTAGAGGAATTAGCTGCTGGAGAGTTTTGAAGTTTACCCAACTCATATCTTGCACCAGCGTCAAAAACCGGGTTTCTTGCGATTGGTCAAGAGTGAAAACCTTGTTTGTTCAGAAACCCGGTTTTTTAAGTCTTGTGGCGTATTTGCCTTAACAAAGCTAGCGTTCCACAGTGCTGATAGAATGTGGACCGGTGATATCAATTCCTGAAAAAAAACCTGAAAAAATCTGAGTTTTTCTAAATGGACTAGTTTGAAATTTGACCTTAAGATTGAATATATCTGTTGCTGCAATGTTCAGCTAAAAAATTTTTCAGAGTTTTTCTGAACTTTTACCTTCGTGTGGTGAACTAGACAGGTTTGAGAAATTTGTTCAATCGTTCGATGGTGCGGTATAGGCTAACTTTGGCTTTTGACCTATCTATTGTATATTGTTGCCTATCGACATACCCTGATGGATGCTCCTTGAAATCTTTTAGAGGTGCGATCGGCTCTTTGAGAGCCAAGCTCAATAATTTGCTACTCAGTTGCAACAAAATTTTCCGCTCTCGCAGTTCCTTAACAACAGGCTGAACCTCATCCCACGAGAGATGAAGCGCATATTTCTGGTTTAAAGTACTGATAAGTTCTTGCGGGCTAAGGGCGGTATCGCACGCTAAGTAAACCTGACAGGCAAGTCCTGTGAGCGTTATTTCCTCGGTAATAGCACAGGGTCGTGTATCAAATATCCTTAATAATTCTCCCTTTACTTCTTCCTTCATGCTCAATATAGGTGGTTGTTGCGACGAAAACATATTCTTCCATGACAAACACATTTCTTGCAGTGCTTGATGTTCTTGATACATTTCCCTGTCGTTTTGATCCTCAAAATAGTAAATTAAATTACTAAGGACTTCTGGCGAGAAGGGAAAAATGTAGGAATAGTCTCTGTCAGGAGAGAGGTTTAAACCGTAATTTTCTGGGTGCTGGTGATAAGGACTAAAGCGGTCAAATCGAATAGGTGTAACCCCTGATGGTGGTTGGAGATGAATAATCTCGGGCAACCAAGTAAGCATTTCTTTGTACCATTCCCTGGATTCTCCTGGAATGACAGCCAAAAAATTCCACGCTACATGAATGCCAAACTCTCGCGCCCATTTCAAAAGCTGGATATTGATTGCTGCGGTCGTGCCCTTGTTTAACAGTTTGAGCGCTTCATCATGCAGGTTCTCAATTCCTGGCTGAATCCAGCGCACCCCAGCTAGTCCCAGCTGCTGCAACTGGTGACGTTTCAGGTTAGCTTTGGTCTCGTAAAATAGTGAGTAAGGCGATTGCAAAGCAGCAAACGTTGGCAGCACCGTGTTAACGTGGCGCAGATCGAGAATATTATCCACAACGAAGAACTTACTTAGCCCGTATCGTTTAGACAGATCGGTGAACTCCCTCTGAACTCGCTCTGGCGACTTGGAACGATAGGTCATCCCACTCCCGTTAAGTCCGCAGAAGGTACAGTGATGTTTTTGTCCCCACCAGCAACCGCGCGAGGTTTCAATTGGCAGTCCCGGCTGGATATAGGGACTAATTTTTGAAGTTTGCAGCGCCAGGAAGTAATCGTCGAAGTCAGGAATGGGAATGCGCTCTAGGTCTTGTACCGATGCACGTGGTGCATCGGTAGCAGGCAAATTGCTGTGACGATGACACGGTCCCATCACCCCATAGGGAAGCTCTGTCAGCTTCACATCCCGCCCCTTGTTGAGCACCAGACTGCATAGCTTGGCAAACAACTCGTCCCCATCACCGGAACAGACAAAGTCCACCCAAGGAACTGCTCGCAGCAATGTCAGTCCCATGATGCCTTCGCAGTTAGCTCCTCCCATGACAGTCACGATCTCAGGATTGAGTTGGCGTATTCGCCTTAACAAAGCTAGCGTTGCACAGTGCTGATAGAATGTGGAACTGCAAGCAACAATTCGAGGTTTTAGCTCCAAGACTGACTGCGCTACCCGTTCAATAAATGAAGTTGCTTTCTTGCGAATCGACCAAGCTTTTTTTGGTATTTCTTCATTCTCAGTAGCAAAATATTCTTTATGATTGGCTTGAAAGTCGGGAAAGGCTGCTTCTGAAAAAAGCCATTCACCAATAAGCATGCCATATTGACCCTCACTGACTTTGGTGTACTCTAAAAGCCCAATCTCTTCAGCAAACCAAAGATTGGGGTAGAGTACAGTGGCTGTGATTCCGTTTTCTGTCAGGCTGGCTTTTAGTAGACTAAGAGCCAGGGAAGGCCGCTCGATCGCGGCAAACGGCATAAGTACTAAACAGACATCATTCATCGTTAAAAATCTATATTTTTTGATTGATTCAGCTAAAATATCTGCTGATTACACAATATCTATCACCTACCGATAATATTGTCAATAAAGATAAATTCAGATAAATTCAGGAGTTATGTTTTTGCCTATAAAAATTTAATATTTAGCATTTTCATTGAGTTGCATTTGAAGGTTTAAAATCTGGTTGAGCATGGTGTTATGTCAGTGATATCAATTCCTGAAAAAAAACCTGAAAAAATCTGAGTTTTTCTAAATGGACTAGTTTTAAATTTGACCTTAAGATTGAAAATATCTATTGCTGCAATGTTCAGCTAATAATTTTTATTCACTATGCTAGTATGTGAAATCCTACACACACTTCCCGCCTCTTTAGAATGGATGGTGCTGTTCAATTTGTCTGCCATTCGCGAGTTTGCTGACGGTGCAACTACCAGAGCAATGTACCATCTACCCGAAGAAATTGACTTGGAACCTTACAGTCATGTGGTGCTGACAAGTTTTGGCAGGTTTTTGGCACTGCACAATGAATCGAAACTGATTGAGCCAGTTTCAGGAAAGGGTTGGACTCACGAACAGATAAAATCTTCCCTGTATGAGCGATTTGCGAGTAGAATTGCGCTATTTCCAGTAGATGAAGCTGATTGCCTCGGTTTAGGCGAACAGTCTCCCTTTTCTCCGGTTTTACTCCATATCAAAATTAAATCTGGCTATGGGGAAGCACAGGCAATCTTTGAGCGATCGCCGAATTGTAAACATTATGAACTCCTCCGAGCAGTGGGGGTAAAGTTTTTGGGTGGAGAACCCAAAGGTGAGTACTATCTAGCTCAGTTTCAAAACCGTCTGCCAATTCATATCCATGCTGGAATTTTGTCCCACTTCAACCGCACAGCGCATTGCAACCTGTTTTTCCTCCAGCATGGTAATATTGACCCTCTTTTAGAAGCTGGTTTGCTCAAAGCATTGACAAGTAGAGTTAACTATGCTAGTAATAAAAGTCTCCAAGCTTTGGCAAAGCTAACGCAGCAAGCTGTTGAGCAGCCGATGGCAATGACTTGTCAGCCACCTGCACCCGGTAAGCCTTTCCCCTATGGAGACTTAGTTCCCCTCGGCTTTGTTTTAAAAGCGTTGAATGCAGCAGAATCTTGTTTAGAAGCTCGTCAGGTACTGAGCCAATTTATACTAAGCAAGCGTCAAGGGAACCTCTGGGCTTTTCATACAGACCGATTAATCACTTCAACTGACTCGGCACTGATACTACAAGGGTTGAATGAATCGGAGGCGGTGGAGGCGTTAGAACTTTTTGCCGACGGGCAGGGCGGTTACTATCCGCAATTGTGGTCTAGTGAAAAGCAACCAGGAAAGATGGTATTTGATGAAAGCTGCCGCCACTGGTGTCAATCAGATTATGCTACCACCTGTCTAGTCAGGGCACTACGAAAGGACGCTGGACTAGAATCAAAAACTTCGACGGATGATTTAGCCGCAGGTTTTGAAAACCGCAGTAGTTTGTATTTCGCCAATCCCTACTTAGTTGATTGGGTGTTAGCCTGTGCAATTAGCCTAGACGAATCAGCAGCACAATTGCGGCAGAAACTCCTAGCTGAGATTCTTGCCAGCATGAATGAGGATTATTCCTTTGGCGTTTATGATGTAGCGATGTCCACTGCCTTAGCTATCCTCAGCATGGCTACCCTTGGGTTTAAGGGCAGGACAATGCAAGTAGCGCAATTGCAACTATTAGAGTTTATCGATTCTCATGGTTTATTGCCAGCAGCAACACCTTTTTACTCCAGCTTGCGAATTGACCATGAAATTCCTGCCCATACTTTATTAGGGCTACTAATGAGTCAAACTGCTGCCAACACCTCAGGCAACCAGCAAAAACAAATTAAAAAAGTGCAGGGGCAATATCATGGCATTTCCCTATACGTTGATACCCATCAAATGATTACAACGGCTTTGGCTGCCTTGGCACTCTCGCAAAAATGTTCATCAGAACGGCAGGATTTGGATTTAAGCAGCTACAAACGGCAGATCCATCCCCGCTATCAAAGCCTTAACCATTCCGAATATATCACCAAGTTCGCGCTACCTCCCTATTTGTCGGTAGAAAACCAACTAACCGCTTGAGTTAACTAAGATGAAATCACCAACACCTTTAACCCTCCAGTTCTCCAAAAGTCAAAATCGAGCCTCGGTCGGTCAAAGTCAGCTTGCGCCATACGATCAATACTCTAGTTTGATTGGTAAAGAATTTCAATACCGGGGATTAATTACAAGTGAGATATTTGGAACAATGTTAGTCAATAATATCCAGATCATCGGCAATTGTCTAGGAAAAACAGAAGATTTACAGAATGCCATTCAAGACTATGCCTCTGGCTCCTTCAATGTTGCGATCGATGTATTCAGCGGCAAACAAGTGGGAGAATTCTTTGAAAGGACTTATAACGCCAAACACAGATTTGGCAAAGTTGTGTATCGATACGATTAGGTACTTCTATCACAAGTTAAGGAATAAGCTATGAAAATTCACATGATTGGACATGCTTCTGTTTTCGTAGAAACGCAGGATTGCAGAATCCTGATGGACCCTGTACTTTGGGATCCATTTTGTGAAGGACTGAATGAGTCATGTCCTAAACGAGAAGTCATTCATGAAAAACTCCCTGAATTTGACTTTCTCGTAATATCCCACAAGCATCTGGATCATTTTGACATTCGTTCCCTAGCATATCTTCCCAAAACAGTTGATGTGCTGATTCCCAAGGACAAGTTAATAGAAGATTGTTTGCGTAAACTAGGATATTCCCGAATATATCCTTTGAGTGATTTTAGTAAAGTTAGAGTGGGTTCAACTACAATGATGACAACCCGCTCAGAAATACCCGTGCCTGAATTCGGCATGGTTTTTGCTGATGAAACAGGTGTATTCTGGAATGCTGTAGACACCCTATTTTTGCCGCAGACAATTCAAACTGTACGATCTGCTTATCCCAGCATCGACTTCTTATTAACCCCTTGGCACATTAGCTTGGAGGGAAAGTATCAGTACAATCAAAGTATTTCTTTCCCTTTTTCCCTCTATGGTTATCTGTTTAATCTCATCAATCTAATCCAGCCAAAAGCCATCGCCCCAGGGGCACAGGGTTTCAAGTATATTAACGAATCTTCTTGGCAGAATCAAGTGGTATTTCCGGTGACGAGGGAAAGATTCTGTCACGATCTAAAAATTGCTTTTCCAGAGATAGGGGATAATATATTTACTTTAGATCCGGGAGATAATTTCACTTTAGATCGGGGAGAATATCATCATTTTGCGGAAAGTTGCGACTACGTTAATAAGATAGTTGACGATAGAGAATGTCTAGAATTCTCACCCGTGAATGTAGGTAATATACTGGTGGACAGTAATCCGGAAAAATATGATTTGGAGTCGATGAGGCAGCTTATTCATGAGGAAATATCTGCTAACCTACCACAGTTTATTCAGGAACATCGGGAGTCTCTGTTTTTAGAGCATCGTCTATGGAATATAATTTATCAACTGGAAGTAGTTTTTCCAGATGGCAGTCAAAAATGGCATATTGATTTTGACCAAGAGCCAATTCAGGTGGTAGTGGGACGCAATCCTAAGGCCAACTTATTTACTTACATTACCGCTTCGAGTTTCTATAGTCTTATCCAGAAGAAGAGAGATTGGGACTATATACTCTGTAGTGGTGAGTACCGGACTTTTCACAAAGTTTATGCTCCTGCTCGTCATGGGATTATTACGGCTGAGAATACCACAATCAAAGACCCAATTGAGTTGAAGTTTCCTTCTCATGACATTGCAGGTAATAATGTATATGGAGAATTAGAAAAATGGATTGACCCCAACACAGATACTGCCCCAGTGGATGAAGACGAAAACCCTATGCTGAGATTGGGAAATGTTTTCATCAAAAGGAAGCACAAAAGCAATCAGCCTTGCACTCAAGTGTAAGGCTGATAGTTTAAGTCGGTTTTAACCGACTTAAATCAAACGTTTTAGGAATCATGCATCGAAAGAATGCTTCTAGAGAGCTTTAGCCTATGCGGTCACCAATTAGTTTATCCATGAACTTGGCGAATTTATCACTCAATCTACCACCCCCTGCCACAACCGACAATTCCTCTTCGTTCAATGCGCCATCAACATCTGACTGACTCTGGAGTACAGCCGAGTCCAGCCACTGCTCAACCTCACTTGCCGTGAAATTGTAGCCCCTTTTTTTACCTAGCTCCATTACCTTATTCACCACGGTCTTGCGATCGCTTGCTGATTGCAAAGACTCTTGTAGGGTTGGATCTTGTCCTTCTTGTTGGAAAAACTGAGTGATGTTTTCTAAAGACATGTGATTTCTCCTTAATTTGGTTTTGTGTTTTTGCAGTGTGAATAACTGTTCGTTTCTTTAACACCAATATAGCAAGTGTTTAAATAGAAGACAATATAGAATTACTCAGAAAATCAATGTAAATACTCAGAAAAACTAAGTAATTTAAACTCATGTTAAATCTGACAGTTTAATTATTATCTTCTTTCTGATTTAACTCCAGCAGTTTTAAATAATATTTCAGAAATTAGCGTTTAATTGTTATTAA